>Ga0307429_1001346_pt1 | contig 11746 bp, 15 predicted proteins | sample SalMarWE160230MG_FD_202151 | JGI IMG/M metagenome (GOLD analysis project Ga0307429, IMG submission 202151) | Salt marsh sediment microbial communities from the Plum Island Ecosystem LTER, Massachusetts, United States - WE1603-230 | ecosystem: Environmental > Aquatic > Marine > Intertidal zone >...
CCTGGGCCGGCAGCGTAAACACGAAGCGCGCGCCGCCGCAGGTTCGCGCGCCGACCATGATGCGGCCGCCGTGGGCCTCGACCAGGCGCTTGCAGATGGAGAGACCCAGGCCGAGCCCCTCGGCCTCGGCACCCCCGGCCTGCACGTAGGGCTCGAAGATGCGCTGGCGGTCCCGCGGCGCGACGCCCGAGCCATCGTCCGAGACGGACACCTCGACGCTGCGCCGCCCGTCGACCCGCTGCTCGCGCGCCGCGATCTCGATCGTGGTCTTGGCGTGGCGCAGGGCGTTGGTCACCAGGTTGGTCAGCACCCGCTCGATGCCGTCGCGATTGAATCGCGCCCGCGAGGACTCGCGCTCCGCGTCCACCACGAGCCGGATGCCGCGCTGCTCGAAGAGCGTCCCCAGCGAGCGGGTGACGTCCTCGATCACGTCGAGCACGGGAGCCGAGCAGACCTCGAGCACGCCGCCCGGCGCCCACTCGCGCGCCCCGTCCAGGACGCGCGCGAGGAAGGCGTCGAGCCGGTCGCAGGCGCGGGCGCTCTCCTCCAGGAAGCGGCGCTGCTGCTCGTCCAGCTCGCCGGCCTCGCCCCCGAGCAGCAGCCGGTGGTAGCCCTTGATCACGGTGATCGGCGTGCGCAGCTCGTGGCTCACGACCGCCATCAGCTCTTCGCGATCGGCCTGCTCCTCGCGCAGACGCTCGCGCAGCGCCTCGACCTCGCGGTGGAGCCGATGCAGCTGGCGGCTCGCCTCGAGCAGCTCGGCTTCGAGCGACGCCACACGCCGGAGGGTCTCCGCGTTCGGCTTCGCGTCCTCCTCCCAGTCGGCGGCCTCGCCCATACCTCCCTCTGCGACGCTTCGAGCCGTGGGGTACGCTGCGCGTGGCGCGGCCCGAACCCACGGGGGCCAGAGCACTCATCGCCCCATCGAAGCGTTACCTTTAACGGCAGATTCCCAGCGGAGACGGGCGGTTTGGCCTCGCAGACACGGGCGGACGTGCAGCGCCGGATCGACTTCCTGGTCGACGAGATCGAGCGGCACAACCGGCTCTACTACCTCGAGGATGCCCCGCAGATCAGCGACGCGGAGTACGACCGTCTGTTCCGTGAGCTGCGCGAGCTGGAGCAGGCCCATCCCGCGCTGCGCCGGCCGGACTCGCCCACCCAGCAGGTCGGACCGCCGCCGGCCACGGGCTTCGCCGAGGTGCGCCACCGCGCGCCGATGCTCTCGCTCGACAACGCGCTCGACGCCGAGGAGATGCGCACCTTCGACCAGCGCGTGCGGCGCGAGCTGGGGGAGGAGAGCGCGGTCGCCTACGTCGGCGAGCCCAAGCTCGACGGCGCCAGCCTCGAGCTCGTCTTCGAGGACGGGGCGCTGGCAGTGGGCTCGACCCGCGGCGACGGGCGCGTCGGCGAGGACGTGACCGCGAACCTGCGGCACAGCCCGAGCATCCCGCGGCGCCTGTCCGGCCCGGCGCCCGCCCTGGTCTCGGTACGCGGCGAGGTGGTGCTGCCCATCGCGCGCTTCGAGCAGCTGAACGCCAGCCGGCGAGAGCGGGGGCTCGAGCCCTTCGCCAACCCCCGCAACGCGGCCGCCGGCTCGCTGCGCCAGCTCCACGACATCGACCTGGACCGGCTGCGCGCTCTCGAGTTCCGCGCCTACGCCATCGACGAGGGCCGGCCCCCCGGCGCCTCGACCCAGCGCGCGCTGCTGGCGCAGCTGCGCGCCTGGGGGTTCGCGGTGGAGGACGCGCAGCCCTGCACGGACGTGGAGGCGGTGATCGCCTACCACGAGCGCATGCTGACGGCGCGCCAGGAGCAGCCGATCGAGATCGACGGGACCGTGATCAAGGTGGACCGCCTCGACCAGCAGGCGGAGCTGGGCAGCCTCTCCCGCTCGCCCCGCTGGGCGATCGCCTTCAAGTTTCCGCCCGAGCAGGAACGCACGCGGGTCGAGGCCATCTTCGCCAGCGTCGGCCGCACCGGCGCCCTGACGCCGGTCGCCAAGCTGCGACCCGTGCGCGTCGGCGGCGTGACCGTCTCGAACGCCTCCCTGCACAACCAGGACGAGGTCGACCGCAAGGACGTGCGCGTGGGCGATGCCGTGGTGGTGCAGCGCGCCGGCGACGTGATCCCCCAGATCGTCGAGGTGCTGAAGCGGCGGCGGCCGCGCGGGACGCGCCGCTACCAGCTGCCCGAGCGCTGTCCGGTCTGCGACGCGCCCACCGTGCGGCTCGAGGGCGAGGCGGTGACCCGCTGCCCCAACCTCGACTGCCCCGCCCAGCTCCAGAACAACCTGCGCCACCTGGCCTCGCGCGGCGCCCTCGACGTCGAGGGTCTGGGCGAGAAGCTGGTGGCCCAGCTGGTCGAGCGGGGCCTGGTGAAGCGCGTCTCGGACGTCTTCGAGCTCGAGCGCGACACGCTGATCGGCCTGGAGCGCATGGGCGAGAAGTCCGCGGACAACCTGCTGGCGAGCCTGGAGAGCCGCAAGCGGACGACGCTGTCGCGCTTCCTGATCGCGCTGGGCATCCAGCACGTGGGCGAGACCGTGGCCGAGCTGCTGGCCCGCCACTTCGGCGATCTCGATCCGCTGCTCGCGGCCTCCCGCGAGGAGCTCGAGGCGATCGAGGGCATCGGACCGATCCTGGCCGAGAGCGTGAGCCGCTTCTTCGCCGACCCGCGCAACGCGGCCGAGGTGAAGCGGCTGCGCGAGCTGGGCATCCGCTGGGAGAAGACGCCGCCGCGCAGCGCCGGTCCGCTGAGCGGCAAGAGCTTCGTGCTGACCGGCAGCCTGGAGGGCCTGAGCCGCGCCGAGGCCAAGGCCCGCATCCAGGCGGCCGGCGGCAAGGTGAGCGCGTCCGTCTCGAAGAAGACCGACTACGTGGTGGCCGGCGCGGATCCCGGTGGCAAGCTCGACAAGGCGCGCGAGCTCGGCGTCGAGATCCTGGACAGCGCGGGACTGGAGGAGCTGCTCGCGGAGTGATCAGCGGGAGGCGGCGTGGGCGTGGCGCACGGAATGGAGGGCGCCTCTCGCAGACCGGCACGACTCCGGGAACCTGCGCCCGACACTGAGTACGACGCGCCCGCGCCGCCGTCCGCTTCTAGGAATCCCGGCGCAGCGCCACGGCGCGGGCGTAGACGGCGCGGCGCGGCAGCCCCGGCCGCGCCAGCGCCGCCGCGATCTCGCGCGCGCCCTGCCCCCGCGCCAGCCGCGCGCGCACCTCCGCGTCGAGCATCGCCGCGTCGGGCGCCGGCGGCTCGCCGGCGCCCTCCACCACCAGCGTCACCTCGCCGCGCGCGCCGGCGGCGAAGCGCTGCGCCAGCTCCGGCAGCCTGCCGCGCGCCACCTCCTCGTGGAGCTTGGTCAGCTCGCGCGCCACGCAGGCGCGCCGCGGCCCCAGCCGCCGCGCCAGCAGCTCCAGGGTCGCGGCCAGGCGCTGCGGCGACTCGAAGAAGACCAGCGTCTCCGGCGCCTCGGCGAGCCGCGCCAGCAGCGCGTCGCGCGCGCCCGCCCGGCGCGGCAGGAAGCCCGCGAAGGTGAAGCGCTCGGCCGGCAGCCCCGAGACGCAGAGCGCCGCCAGGGGCGCCGAGGCCCCGGGCAGCGCCGTCACCGGGTGGCCAGCCTCGAGCGCGGCGCGCACCAGCCGCGCGCCGGGATCCGAGACCAGCGGCGTGCCGGCGTCCGAGACCAGCGCCACGTCACCCCCGGCCGCCAGCACCTCGAGCGCGCGCGCCAGCCGCGCCGCCTCGTTGTGCGCGTGCAGGGAGACCGGTCGGGCGGCGATGCCGTGGCGCTCGAGCAGCTTGCGCACGCGCCGCGTGTCCTCGGCGAGCAGCAGCTGCGCCTGCTTCAGCACGCGAAGCGCGCGCAGCGTCACGTCCTCGAGATTCCCGATCGGGGTCGCGACGACGTGGAGCGTGCCCACGCTCAGCCCGCGTCGCGGTGCTCGGGGAAGAGCCGCCCCAGACCCTCCGGGCTCGCGTCGCAGACGCCGCGCTCGGTGACGAGCGCCGTCACCAGGCGCGCCGGCGTCACGTCGAAGGCATAGTTCGCGACACGGCTCTTCTCGGGCACGATCGCCACCTCGACGCGCTCGGCGCCGGGGGCGAGCCCGACGACGTGGCTCACCTCGCGGCCGCTGCGCTCCTCGATCGGGACCTCCGAGATCCCGTCGCGCCGGCTCCAGTCGATCGAGGAGGAGGGGGCCGCCACGTAGAAGGGCACGCCGTTGTCGCGGGCGGCCAGCGCCTTCAGGTAGGTGCCGATCTTGTTGCAGACGTCGCCGCGCGCGGTGGTGCAGTCGGTGCCGACCAGGCACAGGTCGACCCGGCCGTGCTGCATCAGGTGGCCGCCGGCGTTGTCCGTCACCACCGTGTGGGGCACGCCGTGCTCGCCGAGCTCCCAGGCCGTGAGCAGCGAGCCCTGGTTGCGCGGCCGCGTCTCGTCCACCCAGACGTGCAGCGGCAGACCGCGGTCATGCGCCCGGTAGATCGGCGCCAGCGCCGTGCCCCAGTCGACGCAGGCCAGCCAGCCCGCGTTGCAGTGCGTCAGCACGTTGAGCGGCTCGGAGCCTCCGCGCGCGCGCCAGGCGCGCTCGAGCAGGCCCAGGCCGTGGTCGCCGATGGCGCGACAGGCCTGCACGTCGGCCTCCGCCAGCGCCGCCGCGCGGGCATAGCCGGCGGCCAGCCGCTCGGCGGGGCGCAGCGGGCGCAGCGCGGCCGCCATCGTCTCCAGCGCCCAGCGCAGGTTCACGGCGGTGGGCCGGGTCGCCGCCAGCACGGCGCGGGCCTCGGCCAGCGCCGCATCCGAGGCATCCCGGCGCAGCGCCAGGCACAGCCCGTAGGCCGCCGTCACGCCGATCAGCGGCGCCCCGCGCACGCGCATCTCGGCGATCGCCTCGGCGGCCTCGTCCAGGCGCTCGAGGCGCCGCAGCACGAACTCGAAGGGCAGTCGCGTCTGGTCGACGATCTCCACGGCCCAGCCGTCCGCGGCCAGCCGGATGGCGCGCTGCGGGACGCCGTCGACCTTCATGCCCTAGGCCCCCTCGAACGCGCACAGCGCCACGAGCTGGTGGCCCAGCGCCTCGATGCGGGCGCGGCCGCCGACGTCGGGCAGGTCGATCACCACGGCCAGGCCGGCGATCTGGCCGCCCAGCTCCTCGATCACCCTGATGGTCGCCTCGGCGGTGCCGCCGGTGGCGATCAGGTCGTCGACCACCAGCACCCGCTCGCCGCGGCCGATGGCGTCGCTGTGGACCTCGACGCGATCCCGGCCGTACTCGAGCGCGTAGTCCTGGCCGACCGTCGCGAGCGGCAGCTTGCCGGGCTTGCGCACCGGCACGAACCCGGCGCGCAGCTCCAGCGCCACGGCGCCACCCAGGATGAAGCCGCGCGCCTCGATGCCCGCCACCTTGTCGATCGAGGCGCCGCGGAAGGGCTCCACCAGCCCCTCGACCGCGATCCGGAAGCCCACCGGGTCGAGCAGCAGCGTGGTGATGTCGCGGAACTGGATCCCCTGCGTCGGGTAGTCGGGGATCGTGCGGATCAGCGACTGGATCGGCATGCAAGACGCCTCCGGGTCAGTCGGAGCGCACGCGCGCCAGCAGCGCGTCGAGCTTGCGGAGCAGCTCCGGATCGCGCTGCGCGGGTGCGGTCACCAGGGCCTGGTCGAGGGCGCGGTCGCAGCCCCGCGGGCAGGGCCAGGCGCCGGCGGCGATGCGCGGCACCACGCCCCCGACGAGCGTCCGGGCGCGGTCGGCGTTGCCCGTCATCACGGCCACGATCTCCGCCATCTCGACCGCCTCGTGCTCCGGATGCCAGCAGTCGTAGTCCGTCACCATGGCCACGCTCGCGTAACAGAGCTCCGCCTCGCGGGCCAGCTTGGCCTCCGGCAGGTTGGTCATGCCGACGACGTCGCAGCCCCAGCCGCGGTAGAGCCGCGACTCGGCCAGGCTCGAGAACTGGGGCCCCTCGATGGCGACGTAGGTGCCGCCGCGCACGACCGGGGCGCCGACCGCGCCGGCGGCCGCCTCCAGCGCATCGAGCAGGCGCGCGCAGACCGGCTGCGCCATCGAGACGTGCGCCACGCAGCCCCGGCCGAAGAAGGAGGAGACGCGGCGCTGGGTGCGATCGACGAACTGGTCGACCAGCACGAAGCTGCCCGGCGGAAGCTCCTCGCGCAGCGAGCCACAGGCGCCGACCGACACCAGGTCGGTCACGCCGGCGCGCTTCAGCGCGTCGACGTTCGCCCGGTAGTCGATCTCCGAGGGCGGAATCGTGTGGCCGCGCCCGTGCCGCGGCAGGAAGACCAGGGGGACATCGCCGAGCTCGCCGAAGAGCAGCTCGTCGGAGGGCTCGCCGAAGGGCGACTCCACCTTCTCCCAGCGCGCGTTCTCCAGGCCGTCCAGGGCGTAGACGCCGGAGCCGCCCACGATCCCGACCACGCGCTTCCGCTGCGACGGCATGCTTCGCTACCGTAGCACCGTCCCCGGTCCCGGGGGTCTTTCGTGCGGCATTCCAACGTGGAGCTCGGCGTCGCCGGCGAGGCGCGCGCGGCACGCTACCTCGAGCAGCGCGGCTATCGGATCCGCGCGCGCAACGTGCGCGCCGGCGGCGTCGAGATCGACCTGGTGGCGACACGCGGCGGCGTGATCGCGTTCGTCGAGGTGAAGACCCGGCGCGGCCGCCGTCACGGTCTGCCCGAAGAGGCCGTCGATGCGCGCAAGCGCGCGCGGCTGGTGCGCGGCGCCGCGGCCTGGCTGCGCGGGCAGCGCGGGCGGGCGCGCCGGGTGCGCTTCGACGTGCTGGTGTGCGAGTGCGACGAGCGCGCCGGCTGGCGCCTGCGGCACCTCGAGGGCGCCTTCGACGCCGGCGACTGACGCGGCGGCTCAGGCCTTCTCGGCCGCCTCGGACGCGGGGCTCGCCTCGGACTCGGCGGCCACCTCCTCGACCTCCGCAGCGGCGTCGGCGGTGCCGACCGCGTCCGGCTCGCCGACCAGCGCCGAGACGTCGCGGATCTTGGAGCGCAGCCGCGCCTTCTTGCCCGAGAGCGCGCGCAGGTAGAACAGGCGCGCGCGCCGCACGTGGCCGCGGCTCTTGATCTCGACCTTCGCCACGTTGGGCGACTCGACCGGGAAGATCCGCTCCACGCCCACGCCGGAGGAGATCTTGCGCACCGTGAAGCTGGCTCCGGTGCCGCCGCCGCGCCGCTGGATCACCACGCCCTCGAACACCTGGATGCGCTCCTTGTCGCCCTCCGTGATCCGGACGTGAACCCGCACGGTGTCGCCCGGGCGGAAGGGCGGGAGGTCGCGGCGCAGACCGTCCTGCCTCAGCGCGTCGATGCTCGTCATGACTCTTCCTTTCCGGTCTCCAGCAGATCGGGGCGACGTTTCCGAGTCCGCTCCGAGGCCTCCCGGGCGCGCCACTCGGCCACGGCCGCGTGATCCCCCGAGCGCAACACCTCGGGCACGGCCAGGCCGCCGAAGACGGGCGGCCGAGTGTACTGCGGTCCCTCCAGAAGTCCCGTGGAAAACGACTCGGCGCCGGCCGAGGCCGGGTTGCCCAGCGCCCCCGGCAGCAGCCGCACCAGGCCCTCGATCACCAGCATGGCGGGGACCTCCCCGCCCGAGAGCACGTAGTCGCCGACCGAGAGCTCCTCGTCCACGGCCAGCTCGATGGCCCGCTGGTCGACCCCCTCGTAGCGGCCGCAGACGATCAGCAGCCGGTCGAGGCCCGCCAGACCGGCCAGCCCCGCCTGGTCGAGCCGCCTGCCCTGCGGGGACATGAGCAGCGTCCGGCAGGCCGGGGCCCGCTCCGGCTTGCGGCCGGCCAGCGCCTCGATCGCCGCGACCAGCGGCTCGGGCTTCATCACCATGCCGGGCCCGCCGCCGTAGGGGGCGTCGTCCACCGTGCGGTGACGGTCGCGGGTCCAGTCGCGCAGGTCGTGGACGCCGACCTCGAGCAGGCCCTCGCGCAGCGCCTTGCCGACGATCGACACGCGCAGGAACGGCTCGAAGAGCTCCGGAAAGATCGTCAGGACGTCGACCCGCTGCACGGCTCACGAGTCCTCGAGCAGGCCCGGCACCAGCTCGACCACGGCGCGGCGCGCTTCCAGGTCCACGCGCCGCAGCAGCGCCGCCGGCACCAGGCGCTCGGCGCCGCCCGCCGCCTCGACCACCAGCAGGTCGGAGGCCCCGGTCTCCCAGATCGCGCCCACCCGCCCGATCGCTGCGCCGTCCTCGTCCACCAGCTCGCAGCCCACCAGCTGGAAGGCGTAGTACTCGCCCTCGGGCAGCTCCGGCAGCTGCGCGGGATCGAGCCACAGCCGGCAGCCGCGCAGCGCCTCCGCCTGGTCGCGGTCGCGCACGCCCTCGAGCGTCGCGCGCCACTCGTCGCGCCGCCCGGGCTCGAGCGCGACGAGCACGTGCTCCGCCGCCGCCTCGCCGCTCAGCGTCAGCCGGGCGCCGGCCGCCAGCGCCTCGGAGGCGTCGCCGAACAGGCGCACGCGCACTCGCCCGCGCAGCCCGTGGGCGCCCAGCACGCGACCCACCTCGAGCTTTTCAGTCGACGATGTCGAGTCGGACGTTCGACCCATGGCGGGAGGCCCCGAGGACGGCGCGCATCGCCTTGGCCACGCGGCCCTGTCGGCCGATGACGCGGCCGCGGTCCTCGGGAGCGGTGTCGAGTTCCAGGACACGTCCGCCCTCCGCCTCGCGGACCGCGACGGCATCGGTGTCCGCCACGATCGCCTTTGCGATGAACTCGACCAGCGCGGCCGACTGGCCGGCCATCAGGAGCTCGCGGCGCCGGCGCCCTGCTGCCGGCGGGCGCGCCGCACCAGCGAGCGCACCGTGGGGCTGAGCTGCGCGCCGTTGGCGACCCACGCCTCCAGGCGCTCCGCGCTGAGCTGGAGCCGCTCCGGGCGGTGCCCCGGATCGTAGGTGCCCAGGAACTCGAGCGGACGACTCTGGCGCGGCTTGCGCTCGTCGATCGCGACGATGCGATAGAAGGCGCGCTTCTTCGCTCCGTGTCGGGTCAGCCGGATCTTCACCATCGAGCCGCTCGGCCTCCCGGGCGGCGCAGCCGGCGCAGCCCCTCCAAGTGGCCGAGGAAGCTAGGGAAGCGGCCCTCGCCGGTCAAGCGAGGCCCAGCCGCTCCCGCTCCTTCTGCCGGGAGCAGCGCTCGCAGGCGTAGCGCACCGCGTGCGGTGTCTGGAGCCGCTCGTAGTCGCCGTCCAGCGCCACCCGGCGCACCCGCTGCGACGCCTCGCCGCAGAAGTCGCAGCGCAGCGGCTCCGCGGGCTTCGGCGGCTCCGGCTCGCGCCCTGCGTCGGCCATGCCGCCAATCCTAGCTCCGTCGCCCGGGACCGCCCGGGGTCCGCTGCGGGCTCAAGGCTCGGCGTGGAAGCGCAGCCGGGCCGGCGCGTCCTCGCCCAGCACGCGGCGCAGCGCCGCCAGCAGCTCGGGCGAGCGCAGCTGCAGCTGCTGGGACCAGACGCTCGACTCGGCGGCCACCTCGAGCGTCTCGCCGCGCAGCTCCGTCGGGCGGCAGTGGCGCGCCACCTCGACGCCCAGCGCCTCCTCCCAGCGTTCGGTCACGCGCACCACCCGCGCCGAAGCGCCGAAGCCCAGCTCCTCGAGCACGCGCGGCACCAGGCCGGAGAGCTTCTCGAGCTCGCTGCGCCTGCCCTTGCCCGGGCGCCTCACGCGCCGTCCGCCTCCAGCAGGCGGAACACCAGCCCCGTCGGCAGCTTGGGAAAGAAGAAGGTCGACTTCTGCGGCAGCACCTCGCCGCGCGCCGTCACGCGGAAGACGTCGTCCGGCTCGAGCGGGACGAGGTAGAGGGCGACGCTGCCCTCGCCCGCGCGCACGTCGCGCGCGGTCTGCGCGGCGGACTTCGGGTAGGCGATGGCGCCGGCGCGCACGGCTGCCTCGTCGAGCCCGAACACCCCCTCGATCACCTCGCGGTGGATCACGCGCACCGGCAGCTCGTCGTCGGCGCGCGGGCGCGAGAAGATGCGCAGCTTGCCGGATGCGTCGTCCGCCGCGAAGGCGCAGCGGCCCCGCAGCGGCGTCAGGTGCTCGCTCAGCAGCCGCGGGATCGACTCGGCGTCGGCCACGGCCAGCGTGGTCTGCGTCCAGCCCGGCAGGCGCTCGGTCCACGCCCGCTGGCTCGGCGCCGCGCCGCGGCGGATCAGACGGTGGATGGGCAGCAGCAGGCTGCCGGGCGCGTGGGCATTCGCGAAGTAGGCCAGCAGGAACTCCCACGGCGCCTGCGCGCCCGCTTCGGGGTGGCGGGCGCGCTGCTCGTCGCGGTAGGCCAGCGCCGTCTCGTAGCGGTGGTGCCCGTCGGCGATCACCAGCGGCCGCTCGGCCAGCAGGCCTTTCAACCCGTCGACGCACGTCGCGTCGTCGAGCCGGGCCAGGCTGTGCCGCGCGCCGGACTCGTCCTCGGCGTCGGCCGCCAGCTGCTGCTCGAAGCCGGGCGCCAGCAGTCCGGGCAGCCGCTGCTCGCGGTCCTCGTAGAGCAGGAAGACGCTCGAGAGGTTGGCGCGCGTCGCGCGCAGCAGCTTCAGGCGATCCGCCTTCGGACCGGCAAGCGTGCGCTCGTGCGGGCGCACCACGCGCTGCTCGTAGTCCTCGAGGCGCAGCAGGCCGAAGAAGCCCTCGCGCGTGGCCTGCGTTCCGTCGGGCGCCGTGAAGCACGTGCGCAGTGCGTAGAACGCCGGCCGCGGATCGCGCACGAGCACCTTCTCCTCGCGCCAGCTGGCGAGCGCGTCGCGGATCTCCGCGTAGTCGGTGGTCGCCTCCTCGGCGACCTCGCGGGTGAGCTCCAGACGGATCGCGCTGTGGGGATCGCGGGCGTAGAGACGCGCGCGGTCGTCGGCCGCGATCACGTCGTAGGGCGGCACCAGCACGCGACCGAGGTCGACGCGGGAGGTGTCGTAACGCAGCGCGCGAAACGGCCGGACCTCGCTCACGAGGCCAGCTCCACCAGCACCGGCTCGAGCTCGGGCTCGCGCAGCGCGCCCCAGCGCAGCACCTGCGGCCCGCCCCCGCTCACGTCGACCACCGTGCTGGCCGGCAGGCCGCCCGCCTCGGCGGCCTCCACCGCCAGCCAGAGCGGCGCGTCGGGCGAGCCGTCGCAGCGCTCGCGCGCCGCCTCGGCCGTGCGCACCTCGGCCTCGCCGTGGCGGTTCAGGCTGGTGGCGGTGACGGGGCCGACGCCGGCGCCGGCCAGGCGCCGGGCGAGGGCGGCGGCCAGCGGGTGCGAGGAGCAGCGCAGCCCCACCGCGCCGTCGTCGCGGGCCACGCCCCGCGCGAAGCGCTGCGGGCCGGGCCGCACCACCAGCGTCAGCGGCCCGGGCCAGAAGCCCCGCGCCAGGCGCGCGCCGAGCGCGCCGAGCTCGAAGCCCAGCGCCTCGGCGGCGGCGGCGCTCTCGAGCAGCAGCGCCACGGGCGCGTCGGCGCCGCGCGCCTTCCAGCGCCGCAGCCGCGCCATCGCCGGCTCGGAGCGCGCATCGGCGGCCAGGCCCCAGACCGTCTCGGTCGGATAGGCGACCAGCCCGCCCGCGGCCAGCACGGACACCGCGTCGCCCAGCGGGTCGGGCAGCGTCATCCCATCGGCACGCGCGCCGCGATGTCGCGGCGCAGCTGTCGGCCTTCGAAGCGGATGCGCTCGGCCGCGGCGTAGGCGCGCTCGCGCGCCCGGCGCACGTCGGTGCCGCGCGCGGTCACGCCCAGCACGC
>Ga0307429_1001348_pt1 | contig 11743 bp, 10 predicted proteins | sample SalMarWE160230MG_FD_202151 | JGI IMG/M metagenome (GOLD analysis project Ga0307429, IMG submission 202151) | Salt marsh sediment microbial communities from the Plum Island Ecosystem LTER, Massachusetts, United States - WE1603-230 | ecosystem: Environmental > Aquatic > Marine > Intertidal zone >...
CTGGTAGAAAGAGAGACTACCTGGGAACATATTTTGGCTTTAGAAGATGTTTTGTTAAAATATGGATTCCCTCTGGCCTATTATGTAGATAGCCATTCCATCTTTAGGTTTGTACAAGGTAGAGATTCTTACTGGAGAAACCATTACAAGCTTACTGATGAAGCTAATCCGCAGTGGAAACAGGTTTTGGATGACTGCAGGGTAAAGGTAACCTATGCGCTTTCTCCGCAGGCCAAGGGGAAGATTGAAAGACCTTATAGGTGGATTCAGGACCGATTGGTAAGGACCTGTTACAGAGAGAATATCAGGGATATTAAAAAAGCCCAATTGATCTTAAATCACCTGGTCCAAAAATACAATTATCGGATAGTTCATTCTACCACCGGGGAAATCCCCTATATTAGATTTCAAAGAGCAATAAGAGAGAAAAGAACTTTATTTAGAGAATTTAGGATAATGCCACCATTTTTATCAACCAAGGATATCTTCTGTTTAAGGGTAGACAGAATGGTAAATTCTTATCGTAAAATTTCTATCAATAATTTCGAATTGAAAGTACCTAAAGCACCATTACACGAGAGAATACAACTTCGGATTAGCCCAGATAAAGAATCTGGTTTATCCGAAGTAAGATTCTGGCATAAGGATGAGCTTTTAGGTATGCAAAAAGTTAAAAATAGTGAGCTTAATTTAGTCCGGTTTTAACTTTTAAATAGTCCGGTTTTAACTTTTAACTAACAGTTTAAAAATTATTCTTCACAATTTATTTTGTGATATGGTATAATATTAATTCAATTTTATAAACATAAACAAATTTACATCATTTTTACTCGGAGGAAATGAACAATTGTTACTAAATAGCAAAAATATCCATATATTGAAAAAAGGCGAAAAAGAAATTTTATTAGTAGGCACTGCTCATGTCTCTAAAGATAGTGCTCGGGAAGTGAAAGAATTAATTGAACAGGAAAAGCCGGATAGTGTCTGTGTGGAGTTATGCTCTGCCCGCTATAACAGTATAAATAATCGGAACAAATGGAAAAATATGGATATTATCACCATAATCAAACAAAAAAAGGCCCTGCTTCTTCTGGTTAATTTAATTTTATCTTCTTTTCAGAAACGATTGGCTCAGCAATTAGGAATTAACCCTGGTCAGGAGATGATACAAGCTATCTCATCAGCAAAAGAGACTAATGCCCATTTGGTTCTTGCCGACAGAGATATCCAGGTTACTTTTACCCGTATCTGGAAAAAACTCAGTCTCTGGGGGAAATTGCGTATACTTTTTATGTTAATCTTCAGTATGTTCGGTAAAGAAAAAATCTCGGAAGAAGAAATTGAAAGACTAAAATCAGAAGATGTCCTTACCGTGGCTTTAAGCGAATTAGCCCGTTCGTTTCCCCGATTAAAAAATACTTTAATAGATGAAAGAGATCAATACCTGGCCGAAAAAATAAAACTGGCTCCGGGCAATAAAGTCATTGCTATTGTTGGTGCCGGACATGTACCGGGGATTAAAAAAGAAATAGATAAAGAGCATGATTTAATTGCTCTCACCAAAATACCTCCTACTTCCAACTACCTAAAAGTATTGGTCTGGGGTATCCCCTTGGCAATAATTGCTATTATTGCCTCTACTTTTACCTATTCTCCTCCTGCCGGCTTTGACCAAATCACTCAATGGTTTTTATGGAATGGTTCCCTATCTGCCCTGGGGGCATTAATAGCTATGGCGCATCCCTTCTCTATTCTTACTGCCTTTGTAGCAGCTCCTTTTAGTTCCTTAAACCCTCTTTTAGCTGCCGGGTGGTTTGCCGGTATTGTGGAAGCCCTAATCAGACGTCCCCGAGTAGAAGATTTCGAACAGTTGGGGAATATCACTACCCTTAAAGATTTTTTTCATAATCGAGTTACTAAGATATTACTGGTAGTGGCTCTTGCTAATCTGGGAAGTATGGCAGGGACATTTATCGGCGGAGCAAAAGTAATTCAGCTCTTTATCAATACAATCAATCCTTAAAATTCCAATCATTCTACGGCTGTAAAGCAAAAACCCACAATTAAAACTTTCTCCCAAAAAAGAGGATTTTTGTATACTTTATCGAATTATAAAATAGGAATATACCTGAAGAAAAATTCTGTCTGGGAAACATAGCAATTCTAATAGTAAATATAACCTTGGCATAATCTCAAAATTTATAGAAATACCGAAGTTGAGAGAAAAATATTAAACGAAAGAGAGAGAAAGACCAAAAGTAAGGAAGTTAGTTAAATGTCATCAGTAGAAATTTACGACATGAGAGATAAAGACGATGAATACTTTGTTGGAACTTGCACTCACGTTAATGGCATATCAGAACATATGCTAAAGGAAGAAATAGATACCTTTGCCAAGAGACGAATTGCCTGGCTTCGAAACATGTATGAAAAAGGCTCACGGGTGAAGATTGCTTCAATTGATAATGATCAAGTAGGATTTTTGCATATTATGCCTATAGAGATTTGTCCCTGGGGTCCGATTGGACGGGATCTAATGGTTATTCCCTGTCTGACTGTTATAGGAAAAGCAAAAGGTAGAGGTATAGGGCGAGCCTTAATTAACTCAGCTGAAGAGGAGGCGAAACATCAGGGCTGTAAAGGTATAATAACCATAGGATACTACCATAATCACTGGTTTATGCAGGCTCCATTTTTCGAAAAGTGCGGCTTTTCAATGATAGAGCGAAGAGGCGCAATAGGTATTTTAGGGAAATTCTTTGGGGAATCAACAGAATTCCCTCAGTTATTAAAACCAAACTACCAGTTCAAGCCCATCACAGACAAAGTAGTAGTTGATCTTTTCTGGCATACCTTCTGTCCGACAAGCAGCATAGAGGCACAACGAGTCCGGGAGGTTGCTGCAGAGTTTGGCGACTCAGTAGTAGTTCATGAATATTGTACAGATGAGAGATCGATTCTTTTTCGTTATCAAATTCCTCGGGGAATATTTATAAATGGCAAGGAGATATGGTGGGGTCATGAAGCCCCCAAAGAGGGCATCCGAGAAGCTATTTCTCAAGCCTTGAAGAATAAGTAAACGATACGATACTCAAGGCAAATTGAGAAAGTTGTTATTTTTTAAAAAAATATTTCCTTTTTTAATTGAGCATTTAAAAAAATGTTGCTCCAAAGATGTGCCTCAACATGTAGAAAGTATTTTTATTAAGCTCTTATGAATTTATATTTTAGCTCATTAATAAATAGGAGATTAGGATTATTATGATGAAACAGGGATATTCAGTTTTATTTAAAAAACCTAAAAAAATCATTCTTGATACAGACATAGGTGATGATATTGATGATGCATTTGCACTAGCTCTAGCAGTTAAGTCTCCAGAACTTAAAGTAATTGGTGTCTGTATAGAGAATGCCATCGATGGAAGAACGAAAATTGCCTTAAAACTACTCCACCTTGCAGGTAGAGATGATATACCTGTAGCAAAAGGGCTTGAAGTACCAGGATTAATAGGTAAACCCCCTGCCAATCAGGTATCCTGGTCTATTGATTATGATTCAACCAAGCCATGTAAGTTGAATGCTGTTGATTTCATAATTTCAAAAGTAAAGGAATCACCCGGGGAAATTACCATCATAAATATTGGTCCATTAACTAATATCGCCACGGCTCTTAAAAAAAGCCCAGAGATAAAAGGTATGATCAGCGAAATTGTGGTGATGGGTGGTCCTTTTTATATAGGTTATGGTATAAAAATCGAACAAAAACCGGGATCTGATTACAATCTAGGATGTGACCCAAAAGCTTCTAAGTCTATCTTCACTTCTGGTACACCAATATTATCAGTCGGCCTACAAGTTACAGCGCATCTTAAGTTATGGAAAGAAAACAGGGACAGAATTAGAAATGCTAATACATCTCTAACCAATGCGCTCTGTGAACTTTATCACTTATGGGGCGAGGAAGTACCCACACTTTATGATCCATTAACGGTTGCGGTAACCATCGATAAGACATTCGTAGACAAGAGCTCGGTTCATGTAGAAATAAGCGATAATGGAGATACATGGGTTGTAGAAGGGTTAAGTCCAAATGTGGATGTATGTACGTTTGTAGATAAGAATAGGTTTATAGATTTTTTTATGAATCGTATTTTAAAATAAATAGATACATCCTATTTTAATAAATCCTTTACTTGATAGTTTAAATAGGTATTTGCTTTTAACAAATTTGTAGATAATGGCTTATTGATGTAGATAGTATAAGATAACCCAAGAAAGGGCGTGACCTTAAATGCAGTTCAAATTACCGAGCAGATAGTAGGGATGAGGTTTTTTAAAAATACTAAAATTACTAAGAAGGAGTGGATGGCAACATGATTGATACAAAACTAAAAGGCAAAGTAGCAATTGTCACCGGGGCAAACAACCCTTATGGCATAGGTGCTGGAATTGCCAAGGCTTTAGCCTTGGAACAAGTGAAAGTCTTTCTTCAATACTTTAGAGTTAATGTTGATAATAATAAAAAATTAAAAGAACCTGATGCCCCTGGCGAGGAGTTTTATAATTTTCAAAGACAAAAAGATACATATGAAATTCTTACTGCTATTAAACAGAACAAGGGGCAAGCTTACGAATATGAATGTGATTTGTCTAAACCCGAAGCTATTAGAGACTTATTTAATAAAGCTGAGGCTGTTTTTGGCCCCGTTAATATACTTATAAATAACGCTGCTCACTGGGAACCCGATACTTTTTTATTTCCTAAACAAGATTTGATTAATAAATTCGTTGAGAAATGGACATCTGCTCCAAGAACTATAACAGACGGTAGTTTTGATCGTCTTTTTGCAGTCAATACCAAAGCAGTAGCGTTATTGATGACTGAGTTCGCAAAAAAACATATCGAACGAGAAGCGAGTTGGGGTAGGATAATAAATATCAGCACTGATGGTGCTTATTGCTTCCCTTCTGAAATATCTTATGGTGCTAGCAAGCTGGCATTAGAAGGCTATTCAAGAAGTGCTGCTACAGAGTTAGGACAATTTGGTATAACTGTAAATATTATATCACCAGGAGCAGTTCAAACTGGTTGGATAACTCCTGAAATGGAATCAGAAATAACTTCAAGTTATCCACTGAAGAGAATTGGAAAACCGGAAGATATAGCCGATGTGGTTGTATTCTTAGCTTCGGAACAAGCACGATGGGTAACTGGACAAAAGATTTATGTTGGTGGTGGACATGCTATGTAATGTATTCTTTTGAAGGATTGGGAGCTATAATCAATATAACTGTTGTAGTGTTAGTAGGTGCGTGCGTCAAAAGTTCAAGAGCAGTTCTATCACTGCGTTAGCGTTCTACTCTACTGATTCGCTATTACCTCACTAAAGAGTATTTTAAGGCATAATTATGATGACAAGTGAAGCATTATGAAGAATTTATGAAGATTTCAATTGAAGAGGCTAAAACCTCTTTAAAAGGGGAAAATAAAGGATTAGGAAGGAGACTCGTTAAAATAGCTGAAAATTGAGCAAAATTATTTCTTATAAAGGAGTAAAATATTATGATTAAACATGAATTTGGTATTGAAAAACCAAAAAGTCTTCAAGAGGAATGGTCAGGACAATATAAAATATTTTCCTGGTTAGAGTATGTGGTGAACATACCATACCCAATTTTTATTATCACTACCTATAAAGCCAACGGGAAGGCAAATGCAAATTTATGGGCATGGGGATTTTTCACCGGGGAAGAAAGTGGTTTTTATTCCTTAATTGCCTTAACCGATACCACCCACACTTATAAAAACATAAAACGTACGAAAGAGTGGTGTATTAATATTCCGTCTTTAGATTTTAAAGAAGAATGTTTTGAAACAATAGAACATAATCAGGTTGATGATGATGAAATTGAGCAAGCAGGATTTACCAAAGAGTCAGCAGTGTGCGTTCATGCCCCGAGAATAAAGGAATGTCCGATATCATTGGAATGCAAATTCGAATGGGAGAAGTCTTTATTTAAGAATAGTTCTCAGAAAATAATGTGTGGTAAAATAGTACATTTTGGAGTGGACGAAAAAGTAGTTAATCTCGATCAAAAAACGAGGATTGATAAATTGAAAATAATGTATAATTCTAGAAGTCAATTGAATCCATTAACCGGAGAATTAACACCCGGTGGTATAGGTATCATAGATAAATTGGTTTTTAGCAATTAAGATAGTAGGCTATTTAATAAAATTGCTATTTTAAAAAGAGGTAGCGGATGCAGATAGATATAGAATAAATGATAATTTTTTCTTTAAAAAAGCAGGACTTTCTCAAACTTTTATTGAATATAAAAAAATGAAGCGCATGACAAGCGTCTTGCCTGCCTACATTAACTTAATCAGTATATACTGTAATTTGTAAGTATAAAATATAAAGGTGATAAAATGAAATACAGGAATATCCGGGAAATATCTATGAATCTTATCCCCATAGCGGCATTCTTTCTTGCGCTATTAATTGGGGCAATAGTGATTGCCATTCTCGGAATAAATCCCCTGGTTGCTTATCAAGCCTTGCTCAAGGGTGCGTTTGGGAGTACAAATGCTATAGCAGACACAGTAGTTAAGGCAACTCCTTTGCTTTTTGTAGGGCTGGGAATCTGCATCGCCTTTCGTGCCGGTGTATTAAATATCGGGGGGGAGGGCCAGCTTGTAGCCGGGGCTCTCTCTGCAACCATAGTTTGTCTTGCTTTTCCAAATTTACCGGGCTGGATATTAATTATAATTGCTTTACTTGTCGGGCTTTTAAGCGGAGCAATATGGGCAGGAATTGCCGGGTTTCTTAAGGCTTATTTTAATGTAAACGAAATTTTGAGTACCATCATGCTGAATTATATTGCAGCTTACGGGATGAATTATCTTCTTAGCGGGCCAATAATGGACCCGCTCCAGATAAAACTTGGCTCCTTTATCCCCCAAACTGCCCGTTTAACACGTACAGTTGATCTTCCCCGTCTTATTCCTACCCGCCTGCATTTTGGAATAATAATAGCAGTTATTTTTGCTGTTTTGGTATATATTTTTCTCTGGCGGACGACAATAGGGTTTCGTATTCGCATGATAGGGCAGAATATACAAGCCTCGCGAGCGTCAGGAATTAATGTGCAGAAATATATGGTCCTTGCTTTTGTCTTGAGCGGAGCTTTAATAGGGTTAGGTGGAGCAGTTGAAGTGTTAGGAGTTCAGCACCGGCTGTTTACCGACGGTTCTGTAACGGGTTTTACCGGCAGTGCGGGCTTTAACGGGATTGTAGCTGCTTTGTTTGGCCAGCTTCATCCTATCGGAACAATACCGGCCTCCCTGTTATTGGGCGCACTTCTTACCGGAGCAAATAAAATGCAAAGAGTAGTGCAAGTGCCTTCTGCGCTGATCAGCGCTTTAAACGGTCTAATTGTAATCTTTGTAGTAGGAAGTGAGTATCTGCGCCGCAGTCAGGCTCGGCGGATGGAGCGAACTGCAGAAGTGAAAAAAAATTCTAAAGATAAAGATAAAGATAAAGATAAAAAGGAGAACAAATAATGGAAGCAATTATTATTGGAATAGCAAAATCTGCAATTCGTCTTGCCACACCATATCTCTATGCTTCCATCGGGGAAACGATAGGGCAGTTGAGCGGCGTCCTAAATCTTGGGGTAGACGGTGTTATGCTTATGGGAGCTTTTAGCGCCTTCTATACGGTTCTTAGAACCGGTAATCTTATACTTGGTTTATTGGCGGCAATAGTGACCGGAGCGATATTTGGTCTCTTGATTGCCTTTATTAATGTTACCTTAAAAGCCGAACAGGGGATCAGCGGGATTGGGGTTTACATATTCGGTCTCGGATTAAGCAGTCTTTTGTTTAGCACTATGGTGGGGACAGTTCAAACAGTAAGCGGTTTTCCCTCTTTGTCTATCCCCTTGCTTTCTAATATTCCGGTTGTGGGCGAAATTTTCTTCCGGCAAAATATCCTGGTATATGGTGCATTTACCCTGATTCCTCTCGCCTGGTTTATGTTGAACAAGACACCTTTAGGCCTTAGTATTCGAGCTGTGGGACAGCACCCGGAAGCAGCCGATTCACTGGGGGTTAATATTGTACGCATCCGTTATTTTACGGTAGTATTAGGTGGAATACTCTCGGGGATTGCCGGTGCATCTCTCTCTATTGCCCTACTTAACGTATTTCAGCAAAATTTAACTAATGGGATGGGTTTTATTGCTGTTGCCCTGGTATATTTTGGAGCCTGGCGTCCAAAAACCGTTCTCATCGGTGCACTTCTATTTAGCACTGTAAACGCTATTCAGATATGGATTCAGGTAAAAGGTATTAATATTCCCTCTGATTTTACCTTAATGTTGCCTTACATTGTTACTATCGTGGTACTTGCCGCTATGGCTAAACGCCGCATACATCCACCTGCGGCGTTAAACAAACCTTTCGAGCGGGGGGAATAATAAAAGAGGAGGTGGCTAATAAAAGGTTTTAGAATAATAAGAGATTTTCTGTATTTGCAGTAGATTATTTAAAAAATTAGGAGGATAGAAAGATGAAGTGTAAAAAAAATATAATAATTCTTATTGTGATAAGTATTCTTGTCTTATCTCTTGGGTTCGGAGCAAATGCGAAATCCTTTCAGGTAGCGGTTATCATGCCAAGTTCTATCAGTGATCTGGCCTTCAGCCAGAGCATGTACGATTCCCTGCTTACCATTCAGGAAGAGATGGGCAAGGAGAATTTTGAGATTGTTTATTCAGAAAATATGTTTGTAATAGCAGACGCTGCTGCTGCTATTCGAGACTATGCCAGCGAGGGCTATGATCTGGTAATTGCCCATGGTTCCCAGTACGGAAGTTCTTTGGTGGATATTGCCCCCGATTTTCCTAATACGAGCTTTGCCTGGGGAACATCGGTAGACACCTTCTCCGATCAGGGGATTACGAATATCTTTGCTTATGAAGCGCGCTCTGAAGAAGGAGGTTATGTCTGCGGTGTTCTGGCAGCGAAACTTTCCGAGAGTAATGTTTATGGAGTAATCGGCCCAATTGAGACCGGGGACGCTAAACTGTACGTCGATGGATTCAAAGCCGGGGTGCTGGCAACCAAGCCTGATGCTCAAGTGAACGTCAACTGGACTGGTTCTTTTAGTGACGTCGCCCTCGCTTCCGAGGCTGCACAGACACATATCAACGTTGGAGCTGACATCCTCACCGGGACAGCTCAAATGGTAGTTGGGGCCATCGGGGTAGCACGCCAACGCGGGGTTCTCTGGTTCGGGACACAGGCCGACCAGACATCACTTGCTCCCGAGGTCGTCGTTGCCAACCAGGTCTACGACTGGACCGTAGTTCTCAGGCCGATGATCCAGCTGGTAAAAGAGGGGACAATGGGAGGAACTATCTACGCGCTCACCCTGGCCAACGGAGGTCTTAAGATCGTCGTGAATCAGGAGGCACTTGTAAGAAAGACAATCCAGGACGTTATCGAAGGAAAAATAGATATCAAGTTATAATTATTATAAATAATGAAGCGCTTGTTGGCAAAACTATTGAGAATATAGTCAAGGGAAACATTGAGGTCAAAGTAGAGAAGTAAGGGAAGGTTAAGAGCATATTCATACGGAACGGAGCTCTGATTTACATTTTAATATGAAAAAAGATAGATCTAAAATAACAAATTTAACCAAAGTCGAAAAAGTAGAGATGCGGGGAATAGTCAAGCAATTCCCGGGTGTGCTGGCGAATGACCGAATTGATTTTGATGTCTGTGCCGGAGAAGTTCATACCCTTCTTGGCGAGAACGGGGCTGGAAAAAGTACCCTGATGAAAATCCTTTATGGTATATATCATCAGGACGAAGGTGAAATTTATGTTAACGGAAAACTGGTTAATATTCGTTCTCCGCTGGATGCAATTCGACTGGGGATTGGGATGGTGCACCAGCATTTTATGCTTGTCCCCACCCTTACTGTAGCAGAAAATGTAGCTTTAGGTCTTCATTCCTCGCGAAAATATCTTCTTGACCTTGATATTGTCTCAGAACGAATTAAAGAACTTGCCAAAGTTCATGGGCTCTATGTTGACCCAAAGGCAAAAGTATGGCAACTCTCTGTAGGAGAGCAGCAGCGAGTGGAAATAATAAAAATTCTATATCGCGGAGCTTCTCTCCTTATTTTAGATGAACCGACTGCTGTTCTTACTCCGCAAGAGGTGGAAGAACTTTTCCATGTCTTGCGGAGTATGCTAAAAAGAGGATACTCTATTATTTTTATCAGCCATAAACTTCATGAAGTCCTATCACTTTCTAACCGTGTTACTATACTTCGTGACGGCAGGGGGGTAAAGACTCTTCCAATTGCTGAAGTGACCAAAGAAAAACTGGCACGTCTTATGGTGGGGAGAGAAGTCCTTTTTCAAGTCGAACATCCTTCGGTAAAGCTCGGTGAAGCATCCCTTGCTTTGGAAGGAATTTGGGCTCAGGGAGATGGGGACATTCCTGCTCTACGGGGGATTGACCTTGAAGTGCACTCTGGTGAAATTCTGGGGATTGCCGGAGTTTCGGGAAATGGTCAGCGTGAACTTGCAGAAGTCATCGCCGGTCTACGGAAATCTACAAAAGGCAAAGTGTTTATAAAAGGAACTGATGTTAGCAATTGGTCTCCTTCGCAGCTTCTCGAGTATGGTCTTTCTTATATTCCCGAAGAACGAATGCGAGATGGCGCAATACAAAAATTTACCGTAGAGGAAAACCTGATTCTCAAAGACCATATACACCAGCCTTATACTAAGGGAATATTTATGAATTTTAAAAACATTGCCCGGGAAAGTGAACGCCTGATAAGTGATTTTGATATCAGGACTCCTTCCCGCTATACTTCTTTAAAAAGCCTTTCCGGCGGAAATATCCAGAAATTAATCCTGGCAAGAGAACTCTCCCGAAAACCCGGTGTTCTGGTAGCCGCCCAGCCTACGCGTGGGTTAGACGTCAGTGCTACAGAATATGTTCATCGTCAATTGATTGAACAAAGGATAAAATTAAAAACAGCAACTCTTCTTATTTCTGATGACCTGGACGAAATTTTATCACTCGCCGACAGGATTGCAGTAATCTACGAGGGCAAGATTATGGGAGTGGTAAAACGAAACGAAGTGAGTGTTGAGGAACTGGGTATGATGATGGGAGGAGTACATAAAGATAAGATAAAATAAACGGTAATCTCATTATCCCTGATGTCATTCTCATGAAAACAGGAATCCATCTTCTCTCTTCAATCTAAATACTATTCGCTAACGACTATTTTAAGAAGCTTGAACTTCCCTATTTGTATGCTTATTTGATCGGGTGACCGGAAGACTAAAGAATCTTGCGCCTCGCATTTTTTAAAAAACATTTTCTTTTAAAAAGAAGGATTTTTTAAAACTTATAACGTATATATAATATGTAATGGTTGGAATATTTCACACAACATAATTTAGAAGGTAATGAATTATTAAGCAAGGACTTAATATTATACAAATTTATTAAATTTAATATTGTATTCTATTTCTTCTAAATATTTTTTATAATGATATAGATAAGCAAGATAGACCGTCGTTTAAATATTCAACAAAATGATCAAAAATAAAAATTTAATAGGAGGTGCGAAATGGGAAGCGTATACAAGATTGTCGAAATTGTGGGTACCAGTGAAAAATCATGGGAGGATGCAGCAAGAGT
>Ga0307429_1001349_pt1 | contig 11728 bp, 12 predicted proteins | sample SalMarWE160230MG_FD_202151 | JGI IMG/M metagenome (GOLD analysis project Ga0307429, IMG submission 202151) | Salt marsh sediment microbial communities from the Plum Island Ecosystem LTER, Massachusetts, United States - WE1603-230 | ecosystem: Environmental > Aquatic > Marine > Intertidal zone >...
CGATGCGCGCGCGGCGCTGGCCGAGATGCTGCGCGTGCTGGCACCCGAAGGCCGCCTCGTCCTGATCGACGTGAACTACCCCGGGAGCGGAAACCGGCTCGGCACCTTCCTCACGGAGCTGTGGAAGCGCAGCGGCGACCTGGTGCGCGACATGGGCGCGCTCTTCGACGAGGCGGGCCTCGAACACTCCGACGAGGAGATCGGCGGAAGCGGAAGCATCCACCTCTACGTGGCGACGAGGCGGGGTCCTCAGACCCGCTCGGCGACGACGACCTCCGAGGCGATCGCGTAGGGAGAGACGACGCTCCGGTGGAGCAGCTTCCAGCGCTGCTCGGAGAGCAGCTCGGCGACCTCGATGGGCCGGCAGCCGCCAACCAGCGCGGGCCGCAGCCGGTGGATGCGCTCCCACAGCCAGGAGGCGGCGCGCGGGACGCCGCTCGGCCCGTGCGTGAGGCCCGCGACGCCCAGCCGCCCGCCCGGGGCCAGCACCCGGTGCGCTTCGTCGAGGAGCAGCCGGATCTCGTCGGCGGGCAGCAGGTCGAGGACATAGGTCGAGACGCAGCGGTCGAAGCAGCCGTCCGGGGCTTCGATGCGGGGCGTCCCATCGGTGTGTCGGATCTCGGCCCGCGCCCCGAAGGGTGCGACGCGCGTGCGCGCCAGCTCGACCATCGTGCGGCTCACGTCGAGCCCGAGGTAGCGGCACTCCGGTCCAAGCTGCTGGGCGAGCCAGTCGGCGGCCAGCCTTCCGGTGCCGCAGCCGAACTCCACCACGGCGCGCGCCTCGCCGGGGGCGAGGTGCGCGAGCAGGCGCTCCAGGGCGGGTCGCTCGTAGAAGGCCTGGCCGTCCTGGCGGGCGCCGAAGCGATCGTAGAAGCGCCGCGCCTCCTCGTGGCTGAGCGTCCGACTCTCCAGCATCTCCGGGCCTCCCAATCCGCTGCCTCCGGCGGGTCAGCTCGAGCCGGGCAGCTCCTCGTCGAACCAGTGGCGCGTGCGGGTGCAGAAGGCGCAGACCGAGAGCATGACCGGCACCTCGACCAGCACTCCCACGACGGTGGCCAGGGCCGCGCCCGAGCCCGGGCCGTAGAGCGCGATGGCCGTGGCCACGGCCAGCTCGAAGAAGTTGCTGGCGCCGATCAGCGCTCCCGGCGCCGCCACCGGGTAGGGGACGCCCACCCACCACATGAGCCCGTAGGCCAGGCTCGAGTTGAAGTACACCTGGATCAGGATCGGAATCGCGATCAACCCGACGTGCAGCCAGCGGTGGGCCAGGTTCTCCGCCTGGAAGGCGAAGATGAGGACCAGCGTGGCCAGCAGCGCCGCCGTGGTGACGGGCTGGAAGCGCGGCAGGAAGCGTTGCTCGAACCAGGCGCGTCCCTTGTGCCGCAGCAGCAGCACGCGGCTCAGGCTGCCCAGCGCCAGCGGCACGACGATGAAGATCCCCACCGAGTAGAGCAGCACCTCGAAGGGCACCGTCAGGCCGCTCGCGCCCGTCACCAGCAAGGTCACGATCGGTGCGAAGAGTAGCAGCATCAGCAGGTCGTTCAGCGATACCTGGACCAGCGTGTAGGCCGGGTCGCCGTCGGTGAGATAAGACCACACGAAGACCATCGCAGTGCAGGGCGCCGCCGCCAGGATGATCACGCCGGCGACGTACTGGTCGGCCAGGGGATCCCCGATCCACGCATGGAACAGGTGCTCGAAGAAGAGCCAGCCGAGCAAGGCCATGGAGAAGGGCTTGACGAGCCAGTTCACGAAGAGCGTGACCGCGATGCCCTTCGGACGGCGGCGCACGCCGAGCACGCTCGTCAGGTCGATCCGCAGCATCATCGGATAGATCATCAGCCACAGCAGCACGGCGATCGGGACGTTGATCCGGCTGCCCTCGCCGAACTCGAGGCGGCGCAGCGCGTCCGCGACGGCCGGGAAGAGGCGGCCCACGGCCACGCCGACGACCATGCACAGGGCCACCCAGAGCGAGAGCCAGCGCTCCAGGACGGCGAGGCGCCGCGGCCCCGCGGCCGCCGCGCCGGCGGCCGTGAGCGCCTGCGTCAACTGCGTTCCTCGGCCGGCGTCTCGCGCTTGCCGATCTCGTCGAGGCGGGCCTGGAGGCTCAGGTGATCGAGCGACTCGACCGGGAGGCTCGTGAAGAGCGCGATCCGCCGCTCGAGCTCCAGGTAGATGCGCCGGAACAGCCGGAGCCGCTGGTCCTCGGACCCCTCGAAGGCGGCGGGGTCCTCGACTCCCCAGTGAGCGGTCATCGGCCGACCGGGCCACGCCGGGCAGGCCTCGGCCGCCGCGTGGTCGCAGACCGTGAACACGAAGTCGAGCGCCGGCGTCCCGGGCTTCGCGAACTCGTCCCAGCTCTTCGAGCGGAAGCCGGAGGTGTCGTAGTTCCGCTCGCGGAGCACCTCGAGGGCCAGCGGGTGCGGCTGGCCCTTGGGCCGACTGCCGGCGCTGTGGGCGTGGAAGCGTCCGGCGCCGAGCCGGTTCAGGGCCGCCTCCGCGAAGAGGCTGCGGGCCGAGTTCCCGGTGCAGAGGAACAGGACGTGATGGGTCCGGTCCGTCATCCATCTCCTCCCCGTGCGGCTACGTGCAGCGCAGCCGCGGCTGGATGGTGGCGAGCCGCTCCCGGTCGGCGGCCAGCTGCTCGAGCTCGCCCAGGCAGCTCCGCACGCAGCGCACCAGGGTCCGGTGCAGCGGCGTCGTGGGCTGGACCAGGCCGTAGAACTTCCACTTGCCCTGCGTGCGCACCTCCACCAGTCGCGCGCCGCGCAACAGGGCCAGGTGCCGCGACACCTTCGGCTGGGGCTCCCCCAGCACCTCGCAGAGGTCGCAGACGCAGATCTCCTGCTGCTGCTGGAGCAGGTTCAGGATCCGCAGACGCATCGGATTGGCGAAGGCGGCGAACAGCTCGGGGGCATTCATATTCGAATGATCGAATATGTACTGGATCCCCGCCGGATCCTCAACCCGGAACCAGCAGGCTGCGCCGGGCGCCGAGCCGCAGCGGCCAGCGGCGGCGCAGGCGCAGCGCCCAGCGCGCCGCGCGGCCGACGGCGCTGGGGCTCGCGGCTGCGAGCTGCCGCGCCTCCTGCCAGCGCTCGGCCTGGATCAGCAGCTCGAGCAGCCGCGCCTCCAGCGCGCGCAGGTGTGCCGGCGCGCGCGCTCCCAGCCGACGGGCGAAGCCCGGATGGCGGGCCAGCGTGCGGCGCGCGCTCGCCAGCAGGGCGCGCTGGATCGCCACGCGGTCCCGCGACTTGCGCCCGGCGTGGCGGTAGACCCTGACGCTCGGCACGGCGCAGTAGCTGGCGCGCCCGGCGATCGCCACGCGCTGGACGAAGTCGGAGTCCTCGTTGTGCCGCAGGCTCTCGTCGACTCCGCCCACGCGCAGCAGCAGCTTGCGCCGGAACAGCGCCGCGCCGTTGCGCAGGTTGGTGCGGAAGAAGTGCTCCTCCGCGAAGCGCTCGGGGCGGCCCGCGGCCACCGGCGGATTGGGGTGCTCGCGCCCCGACTCGTCCACCTCGATGGCGGGGCTGTAGGCGAAGTCGGCGCCCGAGTCCTCGACCGCCGCCACCAGGCTCTCGATCGCCTCCGGCGTCCAGCAGTCGTCGGAATCGAGGAAGGCGAAGTGGCGACCCCGCGCCACGCCCAGACCGTGGTTGCGCGCCGCAGCGCAGCCCGCGTGGGCCTGGCGCAGGTAGCGCAGCGGGCGGGCGAAGCGGCCGGCCCAGGCAGCCACCACCTGCGCGGTCGCGTCCGTCGAGCCGTCGTCGACGACGATCACCTCGAGGTTCCGGTAGGTCTGCTCCGCCACGCTCGCCAGCGCGCGCGGCAGCAGCTCCGCCCGCTGGTAGGTCGGGACGATCACGCTCACCAGCGGCGTGGAACGTCCCATCTACGGGAGCCTCAGCAGCAGCAGCCACGAGTCGCAGCCGGCGCGGCTGGCGCCGTAGAGCAGCCGCGCCAGCCAGGCATGGCGATGCAGCCGGCGGAAGTAGCGCGGGTGCACGGCGTCCGCGTAGACCACCTCGGCCGAGGGGAAGTAGGCGCGCACCTGCTCCTGAGAGAAGCCGGCCAGCCGCGGCGGGAAGCTGCGCCGGTGGTCGACCCACAGCAGCAGTCCGCCCGGGCGGGTGACCCGCGCCATCTCGGCGGCGAGCGTGCGGCGCGCCGCCTCGTCCAGGATCGACGAGAAGACCACCGCCTGCATCACCCAGTCGAAGCTGCCGGACGCGAAGGGCAGCCCCGCCGAGCCCCCCACCAGCCAGCGGATCGCGGGGTTCGCGGCGCGCGCCGTCCGGATGCGGGCCTCCGACAGATCCACGCCGCAGAGCCGCGAGGGCGCCGCGCCGAGCTCGACCAGGTAGCGCAGCCAGGCGCCGTGACCGCAGCCCACGTCGAGGATGCGGCGGCCCTCGAGCTCGAGCTCCAGCGCGTTGAGCGCGCGCACCAGCGCATCGTGGTGGTGCTCGTGGAAGAGATGGCCCAGCGAGTGTCGCGGGTGGTAGACGTTGGCGCGCCAGTCGCGCTGCGGCATGGCCGCGTCGCGCGCGCGGTAGACTGCGCGCAGCCGCGCGGCCTCTGCCGTCTCGCCGGCCAGCGTCACGAGCGCGCCCCCGCGATCAGCCGCCGCGTGTCGGCGACGAAGCGCCGATCCAGCAGCAACAGCACGCCCGCGTAGGCTGTGGCGTAGACGAGCGCGCTGGTCGCGAGCGCCGCCGCGTCCGCCGGCAGGGCCAGGCGCACCTCGTGCGCACACAGAGCCGCCAGACCGCCGGCCACCAGCGCCGGCCAGACGTGGCCCACGAACTCGAAGCTGCCGAGCTCCTGGTGGATCAGCGGCAGACGCAGCAGCGGCGTGAACAGCGAGGCCTGGAGGATCCAGAACCAGGCACCGCCGATGGCACCGCCCTCGCGAATCATGTAGAGGCCCAGGGTCATCACCAGCAGCGTGTTCGCGAACCCCCACTTCATCATGTAGCGGGTGCGCCCGCGCACCAGCACGAGATTGTCATAGGCGTAGCCCGAGCAGAAGCGGATGACGAAGGAGACCGACATCAGGCGCAGGATCGGCACCGCCGGGGCCCAGCTCGGCCCGTAGAGGACGAGCACGATCGCGTCGGCGAAGACGATCATCGCGAAGCCGAAGAAGGAGCCGCAGATCGCCCACATCTTGCTGGCCAGGTTGAAGAGCCGCGAGACGTCGGTGCGGCTCTCGTTCAGGCGCGCGAAGACCGGGAAGAGCATCGAGTCCACGCTGGCCGCCAGCGCCGAGATCGTCATCGGAAGCTGCCAGGCGAAGTTGTAGTAGGCGAGCTGCGTGGCGCCGGCGAAGAAGGCCACCAGCAGGTTGTCGCCGCGCGCCATCACCCAGCCGTTGGCGGACTGGAGCATCAGCGGCGTCCCGAAGCCCAGCAGCTCGCGGGCGTCGCGCCGCTCGAGCGCCAGCCTGGGTCGGCGCGGCGCCAGCCACCAGACGTAGAGCGCCGCCAGCAACGCCCCGCCGGCCTGGGCCAGCACCAGGCTCCAGACGCCGAGATGGAAGAGCAGCTCCAGCGCCACCGCCCCCGCGAAGGAGGCGAGCTCGGGAATCGCCCGCGCGACGCTGGGATGGTTGAAGTCGAGCTGCTTCTCCCAGAAGACGCGCGGGAAGCTCAGCGGGACCGCGAAGACCAGGAAGGCCGCGAAGCGGATGTAGGCATCGAGGTCGGCCGACATGATCCTCGAGATCAGTGGCGCGCCGGCCAGGGCCGCCGCGAAGACCAGCACGGCCGCGATCAGCGAGAGCGTGAAGGCGGTGTCGTCGAACTCCGGCGAGCCCTGGCGCCGACGGATCACGCTGGGCAGGAAGCCGAAGTTGGCCAGCACGCCGAGCGCCCCCACGCAGGTCAGCGCCAGCGCCGCCGTGCCGATCTCGCTCGGCAGGAACAGGCGCGCGAACACCACCACTCGCACGGCGGCCAGCCCCCGCACCACGAGCAGGCTGCCGACCCGCAGCGGAGCCGCCCCCAGCACCTTGCGGGCGAGGTCTCGGCGTTCTTCGGCGTCGATCATGGCCGAGGCGTCCTCCCGCAACGCCTTCCGCTCAGCGGGCGAGGCGGCCCTGCCGCCGCAGCTGCTCCTCGATCCAGCGGTAGGTGAGCTCCAGGCCGCGCTCGAGGCTCACGCGGGGCACCCAGCCCAGCACCTGGCGCAGCCGGCCGTTGTCGCTGTTGCGACCCCGCACGCCCTGCGGCTTGGACGGGTCGTAGCGCTTCTTGACCGGCCGGCCGGCGATCTCCGCGACCAGATCCACCAGCTCGTCGATGCTGATCATGCGGTCCTGCCCCAGATTCAGGGGATCGCGGAACCCGGAGCGCATCAGCCGGTGGATGCCCTCGACGCAGTCGTCGACGAAGCAGTAGGAGCGCGTCTGCTTGCCGTCCCCCCAGATCTCGATCTCGTCGTTCGGGCCGGCCAGCGCCACCTTGCGGCAGATCGCTGCCGGCGACTTCTCGCGCCCGCCCTCGAAGCTGCCGAGCGGACCGAAGATGTTGTGGAAGCGGACCACGCGGATCTCCAGGCCGTGATCCTCGAGGTAGTGCCGGCACAGCCGCTCGGAGAAGAGCTTCTCCCAGCCGTAGCCGTCCTCGGCATCGGCCGGGTAGGCCTCCTCCTCGCGCAGCGGCGCCGCGTCCGGGCTCTCCTGCCGATAGCCGGGATAGACGCAGGCCGACGAGGTGTAGAGATAGCGGCTGATCCCGTTCAGACGCGCGGCCTCGAGCATGTGCGCGTTGATCAGCACGTTGTCGTGCATGATCACGGCCTTGTTCTCCTCGATGAAGCCGATGCCTCCCATGTTGGCCGCGAGGTTGTAGACCTCGTCGACGCCGCGCGTCGCCTGGAGGCAGGCGTCCCAGCGGCGCAGGTCGAGCTGCTCGAAGGCGTGCGCGCGGGTGGGTTCGAAGGCCGGCGGCACGAGATCGACGCCGCGCACCCAGTAGCCGTGCTGGACGAGATGCCGGGTCAGGTGGTGACCGATGAAGCCGCCGGCTCCGGTCACGAGCGCGCGCGCCTTGTACGCCATCAGCGGGGATTCCTTCGCAGCAGCCAGTGGAACAGGAAGCGCGCGTTGCCGACCAGGTAGCGGCGGCCGAGGCGGCGCGGCTCGCAGGCCAGCCGGAACAGCCACTCGAGACCGAGGCGCTGGAGCCCGCGCGGCGCCTGGCGCTTGGCGCCGGCCAGGAAGTCGAAGGCGGCGCCCACGCCGACCAGCGCGCAGCCGAGCCGGTCCCGCTGGGAGGCCATCCAGCGCTCCTGCTTGGGACAGCCCAGCCCCACGAAGAGCACCCCGACGCCCGACGCGTCGATCGCTTCCGCGATCCGCTGCTGCTCCAGCGCATCGAGGGCCCGGAAGGGCGGACTGAAGGCGAAGGGCAGGCGCAGCCCCGGGAAGCGCTCCTGCAGCCGCTCGCGCAGCCGCTCGAGCACCTCGGGCCGGCCGCCGTAGAGCCCCACCGCGATCCCGCGCCGCGCCGCACGCGCGCAGATCTCGGGCATCAGGTCCGGGCCATAGACGCGGGTCGCCCCGCGCAGGCCCGCCGCGCGCAGCCCCCAGACCAGCGGCATGCCGTCGGGCGTCACGCGCTCCGCGGCGTTCACCAGCCGCCGGAAGCCCGGATCGTCGAAGGCCTCCATCACCATGTGAACGCTGGCGCAGCAGACCATCCCGCCCGCGCCGGAGGCGGCCATCCCGAGCACCGCCTCGGAGGTCTCCGCGTAGGAGGTGGCGTCGACCCGCAGGCCCAGGATGCGCCGCGACGCGAAGGCCTGCGTGCGATCCGGGACCGCGTCGTGGCGCGGCTTGCGGGGCTCCGCGCTTTCGGAAGGCTTTCCGCCGGACTCGGGTCTGAGCTGCGCGTGGGACATCCCTCTTCGCTATCGGCGGGGAAGCGCGAGCGGTTGAGGCGGCCGGCGGATCAGGCGCTGCGGCGCCAGCCGGAGACGTCGAAGCCCCATTCCGCCTCGAGCCGCGCCAGCTCGGAGTCGAGCTGGCGCGCCGCGACGGCCCGCAGGGCCGGGTCCAGGCCGCCGCGCCGTCCCCGGGCGGGCGGTCGCCACCGGCCGCGCAGCTGCGCCGCCCAGCGCGCCAGGCGGCCCGCCCGGCGGGGCGGCCGCAGCGGCGGCTCGGCGGCCTCCGGAAAGCCGAAGAAGGGGTCGATCTCGAGGAAGCGGCAGGCGCCCTGCAGCGTGCCGCGCGGGTCGCGCGCCATCGCCTCCGCGGACAGCAGCAGCACGTCCTCGCGCGGAAAGTGCCGTCGGTAGTGCTCGAGCTGGCTGGCGTAGCGCGAGGCATCCAGGTAGCGCGACAGCGTGCGGGCATCGAGCTCCGGCTCGGCGCGTCCCTCGGCGACGTCGAAGGCGTGCTGGGAGGCGATCCGCTCCCAGGGGTCGCGCAGCAGGTAGATCAGACGGAAGCCGGCGGGCGTGCGGGCGATGCGCTGCGCCGGCGAGGGGACGCCCGGGTGGCAGGCGTAGTCGCTGGAGGCCTCGATGGCGATGCGCTCGTCGGGCTCGCGGAAGTCCCAGAGCGTCCGATACCACTCGATGCCCAGCGCCCACTTGCGGTCGTCGCTGAAGAAGCGCGGCTCCTTCACGCGGCAGGCGAGCACCTGGGGATGGGAGCCCAGCAGCCGGAAGAGCCGCGTGGTCCCGCAGCGCGGAGCGCCGATGATGAGGGCGAAGCGCTTCTTCATCGGTCCTCCTCAGTCCGGGAACCAGTATTGGGCGAGCTGTGGCGCCAGCGCGAGACCGACCGCCGCCCGCTCGACGTTGGTCGCGAAGGCCAGCGCGATGCAGAGGCCGGCGAGCGCCAGGCTCGCGTTGCGCAGCCGCCCGGCCGGCGCCTTCGCGAGGCGCTCGACGGCCACGAGCACCAGCACCCAGAAGACCGGGTAGTAGCGCGCGAAGTAGCGCACGTGTGGGTAGGCGAAGAGCACGAAGGGCAGGCAGCCGACGAAGCTCCAGAGCAGCGCCCGCTCGCGCTCGTCGAAGGCCAGGCCCGCGCGGCGCCGCGCCAGCCAGAGCAGCGCCGCCGCCGGCCAGGCCCACTGGAAGAGCCAGCCCACGCGCCGCACGCCGCGCGCCAGCGAGAGCGCCACGAAGTCGAGGTAGGGGAGGCCCGGCGCCAGGATCACGTCGCGCATCGAGCGCGCGCCGGGAAAGACCCGCTCCAGGTAGGGCGTCGGGTGGTTCCAGGGGTCGGGCGCGGGCCCGAGCTGCAAGGGTGCCAGCAGCGCGGCGAAGTGCTGGCCGAAGGCGGCGAAGCCGCGCCCGGTGCCGCCGGCCCCGTAGTCGAACGGATAGCCCGGCCCGAAGCGCAGCAGCCCGGGCAGCAGCAGCAGCCCCAGCGTGCCGGCGAAGCCGGCGGCCAGGCGCCCGGCCTGCGGGCGCCGCGCGCTCGCGAAGCAGGCCAGCAACACGAGCGCCACCAGCAGCAGCTCGGGCTTGCACAGGGCCAGCAGCGCCAGCAGCGCGCCGAGCGGCCCGGGCGCCGCTCCGCGCGCGAAGGCCGCCAGGCACAGACACAGGAAGCCTCCCGCGACGAGCTCGCTCGAGAGCCACAGGAACGGGTACTGCGAGCTGAAGAGCAGCAGCAGCAGCACGGCGACCAGGCCGCGGCGCTCGAGCAGCGCCAGACCCAGCCAGCAGGCGGCGCCGGCCCAGAAGGCCATGGCGACGACGCGCAGCGCCTCGTGCAGCGGTGCGCCGGACGGCAGCAGCGCCTTGAGCCCGATCACCAGCAGCTGGACCGTGAAGCCGTAGGGCGGCGCGGGGTGGTAGGGAGCCTCGAAGCGCGCCTCGAGCAGCCGGGCCTGGTCCCAGACGGGCGGCTTGGGGTGGAGCAGGATCCACCAGGCGGCCCCCAGCAGCAGCAGCAGCAGCAGCCCGGGGACGGCGAGGGCGCTCCGCTGCCGCAGCGACGGCAGCGCCCAGGCCCCGTCCCAGGCGGTAAAGAGCCGTGCCCGTTGCATCGATACCGCACATCGGCGCGGCAGCGAGCCCGGTTGAGAGCGCGCGAGAGGGGTCCGGCAGCACATGCATCGTCCGCCCGCATGGCTGGCAGGAGCACTCGCAGCGCTCGTGCTGGCGGGTGCGGGCTGTGGGCCGGAGGCGCCTCCCGAGCCGAGCGGCGCGCAGCTCTCGGCCGGCACCGCGGAGCTCCGGCAGCTGCTCGGGCTGCTCGCGCGCCTCGAGGGAACTCCCCTCGCGCACGGCGCCGAGCGCCTGGCCGCCCGGCTACCCGACTGCGCCGCGCTCGAGGCCCGGGCGCCGCAGGCCGACCTCGCAGCGCTGCTCGAGGGGCTCGGCTGCGCGCAGCCGACCGGCGCGCTGGCGGCGCTCCACCGCGAGCGCGGCTCCGACGCCCTGGCCTTCGCCTGGCCGCTCGAGCCGGGGCTGGTGCTGCGCGGGCGGCTGCGGCTCGACGCCGCGGGCAACGCCGAGCTCGAGCTGCGCCTGCCGCGCGACGCCGCCGAGGGAGCGCGCGGCCTCTGGCTGCCGGGTGGGCCGCCCGGCCCCGCCGTGCTCTCCGGCTCCGAGACGCTGCTGCACGCGCGCCTGCGGCCGGCCGCCGGGCTCGACCTGGCCTCGCTGGTTCCCGACGGAAGCCAGGCCGACCGCCTGTTCCGGCTGAAGAGCGAGCTCTTCAGCGGGGCGCTGCTCGACGGCACCTGGGAGGCGGCGATCTATCTGCCGGCGGCCGGCGAGAGCATGCCGCGCGCGGCGCTGGCGCTCGGCTTCCGGCAGCGCGACGCCGCGGTGGCGGCGCTGGAGGCGCTGCTCGAGCAGCTCGGCCGCAGCTGGCCGGTGCACCGCAGCTTCTTCGAGCTGACCGGCGCGCGCGGCGCGTGCCTGCTCGACCTGCGCATCCTGCCCGGCCTCGCGCCCTGCTACGTCGCCGGCGAGCGCACGCTCGTGCTCGGCTGGAATCCGGCCAGCCTGCGCAAGGCGCTGGACGGCGCGCCGGTGGAGCTCGGCGACGCCGGCGGGCTGCTGGTCGAGCTCGCGCGCTTCGCCGAGGCCGATGCGCGGCTGGCCGCGGGCGCCGCGTCCCCCGCGGCGCTGGCTCCGGCCTTCGAGAGTCCCTGGACGCGGCTGCGCGCCGCCGGAGGCGAGCAGGACGGCGAGCTGCGCGTGCACGTCCAGCTCGAGGCGCGGAGGCGCGCGTGAGGCGGCGCCTGGCCCTGCTGGGGCTGTGCGGCAGCCTGGCGCTCAGCGCGGGGCTGGTGTCGCTGCGCCGCGTCGGGGACCAGATCGCCGTGCTCGACGCCTGCGAGGCGGCGGCAGCGGGCGACTGGGCGGCGGCGCTGGCCGGCACCCGCGGACGCGTCGGGCCCGACGAGACCGGCCGGGCCGCCGCCGAGTGCCGCTGTCGCGCCCTGCTCGCGCACGATCGGGCCGACGCCTGCGTGGCGCTGCTCGAGGACCTGCTGGCGCAGCCCGAGGCCGACGGCTGGGCACCGAGCCCGGCGCTCTCGATCCACCTGATCCAGACCCGCCGCGACGCCGGACGCGCACTCGAGGCGGCCGAGCTGGCGCGCCGCGCCGCGCGCCTCTACCCCGCGGACCCCGATCTCTTCTACCTCGAGCTCGTGACCCGCAGCGCGGTCGAGGAGGAGCCGGAGGTGCTGCGCGAGCTCGCCCTGCGCGTGCCCGAGCGCGGGCCGCAGGCGGCGCGCATGCGCGT
>Ga0307429_1001350_pt1 | contig 11727 bp, 6 predicted proteins | sample SalMarWE160230MG_FD_202151 | JGI IMG/M metagenome (GOLD analysis project Ga0307429, IMG submission 202151) | Salt marsh sediment microbial communities from the Plum Island Ecosystem LTER, Massachusetts, United States - WE1603-230 | ecosystem: Environmental > Aquatic > Marine > Intertidal zone >...
AAATTACCTCTAGCGAGAGACAGAAGGGGGTGATTCTCATATCTAAAAAGGTCCTTATCGTTGAGGATAATCCCAGTGTATTGAGAGCCACCAGCTATATACTGGAAAAAGAGGGTTACGAGGTGCTTACCGCCCAGAACGGGCTGGAAGGGCTGAAAAAAGCCAAAGAGAATAGCCCCGACCTGCTCATCCTGGATGTGATGCTGCCGGGGATAGACGGCTTTGAAATCTGCCACAGGCTGCGGGGTGAGCCCCAGACCGCCAATTTGCCTATCGTCATGTTTTCGGCCAAGGGGCAGGAATCGGATAAAGCTATGGGTAAGAAAATGGGCGCCGATGATTATCTGACCAAGCCGGTGGACCGCATCGTGCTGCTGGACAAGGTGGCCGACCTGCTGGCGGCGCGGAAGTGACTTAATCTTCGGAGTTGCCGCCGAGGATAGATTCTATCGTCTCGAACATCTTGCTGAAGCCTCCCGATTTAGTGAAGTAATCGGTGGCGCCTACCGACAGCGCCTTGACCCGGCTGCCGTCAATTTCGATACCGGTCATCACCAGAATGGGTATCTGGGCCGTTTCCGGCTTGTGCTTTAACGCTTTCATCACCTCATAGCCGTCCATTCCGGGCATCTTTATATCCAGCAGGATAAGGTCCGGAGGCCGGCTTTCCGCCTTTTCCAGAGCCAGTTTGCCGTTGTGAGCGACGCTGGTGGAGTAACCCCGCTTGCCCAGCTGGTACTTGAGCGACTTGGCCAGGTTTTTATCGTCGTCTACCACCAGTATCTTCTTCTGGGCATCCCGCAGTAACTGGTTCACCTTATCTATGAGCAAATCTATCTTGAAGGGCTTGGTCAGGTAGTCGTTTACCCCCAGCTTGTAAGCCCTCTTGCGGTCTTCCACCACCGAGACGATGAGTATGGGTATATTCTTGGTCTCTGGGTCGTTCTTGAGCACGGCGGTGACATCGAAACCGCTCATGCCGTCCATGAGCACGTCCAGGGTTATCAGGTCGGGGTGGTGTTTCCGTGCCAGCTCTATGGCCTGGTTGCCCCCTGAGGCCTGAATGACGCTGTATCCCCGCTTTTTAAGCTCATGAGCCAGGAAGCGGCGGATGTTGGCCTCATCATCCACCACCAGTACTTTCTTTTCGCCGGTAATGGCCACCTTGACCAGCTCTTCCACCTCCTCGGCTTCGGGCACTTCCACTTCGGCCGCCTTCGCTATGGGCAGGGTAAAGAGGAAGGTGCTGCCTTTACCCAGCTGGCTCTCCACCCAGAGCTTGCCTCCGAAGTGCTCTATTATCTCCTTACAGATGGGCAGGCCGAGGCCGGTGCCTTTGGGTTTATCGGTGAGGGTATCTCCCACCTGCTTGAACTTCTCGAAGACACCTTCGTGGTCCTTAGAGTCAATGCCGATGCCGCTATCGGTGACGCTGACCACTACCATATCGGCTTTTCCCTCTGACTCTTCCTGCTCCATAAGGCGCGCCTTAACCTTAATCTTGCCCCCTTCGGGGGTGAACTTGATGGAGTTGCTGAGCAGGTTGGTTACCACCTGCAGCAGCCGGTCCTTGTCACACATGACGGCGGGCAGCCTGGGGCTTATCTCCGTCTTGACCTCAAGGTTGGTCTTAGCCGCCAGCGCCTGGGTGGCGTTTATTGCCGTCTTGACGACCTCGGGCACCGACAGCTCCACCGGCTCCCACTGCATCCGCCCCGATTCAATCTTGGAGATGTCGAGGAAATCGTTTATCAGCCGGGTTAAGCGGTCGCTTTCCTCCTTGATGATATTGAGGAACTCCTTCTGGGTTTCCCGGTCTTCATCGTAGGTGAGCAGAATCTCGGAGAAGCTCTTTATCGAGGTGAGGGGAGTTCTAAGCTCGTGGGATACCGTGGAGAGGAAGCTGTCTTTTAGCTGGTCCAGCTCCTTGAGCTTCTTGTAGGCGATTCTGAGTTCTTCCATCTTCTGCTTGAGCGCCTCTTCCGCCCGCTTGCGCTCGGTGATGTCAATGGTCATGGAGATTAAACAGGGGTCGTTGCCGATATCGATTAACTCGCTGGAGAACAGCCAGATGCGTATCTCACCTGACTTGATACGGAACTCAAATTCCTCATTATGAACCCTGCCCTCTTCTTTGAGTATCTTTAGCATCCTTTCGCGGTCTTTAGCCCTGGCCCAGAGCCCGATTTCGTTGGCCCCGTGGTTAATAACCTCATCACGGGCCCAGCCGGTAACAGTGGTGAAATTATCGTTGGCTTCTATGAATAAGCCGTCCCTGAGCCGGGTGATGGCGATGGCATCGGGGCTGGCCCGAAATGCCTTGGAGAACTTTCCCTCCGACTCCCGGACCGCCCCCAGCATCTCCTTGCGTTTGGTGATGTCCCGGGCGATGGTGATGTGGCCGAAGACCTTGCCCGAGGCGTCCTGCAGGGCGCTGGTGCTTAGCTCGGCGGGAAACTCGGTGCCGTCCGCCTTGACCAGGGTGTATTCCACGCCGCTGATTTTGCCCTGTTTTACCGCCCGGCGCATGTTCTTTATCATCTTTTTATGCTCAGCCGGGGCGGCCAACTCCAGGGCGCTTTTGCCTAACATCTCATACTGGGAGGCGAAGCCGTGCATCTTGACGGCGCTTTCGTTGACCTTGAGGATGGTGCCGTCCAGCCTGGCCACCACGATGCCATCGGTGACCGAATCAAACATGCTCTCCAGCCTCTCTTCGCTCTCCCGCAGCGCCTCCTGCATGTTCTTGATATCGGTGATATCAAGCATGTTGAGCAGGAAATAGAGCTGCTTGCCCTGGCTATTTACCCCGGTAGAGGTCAGCGCCACCCAGAAGCGTTCCCCGTTCTTCTTCTGGAAAATCCGTTCGCCTCTCTTGCCGCCCATAGCCATGGCTTTCTTGAGTCCAGCCCCGATTTCCTCCCTGCTTTCTTCGGGCCACCAGGGGTGGGGAGTTTTAACCCCGAGAATATCGGCCAGGTTAAAACCGGTTAGCTTTTCGAAGGCGGGATTTACGTACCTTACCGAAGCGTCCGGGTCGAGGACGAGTATGGAATTGGGTGAGTTCTGGAGCAGGGTGGAGCTGAACCTCTGGCTTTCCTGCAATTCGTTTTCTATCTTCTTGCGTTCGGCGATTTCTTTGTTGAGACTTTCAATGGAGGTAGTGGAGCCTGTTAATTGCTCGGTCATCCGGTCAAAGGCCCGGGAAAGCTGGCCTATCTCGTCCTTTACCCTGGTGCCCACCCGGTAACTGAGGTCGCCCCTGCCGATTATCTCGGTGCCTTTGTGCAGAGCTTTAAGCGGCCGTATAATCGACCTTGATATCAGGAAGGCGGCGGCAATGGCTAAAATAGTGACCAGACCGGCGGTAAGCAGGAGAATTTGGATACCGGAAGTATAGGCTGCACGGGCGGATTCCCGGGCGGCGGCCAGTTCCTCCATACGGACGGCTTTGTACTCTTTTATCTGTTCAAGCAAAAACGGAAAAAGCGGAAATACCACTTCTTTCAGTAACATTTCAGCGCTGCCTAATCCCTGCTCTTTTAAGTGAATAAGATTGGTAGCCGAAGAAGTAAGGGCATCCATCTTTAGCATCAGGCCTGCAGCTTCCTGTTGCGCTTCCGGGCCCCGGCGGGCTTCATTTCTCATATACTCCTGACCCACCGCTTTAAGCTGTTCCGCAGCCGAGAGTACAGCCTGTTTATCTTCCTCGTTTTCGGTATTCATATAGGTAACAATATCATAGGCTATCTGGTTGGCTATTATTTCCATCTCGGACAGGGCGGTTACGCTGGGAACAATGTCATCACCGACTGTTTCAAACTCTCCGTTTATCTTGTTGTAGGTGTTCTGGGCAAAAAAGACGGTGACCCATATCAGCAGAACAACGAATAGAAATCCGAGGCTTAACTTGGTTACCACCTTCATGTTCGTCCCCTCCAGTTCTTATCTGGCTGTAACACGGACCCTCAATAAAATCTAAAGCTTCTTCCGGGGCTACTCATCTAGCCCAGCAGCTCCCTGACCTTGTCTAAAACCCCTATGGGGCTGAAGGGCTTGGTCATGAACTCGTCGGCACCGGCCCCCATGCCCTGCTCCCGGTCTGTCTCCTGGCCTTTGGCGGTGAGCATGATGACGTGAATATCACGCATGCTGGAATCTTTTTTTATTTCCTGGCAGACTTCATAGCCGTTTTTCTTGGGCATCATCACGTCCAGAAAGACCAGGTTGGGTTTTAACTGGCGAATCTTGGCTAACGCGTCTTCGCCGTTTTCCGCCGATGAGACTTCGTAGCCTTCTTTGCTCAAGACGAAGGTAAGGGACCTGATGACATGAGGTTCGTCGTCCACTATCAGTATTTTCTTGCCGTTACCATTTTCTTTATCATTGACCATGGCCGATTACCCCTTCTTATTTTTTGCCGTTGCCGGCAGTAGTTCTAAAAGCGCAGATAAATGCCAGCAGGCACATTATATGCTATTTTGTGCCATAAGTCAATACAATTATGCACGAAAAGTATTGACAAAAGGCAACTTTGATGCCATAATGGTGTCAAGATGAGCACCGCCAGTGAAGAACTGTCCAAAGAGAGCCTGGAGGAAGTCCTAGTAAGAATCGGCCTGATTGACGCCGAGCAGATGCAGGAAATAGCCCAGACTGCCGGCCAGGGGGAAAAGAAGCTTGAGGAAGTCCTGGTGGAAGATGGCCTTATCTCTCCCCACGACCTGATGAGAGCCCTCAGTATTCAACTAAAAGTGCCGCTGATTGACCTCAAGCGGCATACCATCAGTCCCGAGATTCTGAAACTGGTCCCCGAGGAGCTAGCCCGGAAGTATAACGTGCTGCCGCTGGATGTTATCGGCAAGTCCCTGGCCCTGGTGATGGCCGATGCCATGGACGTGGGCACTATCGGCGATATCGCCGCCGTGACCAGGATGCGGATTGAGCCTATGATGGGCTTCCCCGACGAAATCCGTGAAGCCATCGACCGTAACTACGGGGGCGGGGGCGGGGGCGAAGAGGTCACGGTGGTGGAAACCCCGCCCGATGAGGAGGAGGAGGCGAAGCTGGAGCAGCTTCTTGCCGAGGAAGCTCAAGTGCCGGCTATACGCACCCTTAACCGGCTCATCCTCCAGGCGATAAGGAGCCGGGCTTCCGATATCCACATCACGCCCCAGAAAGATAAGCTCTACATCCGCTACCGTGTTGACGGGGTGCTGATGGATAAGACGACCCTGAACATGCAAATTCACGATGCCCTACTCTCCCGGCTGAAGATTATGTCCAACATGAACATCGCCGAGAGAAGGCGGCCCCAGGACGGCCAGTACACGGTTAGCGTGGACGGCAAGAACATAGATATACGGGTCGCCTGCGCCAGCACCGTTTACGGGGAAATGGCGGTACTGCGTATCCTGCGTAAATCGGCTTCCCTGCTGGAGCTGACCGACCTGGGCTTTTTCCCCGATATCATGAAAAGATACCAGCAGCTGCTTAAACTTCCCTTCGGCATGATACTGCTGGGGGGGCCTACCGGCTCCGGAAAAACGACCACCCTCTACGCTTCCCTTAACCAGCTCAACAGCAAGGAACGCAATATCATGACCATCGAGGACCCGGTGGAGTACCACCTGCCCGGTATCAACCAGTTCCAGGTGAACCCCAGAGCCGATGTCAGCTTTGCCAACAGCCTGCGCGCCTTTATGCGGCTGGACCCGGATATCATCCTGGTGGGGGAGATAAGGGATACCGAAACGGCCAAGATAGCCACCCAGGCGGCGCTTACCGGACACCTGGTCTTTTCCTCGGTCCACGCCAACGACGCCGTGGGCATTCTCTTCCGGATGCAGGACCTGGGGGTTGAGTCCTACCTGATATGCTCGTCGCTGGCCGGTACCATTGCTCAGCGGATTGTGCGCCGCATCTGCCCCCACTGCCGCGAAGCCTACGAGCCGCCCCCGGAGGAGCTGACCGCCTACAGAGAGGAAATGGACGAGCTTCCCGACAAGTTTTACCGGGGGATTGGGTGCAATCTGTGCGGCGGCACCGGCTATATGGGGCAGTGCGGGGTATACGAGCTTCTGACTCTAACCGAAGCGGTCAAGCACCTCTTCCTGGATAATGCCACCGCCATGGAAATCCACAAACAGGCAGTTCAGGACGGCATGGAGACGCTGAAGCACGACGCCATGCACAAGGTGAAGGAGGGCATCACCACCATCCCCGAGGTGCTGCGTAACGTCTACTCTTCAGGCTACTAAGGACTAGTCAAAGAAGATGAGGCAAGCCAACCAGCGCTTGCCTTTTATTTTTGCCCAACAGACACCTGATGTGCTATAAATACTAAAGGATGCACCCTTTTCTGATAGTCCTGCAATCCGTTAAATTCCTTGGTTAACCGACTGGAAACTGGAGCGTGCATGGAAATAGTGCGGCAGATTAAATATAAACCGGCCCGGGTGGCCGGCGGCTACACCGACCGCATCCTGCGGGTAGACCTGGGAAGCGGGGAGATTAATATCGAGAAGCTGGCCCCCGATTTCAAGGACAAATACATAGGGGGGCGGGGCTACGCCCTTAAAGCTATCTGGGAGGGCACTACCAGAGACACCCTTTACGACAGCCCGGAGAATATTTTGGTCATGGCCAGCGGGCCGCTGGGCAACGAGCCGGGCTTTCCGGGGACGGGCAAGTTCATCGTGGGGACGATTTCGCCGATGACCGATACCTTTATCGATTCCAATGTCGGCGGGCACTTCGGGCCGTTATTAAAGCTGGCCGGTTTCGACGCCCTTGCCGTTTCAGGTATCTCAAAGAAAGAGGTGGTCATATTGATTGACGGCGACGCCGGCACCATCGCCATCGCCGAAGCGCCCAAATACGACAAAGAGACCGATGACGGCGCCCTCTCCTTTGGCGATAGGCTGCTTAAAGATGTTAATAACGGGGAGTACAGCGACTGTTTAGCCGCGGTCAGCGCCGGCAGGGGGGCGCTGCATGCCCGCTACGGGGTCATCCACAGCCTGTACTACGATAGAAGGCGGCATAGAATACGCGCCAAGCAGGCGGGGCGGGGCGGCACCGGCACGGTGATGAGAGCCAAGGGGCTAAAGAGCATCGTGGTGCGTTCCAGCCTGCCCAAAGCCAACGGCAACCACCCCGTCGATAAGGCGGGGGTGCGGGCGGCGGGGCGGGCTATGAAGCAGGTCATCGCTAAAGCCGACCCCACCCAGCTGCACCTTTCCGCCTGGGGGACGACCATACTTTCCGAGTACATGGACAAGTTCCATATCTTCCCGGTGAAAAACTACCAGTACGGGCAGAGTCCCGATTCGGTCAAGCTCTTTGCCCATGTCTTTCTGGACAACTATTTCAGCCACCGGCTACCCGACGGCTGCTACTACGGCTGCAACCTGGCCTGTGCCAAGGGCGCCGAGAACGTGGCGCTGACCCGGGGGCCGGGGGCGGGGCGCAAAGTCAGCGTTGACGGCCCGGAGTACGAAACCGTTGGCGCCGTCGCCTGTATGGGCATCTTCGACCCCCAGTTCGTTATGGAGTACAACTGGTACTGCGACCAGTACGGCATCGATGTCATCTCCACCGGGGTGACCACCGCCTTTTTCATGGAGTGCCTGGAGCGCGGCTTCCTGACCGTCGAGGACATCGGCTACGAGCTGAAATTCGGCAGCATCGCCGCCGCCAATAAGTGCCTGCACCAGATAGCCGGCGGACGGGGCTTCGGCAAGGTGGTGGGGCAGGGAGTGGCTAGAGGCAAAAAGTGGGTCGCCCAAAAGTACGCCGCCGGCCATAAAGCCAGCCAAGACGAGGTAATGGCCGAGCTTAATAAGTTCGGCATGGAGGTCAAGGGGCTGGAGTTTTCCATGTATATCACCAAGGAATCGCTGGCCCAGCAGGGGGGCTACGGCCTTGCCCTCAAAGGTCCGCAGCACGACGAGGCCTGGCTTATATTTATCGACCAGGTCTACCAGGAAATACCCACCCTGGAGGACAAGGCGGCGGCGCTGAAGTGGTTCCCCCTCATCCGCACCTGGTTCAACGCCACCGGGCTGTGCAAGCTGCACTGGATAGATGTGCGCAACCCGGAGGCGGCGGCCACGGCTGAGCCGTCCAAGAACCTGCCCACCCTGGCCCACTATATAGACTACCTCAACGCCACCACCGGCAGCCACAAGAGCCTCCAGGATATCCTGAATGATTCGGAGCGGCTTTATATCCTGCAAAAGCTGATAAACCTGCGCCAGGGCAAGGGGACGCGAGCCAGCGACCAGATACCCTTGCGAGCCATGGCGCCGGCCTTCTTTAACGAGTACCAAGCCCGGGCAGATTACTACGACCGCTGGCTGGGCCAAAACGGGGGTGTTAAGAAACTGCCCGCCAGCCCCAAACAGCGACATAAACTGCTCATCGAGCGAAGAAAACGGGAATACCAGCAGCTCTGCGACGCCGTCTACGAGCGGAAGGGCTTTACCCCGGAGGGGATACCGAAGCGGGAAACGGTGGCTAAATTTGGCCTGATGGATACGACGGCCCAACGGCTGCTCGACGAAAGGGGAGCCTGAATTTAGATATGATAGTTGTCATCGAGTTCCTGCCCTTTATCAGCGGCGGCTAGCCGCCTATTCCACGTAGAGGGGGATTAGGGGTAGACACAAAGAGCTATTGACAAATGGCCTCCAGCCAATTAAATTGGGCATCATGCAGGATATCGCCCTGATAATAGCCTTCGTCGGCATTATTATCTTTTTAGCCCACCTTTTTACCGGCCTGTTCAACCGCATAATGGTGCCCGATGTCATCTTCCTCATCGTCCTCGGCATCTGCCTGGGGCCCATTCTGGGGATTCTGCCCCCCGCCCTTTTCATCGAGATAGGGCCCATCTTCGCCACCATCACCCTGATTATTATCCTGCTGGAGTGCGGCTTCAGCCTGAAACTGAGCACCTTGCGTACCGCCTTAACCGGGTCTATGGCCCTGGCCCTGGTCGTCTTTCCCATGACCATGGCCATGATCACCGGGCTGACCCTCTGGCTGACCGACCTGGAGCTGCTGCCGGCCTTAATCCTGGGGGCTATCATCGGCTCGACCTCGGAAGCCATCGTCATTCCCCTGGTCAGGCAGCTGAAGATGCGGGAGAAGAGCCGGGTGCTGCTATCGGTGGAGTCGACTGTCACCGCCGTGCTCAGCATTATCTTTGCCCTCACCCTTATCGAGACCTACCAGCTGGGCGAGTTCCAGGTCCTCGAGGTCGCCGGCAGTCTGATTGCCTCCTTCCTGGTTGCCATCGGGCTGGGCACCGCCGGCGCCTTTATCTGGTCGCTCTTCCTGAACCGGATACGCCACGTCAAGAACACCATGTTCACCACCGCCGCCTGCGTCTTCGTCGTCTTCGGGCTGGTGGAACTGCTGGGCTTTAACGGGCCCATCGCCGCCCTTGCCTTCGGCATCACCCTGGGCAACCTGAAGCCGATGCCCTTCCCCTTCTTCAAGCGGGGGCTGCACCTGGAGGCGGGGGGGCTGACCGATGTCGAGAAAGCCTTCTTCGGCGAGATTGCCTTCCTGCTCAAGACCTTCTTCTTTATCTACCTGGGGGTATCGCTGGAGATGATAAGCAGCGAGCTGATGATACTGGCCGCCGTCTTTACCGGCGTCGTCTTTGTGCTGAGGATAGTATCGGTAAGGCTGACCGTGGGCCGGACGGCGCCGGCTAAAGACGCCTCGTTTATCGCCGTGATGGCGCCGCGGGGGCTGGCCGCCATCGTGCTGGCGGCTATAGTCATGCAGCAGGAGGTCATCGGCGGCGAGCTTATCAAGAACCTGACCTACGGCGTCGTCCTCTTCAGCGTGGTGCTGACCTCTTTACTGGTGCTGCTCACCGACAAGACCCGGCTGTCCGACGGCCTGCGCTACCTTTTTACCGTGGGCACTCCCCGCCAGCCTAAGCCGGCCAAACCACCCGAGTCTACTGATTCGGAGCCGGAGAAGAAGTAGCTAATCCCCCCTTGCTTTCCCCCGAAGAAGTGCTATAATTCAAGTGCAATTGACTGAATATCAATCGGGGTGAAGTATGATTGAGGTGCTGAGAAACAAAAACCTGACCACCCGCTTCCAAATACTGGTGGAGATAGCCAACGCCGGTCCCACTATCCAGCAGCGGGAAATCGCCCGGAACCTGGATATCACCCCGCAGGCGGTATCGGACTACATATCCCAGCTGGTTAAAGAGGGGCTTTTAGTAGCCGAGGGGCGCGCCCGCTACCGGGTGACCAACGAGGGCGTCAACTGGATAATCAAGACGCTGCGCGAGCTGGGCGACTATAACACCTTTATCCAGCGGGCTATAACCAATCTTTCCACCTGCGCCGCCATTGCTGCCGACGACCTGAAAAAGGGGCAGAAAGTGGGCTTGAAGATGAAGGAGGGGCTGCTCCTGGCTACCCGCGGTAAAGAGTCCAAAGCCAGCGGCACCGTCATCGCCGGGGCTAAAGCCGGTGAGGATGTGGGCATTTCCGGCATCGAGGGCATCGTGCCCCTGGAGGTGGGGCGGGTGACCATACTGAGGGTGCCCGGTATCCAGCGGGGCGGCTCAAGTAAGGTTAACTACGGCATACTCAAGGAGCGTCTGGCTAAGAGCGACCTGGTCACCTCGCTGGGGCTGGAATCGTTAGCCGCCCTGCGTAAAACAAAAGCCGGTTTCCAGCACTACGGGGCAGTGGCAGCGGCCATCGAGGCGGCCAAGAGCGGCCTTAAACCCCTGGTGGTCTGCGTCGACAGCGAAACCGCCGACCTCATCGCCCGGCTGGAAAAAGAGCGCATCGCCTACCAGCTCTTTGACGCCGAGAGCGCTTAAATCTTTTTTAAGAAAATCCCCAAAATCCCCCCCAAAAACCCTTGACAGGGGGCCTTTTTGCTTCTATAATCAATCAACTGCACTTGAATTTTATCAAGTCCGCTTTAATAACCCAAGAGGAGGCGTCCCATGTCCAGGATTTTTTGTTCCCGGTTAGTCACTATTCTGCTGATTTCCGCCCTGCTGCTGCCCTGCCTGCTGGCGGCGCCGGCAATGGCGGCGGGGGCTTACCCCTACTCCGCTACCGAGGCCGTAGTCAGCGACGCCATGGACTACCTGCGCTGGCAGCAGGATAACACCGGCAAAATCAGCGACTTCGCCACCTCGGCCTGGGCGGTGATGGCCATCGCCGCCGCCGGGGAAGACCCCGACAACTGGAAGGTCGGCTCTCATCCTTCGATAGTTGACTACCTGGCAACCAACGCCGCCACCGCCACGGCGGCCAACGGCTACTCAAGGATGATACTGGCTATCGCCGCCGCCGATGAAGACCCCACCGACTTCGGGGGGCGGGACTTCGTGACCCTGCTTGAGGCCGAGCACGTCAGCAACCAGATCGGCGACGCCTCGCTGCTCAACGACGACTTCTGGGGGGTGATGGCGCTGGTCAGCGCCGGTAGAGACCCGGCCACCTCGACCATCATCCTGGGCAGCGTTGCCTTTATTTTAGCCAACCAGGATGAAGTTGACCACGGCTGGAGCTGGGGCGTGGGCCAGGACAGCGATGTTGACGATACCGCTGCCGCCATCATGGCCTTAATCGCCGCCGGACAGTCGCCAAGCTCGGCGGCGGTAAGCAACGGTCTTGCCTATATCAAGACCACCCAGATGGAAAACGGCGGCTTTAACTCCTGGGGGGC
>Ga0307429_1001353_pt1 | contig 11719 bp, 6 predicted proteins | sample SalMarWE160230MG_FD_202151 | JGI IMG/M metagenome (GOLD analysis project Ga0307429, IMG submission 202151) | Salt marsh sediment microbial communities from the Plum Island Ecosystem LTER, Massachusetts, United States - WE1603-230 | ecosystem: Environmental > Aquatic > Marine > Intertidal zone >...
CGCCACTCACGCACGAGCGACTTTAAGATCCGCTCGCGGGAGATAAGGTCAATCCCGGCCAACGGCTCATCGAGCAGATAAAGCTTCACGTCGCGGGAAAGCGCCATCGCCAGACGCAAACGTCCCCTCTCGCCTCTGGACATCGCCTTGGTCTTGCGCCGTGGAACCTTCAGAAAATCGAGCAGCTCATGATACCTCTCCGGCTGAAAGTCCTTATACAACCCAGCCATGAACCGCTCGCCGTCGTGTGGCGTCATCCACGCGTAGAGCGCGTCGGTTTCGCCGAGATAGACGAGCCTTGAGCGATTTGCCCGCGGCGGGCCACCGAGGACCGTGATCTCCCCCTTTGTGGGAAAGAGCAAGCCAGCCATCAGTTTCAGCATCGTCGTCTTCCCGCTTCCATTTAGGCCGAGCACTCCCAGTACCTGGCCTTCGTCGATATCGAGCGTGAGGTCGCGCACGCCCTCGGTTTTGAAGTAGCGTTTGGTCACCTCACGAAGCTGTGCCAGCATCGAGTACCTCCTTCAACATGCTTATTGCTTCTTCTTGTGTGACATCCAGCGCCCGCACTTCGCTCGCGTAGCGCTGGGCTGCCTTCCTTAGTATCTCCTTCTTCGTCGTCCTCACCGGCGCATCGGCCCGAATGAACGTGCCCAACCCGCGCCGCGTCTCGATCATGCCTTCGAACTCCAACCTGGAATACGCGTGTACCACCGTGTTCGGATTCACCCCCAAGACTTGCGCCAACTCTCGCGCCGAGGGCAGCTTATCGCCAGGTCTTAAGTCTTCCCGCGCGATCAGTCGCCGCACGTTCTGCCCGATCTGTACGTAGATCGGCCCAGCCTCCATGTCGATCGTCCACGACAATTTTCCTTGCATGGTGCACTAGTATACTATGACACTAGGCAGATGTCAAGTGATAGCTCGAAGTTCCTGAAAGCCACATTCGAAGTGCGTTTTTTTCTGTGCCTCATTGCGGCATCGGGGAGATCGCATGCTGGTGTGATCTGCTGGCCATTGAAGAGGTTTCCCGGCGGCTAGAGTTGACATTAGCTACTTGTGGATATATTATATCACAGCGTTGCACGATAATTATTGATGGTGCCGCGCTTCGCGCCGCGCCATCGAGCTGCGGCTTGCCATCCGCGGCTCGTTAGGTGCATGGAGTGTAAAAGTGAAAACAGAAACAGCACAACTGATGACCTGTCAGATTCAAGAGTGTTCTCTTTCACAAGATTACTACGATCTTAGACAAGGAGACCTTTGATGAATCTAAATTCTCATATCTACCGGTGTGGCCCCAACGAAAACTTCGATCTTTCGGACGAGGATCTTAAAGATACCGATAAGTTCCGTAAAAACATCGAACCTTGGCTCACTGCCGTGTTTCAAAGTGAGCATCTTTCCCTTCTTCTTGGCAGCGGGTTCACAAGTGGAGTTGCCTTAGCGGCAGGTGGCAAGGCCGTTAACATGACCAAATGTGAATGGGGAGTTGAAGACGACCTCAAGGAAAAAGTGGATGAGTATACTGAACAGAGCGCAAAGACCTGCGGACGAGGGTCGGCGAACATCGAGGATCAAATTCGTGCTGCGATGCAGTTGGAAGTCGGCCTCACAGTCATGGGCGATACGCGCGCAGCCCTTTGGAAGAAAGAGATCGACAATCAACTCAAGTGTTTTATGGACTCCATACTTGATTCTGAACGCTCCATTCGGCAGGTCGAGGCCAATAATAAGGAAAAAGCAGATGATCTTCTGGTTTCTTTTCTTCTCAGTTTCGCGAGTCGCACGGCCACAAGGGAACGACTGAACCTTTTTACGACGAACTACGATCGCCTTATTGAATATGGTTGCGATCTCGCGGGACTGTACGTTCTAGATCGCTTTGTTGGCGCACTCTCACCCGTTTTCCGCGCCTCGCGGCTGAACATCGACATTCACTATAACCCGCCGGGAATACGCGGCGAGCCCCGTTACCTGGAAGGTGTCATCAGGTTATGTAAGATTCACGGCTCTATCGACTGGCGCTGGGAAGAGAAGGAACTCCGCCGCTACGCCGTCCCTTTTGGTGCTGGCGCCGATCACCCCGATATCCCCCTAGAACCCTCGGGTTCTGTGATGATCTACCCGAATCCAGCGAAGGATGTTGAAACTCTGGACTATCCCTACTCCGAGCTATTCCGCGACTTTGCGGCCGCTGTCTGTCGCCCGAATTCGTCTCTGGTCACGTATGGGTATGGGTTTGGCGACGATCATGTAAACCGCGTCATTAAGGACATGCTGACAATCCCTTCGACGCACTTGGTGATTATCTCCTGGGATAAGACGAATCCCAGCAAGGAAGACGACCCAGCAAATGCCAGTCGTCAGCGGATCATCAATTTCTGCCAGAAGGTAGGTAAACGAGCACAGATCTCGCTGTCGCTTGGCAGCCACTTTGGCGATCTGGAGACCCTAGTAGAAAACTATCTGCCGAAGCCGGCCATTGACCCAATTTCAATCCGTGAGACCAAGCTAAAAGAACAACGGGGCGAAGAGTACAAGAAGGCAACCAGTGGAGGCGATGATGAGCAAGCCGATTGACCAAATCGCCGCTCTGACCATCGGCACGGTTGAATCCGTATCTCCCTCAGAGATTCGAGTGCTTCTTGAGCCGGATGCCCCTCAGACAACTGCGCTGAACACGGGTGTCCCTACTGGGTTCCCTCGCATCAACGGTTATGTGCTGATCCCGAACGAAACCGGTGCGGTTGTTGGGCTGGTGGTGTGGCTCGGTGTCGAACGCTCGCAATTCCCTAAGCGAACTGGCCTGAAAGACTTTGGGCTTGTGGATCTACCGTTTCCTTTGAGGAAGATTTCGCTGACACCTCTTGGCACACTGCTTGCCGGCAAGCGTGCTGGAAGCGGCGACAGTGCCTACCGTCTGGAAAGAGGCGTTTTTGCTTTTCCTTCTGTTGGTGATGCCGTGCAACTGCCCACCGCCAAGCAGCTTCGATCCATCATCGAAGCCTCAAGCGAAGAAGACAGACGTGTCAAAATAGGCACATCACCGCTTGCTGCAAACGCGGCCGTGACCGTTGATCCAGACAAGATATTCGGACGCCATCTTGCAGTTCTTGGAAATACCGGGAGTGGGAAGTCGTGTTCCGTCGCTGGGCTAATCCGATGGTCATTGGCTCAGGCGAAAAAGGCGAGGACAGATACCGGCACACCCAATGCCCGATTTATAATCCTCGACCCGAACGGCGAATATTCCAATGCTTTCGCGGACTACAACGATGTGCGTAGGTTCCAGGTTTCTCCCAAGACGGAGGGTATTCAGCCGCTTCTGCTTCCAGCTTGGATGTGGAACAGCCAAGAGTGGAGCGCCTTTGCTCACGCAGCCCCCGGTGTCCAAAGGCCGCTGCTTCTCCAGGCTCTCCGGGACTTGCGTTCGGGGGCACGCCTATCTGAGCCAGTGGAACGACAGGTCTCAAGGCTGATTAGATCCTACAAGACCATGATCTCGGGTCGGATTGCTCGAGGTGTTGGTGGTTATCAAGGCTTTCCGGAGAACAAGAACTGCGGGAACCAAATACGGAACTTGGCGACGGACTCGCAGACCCATGCGGATAAAACCCAAGGCGAACTCTCGAATGCCCTTCAGGCTCTCGCTAGCACCACTGATCAGTTGGCCAACACGCGGCATTGGCAGAGCGCCAATAGCGAAGGATACAATGACTTCAATGAGACCGAGCTTCGAGACATTATGGCCAGCATTGAGAACGTTCTGTCCCAACTGCCTCACCAACCGAGGGAGGATGTGCTATCGGAGGATGCTCCCGTTGAATTCATGGTACGGACATTGCCCGATCACCTTGATCAAATAGCGTCTGAAGCTCCAGGCGGCCAAACAGCCCAGTTCCTTGCCACTCTGACGATGCGCATCAGAATGATGTTGGCAGACAGACGCCTTGGACCTGTTGTCAATCCAAGCGAACAGAAAATCACCTTTCATCAATGGCTTGAGTCTTACATTGGCAAGGACAAGGCCGATAACGGCGAACTATCGATTATCGATCTCTCTTTGGTTCCCTCGGACGTGCTGCATATCGTCATTGCCGTTGTCGCCCGGATCGTGTTCGAGGCAACACAGCGATACCGCAAACTCAACGATGAGGAACTGCCGACGGTATTGGTGCTTGAAGAGGCCCATACATTCGTGAGGCGCGGAAGCGATAGAGAAGAAGAATCGGATACTCCCACCCCTTTCCAAATGTGCCGCCAGACCTTCGAACGAATCGCCCGAGAGGGTCGCAAGTTTGGATTAGGTCTTGTGCTCGCATCGCAAAGACCCTCTGAATTGTCACCGACGGTGTTAGCTCAATGCAACACATTCCTTTTGCACCGCATCGTGAATGATCGTGACCAGGAGCTTGTTGGCAAACTTGTACCAGACAATCTTGGAGGACTTCTTAAGGAACTTCCCAGCCTGCCCTCACGGCAAGCGATTCTCCTCGGATGGGCTGCAACTGTTCCAACGCTGGTCGAGATAACCGAGCTTCCCGAAGATCATAGACCGCGTTCTTCCGACCCGAAGTTTTGGGATGTCTGGACAGGTAAGGAAAAACGAGTGATCAACTGGCGTGAAGTCGTAAATGATTGGACGGGTAACAGTAGTCAGCCAGTATCCCCAGCGGAATCCTCTGAACAAGGAAAGAACGTTTGATGAAGATTCAAGAAAGGGATTCAAATATTGAGAGTATTTACACCAAGTTTTCGATTTAAAAAAGCACCTAACAAGGTGCTCCGGACGGCAATTTCGCTACGCTCCATTGTCGCCGGTGAGCTTGGTCGTTGCCGAAGATGAGAAAATGAATTCCCGGGACATCTCTGAAAGCACGCGGTGTTTCGTGGCCAGCAGGGCTTGGTCACACACGCTCTATGGACTTGATCGAGGGATCTCATGGTTGTAGGATAGCACGCAAGCGTAGTCATGGGAATATGAGAGACGAAGAGGAATGAAAGAAGCAGATAGGATGGAGAAGACCGAGCGGGGCGAGTCTTGATGCTAGTGTGCGTACGTGCACACTAATCATCGTGAGACGGATGTGAATTGGAGGGGAGTAGAAACGTGTCAGAGCATGCAGCGAATGAAGGTATCAGAATCGTACGCACGATTCGGGCCGAGTTCCCCTCTGGTGGTCCGAAAGCAGGATCAGCGTTTGCCCTCGAGCCTGGCTTTGTCGTCACATGTGCGCACGTCGTAAAGAACGACCGCGGCGAGGAAGCCTCAACGGTGACGATTCGCCAACCCGATGGGGAAGCGAAAGACGCAAGAGTCAAGAAGGTCTCAGACGCGTACGACCTCGCCTTGCTTGAAAGCCCTTCTGAAAAGGAATCCATAGAAGTTTCGTCCACCCTGCCTGTCTTGGGACGTCGGGTAATCTTCGCGGGCATGCCTCAGGGTGTGGCCGTTCCATCGCTCTTTCCAGGCATGGTTTCCGCAGTTGGCTCGGCGCTACTGAAAGCGCCCAGATGCGACTTAATTCAGATTGCAGGGATGATCAACAACGGCAACAGCGGCGGACCGCTCCTCGATGGGGACTCAGGACAGCTGCTGGGGATCGTTACCGCGAAGTACGTTCCATTGCTCCAAGAAATCGACAAGATGGTAGAGGCATTCGAGCAGATACCCCAGATGCCTTCCTCAGTTGGGATTCAGGACGTCGACTTCGGGAAGTTTGTAAATGTCACGATTCGTTCCCTCTGGCAGGTCGCAGCCGTCCTTCGACTAGTGCAGGTTGGCACCGGCTGGGCGGTGCCTGCCAAGTACCTCTCAAGACTGGGGGCCTGACATGCACGTCGTCTGTAAACACTGTGACCATGAGATCCCTGTGGCGGGCAAGCCATCTGGTTCGACAAACCTCGAAGGGGTCCGACTCGAAGGTAACGTTCACGTTGACGGGGGATCGGTCACATTCGGCCCTGGAGGTAGCATTGTCTTTGGATCTGGTGGCTCCATGTCGTTGGGTCCGCCGCCTGAATCTGAGTTCATGTGCCCCAAGTGTGGAAAGTCGGCGACATACTCAGCGGATGAAATAGTCGAGTGAGAGACCGTCCAACAGGCGCGTGAACCTGCCAGTCGCCTACGGCGCCTGCAGGTTACACGCAAGACGTTGGGTAACAGGAGTTCCGGGGATATGGTACGTCGAAGGGGTCTACTATTGGATTTTAGGCATACGCTCATCTATCCTCGGGAAGTAGTGTCTAGTCAGGCACGCCTCATGGACTTGCTCGAACAGCTTCATGGTTGTACGATGTCGTGCACGAATAGCAATGTCAATATGAGGAGATAGAAGGCAGGTTAGAATGGTCGGGAACGGAAGTAGCGGCGAACGGCGCCCGTCGGCGCTATGGTGCAGATTCGCACACTAATCATTGATGGAGCGGTCGCTTCGCGCCCGCTCCATCGAGCCGCGGATTTCAATCCGCTTGCTGTCCGGCGCGAAGCGCCGTCCATCAACGGATCCAGCGGACGGACTCCGTTGCGAGCAAGCTCGCGCTCCGTCCACCGCTGATCCGCGGCTCGTTAGCGGCAAAGAGAGAAAGTGAGGCAAAATGACGCGTAGGCCGAGACGGACAACCATTGCACAGAGCTTTTTCGACCGGGAGTGCGTTCAGGAGGCAGTGCGGCGTGGTGTCATTTCGACCAGCGACGGACGCATCACGTACCGCCTTCGCCAGACGAGATCATACGATCTTTCAGACCCCGAAGAATTCATCCGGGCTTTTTCCATCGCGTGGTTAATCGTCGAACGCGACTATCCGCCGAATCGACTTCGCACCGAGGTCACCGTCCCGCGCAGGGAGCCGTCGGATTATGCGGATGTGGTCGTCTACGAAGATGATGACTGTTCGACGCCCTTTCTGGTCGTCGAGAATAAGGCCCCCGAACAGCCAGAGAGCAGACGAGGCCAAGGAATCGAACAAGGCTTCGGGAATGCCAATTCACTCCGCGCGCCGTTCATGCTTTATGACGAAGGCACGGACTCGGCTGTGTTCGATGTGGCGAATCATCCGCCGATGGAGCGCGAACATAACCGCCTTGGCCCTCGCGAATCGGTTCCAGCAATGTACGGCTCCGCGCCGGCATACATTCACATTGCCGGACAGCCCGGTGACATAGAACCACTGGGCGCGCCGCAGCTTGAAGCGGCAGTTCGTCGAGTTCACGGCATCATCTGGTCGGGGGGGCGACGCGATCCGCTGGACGCTTTCGACGAATGGAGCAAGCTGCTCTTTGCAAAGGTGATCGACGAACGGCACACGCCAAACGGCGAACCGCGACAATTTCAAGTCGGCACGAACGAGACCGATACGGCGGTTGCCAACCGCGTCCACCGTCTGTTCGCGAATGCCTGTCGCGAAGACACCACAATCTTCCCAGCGGAAACGCGAATCGACCTCAGCGACTCGAAAATCGCTCAGTGTGTTCGAACCCTTCAAGGTATGAGCCTCACTCGAACCGATGTTGACAGCGTTGGGGCGGCCTTCGAGCAATTCTTCGGCACGGTTTTTCGAGGCGATCTCGGCCAATACTTCACAAGACGCGAACTCGCCCGATTCACTGTCGCCCTTCTCGAACCGAACCACGAAGATTTTGTGATGGACCCGACTGCTGGGAGTGGTGGGTTCCTTCTGGAAGCGCTGCTCCAAGTCTGGCACCGCATCGACCGGGAATTCAGTGGCCAGTATCAACAGGAGCGTTTGAAGATCGACTTCGCCCTGCATCGCGTGTTTGGAATCGAAATCCACAGCATCTTGGCTCGCATTTGCAAAATCAACCTTCTCCTTCACCACGACGGGCACACCAATATCGAGGGAAACCGTAGCTGTCTCGATTCGGTTTTTTCGCTTCCTCGCCTGAACCCGCCGACCGACAAATTCTCCATCGTCGTTGGCAATCCCCCGTTCGGCGACGAAGTGCAAGAGGGGGATGAAGACAAACTTGGGCAGAACAGGTTGGCAAATTTCCATGTCGCCGCTGGCCGAGCGAAGGTGGATTCAGAGCACGTGGTGTTGGAACGTGCCATCGAAATGTTAGAACCGGGCGGGAAGCTGGGAATGGTTTTGCCCGATGGCCTCTTAAACAATCAAGGTGTGCAGTCGAACTGCCCGCAGGTCCGATCATTCCTCGCCAGGAACGGCAAGATTTTGGCTGTCGTGTCCCTGCCCGACTACGCATTCCGAAAGTCAGGCGCCCAAAATAAGACTTCGATCCTTTTCTATGAGAAGTTCACACGCGAAGACGCTGAGTCTTTTTCTGACCTGATGGAGCAAGTTGTTGAGGAACACGCCGACGGTGAAGGCTTCGACACAGACGAAGCGATAGCCCTTGTGTTTGACCAGATGCCCTACAAGGTTTTCCTAGCCGAAGCTGACTTCGTGGGATACACGCCATCAGGCGGCGTATGGCACCGCAACGACCTTTACTCAGACGACGGCACTGGGTTGCTCGAACAGTCCCAAGACGGCACGATCCTTAGCGAATACCGGCGGTTCTGCGAAGGCCCGGAGCAGTACGACGGCTCCGAGGTTCCACCATGTGTAGCCGTCTCGTTCTGCGATCTGTGGCGTGCGCATTCGAGCCATCGGGTCGATCCGAAGTACCACATCTTCAAGCAGGATGAAGGCTTCGTTCCCGAAGGTTGGGTTCGTGCTCGCATCGGCGAAATTATGCGCCGACGGGAAGATCTGTTCGATCCCACTGAAGACCCCGAAGAAGGTGTAGTCGTACTAACGATTGCACAGACGGGTGAATTGCGCCCTCGTGAGTCCGGCAAGGGAAAGGCACCCCCTGAATGGCGAGCAATGTACTTCGAGGACAGTTCGTCCACTTGGTACAGGGCACGGCAAGGGGACGTGGTGTATTCTTCCATCGACCTCTGGAAGGGTTGCATCGCGGTTGTTCCAGAAGAGTTCGATGGTGCGCTGGTGACAAAGGAATTCCCCATCTATGAAGTCATTGATGAGCGCATAGACCCGGAATTCCTTTCAGTTCTTCTTCGCAGTCGCTACTACCAACGAGGCTTTCGTGCGATCACAACCGGACACAGCAACCGCAGGCGGACCCAGCAGGGGGATTTCAAGGCTTTGGAGGTTGCCTTCCCACCCAACCGTGATGCACAACGAGCTTTGATTCAACCTATGCTCGACGCTGTGCGGCGGCGAGCAAAAGCGACAAAGGCCTGGCAGCACTCGCGACGGGAATTTGACCATCTGATTGATGGACGAGAAGTGAACGAAGTCCTAGAGGAAGCGCGCGACGAAGCTGACGCGGATTCAGATGAGTGAAATACCATGGAGTATTCCACGCTACCTTGATGACGCTGTTGAGGACGCCCGGGACGATTGTTCGAGAAGCCGCTAACAAGGCGCTCCACCTGACCGCTTTTCCGCTGCGCTCCAAAGCGGCAGGTGAGCTTGGTCGTTGGGCACGAACGAACGCGATGGTGACAGTCTTGTAAATTCGAGGGACACATACCTTATCTCCAAGGCTCGGCCCTCGCTTTTGCCTTTGGAGAACGCGGCCTGTTAACGCCTCGGCCAAATCCAAGAAAGGCTCATCTCCTAATGGGCGAGCAGTATGGGTGTGGAACCGCAGTTCATCAATCTTATCGGGGTCAGCCAATTTCTCTCATCCGTTTGAATTAGGGTATGTGTTCCCCGAACTCCACAAGAGCGGTTTGCAAGCTGGCACAGTTTGGAGTCGATACAAATCGAGAGCTGAAGGCGTTTGCCGGTTTTTCAACACGTCCTTCCGTCTGCCTTGGAACATCCGATAGGCTTGACGCTCAACCGGCAGGAGGGATACTCTCGTCTCGAAACGAAAAAAAGGGGGGCGAGAAGCGCGATCGCTCGATCAACTACCTGGTAATAGAAGCGATCCTACAGTACCTTAACCGAGAAAAAGGGAGGGGCAGATGAAACGAGGAAGCACTATGAGAGCATTCAAAACGGGGATCACTGTAGTTCTGCTCTGCGCAGCTCTTGCTCAGGTTGCTGTAGGCCAGGAATGGGTTCAGTGTTCGAACACGCCGAAGGCTGGTGGTATCGGTCAAGCAGTCTGTGGCACAGGCGACTACCTTTACATCATGCGAGGGTACAGTACCGGACGATGCCATTTTTGGCGGTATGATCCGGTAACCAATGGTTGGGCTACTCTTCTTGAGTGGAGTCCGCCGAAGACTGTTCCCTTCAACCTGATTCCACGACCGAAGAGCGGTACTGCACTAGCTTGGGATGGGCACGATCGAATCTATGTTCTGTTCGGGGGCGCAGGAAGCGATTCATGCCGAGCATTCTTCTACGTCTACGAGATCTCAACCGGAATCTGGACCAGCCTCGCTGATTCGCCACATGCCCAGGGTGCTGGAGATGCTCTCACCTGGTGTGGATACGACGATGCGGTGTATGCCCTCTTGGGGAGTGACAAGCGCGGGAGCACGCTCGCACGCTATGTCCTGAAAACTGGAATGTGGGAATCGTTGTCACTCAACCCCCGCTGGAAGTGCACTGATGATGGAGCGTCACTCGCGTGGGCTGGAGGTCAGTACCTCTATGCGCTGAATGGGGAGTGGGAGGATACCAGAGCTCCACACAACGACTTCGCGCGCTACGACACCCAGACGGGAGTGTGGCAGGATCTGGCACCGATTCCTGAAATGGACTCAACCGGAGGTAGTGCCGGGGTCGGTGATGGTACCTCGCTTCTCTGGATCGGCGGCTGGGATGATACCAAGGCCGACTACATATACGCGTTGGGTGGTGGAGGATACGGCGAGGTCCCAGGACACAGCTTCTATCGGTATCAGATTTCGACAGGCGGCTGGGAGACTCTACCGAACTTTCTGTGTTCGGTAGGGGAGTGGACTGGGAACAGACTAGGATATGCAGGAGGCCACATCTACTGCTGGCAGGGGAATAAGAGCAGCTCAGAGTGCGGTGGCTCTGCGCTTCTCAGGTGGGAACCGACTGATGAGCCAGAAGTGCCCCTTGAGACCCAAGTGAGTGAACTTTGTGACATCATTGACGATCTCAGACACGATATTGAGGACTTAGAGGACGAGCTTGAGGAGCTCCAGGACCGTGTAGAGGACTTGGAGGACCAGTTAGAAGCTATCAAGGATTGAAGGGATCCTGTAAGATGCGATTGCTACGCTCGACACTGGGGCTAGGTATTTCGTGGGCAGTGACCACGGCACAAAGCAGATACCCACTAAAGTTCCCAAACGATGATTCCCGCAAGGGGGAAGCAGCTAGCTCCCCACATTCCACAGAAGAAGCTGGAAGAGAAGCCTGTCGAACGCTTGATTCTGTAACCAAAAGGGTCAAACCTTCATTCTTCGCATCTCCTCCGTTCAGGGCGAGTAGTGCTTCGCACGGCATGCCAGATGGACTTGCTCGAACAGCTTCATGGCTGTATGGTGTCATGCGCGAATAGCAATGTCAATATGAGGAGATGGAAAGCAGGTTAGAATGGTCGGGAACGGAAGTAGTGGCGAATGGCGCCCGTCGGCGCTATGGTGCAGATTCGCACACTAATCATTGTTAGGCCGCATTTGAATATAATTAACTTGTTTTCGTCGAGGAAAAGTCAATGGAGCTGTTTCCAAACTTAGAAATCGGATTGTTCAACGGATGGGTACTGATTGTCCTCTTCTTTGGGGCTTATGGG
>Ga0307429_1001354_pt1 | contig 11709 bp, 17 predicted proteins | sample SalMarWE160230MG_FD_202151 | JGI IMG/M metagenome (GOLD analysis project Ga0307429, IMG submission 202151) | Salt marsh sediment microbial communities from the Plum Island Ecosystem LTER, Massachusetts, United States - WE1603-230 | ecosystem: Environmental > Aquatic > Marine > Intertidal zone >...
TATGTCTGAGGGGGGTTATCCTTTAAATTCCCTCCGACTTTTTTCATCAAATACGGTAATATCGGCTTTCTTTCCCAATTAAAAACTGCCTTGCTTCTCCTACCGTATATAAAGAACCTGTAACGCAGATTATATCATCTTTTTTCGCCTCGATCAAAGCAGCTTTTACTGCCTCTTCTACCTCTTCTGCGACGGTAACATTTGGGTTAAACTTTATTGCGGCATTATAGATATCTTCTGGGCGAGCAGCCCGAGAAGTTCTTGGTGCAGTAACCACCACTTTAAAGGCCAAAGGAACAAGTTCCTTCACAATTTTCTCTATCTCCTTATCCTCAAGAATTCCCATAACCAATATTAGCCTCTCTTTCTTCTTAAAAAACTCCAAAAGAGTCTCTCTAAGCTGTTTTGCTGCCGGCTGGTTATGAGCACCATCTAAAATTACCAGGGGAAAACGTTTCACTATCTCTAATCTACCTGGCCAGCGTGCCTTCTTTAGCCCTCTTCTTATATTCTCGTCTGTAATTCTTGTGTTATGTAAACCAAGAACCTCTATTGAGCCAATGGCACAACAGGCATTAGTTAGTTGATGTTTGCCCAAAAGGGAAATTTTCAAATTTTCAATTTCAGAGAATATCCCTTTTATATTAAAGGACTGCCCTTGCAAATTTGACTGTAGGGGTTTATAACTTATATCCTTGCCTACCTGGTATAGCCTTGCTTCCTGTTGCTGGCAGACTTCCTTAATAACTGTAAGCGCTTCTCCTCGGGCAGCCGTAATTACCAAACCATCTTTTTTGATAATTCCGGCATGTTCTCGGGCAATAGAAGTAATCTCAGAGCCTAATTGATCCATATGGTCATAGCTGCTATTGGTTATCACTGAAACCAGAGGCTCAACCACATTTGTCGCATCCAATCTTCCCCCTAAACCCACCTCGCATACCACAAAATCCACTTTTTCTTCAAAAAAATAGGTAAGGGCCATCGCGGTCACTACCTCAAAGAAAGTCGGATGGCCAAGTTCAGGAGCAACTGCTATCTTTATGATATGAGGCCTAATTTTAGTTAATAGTTCTGCTACTTTTTCTTCTGATATTTGACTGCCATTTATAGCTATCCGTTCAGTAAAGTCAGTTAAATGAGGAGACGTATATGTCCCTACTTTGTAACCCGCCTCTTTTAGTATGGAACTGATAAATGCTACGGTGGAGCCTTTGCCGTTTGTCCCAGCAACATGGATGGCTTTCAGCCCAAGGTGTGGACTGCCTAAGAGTTCAAGAAGGCCTTCTATGTTAGCCCGCCTCAACTTGATGCCAAACCTCTCTAAATCATATAAATAAGCCAAAGCTTCTTTATAAGTCATGGGCTAAATTTAAGTAGCATCTTTCTAAAACTTCTCCAAGGCCTTCTTTCTGGCATCCTCTATCCTACAATTTCATCTGACTTAAGGAAATCAAGCCAAGATTTAGGGAAGAATTCATAATTTATCGGACAGGGAAATTCTGGACACTCAAAGCAAAGCTTGACTCCTTTTTCTTTAGCACATCCAGGCATTCTGCAAACAGGATTCACCCCGCACCCCGAACAGTGCTTTTTAAGAAATTTCGGACATTTTTCACAATAGATGCCGCATGCTCCTATCTTCATACATCTACCTCCTTTTTCATCCATTGTTCTGGTGGATAATCACCTTCAGGGTTCCATTCTTCCGCCTACCATAATTGGTAAAACAGCTAATTTTTGTTTTTTTAAACTATTCAAAGGTCTGCAATCGAACCTCATTAGGGATTTTCCACTCCATCCACTGCCTGCTCATTGCATCCGCTCCTTTCTAGAGAAATTAAAAAAGCCAACATCCCCTTCCGCTCTCTTTCAAGAGAACTAGAAAACTTGATGTTGGCTTACTTTGCAACAACCCGGAGAATTCGGGATCCTTGCTTAGTCTTCCAGGATACTATTTTTAGTGACTCTATTCTACAACAAAAAGGAATTTAGTCAACTATTTTTTCTTTTTTTTCTTTTCCTCCCTGTGATGTTTTATGACCTCGCCTTTTACGGTAAAAACTAAAAGAAGGAGCACCAGGGCAGTTCCATAAGCGATGGGAACTTGAAACTCTGGCTTTGTTCCCTCAGTCATCAGGGCATATATATGATAGGGAAGGGCCATAACTTCACTAAGGGGCGATTTAGGAAGATGGCGAGTATAGAAGGTGGCAGCAGTAAAGAGAATTGGTGCTGTCTCCCCTGCAGCTCTGCCTATACTTAAGATAGCCCCGGTTAAAATACCGGGTAGAGCATTAGGTAAAACTACTTTTCTTATTGTTTGCCACTTCGTTGCCCCCAGGGCAAAAGATGCTTCTTTAAAAGAGGAAGGTACCGAGCCAATGGCCTCCTCGGATGCTCTTATTATCACCGGTAGAATGAGTATTCCCAGGGTAAGTGAGCCCGAAAGCACAGAAACGCCAAAACCGAAAAGTTTGACAAATATAGCTAACCCAAAAAGGCAAAAGACTACAGAGGGTATCCCCGCCAAAAGTTCTATTATCGGTTTAAAAATTTCCTTCATCCTTGGTGAGGCAAGTTCAGATATGTACATGAAAAGGGGACGGGAGAGTTTATATTCTCCACTGACTACTGTTTTCTGCGAGGGTTCTACTTCATCAATCTCCAGTGCCTTTACTTTATCAGATAAATAACCCAGGCCAATATATCCTATTGCTCCCGGTGTCTTAGCTACTGTGGTAGCAATTGCCTGATTTGAAGCAAGCATAAGGGCATCATCTCTTACCTTCTCCTTCTTTAGGGCAAGCGTGTTAAAGGTCTCAAAGGTTCCCGAAGCTGTATCCCTGGAGATAACCACGATCTGCTTTGTCTCGCCACCTACCTCGTTCCACCTACTTATTTGGCCTGTGTAAATGGCCCTGAGGTCATCTATGCTCAGTCCCTTTACCGGATTAGACGGATGAATGATCACGGCAATTCCATCTTTAGCTATCACCGTGGCGAACGGCTCAATTCCCTTTGCCTTTGCTTTTTCAACTTCTTTGGGCTTTATCGGTCTTGAGGCATTGGCAATATCTATGGTTCCGTCAAGAAGAGCAGCAATACCTACTCCTGAACCTCCACCTCTAACAGTAATATCCGCCTCTGGCAAAAGACCCATATCGGCGAGGTCCATATACTCCTCGGCTGCTGGTTGAGCTATGGGAAGAACAGTGGTCGAGCCCTGTATAGAGAGACGATTTTCTTCTTTTGCCCCGGCCAGTCCGCAGATACAAATCTGCATGGCCATTATTAGCGCCGCTGTGAGGGCTCCCAAGCCCAAAATCTTATTTACCTTCATCCTTTCCTCCTTTTGGACGCAGAAAATTTCTGTTTTCCCTCGTCCTTATTATTTTGTAATATAGTACAATATCATTGTTAACTCTGTATAAGGAAAGTGTTAATTTTCTGTTAAGAACCTGGTACCAAGGTATTTCTTGACAGAGGTTGAGAATAGTATAGGATAATTTCAGAGGTACAGGCAATTGTCCCAAGGTATTTCTTGAGAGACCCAAAGTTAATAAAGTGGAGGTGAAAAATGCAAGATTTGGTCGAACTGGAACAAAAGGAGATTGAACTTGATACTTTGATGCACAGACTATTCCATTTTAAGGTTACTCTGGGTGAGATTCTTTCCCGTTACCGGGTAGAAAAATCCGACGAGATAGAAAGACTGATCGAATCGGGCCAGATAGAGGAGCATCCTGCTTATGAAGATTTCTTGGAAGCAGCGGGTTACGAAGCAGAGATATTGCAGTTACGTAAAAAACTAACCTTGGGCTTGCAGAAATTATGAGAGAAATCCTCGAAAGAATTCTACAGATCACAGAAAAAGAATTTCCTGGCATTCTAAAAACGAAACCCTCTATTGTAGGTATGAGGTTACGAATATATTTAATAGATGGTTCTTTGCTTGATGTATATTACCATCCAAAAGGCAAAAAGTATTCATTTCACTGGCAGAAACAGACTTAATCAGTTAGAATTAATACTGCTCCACATCACAGACATATAGTTTCGTATCCACGACATATGCATACCGGACAAAGGATTGAAGAAGATAAAATAACGGATACAAATCTTCCCCCCGAAGAGAACCTCCGGAAAGTACTGTCATATATAAAAATACATTTGGGTAAGAAATAACAAACTGTAGCTTTTGGGAAATAATTTTGGAGACAGAGTCCCTTCCCTTTATTTCCCCTCCCTCAAAAAGGACATGTTGTGATAAATTAACCCAATAGATAACTTAAAAAAGCCTTTCGCTTCTTTGGAGTACGCCATTGTAGACCATCTTCTCTTTAAAGGTCTTGGAGGAAGTTCAAATGAATTTTATATTTTTTATGAGATAATTCATCCAGAATAAAAAGAAGAATAATTTAAGATAGGGAATATTACTTCCATTTGTTGTAATTATAAACAAGGGATGTTAAGGAAATATAAGGAGTGTGTTAACCCAGGATTAAGAAAAAAGGAAAGGTTAACTAGGGAGAACAATGGTAAAGGTAGTTCCCCTACCTACTTTGCTATCGACGGATATTTCACCGTTGTGGAGAAGAACAATATGTTTTACTATAGAAAGACCCAACCCTGTTCCGCCGAGCTGTCTTGAACGAGCTTTATCTACTACATAGAATCGCTCAAATATCCTGTTGATATGTTCCTCTGGTATTCCTATACCCGTATCAGAGACTCTAATCTTTACCTTCTGACTTTGAGGGATAATCTCTACTTTCACCTCTCCTTCTTTTGTATATTTTATTGCATTATCTATAAGATTTATAAATAGCTACTCTATAAGAAAGGAATCTGCTTTTATTAAGGGAAGCATACCAGGTGTAATAAGTTCCAACTTTAAATAGCTTTATCTTCTTTTTTGGCTGTGCTCTTCTCAGGACAGCTTTTACCCGGGCTACAAGCTCTCTTGGACTGAAAGGCTTCACTATATAATCATCTGCTCCCAATTCCAGACCTACAACTATATCGGTTTCTGTGTCTTTGGCGGTAAGCATTATAATAGGAATAGAGGATGTTTTTTCGCTCATTTTAAGCGTTCGACAAACTTCCAGTCCATCTATTCCTGGTAACATTAAATCCAGGATTATGAGATCGGGAAGGGCATTCTTGACAAAAGCAAGTACACTTTCGCCGTCATAAAACCCCCTCACCTTAAAACCCTCTTTATTTAAATGGTGAGTTATAAGTTCCACGATATCCGGTTCGTCATCAACAACAACTATCAGCTTGTTCATCTTGGTCTTATCTATCACCACAGGAACTCCTAAATACTATTCTTTACTGCTCCTCCCTGCCATTTCCCACTCTGTCCCCTTTTGCGGTAATATATGATATTGTGTTGAACGCTACAAGTCAAGTGAAATTCGATCAATGATACAACATGTGGTAAGAATTAAGATGAGAAGTATTGGAAGTGAAATGTTTCAGACCTGATCGCTTTGTTGAAGTTAAGAGAATAATCTACAATCCCAAAACAAAGCTCGTTTTTTCCCCATTGGTTTATACACCTAAGGAGGTAAAAGGAAGAATTTCTCTAGGAGATGATTTTGTAAGAGAAATATTAGAAAAGGGAGAGGTACTTTATGTTAAACAAAAAGAAAATAATGGAGGAAATCAAGGTAGATTCTGAGTGAACACAACCTCTATATAAGCAGATTCTCACAGCCTTTATCCAACCTCCGTACTTTCGACGATATCACTAACAATAATGAAGCTCTAATTTTTGTATTGATGAAAATCAGGTTTAACTATTGGAATTTTCCGATAACCTCGCAACAAAGTCGGGGAAAATTGAAAAATGGATTGAGGGAAATAGTTTGACCATAGCATAATTCATTGTTAGCCTATATTTATGGATTCGCCCATATTTTATTTGGGCTCGTCTATATTTCCTCAAAGCCATAATAAATTCCACGATGGCCATATTTCAAAGACGCCCACCTTCACACGGCTTTAGGTATCATCATCGCAACGATCTAAAATCTTGAACTGAAGATGCCATCCTTCCCATGGTTCAAGCATTCGTCCAAATTCTTCCATTGTGATTCTCTTACCGTCGATTACAAACACCTTGTCGTATTCAGTGTCAGAAAAATCGTCATTCCACTCTATCCTGCCGCGGAGCATGTTCCTTTTACCGATCTTCCACTCGCCATTCTGTTTTTTCAGATGCCGCCGGTTGATCCCTCTTTTGATCTTCCTTATAAGCCTTTCTTCGGCAACTTCGGAATCTGTATCAAAATCTGAGAGGATATTGAACATGTATCCAACCGAGTTGTCCCCTTTCACCTCTATTGCTTCTGATGCCAGTCCTGTTGGTACTGGAAATGACGCTATTTTGAAATGATACTCTCTCTTCCATTGGTCTTTGATAATAAGATCCTTTCCACTTTCTAAGGTGCTATGGACAATTCTATCGCCATTAATATATTCGTACATATCATTGCCCCTTTATATTGTTATTCTACTTGGTATTGTGATCAATTTATTCCACTACTTTATATCTTCCGATAAGGCATAGTTTCACTTTATCTGGCAATTTTGATTAGCGATAATTATTCTTATCATTTTTTTCAAGAAAATCAACGGTTTTATCTCCTCACCGGGAACTTCCCATGAATGATGTCGTTTATAGAAGTCTACTGGCCATAAGAAGAATTCCTGGCAGTCCCTGGGTTTTTTGTAAGAAGAATGGGGAGCGGTATGGAAATATTAGAAAAGCTTTTGAAGGGGCAAGAAAGAGAGCGAGAATACCTGATTTTAGATTTCATGATTTAAGGCATACTTTTGCTTCTCATCTCGTAATGGCTGGTGTAGATTTAAAAACAGTTCAAGAACTTTTAGGTCATAAGAGTTTTGAGATGACTCTAAGATATGCCCATCTTTCTCCAGAACACAAAAAGGCAGCTCTGGATATTTTGTGCAAAAGGTTGATGAAAACATGGAAAGCAGCTTCATGATACTCCCCTTTTAAAATTTAGCTAATAGAGTGAGATAATACTTGACGATATCTCAAAATATGTTACACTTGTAACAAATATGTTACAGGAAGACTAATGTGAAATTCCATACTTCACTGTTAAATTCGTTAAACTCTAAGACAAAGGTAAAAATCATAAGATTTTTGCTAACCTACGAGGCTTCTATGAGCGAAAGAGAAATAGCTTCCATTTTGAAAGTCTCTCATATGAGCGTAAATCGAACTATGCGAGAACTTGCTGATATGAATTTTGTGAATTTTGTTGTTGTCGGAAAAGCTCACCTTTGGAGAGTAAATCGGAAAAGCTATGCCTTTAAAGTCTTACATAAATTAATTAAAGAAGTCTCGGAAGCAGAAGAACCATTGGAGAATTTAAAAGAAACTCTAGTGAAAAACTTACCAAAGGCATTAATCAAAAGGGTAGTTCTATTTGGATCTTTAGCAAAGGGCTCAGAAAGACCAGATAGTAATATAGATATCTTTATCGTAGTTAAAAATAATCAAGATAAACAAAAACTTGAAGGATTCCTAGATAAATTATCAAATATATGCCTTGAGGTATATGGGAATAGACTAGCTCCTTACGTCTTAACGGAAAAGGAAGTAGGTCAGAAAAAAAGATTAAAAATTATCTCTGAAGTCAACAAAGGCCTGCAACTATTTCCAAGAACGAAAGGATAGATTATGGTACACAAATTAAAAACTAGAGATATTTCAAGACCATTATATATTAACTATCTTAAACGGGCTGAGGAATTTCTGGATGCAGCAAGAAACTCCTTCAACAGTAAGAAATGAAATGCGGCTACTATTAATGCTGTTCATTCGTGTATAGCAGCCTGCGACGCTATGTGTGTATATTTTCTTGGTAAACGTTATGCTGGAGGAAGTCATAATGAAGCTGTAACTCTTTTTAAAACAATTAAAAGTAGCCAAGAAATAGACATAAATGCAAATAGAATTGCGAGAATAGTGCGTATAAAGAATATGGCTGAATACGAAGAAAGATTGGTATCCAAATATGAAACTGAAAGAATTCTAAGAGATTGTGAAAGGCTCTTCGAATATATTAAAGAGGAGCTGCCATAACACCCTACCTACAGAAAATGGCTTTGGATATTTTGTGCAAAGGACTAGTCATAAATTGGTCACAAAAGGGGGGTTCTTAAAGCACTTCTTCTCTGACTTTTCGCAGCGCTTCTACTAATCCAAAACTGACATTCTCATCGACTACAAATTTCATACAGGGATTGCTTTCTCTGTAGATAAATATGCCGCATATTCAAGGCAAGCCAAAATGTCTTCGTGGATAATATGGGGGAAATTTCTCAAGATGGTTTTTTCATCTTCTCCTGCGGCTAGATGACTTAAGATAATATGAACTGGTATCCGGGTTTCTCTAATGCATGGCTCCCCACCACAAATTTCAGGATTTACAATAATTCGAGAATTCATAGCAATCCTCCAAATCGCTGTTTTTTTTAAATCCAATTTAAGTTAGCACATAGCTTAACTTTGGTCAACTGGCACTACCATACATATATATCGTAACTGGCAAAAAAATTCGTCAAGGTAGATATATTGAGATTGCTTCACTTTGTTCGCAAAGACAAGCAAAGGACCTTACTGGCAATGACAAGGATGGTCACAATTTGGTCACAAAGGGGTGAGATTGGGAAAGTGACCAAAGGAGTGGATGGTGACCCTTTGGGGTGGACCCCACCCTCTTTTCTGATTTACATTTAAGTTATCCAATGGACTGTTGATTTTGCCCATATCTTTATTGCTAACATGGGTATATATATTTCGGTGGTCCTACTACTCTTATGCCCTAAAATCTCCTGAGCATAGAGCAGACCTATTCCGCTTTCAAGGAGATGTGTTGCAAAACTATGTCTAAGGCTGTGAACTGACACTAATTTTGGTATTTTTACTGCCCTACAAACATTTGAAAATATCTTCTCAACAGTTCGTACCATTATATGTCTTTCTTTATCCTGGCCTGAGAACAACCATTTTTTGGAGAAAATAGGGAGAAAAAATGGTCGCTGTCCCTATTTTATTTACATTTTTCCGACAGTTTATCCGACATTAAGACTTCAATAGTCTATTTAACTCTTACTATCAAATTTAACGCCTCGCTAATGCTTCATTAAAGCGTCAACTAGTCAAAGTCCAGCCAAGTCCAAAGTTTTTTGCATCTTTCTCCAAGATGAAGGAATTGTTTCTATCTATAGTAAAACACCTCACTATCAAAATGATTTTTCAAAGACAGTTTTGGTTTCTTTATTCTTATCGGAAATTTTTTCCGTTAAATTTCCGTTAAATTTCCGTTAAGATATCTCGTAATACGTGGTTTTCTTACTTTTCCCTTTCTGAATTACTACATTTTTATCTACAAGCTCTGTTAAGTCATTCCTTGCCATTCTATCTGTTATCCCAAACAAATCAGCATATTTCTTGCTCGTAATTTTTTTATGCTCCTTGAGAAATTCTATCACTCTTATTTTGCACCGCATTTGCACCGCATTTGCACCGCATTCTATTTAATAGTATAATAAGTTCCTCTACCGACACCTTTTTGCCCAATTAAACCAAGAGACCTCAATTTTAATAATTCCCTGAGAGCAGTATCATTAGAAACATTGAGTAAATGAGCACATTGACTGGTTGTCATTCTCTTGTTTTCTTCAATAAATTTAATTATTTTCTTCTGCCTCTCATTTAAATCCATACCCATAAGTTCCAGTTTTTCAGGGGAATAGATAGTTACTATTACGCTCAAACCAGTATCTTCAATCTTTGGGGCTTTAGGTTTCAAGGGATGATTTTTTGTTTCCTCGATAACCCTATCCCAACCTTCACCTATTTCTTCAACATATTTTACTTTGCTCAAAACTTTCATTAAAATAGGATTTCTATGGTAGACTTCTTCTGTAATATTTTCTGGGGTTATTCCTTTGGGTAAAGGACCGGGGGACTGATACTCAATTCTATCTTCAAAAATCTTGATAATGACCCTTGCTCCACTAAGATTATAGTCCCTGTGGGCAACTGCATTTACCAAAAGCTCTCTAATCACAAAATATGGATATTGAGGAATTGATTCTCTGGGCACTTGCTTCTTTTTTAGGTAAGAATAGGTGTGGATATTCTTCTTTATAAAATCATCAACATCATCTATTATCTTAAATAGCGTTCCCTCAAAATCTCTTAAATCTATATGTTTTGTTCCAATACTTCTACCAGGGTAGATAACAACTGTAACCCTTGAATTCGGATAAAACTTTTGAGGATCCTTGCCAAATAGAAGAACTCCCACATTTGTTAACCTTACTTCTTCATCAATTTTTGCTAAACAACCAAAAGATTTTACTAGTTCTGCACCGGAAAGATGAAGCTTTCTCCCGATTAAAAACTCATATCTTTCTATAAACCAATTTACCGTACTTTCATCTATATCATCGTAGCTTGCTTCCTCACAAATCTGATTATCAAATCTTAATTTCTCTTTGTGTTTCTCTAAGATAAGCCTCTCGTATTCATCCTTACTCATCCTCACTGTTGATTTACCCACTCTTTTATAAGGTCTGCCAAAGGCAAGGACTAGCTTGTCTACACCCTCTTTAACATCTATTACTATTATCTTTTTCTTATTAATTTCTTGTATGGAAATCCTCGACTGGACTTTGGGGTCTGTATTTTGAGCTATTTTGTTGGTCAATCTCTCAACCGTATCCTTACCTATCTTAGCACCTAAAATTTTTCCATTATTGCTAACTCCAATTAGAATCTTTCCGCCTTTTGTATTTGAAAAACCAGAGATAGCCTCAACAATTTCCTCAAGTTTGGATAAAGAGGATTTTAATTCTATACTTTCCGTTTCCCTTTGGTTAACTAATCTTAGCACATCTTCTTTAAGCATAATATTCACTCTCTTTATAGCTATACCAGTAACATATATCACTATTAAGAAACTGGATATCTAAATTTCTTCACAAGCACAGCTCTTTATGCTCTTTCCTTATTCACATATTCTTAAGCATTCATTCCTTCCCAGATTTCCTTTCCTACCCCTTTTATGTCATAAATATTGACCTTTCGGGTACTTTTAATATATGTAGAAATCTCCGATATTAACTTAGAGAGAAGAATCATCTTTTTATTAGTAGAAAGCTTGGAAATTTCCCTATAAATTGTCTCAGTATTTGCATTGTTCATCTTAGCTCCCCCTTTTCATACAATACTCTTTATTGACATCAAACCATCCCCTTGGAGAACATAGATGTTGGCTCCCCTACCCTTCTCCCTCCAATATTTTCTCCATAGTTGCCTTCCCTAGTTTGGCAATCTTGAAAAGAATGTCTCCTGGCGGGATTACTTCGCCCTTTTCATATCTACTCACTGTTGACTGAGTTATTGCTAATTTTCGCGCAAATTCATCTTGATTCATGTCTAAATCGATGCCACGTATTTTCTTGATTCTCTTACCTATTTCCTTTTTATCCACAGCCATCCCCTTTCCTCTGTTTGAGGGCAAGAAAGAGAGCCGGAATAGTTGACTTGGAAAAGTCCTTGACATTTACATGACTTTAGATTTCATGATTTGAGGCATACATTCGCTTCTCACCTCGTAATGGCGGGAGTAGATTTGAAAACAGTTCAGGAGC
>Ga0307429_1001355_pt1 | contig 11686 bp, 6 predicted proteins | sample SalMarWE160230MG_FD_202151 | JGI IMG/M metagenome (GOLD analysis project Ga0307429, IMG submission 202151) | Salt marsh sediment microbial communities from the Plum Island Ecosystem LTER, Massachusetts, United States - WE1603-230 | ecosystem: Environmental > Aquatic > Marine > Intertidal zone >...
TGCGCGAAACATAGGAATAGACCTAGCGTGGATGCGTAACGTAACAATCAGGAATGTTAGCATAACCTCTTTCGACTACGGCATCCGTATAAGTGACGCCTTCAACAACGTCATTACTGGGAATGACATAACAAACAACGGTTATGGCATTGAAGTTATCCTTTCCTCTTCAGGTAACAGCATATATGAAAACAACATAACCGCAAACAGCAAAGGAGGCATCTGGCTTGATTTTGCAAACGGTAACACAATATCCTCAAACCAGATAACAAATAACAAGCCAAAAGGAATCTGGATCTATTCCTCTTCAAACGAAATTATTTCTGAGAACTATGTAGCAAACAACGGCTACGGAGTTTTCATTGACAGGTCATCATACGCTACACTCAGGAACAACACTATGGTTGATAATGAACAAAACTTCAGTGTTGAAGGTACAGACTCTAATCATTTTGTTAATGATGTGGATGTATCGAACAAAGTGGATGGAAAACCAATATATTATTGGGTTAACCAGCATGGCAAAACTGTGCTTTCTGACGCAGGATACGTGGCACTCGTAAACTGCACGAACGTAACGGTTCAAAACTTGAATATACTCAACAACAAGCAAGGTATTCTACTGGCTTATACAACAAACACAACCATAAACAAAAACACTATTATTGAAAACAACTTGACAAACAGTAGCAGTGGAATCTATTTCTGTGATTCTTCAAATAACACATTATCCAAAAACAACATTAAAAACAATTTATGGGGAATAAATTTCGATTACTTCAACAGCAATAATAGCGTGGTTAGAAATCTAATAGAAAATAACACCTACGGCATCTACGTCATGGAATCTCCAGATAACATTTTTTTGCACAACACTTTTCTTAATAACTCAAAACAAGTTACCGATTTAGTTATTAAGACCCAAACTTGGCTTTTTGACCCCTCAATCAACATCTGGGATAACGGTGCCGAAGGCAACTACTGGAGCGATTACAATGGCACAGACAATAATGGGGATGGCATAGGAGACACACCTTATGTTATTGACCAAAACAACCAAGACAACTACCCACTTGCAGAACCATACATAATCCCAGAGTTTCCATCTTGGGCGCCCCTAATGCTTACGGTACTTGTTGTTCTAGCTGTAGGGGTCATTTACCGGAGAAGACTAGCAAAGAACCAAGGGAGAGCAGACAAGTGAGAAAACATGCATCCTTGCTTGTTCTATTACTTTTGGCTTTTGTTGTTTCAGTGTCTCTTCCCCAAATCGAGGCGGTGAAAGCAGAGGCTAGGACGATTGCTGTTCCAGATAATTATTCTACGATTCAAGCAGCAATTGATGCAGCATCTGAAAGTGATATTGTTTTTGTTAAAAGTGGAACATACTATGAAAGTGTGTCTATTGACATTTCTATTTCTTTGATTGGTGAAGACTCGGCAACTACAACAATAATAGGAGATTGGGAGTTAAACGGAACCGCTGTTCTAATACGCCACGACAATGTTAACGTAACAGGTTTCACTATTCAACCCTCTGATTATTCTTGGACCAGAAGAGGTGTTCATCTTCTCCATGTTAGTTATTGTAATGTTTTCGGTAACGTTTTTCTAAAAAATGAAGACGGCATTTGGCTTTATGGATCTTCACAAAACAACATTACTGGAAACACAATAAATGGTCTAAGTAGTAGTTGTGGAATATTAGTAGATTATTCATCGAACAACTGGATATGTAGAAACATTGTGAAAAATAACACGTTTGGAGTTAGTTTCAGCTCCTCTCCAGACAACACTCTTTACAACAACACCATCAGCAATAACAAATACACTGGGACTTACTGTCGCATCAGACAGGAACAATATACTTGAGAACACAATTGAACACAATCAAGCATATGGGATACAACTTTTGGGCGTCAATAATATTCTAAAAGGCAACAAGTTGAACAATAACACTTTAAATTTTGACTTAGATCCTCACGCTCGCATTGCCTGGGACAATTCAAAATTTGTAAATGACGTTGATTCTTCAAACACTATTGAAGGAAAACCAATAATCTTTTGGGTGAATGAACAGGACAAAAAAGTGACAGAGGATGCGGCGTTTGTAGTTTTGGTTAATTGTACAAACATAATTGTTGAAAACCTTAATTTATCAAAAAATATGCAGGGAATAATCTTAGTGTCTACGGTAAACGCAAAAGTAACAAACAACTCTGTCGAAGTTTCTGGTTACGGAATTTTTGTCTACAATTCCTTCGGTAACACAATAGCCGACAATTTTGTGTTTAACGGGGGGACAGGTATTCAGCTAATCTCTGCCTTTAAAAACGAGCTGATTAGTAACTCTATAACTGAAGCGTCAATCGGAATCACCTTAGAGTTTTCTAACGAAAACATCATTGACGGCAACATCATTTCGGGGGGGTTTGGGGGAATTAAACTTGATGGCTCAAATAATAACACTTTAAGAAAAAATGTGATAAAAGACTGCAAACAGTTAGCTTTGATGTTTTGGAGAAATGCTTCTCAGAACCTATTTTACATTAACAGTTTTATCAACAACATAAAAAATGTTGAAGAATATCGCCCCGGATTTCCGGAGTTTCCGATCAACATTTGGGACAACGGTACAGTAGGGAACTTCTGGAGTGACTACTACGGAACAGACACTGACGGTGACGGCATAGGAGACACACCATATATTATTGACGAGAACAACCAAGATAACTATCCACTTACAGAACCATACGTAATCCCAGAGTTTCCCTCATGGATTATTCTGCCTCTGCTCATTACCCTAACCTTTGCAGCAACATTTTATAAAAAGAGACTAACAAAAACCCAAGCAACTAACAGAAATCGTTCATATTAGAAGACTAATAGAGGTTCATTGTTGAAAACTAGCTTTTTCTTGGAAAACCAAGAAGAACCATCATAACCCTTCCAAGCATACTTCAACTTTAATAATGTCCTCTCCACTTTTTATCTCCTGAAGCTAAAATGGACAACTGGAGACTGCTCAAACCCCAAACAGCAGACGCTTTCACAAACATGGCTGTCGACGAAGCGGTTATGAAAGCCAGAATCGAAAACAGAGCCCCCAACACCCTCCGTTTCTACAGGTGGAACCCCTCAGCCGTTTCCATAGGTCGCTTCCAAAAACTCCACAACGAAGTTCACGTAGAAAACTGCAGAGACCACGGCGTAGACATTGTAAGAAGAATCACAGGCGGTGGAACCGTATACCACGACTCTGAAGGCGAAATCACCTACAGCATAGTAGCCAAAACCAGCGAGTTAGGATGCGCGGACTTGGACATGCTCTCTGCATACCAGAAAATATGCAGCGGACTCAACGAGGCAGTTAAAATCCTCGGCGCAAAAGCCGAATTCCACCCGCCAGACCCTAAACGGTGCCCCAACCTCACAATAAGGGGAAAAAAAATCTCCGGAAACGCCCAATCATGCAAAAAAGGTGTTTTGCTTCAGCACGGAACATTTCTACTGGACCTAGACCACGAAAAAATGTTCACTTTTCTAAAGGTTCCTTGGGCAAAAACATTAAACGACGTGCTTGCAGTCTCGAAGAGAAAGCTGACTTCTGCACGGCAAGAGCTTGGCTCAAACTTTTCTACACAAGAGGCTTACCACGCATTAGTTAGGGGCTTCGAGAAAGCGTTGAATATACAGTTTGTTGAGGAAGAACTCACAGAATACGAACGTAATCTAGCTGAGAGATTGAAAAAAGAAAGGTTTGTGACCGAGGATTGGAATTTCCTCGGTAAAGCATCCATCTAAATGCATTTTCTATAGTAGCGCATACATGACTATTGTTGGAGCAAACACTGAAGCTACCAGAGACATCACAGTTATCAGCGTGTTCAGTGAAGGTCCTGCAGTGTCTTTGAATGGGTCTCCAACAGTGTCACCTACAACAGCAGCTTTGTGAGTGTCTGAACCTTTACCTCCCAAAGCTCCAGCTTCAATGTACTTCTTGGCATTGTCCCATAATCCGCCAGCGTTAGACATCAACAAAGCAAAGATCAGTCCCGAGAAGATACTGCCTGCCAGATAACCACCAAGAGCCTGTATTCCACCAATGAACCCTACCGCCAATGTGATACCGATAGAAAGAACGCTTGGAGCAATCAACTCTTTCAATGCACCTTTTGTGGCTATGTCAACACAAGATTTGTAATCTGGTTTCACGCCCTCTTTTCCCTCTTTTAGACCCGGAATCTCCCTGAACTGTCGTCTGATTTCCTCAATCATAATAAATGCATTCTTGCCAACACTGAGCATTACCATAGCTGAAAACACTGCGGGTATAGCAATGCCAATAAGCGCTCCAGTCAAAACCAGCGGATCCATCAGATCAAAGTTGATTGTTACTCCAGTTTCAGTTTGAACTATCGCTTGGAACGCTGCAAGCAACGCAATTACTGTTAATCCTGCTGCTCCAATAGCAAATCCTTTAGTTATAGCCTTAGACGTGTTGCCCGCCGCATCAAGCTTAGCCGTGATATCTAGAACTTCTTCGTCTAACCCTGCTTGCTCTGCGATTCCGCCTGCGTTGTCTGAGATGGGTCCGAAAGCGTCACCTGCGACAATCATTCCAACAATAGATAACATTCCAACTGCCGCCATGCCAATACCATAAACACCAGCACCTTCAACGTCAATGAAGTGTTGGGCTACTGTGTATGATCCTATAGATGCAAATGCGATTCCTAGAAGCGCTGGAAAAATGCTTAGCAATCCATACGAAAAGCCTGTGATTATGTTAACCGCAGCACCAGTCTGTGATGCTTCAGCTGTTTTTATTACTGGACTTTTGTCTATTGACGTAAAGTAGTCTGTTGTGATTCCAATAACAACACCGCCAACTAATCCAATGATTGCTGCTGCCCAGACACCAATATTAATGTCCAAGTAGTATGTTGCTCCGAGCGTTATTAGACCAAACATAATGCATGTTAGATATGTTCCCAAGTTGAGTGCTTTTCCAGGATTTCCTGTTTTGCCAACTCGAACTATTGCAACTCCCAAAATTGAAGCCACAATTCCAAGTCCCGCAAACACCAAGGGCACATCGACAAATGAGATCGATGTAAAAGCAGCTGTGTTGGATAGAGCTACACCAAGTATCATAACTGCAACGATGCTTGCTACATATGAGTCAAAAAGGTCTGCTCCCATGCCTGCGACGTCACCAACGTTATCGCCAACATTGTCCGCGATTACTCCTGGGTTTCTAGGGTCGTCTTCTGGGATGTCCATTTCCACTTTGCCTACAAGGTCCGCGCCAACGTCAGCCGTTTTTGTGTAGATTCCGCCTCCAATCTTTGCGAACAGTGCCATTGCGCTTGCTCCAAAGCTGAAGCCCAGAACTATTTCTGGCTCACTAGTTAGTGCGTAAACAGCACTTAAACCAAGGAGGGCTAACCCAACTACGGCTAATCCCATAACTGCTCCTCCACGGAAAGCTATAGGGAACGCTTTGTTCAGTCCCTCTTTGGCGGCGTTTGCTGATTTGACGTTTGCTTTTAGTGCAACCGTCATTCCCAAGACACCTGCAACTGCAGAACATATTGAACCAAAAACGAATGCTATTCCCATAAGGGGGCTAAGTCCAATGTCTGCAACCATAGGTACAAACGTTAAGATGACAGCTATGACTGCAACAAAAACTGCGAGATACATGAACTCTACTTTCAGGAATGCCTTGGCACCATCTTGTATGGCACCTGCAATCTCCTGCATCTTCGCGGTTCCGCTACTTTGCCTGTTTACGTAGAAATAAAGGTAAATTGCAACTAATATTGAGGCTATAGCCGTAATCGGCGCAATTGTCCAATCAATCATCATTAATCTTTCACGCACCTGTGTTTTGAGGTATTACGGTTTCAACATGTTTGCTTTAAGTTTTTCGCCGTAAAGGTTATCAGAGTACTTGGTTCATAACTCTGTTTTGGCATCTAACCTCAAACTCTGAGCCTAATTTCAGACTTTAGTGTAGCCGTGAGAAAATTTTTGCATCAATTGGAAGAAACGCTTTTTAAGAGCAAGGTGACCCTTAAACTTCAAAATCTTCCAGTCTGTAAAACAGGCGGTTGAAATGAACACTGAATCTCACTCGATGGAAAAGAAGCAACTGCTAGAATCTCTAAAAGTCACCGAAGCAGGCTTGAGCACTGAAGATGCTGAACGTCGACTGCAAGAGTTCGGACCCAACGAACTTGTGATGAAGAAGGGAGTAAGTACCATTCAGATATTCTTCGGTCAATTCAAGGACATATTCGTTGTCATGCTTCTAATAGCCATCGGTATCTCCGTCGCGATAAATGAGATCGTAGACGCCGCAACCATAGGCACTATCGTGTTCCTCAACGCCATAGTCGGTTTTATACAAGAATATCGATCGGAAAAGGCAATGGAAGCAATGAAAAAGCTTACTGCCCCCAAGGCCCGGGTTCTGAGGAACGGGAAAGAGCTGGTTATTCCCTCCCGAAATGTTGTGCCCGGAGACATTGTTCTCTTGGAAGCTGGAGACCGCATCCCCGCTGACGCTCGACTCCTTAACGTTGTGGACCTGAAAACCGACGAAGCGATTTTAACTGGTGAATCCACAGCCGTGTCCAAACTGGACGGGGTTCTTGACGAAAAAACGGCTGTAGCTGACAGAAAAAACTCAGTTTTCATGGCAACCCACATAACTTACGGCAGAGGCAAAGCCGTGATAACCTCCACTGGTATGGGAACGGAATTCGGCAAAGTCGCCAAAATGGTTCAGTCCGTGGAAAAGGTGGATACTCCCCTCAAGGCGAAACTGACAAAGTTCGCCAAAAAACTGGGAATAATAATTGTAGTTATGTGTGTCATCATTTTCTTACTTGAATTGTATGAACTCTTTGTTCTCGGAACAAGCGAGATAAGTGATATAATAAATGCTTTTGAAATTTCAATCGCACTTGCTGTCTCAGCGGTTCCGGAAGGTTTGCCTGCTGTGGTAACCGTGTCCCTTGCCCTAGGCGCCAGAGAACTCGCAAAACGTAATGCACTCATAAGAAAACTTTCATCCGCAGAAACTTTAGGCGCCACAGACATCATCTGCTCCGACAAAACAGGCACCCTAACAAAGGGCGAAATGACCGTGCGCAAAATCTACGCCAACAATAAAATGATTGACGTAACAGGTGCCGGCTACGAACCAAAAGGAGACTTCCTCCGAAATGGGGTTCCCATAGACCCGAAAGAAGATACACAGCTTAATCTGCTGTTGAAAGCCAGCACATTATGCTCCAACGCCAGTTACGACGGACAAAAAGTAATTGGAGACACCACTGAGGGAGCATTGATCATAGCAGCCGCAAAGGCGGGAATTACAAAAACAGATCTTGATAACAGTTATTCCCGTCTTCAGGAAGTTCCCTTTACCTCCGAGAGAAAACGTATGGCGGCAGTTCACAGGTCACCGGAAGGAGAGGTCTTTTCATACGTTAAAGGAGCCGTCGAAATCCTCTTAGACCGCTCAGAACACGTCCTCAAGGGTGGCAAAACAGTTAGGCTAACCAAGAAAGAAAAAGAAAAAATCTTAAAGACAAACGAGGAGATGGCAAATCAAGCTCTCCGTGTCCTCGCCATAGCCTACAAAGAGTTACCAAAAAATGAAAACGGAAAATACAGCGAAGAAGAATTGGAAAGCAACTTAATTTTCATAGGCTTAACGGGAATGATTGACCCGCCCCGAGATGAAGCGAAGGGCGCCAATGAACTGTGCCGAAAAGCAGGCATAAAAACCGTGATGATTACTGGAGACCACAAACTCACAGCAGTTGCCATTGCCAAAGAGTTAGGAATAATGGAAGGCGATATGGCTCTGACAGGCGCTGAACTGGACAAGCTTAGTGATGAAGAATTCGATAAAATAGTGGAAGAAGCATCAGTTTACGCGCGGGTCTCTCCTGAACATAAGCTTCGGATAGTCCGAGCCCTGAAAAAGAAAGGGCACATCGTCGCCATGACCGGAGACGGAGTTAACGACGCTCCAGCCCTCAAACAGGCAGACATAGGCATAGCCATGGGCATCACAGGAACCGACGTTACCCGAGAGGCTGCAGACATGGTGCTGGCAGACGACAACTTCGCCACAATCGTCACAGCCATTGAAGGCGGACGAGCCATATACGATAACATACGAAAATTTTCTTTCTTCCTGTTGCGTTCCAACTTCGACGAACTTCTCGTAATAGGTCTCTTTGCTTTGTTGGGTCTAGAACTGCCATTAGCGGCTGGCATGATTCTGTGGATAAATCTGATAACAGACGGCGGTCCCGCCTTAGCTTTGAGCTTGGATCCACCCCAGAAAGACTTGATGGACAGGCCTCCGCGAGACCCGAACGAAGGTATACTTCATGGAAGATTCGCCTCGATCTTAGCCAGCTTTGTAACACAATTCCTCGGAACAGGAGTCTTGTTCTTCATAGTCTTCTATGTGTGGGGAGGCGGTGTAGATACAGCTCTTCCGCGCGCGCGAACAATGGCTTTTGTGCAGGCTACCCTACGGGAATTGATGGTAGTTTGGAACTGTCGATCAGAACGAAAGAATGCATTCAGGGTCGGGTTCACTTCAAATAAATTCTTGCTATTCGCAGTGGTTGCCTCGGCATTGCTAACTATTATAGTGCCTTTCACAGGTTTGTTCGGCACAACACCCCTAAGCCTAATGGATTGGGCCATCGTTCTACCTTTGTCATGTTCAGGGTTGCTTATCCTGCCTGAAATTTTCTATAATAGAAAAATTTGGCGCTGGAGATAAATCTAGAGAAGTGGGATTCACTGCCTAGAAATAGGTGGTTGAAATCCTTTTTTTCAATCTTTATTCACATTTCATAAGTGAGATAAGGTCTCAGCGTAAGCATTTTCCGAAGAACAATGAGCAAAGCACCATTACGTTTGCGATTCCTGTTCCACAGTTTTGGTCTCGGTTGCGTAAGCAGCGCCATCTTTCTACAGACGCTAGTCTTCTGGGACATATCTCAAACAGGAATTTTCAGGGCTACTGAGCAGAACCAAACGATACTATCATTCGAGATTTTTCTAACAATCTTTGCTTTGATCTATTTTGTTTACATGTACCAAAGTTTTGTCCGTTCAATACGATAAATTACGTTAAAGCATTTCTGAAAAGATTTCGACATCTTTCGAAAGGAACAATAAGAAAGCATGTTCAAAGCACATAACAACTGTTAAATATTTCCCTATGTGAAAAAGGAGGAACAGTGATTTTGAGAGGTAAAAACAGTGACGCTCAAAAAACTATGCGTAATGGCGCTATGTACATTCCTTTTAACTTTAGCTTTCTCTGAGGTTGGCAATGCAGCCCCTGAAGAAACACCGAGTGTTTATTATCTTGAATATGGCGGTCTCAAAATAGACATTAGGGCTCCGGATCAAGCCTATCCAGGCGAGAACATAACCGTTACCGTGAAAACAGAAGCTGTTGTACCTCAGATTTACGTCAAATATATTAACGTGGACCTTTATGGCGTTGTAAACGCTACAACCGAAGTTATCTTAGATCAAATTTCTCATCTAAAAAATTCTTCCCTGTCTTCTCACGAGGTCCAATACAACATAAAAATTCCAGATAACATCTCCCCAGGATTAACCTATGGAGAAGTAAGCTGTGAATGGGAAGCGCTGGGTGCGACATTCGAGATTCTGTCCTCCGGATTTGTTTTGGCATACGTTAAAAACGTAGCGTTAGAGCAGCTTCAAGCAGAATATGATGAATTGAATGCCACTCACCAATCTATCCTCCAAGAAAACACCGAATTGAAATCAGGCATCAACGAAGACGCGGATTCTACCCGAAATCTGATGTACGTCTTTATTGCAACAACCGTTGTTGCCAGTATCACAGTTTTTGTTCTGTTAATGAGAAAACCCAAAAAAGTTTGGGTCTAGAACCCCAATATTCTTTTTGCTTTCTCAATCTCTTCGGGTCGCAGTTGCCTTGGATAGTTATAGAGAGGACCACCCGGTCTCTCATTATAATATGGTCGGTTGCATCCTGGACACCCCGAAGTTAGAAAAGGCTCGCCAGTGTCTATGACTTCCAGCAGCAGTTCCTTAGAGATTCCGAAGTTAGTGATACAATTGTTGCTGTCGAATGCCATGTTTTCAAATCGGGTTTTTCTGTGGGTTAAGAGGCAATGGGCGACTTGAGCCCTCCGATAACTGCTTAGGGAAGGCTGGGGATTGTTTTCCAGAGCGGTTCCGGGAATTGGTGTAAAGGCAAACAATCCTGGATAGACTCCTGAATCAACACACCATTGAATCGTTTGACAAATCTCCTTCTCTGTTTCTCCGAGACCCACAATAAGATGTGTGCTCACGGAGCCTTCTCCGAAGACTTTAACTGCTTCATTCAAAGCCTCACGCTGTCTCTCCCAACGGTAAGGTCCGCCAATGTTCTGCCCCTTAACCCTGTCAAAAATTTTCTCTGTAGCAGCGTCCAAGGCGATGCTTATCCGATTAACCCCCGCGTCTGCTAAAACCCTCATTTTCTCCGGGTTTAAGGGCTGACAAGAAACGGATATCGGAACAGTTACTCGCGACTTGATTTCCCTAACGAAAAGCAAAACCTCGTCAAAAACCTCTGGATAATTCAGTGATTGGATGCAAACCCGCTTTATCGCGCCGCCTCCTACGGTTCTCTCTATTCCATCAACTACTTTTCTTGTCATGAATGTAGGCCAAGTGACTCTGGAGAGCATGTCTGCTCTGCCTTTGCTGTCTCTGGCTTGGGGGCAGAAACCGCAGTTGGCAGAGCATTTTTCGTTTCTACAGGTTAGCAGATAGATGGTTGTGGGTTTGGCGTCCAGTTTACCCCTTAACAACCCGAGCACCATAGCTGAGCCGATAGAGACCCGGATGTTTTCAGGGATACATGCGCCAGTCATTAAAGAGCACCGAACATTTTTGAAATCTATAGTTTAGTAATTTGGTGCCTATATTTATCTCTCCCAAAAAAGGAGGCTAAACTAATCGGTTTCTAGGACTTTGCCGTAAAGACGGCAGACTAAAAAACAGAAACTTCTTATGGGCTTTCTTCTTCTCCTTTTTTGATTATTTTTGGGGAATTGAGAATGGCTGATGGTCCTCGAATAAGACGCGAGAAAAAAACTGTTGACGCCATGATACGCCTTTATTGCAGTAAACATCACGGAACTGCTGATGAACTTTGCCCAGAATGTACCGAACTTCATGAATATGCAATGTTGCGCCTGTCAAAGTGTCCTTTTCAGGAGAACAAATCAACTTGTGCCAAATGTTTAGTTCATTGCTACAAACCGGACATGAAAACAAAGATAACAAAGGTTATGAAGTATTCTGGACCCCGCATGTTATTTCATCATCCCATCTTAGCGTTGCATCACGTTTTTGATGGAAGAAAAAAACCAGAGCTGCTAAAGAAATAGGTTCTCTGGCGTCGTCATCAACTAACTCTCAAAAGTTTTTTAGAAACCTATTACGATGGTAGGCATGTATGTCAAACCTAGACGCTGAGACCATATGGCGGATGCCAAAAAAAGAATTAGTTTCGTTAATTGAGCGGGGATATTTTCCCAATAGGACAGGGAAAATTCGGTTCTATGCTCCAAGTTTTGTCTAT
>Ga0307429_1001356_pt1 | contig 11684 bp, 14 predicted proteins | sample SalMarWE160230MG_FD_202151 | JGI IMG/M metagenome (GOLD analysis project Ga0307429, IMG submission 202151) | Salt marsh sediment microbial communities from the Plum Island Ecosystem LTER, Massachusetts, United States - WE1603-230 | ecosystem: Environmental > Aquatic > Marine > Intertidal zone >...
TCCTCGTCTTTAAGCGTGAAGTAGAGGTGTCCAGACATCGCGCGGGTCAGGTTAGAAACCTCCCCCTTCAACCAAACGGATCCGATCTCACCCTCCAGGATCTGGCGGGCCTTGCGGTTCAGTTCGGATATAGTGTATATTCGCTCTTCGTGCATCTTCTTATGGAGTGTATCTTCCACGTGTCAAAAAAGGAAGGGAAAGCAGGAATCCTTGAAAACCAGGAGTTTCCTCGCTATAGTTTCACCTATGTACGATGGTGGCAAAGGTCGATTTCCTGCCACTATGCGACTTAAGAAAAGGTCGGATTACAAACGAGTCTATCGTTGCGGGGTGGCGAGGAAAAGAACATATTTTTCTTTTCACATCTTCCAAAGAGAAGGGCCAGCAAGGCTGGGGATTGTGATTCAGCGGCGATGGGGAACCGCGGTAAAGCGCAATCGTATTAAGCGGGTAATTCGGGAGACCTTCCGTCGAAACAGTGAGCTCTTCACTGGGATGGACATCATCTTACGACCGCACGAGGTGTGCCAGGGGTGTGAAGCGGAGGAGGTCAAGCGATTGTTAATTAAAGAGTTTCGCGAGGTCGCTGGCACGGAGGTGAAAAGTGAACAAGGAAAAAGTCTTTCTGACTAAAGAGGGAAATGCGCTGATGCAGCAGGAGCTCGAGCATGCTAAGAAGATCCTCTACGAGGAGATTCCTGAGAAGCTGAAGGCCTCAAAGCTGAACGGAGGGGATCTGCGCGAGAACAAGGAGTACATATACCTACAGAGCGAGCAGCAGTACTACGAGCGTGAGGTGCAGCGTATCACCTCGATCCTGGAGAGAGCGGAGATCATCCCCGATGAGGAGATTTCAGCGGAGGAGATCGGTATCGGGTCTAGCTTCATCCTTCAGGATCTCGACATCATGGAGAGCGGGACCTTTAGCCTCGTGAGCCCGGTTGAGGTCGACTTGGAGAAGGGCAAGATCTCCATTGTCTCACCGGTGGGGAAGGCCCTCCTCGGAAAAGCCGAGGGGGATGAGGTCAAGGTTGATCTCCCTTCAGGGGCGACGCACTTTCGTGTCATCGCGATCAATAAAAAATGAATGAGCCTCCGATCCAGGCCAGGCTGGAGAAGCTTAAAGGACTGAGGGAGAAAGGGATTGATCCCTATCCTGCCCGTTTCTCTCGCAGTCATACCATCGGCGAAGTAAGCGCCCGTTTTTCCTTTCTTAAAGAGGGGGAGAAAAGTGGCGAGCAGGTGACGATCGCTGGTCGGCTGGTTGCCCTCCGTCGTATGGGTAAGGCTTCGTTCCTCGACTTACGGGATGGAAGCGGCAAGATCCAGGTGCATGCGTCTGCCGGCAGGCTCGGCGAAGAGCGTTACCAAGAGTTGTGCTCAAGCGACATCGGCGACTTCATCGGGGTGAGGGGCGATGTCTTTCGCACCAAGATGGGAGAGTTGACGGTGGAGGTAGCGGAATGGTCACTTCTTTCAAAGGCACTCCGTCCCTTGCCGGAGAAGTGGCATGGCTTGAAGGACATTGAGCTTCGTTATCGCCATCGCTCGCTTGACCTGGTCGCTAACCAGGCGGTGCGGGAGGCGTTCGTCCGCCGTTCCCGCATGGTCTCCGCGATGCACCGCTTCCTTGACGCTCGCGACTTCCTCGAAGTAGAGACGCCGATGATGCAGCCGATCGCTGGTGGAGCGACGGCACGGCCGTTCGTCACCCATCACAATGCACTGGACATCGATCTCTACCTGCGCGTTGCCCCCGAGCTCTATCTGAAGCGGCTGGTGATTGGCGGCCTGGAACGGGTCTATGAATTGGGGAAAAGCTTCCGCAACGAGGGGGTTTCCACTGAGCACAACCCTGAGTTCACCATCCTGGAGATCTACGAGGCGTACTCCGACTACGAGGGGATGATGTCCCTCGTGGAGGAGTTGGTGGCAACAAGCGCTCAGGCGGCCGTGGGTTCGACGCGTATTACCTACCAGGAGAACGAGATCGACCTTTCCCCTCCCTGGCAGCGGATCGGCCTCGTACAAGCGGTGGAAGAAGCCACTGGCCTTTCCCTTGATGGAGTTACAGAGTCAGACATTCGAAAGCAAGCTCGAAAGAAGGGGATCGAGCTTCCAGAGCTCTCACACGGGAAACTCATCGAGCACCTGTTCGAGAGGTTCGTCGAACCCGGGCTGATTCAACCGACGGTTGTCAAGGACTATCCAATGGACATCTCGCCGCTTGCCAAGAGGAAACAGGGCACGGAAGGACTCGTGGAGCGGTTCGAGTTGTTCATCGGTGGGGTGGAGATCGCCAATGCTTTCACCGAGTTGAATGACCCCATCGACCAACGCGCTCGCTTTGAGGACCAGGAGCGTCTGCGAGAGGCTGGGGATGATGAGGCGCAGCGAATGGACGAGGATTTCTTGTTTGCCTTGGAACATGGGATGCCGCCGACCGGCGGGATTGGGATCGGAATCGACCGATTGGCTATGCTCTTTACTGACTCTCCCTCCATCCGCGACGTGATCCTCTTTCCCACCCTGCGGGCAAGGGAGGCAAGAAGGTGAGTACTTGGACGCGCCTAGTGAGTCGATGGGACCTTGCTATCGAGGAGCTTCTGCGCTGGGATGCCGAAACTATGCAGGCGATCAGCGGGCACCCTCTTCTCAAGAGGCTTTCACTCCTGTTCGTCATTGCCACCTACCTCGGCGATGGTTACCTGTGGGGTGGGCTTGCCCTGGGGTTGATCATATTTGGCTCACCGATCGACCGGAGCTATGTGTTGGTCGGCCTCGGGATCTCTATCGTCAATATAGCTGTCTTCCGTCTGTTCAAGCTGCTGTTCAATCGCCCACGACCGGCGCTGGTCTTTTTTGGCCTCCGCTCACGTTTGATCGACAGCTACTCCTTCCCCTCTGGACATGCCACTATCTCGTTCGGGATTGCCTGGGTAATCACCGTATGTTATCCGAACATCCTCATCCAGCTCGCCGCATACTTAGTTGCGATCATAATCGCCTTTTCTCGTGTCTATGTGAGGGAGCACTACCCACTTGATGTCATCTGTGGCGCACTCCTCGGTTCGTTTACCGCTGCCTATCTCCTTCCTGTGTTCGAGCGGTTTCTCTTTTGACAGTAAGGGTTTGCGCACCGTATAATAAAGGGCGTTGCACTGTGGAGCGCAGCGTAAGGAGAGATTAATGAAAAGACATACTTCCCAACGCGCGTTAGGGACACCGCGTTCTGCAATCCGTGAACTCCTCAAGTTGACTGAGAAACCGGAGATCATCTCGTTCGCCGGGGGGCTCCCCGACCCTGAGACCTTTCCACACGAGGAGTTGGCTGAGATTGCGGCCGACGAGCTGCGTGGGCATTACCGTAACGTTCTTCAGTACGGGCTGAGCGAGGGAAGCCGGACCTTGCGCCGTGCCGTGATCGATTGGCTGCGGCCGCAGGGACTGGACCTGAGCTTAAATCAGGTGCTGGTAACGACCGCCTCGCAGCAGGGGTTGGACTTGTTAGCCAAGGCATTTCTTGACCCAGGAGATGTCATCTTCTGTGGCCTGCCCACCTATCTGGGGGCGATCCAGTCGTTTAGCCTGTTCCAGGCTGATAAGATCGGGGTCCCGCTGCAAGAAGATGGGATGGACCTCGACGTCCTCGAGGAGCAGATCGCTGAGGCGAGGCGAGTGGACAAGGTACTCAAGGCGATCTATGTGATCCCTGACTTTCAGAATCCGGCTGGGATCACGATGTCACTTGAGAAGCGCAAGCGCCTGCTTGAGATTGCCCGACAGGAGGACTTGCTGATCTTCGAGGATAACCCCTATAGTCAGCTCCGGTTCGCGGGAGAAGCGGTGCCGACGCTTAAGAGCATGGATGAAAACGGTCGGGTGATCATGCTCTTTACCCTATCCAAGGTGTTGTCGGCGGGACTGCGACTGGCATTCCTGATTGCCCAGGAGGATCTGATAGAGATCCTTTTGCGGATGAAGCAGGCCTCGGACCTGTGCACCTCCAAGCTCACGCAGCATCTGGCGGCTCGGTACATCAAAGACTACGGAATGGAGGATCACCTGAGGATTTTGCGCGGACGCTACCGCGCCAAGCGCGACGCGATGATCGCCGCGCTCGAGAAGTACATGCCGACGAAGGAAGGGATCACTTGGACTCGTCCTGATGGCGGCCTGTTCCTGTGGGTCCGTCTTCCCGAGGAAGTTGATACCGAGGAGATGTTTCCCCGAGCTTTGGAACATAACGTCGCATATATAGTCGGAAGCGCATTCTACGTCGATGGGGGCGGGAAGAACACGATGCGCCTTTCTTTCTCCGTAAACAGCGAAGATGAGATTGAAGAGGGGATCAAACGTCTCTGTCAGGTCGTGCGCGAGGAGCTTGCCGCCAAGCGCGTCGGGCTCACCGTGGCGTGAAAATTTTCCACTTTGCAAGGACCGTGTGAATCAAGGCCGGACGCTGATGAAGCGATACGACATCAGCGTCCGGCTGCTTAACGTCGGGGGCAAGCCCCGACGCTACGAAATACTGTTCCAAAGAGTGATTCCTCTGTAGCGTCGCCGCTTGCCTGCGACGTTCCTCCTAGCGCAGGATGTCAGGGAGGGCTTCGATAAACCTAGTCACCAACCGGACTGTGTTCTCAAAGTCGTTCAAGCGCAGGGTGGAGGTCGGCGAGTGGATGAACCGACAGGGGACAGAGACGACTCCGGAGAGGACCCCCGCTCGGGAGAGGTGTATCGCGCCGGCGTCAGTCCCTCCATAGGTGGGTAATTTGTATTGGTACGGTATTGTCGCTTCTTCAGTGACTGCTGCCTGTTCCAATGCTTCGACCATCCGACGGGAGACGATGATCGTGTGGTCAGCGACCGTGATTGCTGGGCCGCGACCGAGGCGGACCGGCTGATTTTCCTCGGGGATCCCGGGCATGTCCGCCCCGATCGTCCCCTCCAGGGCGAGGGCAAGATCCGGATCGATCTGATAGGCGGCGGTGCGCGCCCCGCGCAGCCCCACCTCCTCACCGATGACAAAGGAGAGGACGAGGTTCACCTTGAGATCTCTCTTCGCTAGCCGACGCGCCGTCTCGATCATCACCGCGCACCCCACTCGATCGTCGAATGCCTTCCCCGTGACGTAGCCTGAGCAAAGCTCGGTGAACGGGTAGTGGATCGTGAGCGGGTCACCGATGTTTATCCCCATGTCAGCGGCTTCCTGCCGTGAAGAGGCTCCCACATCGATGAACATCTTTTCGAGAGGAATCGGTTGCTTTCGTTCCTCCTCTTTTAAGATATGTGGTGGGGCGGAACCGATCACCCCGTAGCGCTTCTCGCGCGAACGGGTGAGGATTTCAACGCGGTGGCTGGGGATAATCCGCTCATCCCACCCGCCGAGCGGGGCGAAACGAAGGTACCCGTTCTCATCGATCCACTTCACCATGAATCCCACCTCGTCCATGTGGGCGTCGAGCATCAGGGTGAACTCCTCTTTCCCCGTCCGCGTTGCGAAAAGGTTCCCCAACGTATCGGTCTTTACCTCATCGACGTACGGTGAAACAAGGTCCGTGATCCTTTCTCGTACCTCATCCTCAAAGCCGGAAACACCGAACGCGTCTGAAAGCTCTCGCAGAAGATCGATCAGTTCCATCAAAAAGCCTCCTTTCGAAGTCAAGGAAGATTATAGAGGCCGGTTTTACTCTTGCAATCAGAGAAAGGAATCGCTCTTGGGAGCTTGCTCCAAATGGGGAGGCTATGGCAGCCTATTCGAGTAAATCTTTTCCGCTACTCAGTTTCAAGTTCAAGCCCAAACCCTACCCAAGCCTTTTACCGCAGAGGGCGCTGAGAAATTGAGAGATTGGGAAGCTAAATCATTCAATCGTTAAATCACTCACTCACTCACTCACTCACTCTCTCACTCGTTAAATTAATCAATCCCTTCCTCTGCGCGCTCCAACGCGGCTAGAAGCGTCCTTTTGGTGAGGAGGGACCGTTCGGCAGGATGTTCGAGAAAGGCGGAAACGTCCTCTGAAACGGAGATCCAGTCGAGCTGTTCCAACCTTTCACCGATGATTGACCGCCAGTTCTCATTCGTCACACGATCATCTTTCCAACCCGTCTGTTGAAGCGCGTTGTTCAGCAAGACGATGTTGGGAACAACGGGTTCTGACCGGGTGAGGTACCATAGAAGGTCATAGAGATCGCGTCCCTTGGTGTAGGATCGCATAAGGAGGGCGTGGATCTTCCCAGCCATCAGGGAAGGAAGGTCGTGGTGCCATAATCCAAGCAGGAAGTGTCGGTTGATCACCGTTTGTTCGGTCTTCGCCCCAGGCGGAGGGTTCGTATCGATTTCAACCTTGATCGACAGTTTCTGGGCCCGGTGAGTGTTCAGTCCTGCCTCGTAGAGGAGTCCGGGAAACCGAAAGAAAGCTGAATGCACCGTTTTCCCCGTCCTTGGATACACTGTCACCTCAAACCCTGCCTTGGTAAGATCCCTCTCGGCTGCTTGGAGCAGCGTGTCAAAGCTGTAACCGGTTTTGCGTTCAAGCGAGAAATCAAGGTCCTCAGAGAACCGAGGAATGCCATAGATGAAACGGAGTGCGGTGCCGTCGACAGACGTGAGTTGCTCAAACGCCCGCTTTCCCTGGAGCGAGTAGAGGATGTGCGCCTGGAGGTACTCCCGCAGGAGATTTGCCTTCTGAGGCTCCGGTGTCTCTTTAACCAGTTGCAGCGCTCTATCCTTCATAGGGAAACCTCCTTGAGCAGTGCTTCGCGATGGGTGAGGAAGCGCTCGACGCCTCGGTCAATTTTAGGCACCTTGATCCGGCGGGCAAAAGCGGAGAGCCGCTCTGGATCGATCTGGTCGAGGTTCTGGAACCGCATCTCCTCGATTCGCGAAGGAGAGATCGGGCCGCTCCAGAAATAGAAGAGGTCGACGAGCGCCTTCTCCGGGAGGGCGATTGTGACCTCGATCCCACGGAGGAGGACCTTTTCAAAGCCGAAGAAGAGCTGCGGTTGCACGTGACGATAGCGAAACGTTCCAAGCGGAGTCTCCTGAACCACTGGCCGCCTCGTTGTCACGGAAGTGAGAACGGGTGTCGATTCAGGGATGAGCCCGTACCAGGAAAGGGCGCGTTCGAGGCTGACGTAGGAGGGATACACAAGGCGGTTTGCCAGGTGTTCGAGTGGTGGATCGATCTTCCGATACGGCTCGGCGATCATGTACTTCCCCCGTGCAAGCTTGATCAACCGGCCGTTTGCCACCCATCGACTCAATTGTACTTGTAGCGCGCGTGGGTTGGGCTGACCGGCATAGACCATCGCCGGTTCGATCACCGGGCAGTCCCCGAATTGTTTGAGAAAGGCGTTCCAGTTCATAGCGAAAGTATAGCAAGAATGATATTCTTCTGCAACGATTACGGTTGCCACGCTATAGCCCTCGTTCGTAGGATGGGGCCAGGCCCCATTGCCCTCCTGGTTACCGTCAGCGAGATCATCTTTGCACCTGATCGTCTCTCGAAGGTTCGTATGCTCATCCCCACCGTCGCCTCCATCCCAGAGAGAGTTGTTACTCTTGACTTGCGGTCTGAATTTGATACCATAAAAAGGCCGGAGGTGGTAGCGATGAACATTTCGACAGACATCAAGTCGGTGACATATCTCAAATCCAAAACAGCGGATCTATTGAAGCAGGTCAATGAGAGTCGTCGCCCTGTAGTCATTACGCAAAATGGGGAACCAAGAGGAGTATTGCAAGACCCAAAGAGTTATGAAAACATGCGAAATGCTATAGGAATTTTAAAACTTCTATCACAGGGTGAAGAGGATATTAAGAATGGCAGATCGAAATCTCAAAAAAGTGTGTTTGAAAATATAGAGAAATCGCTGACGGATAAATGAGCAAGAAATACGAGGTAATGTGGGCTGCGACAGCTGAGGATGATTTAGCTAATATTGTAGACTACGTAGCCAATGACAGCCCTTCAAACGCGCTGAAGATACTACAAAAAATTAAAGAAACGGCCTCTCAACTTTATCATTCCCCCGAGCGCGGACGCATCGTGCCAGAATTACAAGATCAAGGTATCCTGCAATATCGAGAGTTGATTGTTCCCCCTTGGCGGATTATGTACAGAACAGCGGGGAAGAATGTATTCGTCCTATCTGTGCTCGATTCACGAAGAAACGTAGAAGACATTCTACTGGGACGACTCATTAAACCAAGAGGATATAACGGATACCAATGAAGTGTGGCTGACCGGCGTAGACCATCGCCGGCTCGATCACCGGGCAGTCCCCGAAGCGTTTCAGAAAAGTCTCCCAATTCATAGCAAAAGTATAGCATAAATGATATTCTTCTGCAACGATATCAGGTAGTGCTTGTCCCGCCAAGCCTGTCGTACTTGTTCTAGCAGCTTCATATCTACATCTTGCCATGCAAGGATCTTCTTGCCGATATTTGTACAGAAACGTGGTGGAAAGGCCATGTCTTCGCAGTTGACAAGGTATATAACTCCTGGCATTATGTTGCAGGTTTGCAGACTGATCATTGTTGGCGCAGAGAGGACGGTCAACACGAGATAGGTACCATGTCCGATCACTACGAGCAACGGGAACGCGCGTGCAAGGAGATCCGAAGCGAGAACGCGGCTTTGCTGGAGCAATTCTCGACTTGGCTATCGTCGAGCGGGCTTAGTTCCAAGACTGTCGATCGCCACGTGGCCAATGTCGACTTCTTCGTCAATGAGTACCTCCTGTACGACGACGCCGTCCGGCCGAAGGACGGATGGCACATGATCGATTCGTTCCTTGGGTACTGGTTCATTCGGAAAGCCATGTGGGCCAGCCCCGCCTCTATACGGAGCAACGCCGCCAGCCTCAAGAAGTTCTACCGTTTCCTTCACGAGAATGGCATTGTGGACAAGGTGGCGCTGGAGGCCGTGCGGGAAACCACGAAGACGGGCCTTCCAGAGTGGCTGGCAACGCTGGCCAGGTACGATGATCCAGACATTGATGATCCTGCCGAGGTATGGGGTTTCTGAAACGGAAGGTGTAACAAGTTGGTGCTGCTGACGCTGCACCCCGCTGCTCGTTCCTCGCTTTAGGGCGCAGCACAGCAGACCATGTCGTTAGCCAGTAGAGTGAAAGCTACCGTGGAGTTTTGTATGCCAAAAACAGAGCCATTCGAAAAACACAGCGATGCTTATGACGAATGGTTTGAGAAGAACAGTGATCTGTATGAAGCCGAACTGGAAGCCATCCGCCAGCTTATTCCTCTGCCTGAAGCCGAAGGGGTGGAAGTAGGTGTCGGCTCCGGTAAATTCGCCGCACCGCTGGGAATAAAAATCGGCGTTGAGCCCTCAGAAAAGATGGCAATCAAAGCGAGAAAGCAGGGTATCAACGTTTATCCCGGCATAGCGGAGGATTTGCCTTTTCCTGATGGCAGGTTTGACTTTGTGCTGATGGTAACCACGATCTGTTTTGTTGATGATGTTATTAAGTCTTTCAGGGAGGCGTTCAGGGTATTGAAGCCCGGCGGGTGTATCATCGTAGGATTCGTGGATAAAGAAAGCAAATTGGGCAGACACTATGCGGAGAAACGGGAAGAGAGCAAATTCTACAAGGAGGCCACCTTTTTCTCCGCGCAAGAGGTGCTGAAATACCTCGAAGAGGCGGGATTTCGGCCTGTGAGAATCAAGCAAACCCTTATTCCCGGAGTATCGCCAGAAACCATTCTTGATGGCTTTGGGAAGGGCGCTTTTGTCGCTATTAGAGGTGTGAAATGAAACCGGCTAACAAGGCGCTGCACCTGACCGCAATTCCGCTGCGCTTCATAGCGGCAGGTGAGCTTAATTCGTTAGCCGGATGATCTACGCGCTGGCGTTCAGGACAAAAGGAGGCGCATTTCCACATCTCGGGGTGCGTTCGGCGTGTAGCTGGGGCGCTGCCGCGAGCCGAAGGACGGGTTAGAAATGGATATTGGTGAGTTCATCGACACGTACTCGGACGACCTAATCAACATCCACGAAGCGCGGGCTGCACTTCGTACTCACCCCCTCAGGAGAGACTATGCTTTTACCGAGTATGTGGACGCGTCCTTCTGCCGAATGCTCGCAGTCTTCGTCATCGGAAGCATAGAAGTGATGCTCAAGAATTGGCGGGACCGCGACCGCGTTAACGTCCTCGACAATTACTTCAGGAAGGACGTGAACAATGGAGTCCGGGTTACCAGTCTCTATGAAGCCTTCCGTGGGGCCGGCATTCAGGTAGATAGGCAAGTATTCGATGACTACTTGGCGATGAAGTACCTGCGCAACACAATTGTTCACGGTGAATGGAAGGAGCACGAGAAAGAATGGCTTGATAGGCGAGGCTTTCCAACTGATACCCGGAAACTGACAAAGGAGCATCTGGACAAGATCGAGCATGTCAACCAGAACATGATGTTTTATATTTTCCTGACCGGTTATGCTGAACCAAATGTGGCCAAGCCTGAGAAGCTTATCAAACTGGACGAGACCATGACACGACGCACCGACGAAACGGGTATTCTCAGGCTTCGAGACATCGACTGCATCATCTGGCAAAACCTTGAGCGAATCGATGCCCTCATATATGCCGATATCGAGAAGACGGTGACTAGCGGACGATACGCCTGGACTGATGGGTATTCGCACGCCGACCTCGAAGGGCTTGGCCAGGCAGAACGCAAACGACTCTTCTACCTCGCCGCGCGGCGTGCGGGAGAGGAGAACCACGAACTGCTTGCCCAGCACCGCGCTTTGGCGAAGGAAGCATCGGAGTTCTGGTTTGACTACTGGCAGCGAGCTGTCGCGCCTCGCGGCCTGGATGAGGAACGTATCCAACGCGCCCTTCAGGTGCTTGGCAGTCCGCATTTTGACCCAGAAATAGCGGCCTGGCCGGCCATCAGAAACGTACCAGATGACGTTGCGTACCGTCTCATAGACGTCGTTCTGACGGGTGACAAACCGTTTACGAGCGAGCAGGTTGTTGACGCGCTTCGCGCCGGGAATCTTGCCCACGAACTCATTCCAAACATCATGCCGGTCACACTTTTCACAGCGCGGCTTCCAATCGTGGATCCAGCGAACACAGCCACCTATGTTCGAGAGGCCGAGCGCGCCCTTCAGGTGTTCACGCTCAGCAGTATGTGGTATTCGTATGTCAAGGATCACCGCCCCTTTACGGATGAGAGCCTTAACGTCTACATTCGCATTCAGCAAGAATTCACGGAGCGACTGCAGGGTGATGCGTGAATGCAGAGGACAGTTCACATTCTTAGTGCTGCTGCGGAGCTGTCAGGGCGGGACCGGCTAACGGGGCGCTCCACCTGACCGCTATTCTGCTGCGCTCCATAGCGGCAGGTGAGCTTTGTCGTTAAATGATGAATTTCGAACATAACTCCTTAAGTCCATGCCGCAAAAACACCGGGCTCCAATATCATACAGCCGTTTGACCTGCGGATAATGGCCTTCAGGGAAGCCCAAGGATCTCGACGATCCGCTCGGCCAGGGGTTTGGGAATCTTGGGGAGGGAGGCGATCTCTTCGATATTGCGTATATGAGTCGCGCAGGCCAGCCAGATTTGGCTATAGCCAACATTGGCTATTCTCTTTCGAGCCAGGCGCAGAAGACCCTGTCTGTCACGGAAAGTATAGAGGCGCGTCTTGC
>Ga0307429_1001357_pt1 | contig 11683 bp, 9 predicted proteins | sample SalMarWE160230MG_FD_202151 | JGI IMG/M metagenome (GOLD analysis project Ga0307429, IMG submission 202151) | Salt marsh sediment microbial communities from the Plum Island Ecosystem LTER, Massachusetts, United States - WE1603-230 | ecosystem: Environmental > Aquatic > Marine > Intertidal zone >...
CCTTAAGTCCAGTAACCCTTGATAAGTTTGGTTTCAAAATTAAATATTGGGTAGAGGAACGGTAAAGGGACAAATCTCTATGTTAGCAGAGCCATTTTATGTCAAATTTTCCAGATGTCTGAAGTTATTAAAATCTTTTATATAATTTTAAAAAGGAGGTTTGTCATGAAAAAGAGTCTTTTTTTGTCAATTTTATTACTTTCTCTTATCCCTTTTATTGTCTCTCCAGGCAGCTTTGCCTTAGCTGCCAAACCCATAGTCATTGGGATACCGACTTCGGCAGGGTTTGTAGAGGGCAAGGAGTGTATTAAGGTCGTAAAGATGGCAGTGGACAATATTAATGCCAAAGGAGGAGTTATGGTTGGGTCCACGAAGAGGCTTTTCAAGGTGGAAACAATTGATATAAGGGATGCCGCACCTGGCGTTCCAGTACCGGAGGCCCTTCTTGGTCTGGAAAAAATCATTCTCGACAAAAAACCTGCAGCCCTTGTAGTTGGCCCCTTCCGTTCCGAGGCCTTATTAGCAGGCATGGATATTATTGCAAAGTACAAGGTTCCCCTGCTTGGTACTATAGCCATGACACCTGCTTCTGAGGGAAAAATCAAAAAAAATCCAGAAAAGTACAAATATATTTTTAGAACAGCCCTTAATGCCAAATATCTTGTTAAGTACCTTATAGGTACCATGGCCTTTGTAAATAAGGAGTTTGGATTCAATAAGGTTTATATAATGAATCAGGATGTAGCATGGGCCCGAAAAACAGCAGAATTAATGGTCAAGCTTTATTTTGAAAAGGCAGGATGGACCATTGTGGGCCATGAAGCATACCCAACAGGTACCTCGGATTTTTCTTCTGCACTGATGAAGGCTCGTTCCAAAAATGCTCAGGTGATTCTTCCCATTTTTGACATGCCCCAAAGCGGTGTCTTGGTTAAGCAATGGCACTCCATGAAGGTACCCGCTCTATTGGCTGGTTTCATATCACCCCTTGCAGGTCCAGGGGCATGGAAGACTTTTGACAAGAAGATCGGCGGTGCCATAAACTGCAACTTTGAATTAGGGAGCGCTATCTATTCCGAGAAGGTTCCTAAGTCTAAGTCCTTCTATGATGCTTATGAAAAGAGATGGGGCAAACCCATGGAGGCGGGACATGGCCCAGGCCCAACATACGATTCCGTGTATATTTTGGCTGAGGCAATTGAAAGGGCTGGAAGCACTGATCCTGACGCGATTGTGGCAGAGCTTGAAAAGACAGATCGAGTGGGCGTGATAGGGCGGATCAAGTTTGATGAAGGTCACCAGGTGATTTATGATCTCGACCCGACAAAGACGGCTGTAGCGTGTGTGTTTCAATGGACAAAAGACGGCAGACGTCTCAATGTCTATCCAGAATCCATAGCCGACGGCAAGATTGAATTGCCTGAAGGCTTGAAGTCAGTCAAATAAAAAAGACAAGGCACAGGCATCGTTGGAAGTTAAAGTAGCTGAGTGGTCACGCGTTCAGAATCATAGATCTATTGGAGTTATTAATTTTCGGCAAAAATGAGGCGCCCGCTGTTTGATACTCGTGGCCACTTAGAATTAAGATAATAATTCACTGCCCTAATCATTTTTTACTCAGTAAATCGACGAATTCTCTTACAATTGAAGTAACTTAGCTTCTAATAGTAGAAGTTTTTCTGTAGCGGTAGAAGTTAAAGCAATGATAATTGGCACAATAATATATGCCGTAATAAACAGTTTTATCCTTGCATTGATGGCCATTGGTTTTAATCTTACCTTTGGCATAAGCGGTGTAGCCAATTTTGCTTATGGGGCCTTATACGTACTTGCCGCCTATTTAAGCTGGATTTTCCTTAATCTTTTAGGTTTTCCATATATTATTTCCGCTGTTATATCCATAATTTCCGTGATGGTACTGGGAGCGCTTATGTATCGATTTGTACTTTTGCGGGTGCGAGGTCAGGCCATCTCTGAGGTTATAGCTACATTTGGCATTGGTCTCGCTATACTGGAATTGTTTCGATATCTCGGTTTTGTCGGTTTTGAGTACACACTTCCAGTTTTCATTGACAAGAGTTTCTTTATTGCCGGGACATATGTGGACATGCAGAGAGTACTGATTGTGATTGTCGGTTTGGCCCTAATCTTCCTTTTATCGCTATTCACACACCATACCTCATTAGGGCTTGCCTTCCGGGGCATAGCTCAGGACGAGCGCACAGCGCTCACATTTGGCATGGATTCAGATTGGATTGCCACTTTGAGCGTATCCTTCGGCGCAGGATTAGCAGCTATAGCTGGTACTATTATAATCCCATTAGGAACCATTTCAGTTGGCGAGGGATATGATGTACTGATAAAGGCTCTGGCTGTGTGTATTATAGGAGGTCTTGGAAGTACCAGCGGAGTAATTGTGGCAAGTATTGTAATCGGTTTTGCCGAACGTTTTACTGACTCATATATTGGTTCCCATTGGACTATGACAGTAAGTTTAGCAGCCATCCTCATAGTACTTGTTGCCAAGCCTTCTGGCCTTTTTGGGAAACAAAAAGAGTTAGAAGAGAGGGTTTGAAATGTAGGGGTGTCCATTCTTACTGTGTGTGCTAAAATGCAGAGACTCAAACTGGCCTCCTAACCAATAATCGAAGAAAAGCCTTGCCCATGAAAAAGAGAAAAGAAAGAATAGATAGAGGTATTAAGGTAAGATCAGAGGATATATTTGCCCTCTGCTCATTAAGAGAGATGCTGTATCTGTCTGCGCCAAGATTATTGCCTATTTTGGGATTTCTGGTGCTTCCCCTTATCTTGGGTATTTATTGGCAGAAGGTCCTCCTATCTGTAGCTGTTTTTGCCCTCTTGGCCATCAGTTGGGATATCCTGGCACAGAGCGGTATGGTAAGTTTAGGGCAGGCACTCTTTTTTGGAATGGGTGCTTATTCAGCCGGCATTCTGAACCATTACTGGGGAATATCTCCTTTTATTTCCATTCCTGCAGCCACCATTATGGGAGGATTTATTTGCACGGTGCTTCTTCTGCCGGTGTTAAGGCTAAGGGGTATCTACTTTGCCATGGTGACCCTTATTATCCCATTGATGTTGGTAAGGGTCATTGAGGCAACCAAGATTTTTGGTGGAACAGAGGGTTTACACGGTTTAACGCCTTTTCCTTCAAAGTGGTTGGATCTGTATATTGTTGTGGCTGCACTCTTAGTTGCACTTTTCGGATTAAGACGTATGATGAACTCAGACTACGGATTGGTCCTGAAGGCCATCAACGATAATGATCGGTCTGTAATGAATGCGGGGATCAATATCTATTGGTTCAAAATTCAGATATTATTTATTTCCAGCTCCATTGGCGCATTTGCTGGTGCTTTTATGACGCACGTCTATATGTTTGTAGGCATGCCAGTATTTGCCCTTGATTATTCCATACTGCCAATTGCCGCCGCTGTCGTGGGAGGGCCGGGAAGCCTTGCTGGCGCAACCATGGGCGCAGTAATATTGGTGCCGCTGTCAGAGGTGCTGAGGGGTATTGGAGGACTTCGAATAGTTTTTTACGGATTGTTTCTTGTTGTTTTTGTAGTTGGTCTGCCGGAAGGTATTTTTCACTATATACAACGGAAGTATAACCAATTTGAACGTTGGGTTGAGGTGGAGAAATGAGCGCCAACCCTTTACTTCAGGTTACAAACCTCACAAAGTCTTTCGGTGGCGTTAGAGCCGTAAAAAGTGTTAGCATTGAGGTTAATCAGGGTGATCTCTTAGGTCTCATAGGACCTAATGGCTCTGGCAAAACAACCCTTGTTAACCTTGTTACAGGCTTTGTGAAAACAAGCTCAGGGGAAATTATATATAGAGGTCGTAATATTACAAACTGGGCTCCTTATAAAATCGTTCGATTAGGCATTGCCAGAACCTTTCAAATGGTTAAGCCCTTTTACCAACTCCCGGCCTTTAAAAACATGATTATTCCCCTCTATTCCCCAAAAGTTAAGAGACTTGCCGGAGGAAAATACGGGGACCGCGATGCAATTGCTTTAGATCTCCTTGAAGAAGTGGGTTTTGAGAGAGACTCCCACGTGGCATTCAAAACGGCAAGTGTACTGCCTCAAGGATATCTTAAGAGACTGGAGCTGGCCAAAGCGATTGCATTGCAGGCGGATCTCCTTATCTTGGATGAGCTTTTCTCTGGATTGAGCCTTGCTGAAGTGGCAAGCATTGTCCCAATCATCGAAAAACTCCGCCATGAGGGGAAAACAATTATAATGATTGAACACCGCTTGAAGGAGCTTTTCAGAATTGCCAACCGGGTTGTCGTCCTAAACTACGGTATGAAAATAGCCGAGGGGTCTGCAAAAGAGGTGATGGAAAGTGATGAAGTTAAAAGGGCTTACCTGGGTACGGAGGTATAAAGAGTATGTAACTATAAGGTTCAAAGGGACAAAGCCGCTTTGTGTAGGAGTAGTTACAAGAGGATTATAAGATGCTTGAAGTAAAGAACTTGATGGTTTTTTTTGAGAATGCCCTGGCCCTTAATGATTTCAGTATGAAGGTGGAGGAGGGGGAGGTCATTGGTGTAATTGGGTCAAATAGCGCTGGAAAAACAACCCTTATGAATGCCCTTTCAGGCCTTATAATTGACATGCGCATTAAAGAAAAGAGGCGGGGAGGAGAACGGATAACCGTCTATGGGGAAATAGTCTTTAATGGTGAAGACATTATCGAGACCAAACCGAATGAGAGAGTAAGAAAAGGGATTGTCCTTTCCAGGGAAAGACACCCTGTTTTTCCAGAGAGTAGTGTAATGGAAAACCTAAAAATCGCCGGGTATCTAAGAGAGAAGTCAAAAGTCAGGGAGAGCATAAAATATGTTTTTGGGCTCTTCCCTGCTTTAGCCGAGCTGAAGTCACGAAAGGCCGGTTTTTTGAGCGGCGGCGAACAACAGATGCTGGCAATAGGAATGGCTCTGGTAGTAAGGCCCACCCTTCTACTGTTAGACGAACCTTTACTGGGACTCAGCCCAATGATGCAGAAGACCCTGGTGGACACCATATCTGGTTTACAGAAGGAATCAGGCGTAACTGTAGCATTGAGCGAACAATTCGCCAGGCCGGTTTTGCCCATGATTGACCGGGGGTACGTTATTGAAAACGGTATGCTCACCTTGACTGGCACAGGAACCGAACTTATGGAAAATCCTGAGATAAAAGCTGCTTACTTTGGGGTCTGATTTGATGGAAAAAACAGGGAGAAGTAATATATTCTCTACTTTCGAAGCCGTTGCAGAGAGGCGTGGTCTCAAGACAGCGTTGATTTATTTGGGCACGAGATATTCATATCATAAACTAAAGGACCTATCAAAGCGCTTTGCCGCTGCCCTGACAGATATGGGATTTAAGCCAGGGCAAAAAACCATTATCTATATCCCCAACAGCATACAATGGGTCGTAGTGTGGCTGGGTATTCAGAGAATAGGCGGGGTATGCCTGCCCATAACCCCTATATACACACCCCACGATGTCGAATATATTGCCAATGACAGTGGAGCGGAGTCCATCGTTTGCGCCGATACCAATTTTGGCTATGTAACTAAGGTGTTACCAAAAACCAAAATTAAGAAGGTTATCGTTTCAAAAATGGCCGATTTGGTGCCATGGTGGAAGAGATATTTTGGATATCTCTTTGACATAATACCGAAAGGGAAGATTGCCTTTGATGAAAACACATATTCCTTAAGGAGATTGCTATACAAATACCGCAAGGCGGCCAGACAGCTGCCGGAAACGATGGCTAAATCAGGGGATGTAGCGGAAATACTTTATACAGGAGGTACTACAAAGTATCCTAAAGGAGTTCCTATTACTCATGACCTGTTTCTTACATCCGCTGACGAGCAGATCAGGGTTAGTGAGCCTATCTTTCCCGTTGAGAAAAATGTCATATTGGGCAATGCCCCCCTGTTTCATATTTTGGGGCAGACCTGCAGTTTGAGCACCTTATTAGTGGGGGGGACCCTGATGCTCCAGCCAAAGGTCAATCTTGATGCGACCTTTGATTCAATTCAGCGGTTCAGGGCTAGGACCATGATTGGCGTCCCTGCCCTTTATCGCATGATCCTTGAACATGATCGTCTTAACCAGTACGATTTGAGCTCTGTGGATTACTGGTACAGTGCGGGAGATGTGCTTCCTGTTGAGGTTGGAAAGCGGTGGCAGGAAAAATTCGGCAAATTCATTTATCAGGGATACGGAGCGACTGAGACCTGTGGTGGTGTCTCCATGTGCCCGGTGGACATTGAGAACCCTCCAAAAAGTGTTGGGCGTATTGTGGCAAGCAAAAAGGTCAGAATTGTAAATACCAACACCCTGGAGCCGGTTAAACCTGGCGATCCTGGGGAATTACTTGTCTCTTCTGCCCATATGGTTACGGGATATCTAAACAAACCAGAGGAAACTGCAGAGTCATTTATTGATATGGATGGGGAAATATGGTACCGCACTTCAGATGTTATGTCTATGGATGAAGATGGCAACATATATTTTATAGACAGAACAGTAGATACCATCAAACACAAAGGCTATCGGGTTTCGGCCTCTGAGATTGAAGCCGTACTACAGGAACACCCTGCTGTTATTGGGTCCTGTGTTGTGGGCGTTGCAGATGAAAAGGTGGGCGAGAGGATTAAGGCCTATGTTGTTCTCAAAGAAGATATTAAGGGTATTACCGGATATGATCTAATCAAATGGTGCCGTAAAACCCTTGTTTCTTATAAGATCCCTCAGTATATAGAATTCAGGGATATGCTTCCAAAATCAAAGGTGGGGAAGCTTCTGAGGCGCGAAATTCGAAATGAGGAAAAGAGAAGGATAGAGACATAATAAATGGCATTGAAAGTGCAAAACGAAAAGTCTTTACAAAGGATATTTTGAGGTAATGTATCTGTCATGACGCCTTCTCGAACCTCGTACTGGTTGATCCAACATGTCTGGGTTTTCTATCTTTTAGCGTGCCTGGCAGCGGGCATATTTCTCTTTGGGGTCGTTATCCATGTATCTGTGTGGATAAGGGGCATCAAGCGTCAAAAAATACCCTTCTCGTGGCGTGGCATTTCAAATCTTTTTTTAGACGGTGTATTCGGCCGACGTATTTTTAAGGGAGATATTGCTGCCGGGACCATGCATATCCTCATTATGTGGGGGTTTTCCATCCTTTTTGTAGGCACTGTAGTCATTTCTGTGGATTACTGGTTGTTTCATTTTCTTATAGGATCTGTTTATCTCTGGTACTCAACATCCCTTGAGTTTGCGGGATTGATGTTAATAATAGGTCTCGTTTGGTCCCTGATCCGCCTATATCTCCAGCGTGTGCCACGGCTGGAAAGGCGTGTCGAGGACCTCACTGTGGTAATCTGGCTTTTTGTAGTAGCCCTTTCAGGGTTTGTAGTAGAGGGAGTCCGGCTTGCTGGCCAAAGACCGGAGTGGGCCAGGTGGTCATTTGCAGGGCATTGGGTGAGTATTCTTTTCACTCAACCACAGAGTGCCCAGGCTATCTACCCTTATTTATGGTGGGTCCATGCACTTCTGAGCCTGGGTTTCATCTCATATATTCCTTTCTGTAAGCTTTTCCATATTCTGGCTGCACCGGCCAGCATTTACCTGGAGAACCAACCCCTTCAGGCAATCCCGGTGGAGACGCGATCCCCCGATGATGAAGTTTTTTCCTACAGGGATATGATCTCTTTTGGCGCCTGTAGCCGTTGCGGTCGTTGTGTGGAGGTGTGTCCTTCAACTGGTGCTGGAGAACCTTTTTCTCCCAGAGATTTTATTATTGCCTGGGCCAGGAATAATCTCTTGATGAAGTATCATCCCTTAAACTATTTTAACTGGTTTAAAGGCTGGATTAGCCATAGGGATACTAAGGAGCAGCTATTCGAGCCACAAAAAATCTGGCATTGCACCAGTTGTAGGGCATGTCTTGATGTGTGCCCTATATATGTGGACATACCGGGTATTATTAGACAGGCTAGAAGCAAATTGGTGGAAGAGGGTATCCAGGTATCCCCACTTTTGACCCAAACTTTGAAAAATCTTTATAAATACAATAATCCCTGGGAGGCCACAAAGAAAAAGCGTGCACAATGGTCAGGAGATCTGGAGATACCAGACATCAGCCAGAGTGAGGGGATAGAAGGGCTTTGTTATTTTGTGGGGTGCACGACCTCAATGGATATTCGGGCCCAGGAATTGGCGCGCTCATTTGCAAGGATATTGATGTATGCGCGAGTTCCCTTTGGTACTTTGGGTAAAAAGGAGCCATGCTGTGGAGACATCGCCCGCCGTGCAGGAGAAGATGGGCTTTTTGAGAAGCAGATGGAGGATTGTGTAGAATTATTCCAACGTTATAAAATCCATGATATAGTTGTTTCATCTCCCCATTGCTTTCATACCTTTCGGAATGAATACCCGCCGTTTCTGGCCTTAAAGCCTCCTGATGAGCAGGTGGAGTTTCGTGTTCGTCACTATACACAGCTTTTAAGAGATCTTATTGCATCAGGTTCTCTGAAATTTGAAAAGCCGCTTAATGTAAAAGTGACCTATCATGATCCCTGTTATCTGGGCCGGCACAATCAAGTTTATGATGCCCCCCGAGAGGTCATCGGCGCAATACCTGGGGTGCAGATGGTGGAAATGGCCCATAACAGAGCGAACAGCCTTTGCTGCGGCGGAGGAGGAGACAGGATGTGGCAGGAAGATCTGGATGCGGATGTAAAGATGTCCGAAATCCGTATCAGGGAGGCAGAGGCCACCGGTGCAGAGATCCTTATCACTGCCTGTCCCCTGTGTCTGATTATGTTGGAAGATGCCCGCAAGACCACTGGTCTGGAGCATTCCTTGCAGGTGATGGACTTAAATGAATTGGTAGCAATGGCACTGGGTCTGAAAAGTGACAAATGACAAAGCTCAAATGTCAAATGATAAGGAGTAACGAAACGGGCCCTGTTAAATCGCCGTAAGAGGTTCCAGATAAATCGGGAAATTTATTTTCTACACTTTATTGAGCAAATACAGAGGTGATAATAATGAATATTGTAGTATGTGTAAGACAGGTACCAGAGGTTACCGATGCCGAACTTGAGATCAACAAAGAAGGCGCAGAGATTCTCAAGGAAGACCTGGTAATGGATATCAATGAATGGGATAACTATGCTGTTGAGGAAGCTGTGCGAATCAAAGAGGCGCATGGTGGAAAGGTAACTGTGGTCACCTTAGGAGACGAGGATAGTGAGGATGTGTTAAGAACAGCCCTGGCAATGGGAGCAGACAAGGCTATCCTTATTAACGAGGAAGGATTTGAGTTATCCGACGCAGCAGGCATTGCACAGGGTATTTATCGTGCAGTCCGGGATTTGTCCTTTGATCTGCTGTTAACAGGTGTCCAGTGTTCTGATGATGGGTGGGGCCAGGTGGGCGTCATCCTTGCGGAATTTTTAGGTCTTCCCTATGCCTCTCTTGTTGTTGGAATTGAGATCAATGAAGGCACAATGATAGTACGCAGGGAGCTGGAGTCCAATACCGAGGAAAGACTGCAAATACCAATGCCAGCAGTTCTTACTATTCAAACAGGTATAAATAGTCCACGGTATGTCTCTATTATGGGGATCCAGAAGGTACGCAAGATTGAGATCAGGGAAACCAATTCAGAAGAGCTTGGACTATCCGAAGAGGAAATCGGATTAAAGGGCTCCAGTGTGGCCTCGCAAAAACTTTCACTTCCTCCAGCTGGTGAAGGGGCCGAAATTTTAGAAGGGAGTCTTGATGAGGTCTGTGAAAAGACGGCTCAAATTGTCCGAGATAAGGGGGTGATATAAATGGATGAGATTATGGTATTAGCTGAACATAGAGGTGGAGAGCTTCGAGATATCACCTTTGAAATGCTCACCATGGCCAACAAGCTTGGCAAAAAAAATGATCTTGCGGTTACCGCTCTCTTCTTAGGGAATGAGGCATCTGATTTGTCAGAAAGATTAAAAGGTGCATGTGATGCCATCCTTTTAATGGAGGATTCGGAACTGGCTAATTATAGTGCAGATCAGTATATTATGGCCATGGAAACAGTCATAAAAACCCGCAATCCTACCTTAACCCTGATTGGTCATACAGCAATGGGCATGGACCTGGCACCTGCCATGGCAACACGCCTGTCTCTTCCGCTGGCAACCGATTGCCTGGAAATAAACTTGGCAGAAAGAAGACTTGATGTTCTTAGGCAGATTTATGGTGGCAAGATCAACGCACGGTTAGCCATGAAACCGTCTGATAAATATCTGATAACTTTACGACCAGGCTCCTTTGATGCTGAAGCGGAACAGGGTAAATCTGCTGATGTCCAAACTGTTCCTGCACCTTCCTGGACGAATCTAAGAGGGCGGCAATTCTTGGGCTACCTGGAAGCTGAGCTTGAGGACGTGGATATCGCCGCTGCTGATATCCTTGTTTCCATAGGGAGAGGAATAGGAAAACCGGAGAATATACCTCTTGCGCAGGAATTTGCTGATTCAATAGGGGCAACCCTTTCTTGTTCTCGTCCGGTTGCCGATGAGGAATGGCTTCCAAAAAGCAGGCAGGTGGGAACATCGGGAAAGACAGTCAGGCCAAAAATATATATCGCCCTGGGCATCAGTGGGGCATATCAACACCAGGTTGGCATGAAAAATGCTGACACAATTATCGCTGTCAACACAGACCCAAAGGCTCCCATCTTTACTATTGCCCATTATGGTATTGTGGAAGATATGTTCCAGGTATTGTCTTTGTTGACCGAAAAATTTGCGAAAAAGTAAGTAGGCCTTTAGAAATCAGCAGTCGGCTTTCAGATATAAAGCTGAACTTTTAGAGAACACTTTGCTTCTATAGGAGTAGATCATGGATTTTACACTCAGCAAGGAACAACGGGATATAGTGAGGGCTGCAAGGAAATTCGCCCTGGGGGAGTTCCCTGATCGGGCGCTTGAATTTGATCGTGAAGAGACATTTGATCTGGAATTATGGCGTAAGGCATGTGAGCTGGGTTTTGTTGGCGTTTTCATAGATCCGGCTTATGGTGGCGCAGGTATGGGCTTTTTAGAGCATTGTCTTATAAGCGAGGAGTTTTGGGCCGTGGATCCAGGTATAGGACAGGCTATTTTGTCCACTACATTTGGCTCTGAGCTTATTGGTCTTTTTGGTTCTGAGGATCAGAAAAAGACGATACTTTCTCAATTGGTGTCAGGACAGGCAATTATGGGGAATGCCATTACAGAGCCTGATGCAGGTTCAGATGTGACCAGTGCTACCACCGCGGCAGTCAAAGAGGGAAACAATTGGGTGATTAATGGTAACAAGATGTTTGCCACAAACGGTGACATTGCCAACTATATAGTGGTTTTCTGTCAAACTGAGCCGGAAAATCCGAGCCGTCATGAACGCCACAGCTTCATTCTGGTTGAAACTGATACGCCAGGGTACACATCTAAAAAGATCCGGGGCAAGATGGGCATTCGCGCATCAGATACTTCTGAAATTGTTCTCCGTAATGTCCGAGTGCCATTGGACAACCTGGTGGGTAAAGAGGGTGAAGGATTCCATGAGTTAATGGCCTTTTTCAACAGGACACGACTTCATATCTGTGCACAGGCGGT
>Ga0307429_1001358_pt1 | contig 11681 bp, 21 predicted proteins | sample SalMarWE160230MG_FD_202151 | JGI IMG/M metagenome (GOLD analysis project Ga0307429, IMG submission 202151) | Salt marsh sediment microbial communities from the Plum Island Ecosystem LTER, Massachusetts, United States - WE1603-230 | ecosystem: Environmental > Aquatic > Marine > Intertidal zone >...
AAAATAATTAAGGAAAAACAATTCCACACAACATGATTTTTTCTTTCTCACTCGTGAATGGAGTTAGCAACGGAACTGCTGACTCTTTTCATTTTGCATAATAATTTTATACTCTCTTTTCTCACTTGAAATGGGGTTTGGCAAGTGGATTGCCGAACTCCGTTTCTATTTTATTAACTCCCGTGTTTTCTACTCTAACAAGGCTGCTAGCAGCCTCTGTCATAGACAAACGGCTTGAATAGGTATAAAAGTCTTACTGCTCAGCTCGCCATTTCGAAAGATGCCAAGATCTGTGAGGTACAGCTTCTCTTTCTTCTAAATTTTCTTCTCGATTATCCAACGGATTTGTATTCTTGTGATGTATGTCCATTCCGTACCCGCAGGATCACAACCTACTATGCTACCATTACACCACAGCCACAACGGGCCGCCAAGGATTCGAACCTTGATTAGTGGGTTTGGAATCCACTGTGCTACCATTACACTAACGACCCGTAAAGAGCCAACCGGTATCAGTCTACAACAGCCACAGCCGAAGCTGCTGCTCAAGGATTCGAATCCATGTCATCAAATAGCTGTCAGGCTACCATACCCAGTTGATTCTAATAGCGGGGACAGGAATCGAACCTGCCTAGTCGGCTTATGAGACCGATGAGTTCAACCAGAACTCTACCCCGCAAAGCGGGGTACGAGATTCGAACTCGTACTTTCAGCTTGGAAGGCTGATGTGCTACCATTAAACACTAACCCCGCAAATAGGAGGAAAGCAAGGAGAGCGCAGCATCCAAAATTGGAGTGTCTCATTTTTAGCATTTCCTCCCGTAACATTAATAGCCTTGCCGGGACTCGAACCCGAATTGCTGGCTTGAAGGGCCAAATCAATTATATTATACCAAACCCTGTGTATTAGTCAACCCTTATTTTCAAAAATCTTTTTTGTAATGTCATTTTATTTCTCCTCTCCTATTATCCAATTAGTCATGGTTTTGAATTGTTCAGGATTCAATTTATTAAGACTTAGCGCTATTTCCAAATAAAGCCACTCAGTAGTCCCGCCCATTCTAACTTTTCGATCTATAGTATCTTGATCTGAAATACAATACTCATATTCTTTATTTTTAGGTTTATAAACTCTTAACTTTGCACCAGAGTTATTGGCTTGTTTTACAAGACTCTTGAGCATCCAGATTCATATTTAATTTCTTAATTTAACCTAAAACCTTGCTTTATAAGATCTCTAATGTTTTTAATACTGTATAGGAGCTATGGTTATTGTGATTCGTGCAACATCAAGTAAGCTATCCTGATAAGCAACTTTAGCCATATTTACATTTTCGAGTCTGGCAAAAAGCGGGAAATTCCCGGGTTGGTGAAATAGATTGATGTCAGTCGTGATGAATGTCGTTTGGCCCCAATTACTATCCTTTAATTTACATAGATAATTATCGGCTATTTCTGTACCAACACCTTCTATTTCTGCTGTTATTCGTATAGGAAAATTGTTATATATCATGAGGTTAGTTTGACCTTCAAAGTTGTTTTCACTTTTTTGTTCAAGAACGATAGCCCTATTAGGAATTATTTGAGCGAACGGCTTAATTTTTAGCTTTACGGGAACAATGCACTCGTCATATAAAATTTCTGGGAATTGTCCATACGTCTTTCCTGCCACTGTAAGTAAAATTGTTACTGCAATAATCAACGTGTTTAACATTTGCTTCTTCATCTTTTTCCTTTCAAATAGGTTGATATTTTAGGAACAACGATTGTCCTCAATAATTATCCGTGTTTCTTGAACCTACTAACCGACCTCTTACGTCGAATTTCCCGTGCACGTTTTCTATCTTTTTTGTTTCCTTGCATTGGTTTATTGAACATGTTTAGCCTCCTTATAAGTTTGTATATTCTTTCTCCGGTATTTATAGCAGTCCCGATAACTCTCCCACAGAAATAACTGACAATACAAGCTATTCCGACTGCTGCAAATCGATATACCCAAAGCCAATATGTTAAATGTGTTCCATCCATTATTTTATCCCCAATAATAAATGCTGGCGGGCAGGACTTTGACTACAGCTTCCATAACGGCAAGTATCCTGCGACCGTAGTGTCCGATTACACGCTTTATGGCACAAATTTATAATTATCCGGACTGCCCATCCACGCCGCCGCCAGCACTTTAACTTGTTAATATCGTTCTCTACACTTAAAGTATGACCGATTTCTGAGTGAACGCCAACCAGAAAAGTAACTTTTTCTGAAGATTAAGTGATAAACTTCAGTATAATATCGTCTCTAGCAACAAATCGTCAAATAAACTTAGCTTTTCCCCCTTGTCGGAAAACATCGAATTAGCTGCCTCGATAATCAACTGTGTTGTAATATTCATTTTGTCTCCTTTTTACTATAGTATAATACACGTATATCCGCTAAATTCAAGTGTAACTTTAGAAAATTATCAACTTTTTCCACTTAACTATCTTTATCGTCTCCTAAATAACAGCCCTCTTACTTAAAGTATAAGCTATTTCTGAGTGAATGCCGAGTAGAAAAGATAAATATCCCAAAGATTTATTGATATAATCTCTGTAATGCTGGTTCGCAGAGGCTCAGCAAGCCTATTAGCAGTCTTTGTCATAGACGAACTAGTTATTCGGGTATAATTTTACTATATACTTATAGTATCTATTGGTTTCAGCAGCTCTATCGCTCGTTCTAGAGACATCTTTCTATAGAACGAATCCGGCTTGAATATTGGAATTTTTATTTTATTTACCAGCATTAACTTGTCAAAAGGAGGCAAGCTCAGTACCGATAACCCTGAGTGTACGCTTCATCATGCGGTTCTTGCCTCGTATTTAATACCTCCTTGATTCAATTTTCCTGACTACTATCCGGGGGTTTATTTCATTTGTTTGTGACACACGGGGCAAAGTTTTGAATGGCAAGCCAAGTTAGACGCCACGTTGTTTAAGATACCTTTTGCATTCGGATGCTCTTCGAAAATACTTGAGTGTGTGTCGACTTTAGTTAGTATATTATAAACGTCATAGAGAGTGTCAGCACCATCATCAATCAAAGTATTTCGTACTACTTTTTGAAGCTGCCTTGGCACCATAGATTGTTCGAGAACAGAATCTAAAACTTCTGAGGTGTTTTTATCAATCTTAATTCCACACAGTTCTTGAAGTTGATCAACTGATTTACTAAAAACTTTTCTGGACTCAATTATTGTTCTTTGAAGCCACGGGCCAATATCTTCTTTTCCACCTCTTCGCTTCCAAGATCCAAGATTGTGCTCAGTTGTAGCACCGTTTGAACACCATTGGCGGAATAAATATGGGGATACTGTTGTAGACTTTTCACCCGAAATACTATGGGCTACTCGGATTCCTGCATTAAAAATGTCATTCTTTTGTCCGCTTTTTATCTCTGCCGTTTCCGGTGTTAGAATGCTAAATTGAAACTCCTTATTTCCAGGCCACACTTTATGATATCCAATTATAGACTTACCAAGTACTTCTTCTATTGCAATAAGTATCTCAGATACTTTTACGTGTTTGAAATTAGCCTTTGGAATTGCTGCAACAGCATTGTTTTTGATGGTTAGAAGTCTAAGTATCTGTCCAGTTAATTCTTTTCCATACCAGAAGTTGAGATGAGGTACAACAAGTTTATTAACTTCCTCTATCGGAATTTTCTTCAAGTACGGTCTTGGAAAACCTATATGAGCCAACAGGGTACCTAACGCAGCGGAGCTTAAAGTGGTCGTTCCTTTCTTGTGGTTTATCGATCCTTCTCCATCTTCTCCAATTTGAAACTTAATATCTTTTCCTAGTTCCAGTTCTAGTGGTTCAGCTGTTTCAAGATCTTTAACTTGATCTAACAGCTGCTCTCGGTTCATCATGCCCTTCAATTCCATAATGTTGTTCATTTTGTTACCTCCAGTTAAATATAGTCGCTCATTCTATTTTGTAGATCATTTGACCACTTTTACATCTTCACCGAACTGTTTGCAAACCTCATTCATAGTAACTTCACGAATTTGCTTTGGTTTAGCATATTTCAAACGCAAAAAACACTCTGTAATAAACACTACTTTCCCAGATTCGATGGCTTGAATTACAGTATTGTTGAATGAAACTGGAGTAAATGTTGAATCTGCTCGTGTTTTTTCTACAGGAAGTTTACAACCAATTTCAATAATCACATATTCTTTACCACATTCGCTGCCGTAGTTAAGCAATTCGTGAATCAACTCTCCATTTATAACACTTCTCGAGAAGCTGCCATCTTCGACTTTTACAATATCGCCGTTTTTCATTTTAATACTTTTCATCTTTCAATTAATATAGTTTTAGTTTTAATCCCTTACATAATAATTATACGTAAAACATGATTAAACTACGAATAATAAATCATAATTTTCAACAAATTCTTGACAACGTTTGTAGATTCTTCGATTTCTAATAACAGCTTTTGCTTCACAGTGTGGCCAACCGTTCCAATCATTTCGTAATCTATCAAAGCGTACTTTAAGCGCATTTACTTTACCATGACGTAATAAAAGATGTAAAGCATAAAGCTCTGCATGAATTTCTTGAAGTACTCTATTGTATTTTGTATAGCATTTGCAATTATTTTTATGGCATCTTGCATGACCCATCTCATGTGATAAGGTTCCTTCTTTTTCAGGGGATGTCATTTTCTTTTTTATTTCAATTCTGCCATCCTGAGAAATTAAGGAGGAAGGATGGATGTACCGGCCTGCATAATACTCAATTTGTTTTACAGTTGACGTACGCTTACCATCAACTCGAATAAATTCAACATCCCTACCATCAACTTCTTGTACAGGACAAGGACTTTTCTTTTTAAGTTGTTCAAGAAATGTTATAGTTCGCTTACTAATCAATCCCACAATGTACCTCAATTCTCTCTGTGTGAGCCAAACGACACTTAGATGGCGTTATAACTTCTAATAAAACAAGTAGTTATTCCACCTGTTCTTTGGTTAAAATTCCACATTTAGGACATCTATATCTATGCCACGCGGTATAACCATCTCCCATTTCAGGTTGATTAGGGAGTTTTATTACTTTAGATTTACATTTCTTACAGATTTTCATTTTAAGCCTCCACATCTATTTTAGGTTCTTTAGTAGAATTTCTTCGACGCGAGCCAAGGATTATAATTCGTTTTACTCTCCTCTTTCAATCCATGCTTCAAATTTGTACAAGTGTTCATGTCCTACTATAGACCCGGTATGCTCATAGATTAAAAATTTGACATGAACACTATCCTAGTTTCTTTTCCAGTTTAACTGAAGCAGCAAGATGTCGATTAAATTGACACTGATAAAATTTGCCGCGGCGGTCTAACCATCCGTTAACATGTTTTATCCTATCTCTCATTCTAATCTTTGTAATATCTGATTTGTATAATATCTCTCTTCCGGATGTTCTCCTGCTTGATCGTAAAATTTTCACTGACATTGAGTACGGATTTCGGGTTTTTGGTTCTCGAATTGCCTTTTGGAAATTGAATCGTTAGTATAGTTGGTAAATTGGCAACAACTACAACTCTGTCATAAATAGCGTCGGTTGTTTTAATCATAGCAAACTGATGATTCGCTTTTCTCATTCTTGTTTCCCAGGTTTCTACCATTCTTGTTTCAGGTTTCTGTGTTTTTGTTCTCATTTTAGTCTCCAAGTCTTTCAATATATTTCCAGTAAATTTCTTCGGATTTTTCTTCGATAATTCCAAGTTCTTTGCACAAGATATGTTTCATTCTACTATTATTTTCTCCTCTTCTTTCAAGTCCAGTTCGACTGGCACTCGTTCGACGATTATCTTCAACAAGTTCTAAGAGTCGTATTAGAATTTTCTTATCCAAAACATTCTGTTCTTCTCCAACCTTGTTTTTTAAATTCATTTTCAATGCTGCTTTGTATAATGGGCAGGTTTTACAACGTTCAGGTGTTCTATCTGCCCCTTTTTCAATTAAATGAAAGCAATGTTTTTTAACAGAATAGTGTATCGGATAACCTGCCCCGTCTTTTCTTTTCAAAGATGCTACATAATAACTTATATCATCTTCATATAAGATCTTAATACGACTAAATTTTGAGCTCGGCGATTGATTTCGACCTCTGTACGGTTTTGAATAAGCTGCGTAAATTTTATTTTTATCTAACATTTTGTCCCTTTCATTTTACACCTCTACTTTTTGTTTTAGTACTCTGGTAATAAATCCTTGTCTCAATTTCTCTCTTGTTTCTTCTGAAAGCTCTCTTTTAGGTAAGTATTTTACCCGTCCTTCTTTGAAATGTTCTTTAAGAATTTTAGCGGCTCCCTTTCCAACTACATGTTCTACAAGTTCAATAAGTGTTCGAGCAAAAAATCTTCCGTGGGCGCCCCCAGCTCCTGGCTTTTTTACTATGTGAGCAATTTCATGAAGGACTATTATCATACTTCGGCTGTATTTTGAAAATCGGATTGTATTACTACAAAGCTGTGCAGATGCTCCATAGCCTCTTTTACTTTTTACTGTAATAAAGTGTTGGCCAAAACGTTTTCTAAACCAGGCTGATACCGTAAGTTTGTTGACAAACTTTTGAATATTTTCTATTGATGATAATACTTCGATTTCATCAAGTTCCGTTCTTATTCTTACTCCTGCGTGCTGCTCAGCATCATAAAGTTTTTGTCTTTGTGTATCATTCTCCCAAACAGAAGTTGGTTTATTTCTCCACCTCTCTATTGGAAGTTCATACCAAGGTATTTGTTTTTGGTTTATGGATTTCATTTCGGTTTTTTCTGTATAGTTTGATAACATTTCGAATTCTTTGTTTACTAATCACTCTTGTTACCGTTACTTGTTGTGGTTCCATTCGACATCTTCAAATTAACTGCTTCCTATACTTAAATTATAAGCTATTCCTGAGTAAATCCAAATTAAAAATCACAATTTATTGAAAAAAATTATGTGTTTTCTTATGAAAAATCATGTTTTTCAAAAATTTATCTATTTCCTTATTTTATCTTTGAGACTTCTGCGTAGTTCTTGTTCTCTTTCATATGATATTCCAAGGAATTCTCTCGCAGCTTTTCTTCTACTTCTTCTGTGTTTATGAGTAAAAGACAACACTGCGTTAATATAATTTAACTCATCGCTACTAAAATCTTCAATGATAAATGATAACTGTACTATTTCAAATGTATCAACAACATAATTTAACTCATCATGAAAATCATCTTGAAAAGAGAGGTTATTTATCTCCATATTTCGATAAGTTTTTTTAACTAAATCTGCAAAGTGATTTTGAAGACATCTTGTTAAAAATGTTTTAAAAGAGGCTCCTCTGTCTTTTTTGTACAACTTTTTTGAAAGAAAAAAAACTACTGCCCCTTCTTGTTTTAGATCATTTAGACTAACCTTTGTCGGTTTTTTCAACTTCTTCATAGCAACTTGAGCGTATCTTGTAATCAATTCAGTATATGAATCTAATATTTCATCTGATTTCATATCATGTCTTTCTTTTCTGCGTGTTTTTTCTTCTTTTTAAATCGCGTTTTAAGACATTTTGGTATCTTAATTCTACCTGAGCAGTATGGACAAGGTAAAGGTTCAACTATAGCGATATAGTAGGGGCGGATAACACCCATCTGATCACGATAGTAATGCGTTATAGTTTTTTTCATTCTTTAACTCCTCTATACCTATTTCTTCTCAAATACTTCTTCTTGGCTTCTTCTGCACTGCCAATGGTTTTCCACTTATTAACACCATCAACTTGAACATTTTTACTATTTACAGATAAGTAAAAATGAGGACATCCTGGCCAATTAGTAATTTTGATTGCATCCTTTCCCATTGTAGGAAATACAAAATCTTTGTTTATACAAGTCTCAAATATCTCTTCTGTAATTTTATCATCATCTCTTAAGGAGGTGTCTCTACAACCTCCGACCGCGTTTACATATACAGAACCTTCGTCTACAAGTATGCTTATCGCAGTTTTAGTGGTTATGTATTCTAAATACTGTACAGCTTCTACTAAAGTCATTCTTGTTTTGTTTTCTCGTTCCATTTTCATAGCAAGTAATTCTTTATAAACATTAGCTCGTTGATTTCCAGTGTGGCCACTTTTACTTTCTGGTGAATCTTTAATTTTCATATAAATTCCAGCCAAATCCTGACTGTGATACAGAAGATATGCTTTCATTTGTTCTTCGGTCTCTATTAAAGCCAACCAGCTAGAAATCTCTTTCCCATCGGCATTTATAAAACCTACTCTACGGAATTGTAAATCTTGTTTTAGTTTTCTGTTCCATCTTCGTTTTCCTCATTTTCATCAGTTTCTTCTTCAGCATTCATTTCAGCTGTTAACTTTTGTCGCCTTTTTGCTTCTTCCTCTAAGTCAGGAGGAGTAAATTTATCGTACAGTCCCATGTTTATTCCTCCGTTTTTACTTAGTATCCTCTCATATTAACTAGTTCTTCTTCAAGTATTTGCTGGATTTTTTTGTCCAAACTAAAACTTGTATCGCCTAATCGAGAAGCTTCTTCCCAACCTGCTATTCTCAACAGTAAATCTACTCCATGAAAAGTAGCTGGGCGTTCCGTTATATGCGTCATAGCAAATAGTTTTAGTTCTGTAATTGCTTGTATTAGATCGCTCATACTTATCCTCCTGTTTTGACCTCTGTTTTTTGAACTGCAATATCTAGTGCTTCATCAATTCGTGATTTCTCACGGAATATCTTTTGATTGAATTTGACAGGATTATCTTCTTCAAGTCGTTGAGCAATTCTCATTCCGATGTTGATAATCTTTTGTACCGCTTCAATTTCCTCAGGTTTGGGATTAAAACTATTCGATTCTATTCTTAATCGTTCCTCTGCTTCTTGTAAATCTTGCCTAATGAAGTACACGGACAAGTTATCTGCTATAATTTCTGCTAACAAATTGTGTAATTGTGGTTTCATTGGTTCTCCTTTTTAGCACAACGCAATATAGGCTGCTATAGTAAGAATCAAAATCTGCTTCTTGTTGAATGTAAATGGAAGCCAAGTTTCGTAATAGAATTTCTCAACTGTTTTTCTCATTTTTACTTTCCTTATTATTTATGATACGACCTAAGCCTCTTAAACTCGCCCAAGTGGTTTCAACTCTTATTATCATCGGGTTGATAATAGCATTAGCTTCTCTTTTGTTGCCTTTGGACTCTACTAAAAGTTTCTTTAGTTTATCCACATCTTGTGCCTGCTTTTTCGTCATCTTACTCAATTGTTTTATTCTCTCTGGCATTTCCATTTTTAGGTCCTCTTATATAGTTGTAAGAATTCGTATGTTTTTTCTTTTAGAACCATCGTAATCATATACTACAATTCTGAATTCAACTCGTATAATTATTACCAACATCATATACGTTGTATTCAATACCGTTGCTGATTATTGTATCCATTTTTATTAGGTTAGCGGGTTATTTCCAAAACAACAAATTTTGTGGTCTGAGCAATACAATCCACGTCAACATATTCTGTAGACTTGCTGCCAAACCCTTCTTCATTATAAATTTCATCAATTGCCACTACAACTTTTTGTTCCGGATTCATTCTTTTGAGTTCTTTAATCATCTCTTTAACTGTCATTTTTTCTATCCCTTCAAATAGTTTAATTGTTTCCTATACTTAAAGTATAAGCTATTTTGGCTGAAAGTCAAGTAAAAAATCAGAAAATATTCAAAATTTTGATTTAACTGCCATAACTACGGCATCACATAGGGTCTCCTACTAGCAGCAGTGCCTGTTATAAAAGAACTGCCAATAACTGTATTAGTGTCTCTATATCGTTACGAACTTGATTTTTTTAGAGCTGCTACAGCAGCAAGGTGGGATTTTCCTTGATCGTGGTTAACTCCACGTCTTCTACGATGACATATTGGACAGTATACAAGACTGGTTTTGCCCAAAAGCGGCTGTTGTTTCTTTTCGGGTCTGCAGTAAGTTAACCCTTGATTTGAAAACTTTTTTACCATATTCGTGTCCTTCCATTAACAATTTAATCTCTATACTTAAATTATAAGCTATTTTTGAGGAACTCCAAATAAAAAATAGTAATTTTTAAAGAATTTTTCGGAGGAAGAATGGCTAAGGTAGTATAATTACGGTGTATAGATTTGATGGGTTCTATAAAGAGAGGTAGTGTATGTTCTTAGTAGCGGGAATTGATGAAGTAGGATACGGTCCTCTTTTAGGACCTTTGGTTGTGTCCTCTTCGATCTTTCTAGTTGAAGAAAATCCGGAATGCAATATGTGGGCACGGCTTCAGAAAAGCGTTGGAAAACAGAAAAAAGGCCTCGGAAATCGAGTATTGGTAACAGATAGTAAGAAAGCTTACAATCGACAGTCCGGCCTTAACCATCTTGAACGAACTGTTAAGGCTTTTCTCAATCAACTTCACCTGACATCAACTCCTTTCTCCAGTATATTACCTGTAATATCCGATGATCTCATAAAACAAATTGAGAAATATCCTTGGTACACATCATTATATGATGACTGTTTACCAGAAATAAATCAAAATGTCTCTAATGTTCTTACCGAAAATATGAAACAAGAAGGTGTTGAATTTGTGGATTTTCGATGCCTTTGTATAGACGTATTACAATTTAACAAAATAGTTAAGTTTACAGGAAACAAAGCCACTGTAGTAACTACTTGTGTAACTAATTTAATTCGACAAATCATTGCTCTTGCTGTATTTTGCGCTGCAAAGAAAATTATAATATATTGTGATAGACTCGGCGGTAGAAAGTTTTATGATGAAATGTTAGATACTCTTCCTAATTTTAAAATAACTGAATTTGTAGAAGAATCAAGCAAACTTTCTAGATACCAATTAGATTCAGGTACAAGAGAAATAGATATACAATTTGAGGTTGGAGCAGACGATAAACATCTTCCAGTGGCATTGGCCTCAATGGTAGGAAAATTTGTCAGGGAAAAAGTGATGCAACATATGAATGAATACTTTATAAAATTGCAGCCTGGATTGAAATCAACTGCTGGTTATTGGGTAGATGGACACAGATTTTTAAAAGATTTAAAAGATGAAACACTAAAGAAAGCCGGTCTCAAAAAAGAAGATCTTGCGCGGATTAGATGAGGTAAATAGTGAACTCAATATCATCATTCAAAAAAGAATTCGAATTTTTAAGCAATTTTTATGCTGCTTCTTTTGTTCAAGCTGGATTTCTCTGGCCTACTGTTGAACACGCCTATCAAGCAGCAAAAACAACTTCAGATTACAATAAACGTAAGATTAGGGATGCTAAAACGCCAGGCATTGCAAAATATGTTGGATCATGTGTTACATTACGAGAAGATTGGGAACAAGTAAAAGTATCGATAATGACCGAACTTGTTTGGTTAAAGTTTGAACAGAATTCTAAATTACGAGATAAGTTATTATGTACATATCCGATTGAACTTATTGAAGGAAACTATTGGCACGATAATTTTTGGGGTGATTGTTTTTGTAAAAAATGTACCGACATAAAAGGAAGGAATATGTTGGGGTACATATTAATGCAAATTAGAGAGATATTTCAAGAGGAGAAAAAAAGAAGATGCAAAAATATAACTATGAGGTGAAAATATGATAACTTTTAATG
>Ga0307429_1001359_pt1 | contig 11673 bp, 20 predicted proteins | sample SalMarWE160230MG_FD_202151 | JGI IMG/M metagenome (GOLD analysis project Ga0307429, IMG submission 202151) | Salt marsh sediment microbial communities from the Plum Island Ecosystem LTER, Massachusetts, United States - WE1603-230 | ecosystem: Environmental > Aquatic > Marine > Intertidal zone >...
GCTTTAATTTGCGGCGTCCGGACGCTATCAAATCCGGCGAGCTCGTGAGCTTTGTTGATGCTCGTAAGCGATCTCACGATGGTGGACACCGACTTTTTCAGATCGGCGAGCTCGGTCAAAAACAACGATATGGTTTCACTTGTCGCCGGAAGGGCATTGACCGCCCGAAAATCGCAAAAATGAATAAATGTTTGCCAGTCCGATCTATACGCTCGCCGTGATGCCTTCGATATGGAAGCGTCCTGAAAATTGCGGACCATTTCAAAGAGCTCATCAGTGCTTTTTCTCTGTATCGCTGTTTCCATCAATCCACCTCGCAACATGAGAAATATTCACAATTTTCCGCGGCCATTGCCGCCGATGTCTTGGCGGGGGGGTGTACTGGAACCCATACCCGGATGTTACAAGTGTCGGTTGTATATCCCCCGTGACAATCGTTTGATCTGCAATCCTCGCATGCGATGCACTCGAGAAAAAATGATCCAATATCAGACAAAACAACCGTCATCGGTGGACAGAGCTTCACCGAACATGAGTCCGTATCCGTCTCGAGCTCCCCGGTATCGGTGTCGAAGGCCTGCGTCTCCGTCTCGAGCTCCTGGAGCTCCCCGGTATCGGTGTCGGATGCCTGCGTCTCCGTCTCGAGGTAATCGGTATCCGTGTCGGTGTCGGTGTCGGTGTCGGTGTCGGTGTCAATGTCGGTGTCGGTGTCGCTATCCGAATCGGCGTCCGCGTCCGAATCCGCGTCCGCGTCCAAATCCGCGTCCGCGTCCAAATCCGCGTCCGCGTCCAAATCCGCGTCCGCGTCCGAATCCGCGTCCGCGTCCAAATCCGCGTCCGCGTAAATTTGCCTGGTTTCCGAGCTCGTGTCCATTTCGATATCGTCAGTGGCGCCAAACGGCGCCGGCGTTTCCGAGCATGACAAACAGATGGCCATAATCCAAAATAGAACTATCATATATTCCTCCGGTTCTTTTCGGGGAAGGTCGTTGGGCGACCTTCCCTTTTTTTTATGGTGTTGGATCAACTCGTGATACAGAGATCCGAGCTCTCCTTATTTTTTTATCGCCTGCTCCATATCCATTACGATAATTGATTCGTACGTCGACAATTCCAGACAAGGTTCCCAAATACATCTTGAAACCAGATGGCATCTGCGACCATCTGTTGGCATATGGTGCGTTCTTGTGGTGCGCGAACCCTATTTCCGTTTGTCCACCTCCCCCTATTTCGATTGTGCATTGCGCCTCATTGTCTTCATCATCTGTGGTCCAAAGCTCAAAACTATAGTCGACTCGGTAATAAACATCTGCTACGGCCGTAAATGTACATTTGAGTTTTTCGGTGTAGGTCATCGTCGTGTAAGTGGTTTCCGAATCGTCCTCACAATATCCGACGTAGGGATAAAATCCGATTCCCGCCGGTCCTTCGGGTCCTTCGGGTCCTTCGGGTCCTTCGGGTCCTTCGGGTCCTTCGGGTCCTTCGGGTCCTTCGGGTCCTTCGGGTCCTTCGGGTCCTTCGGGTCCGATCTCGGCGCAGCTGAAAGAATCAAGCAGAAATTTCCAGTTCAGAATCTCTGTATCGTGAAACTGGTTGAGCTGCCCCAAAAACGTTGTCAAAAATGTTGTTGCATTAAACGAACCCGTTTTTTGCCACTGTTCATACGCCAAGTTGAGGTTTCGGTGAAAGAAACGGCCTCCCCTTCGTTTGATCTCGTGACAAACCAATTTTGTGAGAACGGATATCCCGTCCGGTGTGTCCAAAAGATTGCTCATGTAAACGCCTCCTTGCTCGGTATATTCTACATGTTTTTTTTAAAATATGACCGAAAGTAGGCTATCGTGAGCTCGAGGCCTCGGTTCAAGTCTGTGGTGGGTTTCCAGTCAATCATAGCGGATATGCGGTCAATGTCCGGACGGCGCCGGCGAGGATCGTCAATGGGGAGGTTTTCGTCTATCGCTGGGTATCCGTCCGTTTTGCCCTTCGAGCTCGTCAAATCCCATATCAGGCAAGCAAGATCATGGATGGTAATCTCTTCGGGGTTGCCGATGTTCGCCGGGAGCTCGGCGCCGGCGCCGGTCCAACCCATCAAACCGATGAGAGCTGAAACGGTGTCGTCGACGTAACAGAATGACCGGGTTTGACATCCATCTCCGAAAATGGTCAAGGGAAGGCCTTTGAGAGCTTGAACGATGAAATTAGAAACAACCCGACCATCATCCGGACGCATGTTCGGACCGTATGTGTTGAAGATACGGGCAATCCGGATATCGATACCGTTCTGTTTGTGGTAGTCGGTGAGCAGCGTTTCAGCACATCGCTTGCCTTCATCGTAGCAACTACGGGGCCCGATGGGGTTGACGTTCCCCCAGTACTCTTCGACCTGGGGGTGAACGTCCGGATCGCCGTAGACCTCTGAGGTGGATGCCTGAAGGATGCGCGCTCCAACTTTCCGAGCGAGCTCCGCCATATTGTAAACGCCGATGACGTTGGTCTCAATGGTCTTCACCGGGTTTCGCTGGTAGTGAACCGGGGCGGCCGGGCAAGCGAGGTTATAGATCTGGTCGACGTCGACAAGGAGCGGTTGAACGATATCGTGGCGCATGAATTCGAATCGGTCGTTATCCAGTAGATGCTTGATGTTCGAGCGCTGCCCGGTAAAAAGGTTGTCCACGCAAATGACCTTTTGACCGCGGCCGATAAGCCGATCGCAAAGGTGAGATCCGATAAAACCGGCTCCCCCGGTGACTAGAATACTCTTCATTCGTTCCATTTTCATGTATACTACCCATCGAACGCAAGAGGCCCAATGAGGCCTACGCGATAGAGCCGGGGATGAGTCCCCGGCTCGCTCATCGGATAGAACCTACCGTGACAGCCCATGGTCCATTTGAATCACAGACTACAATGATGTCACCCGAGATTATCCCGACGACATTTCCCTCTTGGTCGATATTTTGGATATTCTCGAGTCCGCCGTCTTTGGCTGCCTGGCGGGGGGTCATGTCTTCGTCTCCGATCGCATATCCTCGCCCTTGATCGTTCCCTTCACGCCAAAGACGTTTCAATTCGGAATCTGATATTTTCATTTTTCAATCCTTTTGCTATGCTTCAATGACTCCTCGGCCCCATTGAAGCATTTTCCTTTTTTCCGAGGAGTACTTTTCTCCCTACTGCCGATAATGTTCAAAGGTTATCGGCTATTCTATCCCTAGAACGCCTTTGACAACGGCCATGAAGATCGTGTCTTTCATGCGTTGGTCTACCGGAAGGTCTGCATATGGCACCATGCAAGGATGCTCTTTTTTCTCCGGATCTTTAGTCGGTCCATATTTCCATCCGGATAATGTTTTTTCTGACATCCAATTATCATGAGATGTCGAAGGGGGTTGATTTGGGTTTTTTACGATCGCCTCGACTCCATGGATAGCACTATCAGTTTGCCATGTTGGAGCATCGCTCCACAGTGGTTGAGATTCATCTCCAAGAGCAAGACAATAAATTCTGTTCACTTCATGCGCTGCTTTGGCAGCATTTACCATTTTTTTATAATTCATATCGTCCTCAGATGTTGGGACAAAACGTGTCCCGGTTATTGCCGATAATGTTCACAGGTTATCGGTCATCCGCGTCTGTATCTCGCTGCCTAAATCGTCTCGGAAACCAATCACAAACCGTGTCAGTTTCTGTGTGACCAAAGATTGCCTTGCATCTTTTGATATGGACGCAATCACCACATGTTTTTCCGTCTGGAAGGTTCATGCACGTTTCAGACGTGCAACTTGCGTCAGCACAACATCCCATCATTTCCAAAACCTCCTACTGCCGATAATGTTTGATTATCGGCTATGCTTTTTTTTCGATATCGGCCACGTTCTGCCGGCATTTTCCCTCGTCCGATTTGGAGTCTCCCAGCTGGAACCCCAGCATTCGCAGTGTGGCTTCCGCTTTCCGAAGCCGTTTTGCCGCAGCGTCCACGCCGATTGTTCTTCTGACAACCTTCGGTTTGGGAGGAGAATTCAACCAGTCGTCTACGGCGCAATTGATGACATGAGCTCGGCTTCGAAAATGGACGTTGTCCACGAGCGCATCGATTTCCTCCAATAGCCGAGGGTGTATTTTGAAGGTGACAGCTACCAGATTGATCCGTTCCGTCATGAGTCCCCCACTTCATCGGACAGCCAAACTTGCGCGTATACCTGCTTGTAACAATGCGCTGCCTGTCGCCGAGCCGCGGATGCCGTTTCCGTGTCCAGCATGTTCAGAGAAATGGAGTTTGCGATCTCGTCATAGATTCTCGCCAGGGTGATCCAAGATTGCTCATCGAGGCGTTGACCGCACTCGGGACAACTCATGTCATCGATTTCATGTTCTACTCGCTCACCGCCGTGGATGGGACAGGGGAGGGGTTTGCCGCACAGTTGCTTCAAAGATCCAGAAATGCCGCCATCGGCCACCATTACCGTGCAAAGATTCTGTTGTTTGAATCGCTCTTTTAGGCGATCGAACTGTTTTTTTGTTTCGTTATCCATCATAACTAAATCCTTCCGTTAGGGGGTCATTCATGAACCTGCACAAGGTTTCATCGAGAGCATCCGTGATGAACGTCTCGACGGATTCGCATTCCGAGAAAGTCTCGATAAGGTGGCGCTGTATGCGCTCATACATCCCGGGCCCTAGGGTGATGGTGATGGTGGTTGCTTCATCGGATTCCATTTCTCGGCGCACGTCGTCCACTGAGGCGATGAAGTTGGAATCTTTGGATAGCCGTTCGAGGTCCTCGGCAGTGGCGATCTTCCCTCCAAACTGCTTTTTCCTTATTTTGCGTCTCGACATGTCACACCTTTTCTTTCTGCTCTCCATCTTGAAGGGCCCCGATGGCTTCTTGCTTTTCGGTGCAGAGCTCGAGGAACATTCTTTTGAAAGCGTGTTCAATGCCTCTCGCATGAGCGAGCGCCGTCAAAATCAACATCACTTCATTGTCGTCAATGAACGTTCCGTCACCCAACGAATTTTTGAGTTTGATGTTGAGGTCTCTCCATTCGGTTTCTTTTACTATTTGCCTCATGTATGACTCGAGAGTGTATGTTTCGTTCTTTGTCATTGGCTGTTTCTCCAAGCAATGACGGTGTCATGTAGTACCTTTGACACCGCGTTCATTAGGGGAGAGATATCGACGCTTCGCATTAAGACCATTTCGAGCGCTTGACACTGTTTTTGATTGAGCTTCACCCCGCATTCGTGTTTCGCTCCCGATCGCACCATGGCGACAACGGCTCGATGCTCATCTTTCAAGATCTCATCGAATTGATCGGGTTTGCACATCTAAACCTCCTTTTTGGCGCAATCATGACACAGATAGAAGGACACACCATCCACGTCATGTAAGCCGGTTTTAATAAATGCCTCACCGGGGGGAATGTCTTTTTCACACCCGGTTTTTGCGATCTCTCCACCATGGCACTTGTTCCAGTGGAGAGTCTTTTTCCAATATCCAAGTTGATAGGTTATGTAGTATTCTTCGTTGGTCATCCCTCCTCACTTTCGATCTCGGCGATCGCGAGCTCCTTTGACTTTGTCGAGGCAGCCAAGAGCGCCGAGGCATTTTCGAGGGCCTCGGCGCCGAGACGAAAACACGTTTCGGTGTGCTGCCGTTCGCCGTCGACCCGGGCATAGAGCTCCCCGGTGTTCTTCCACAAATCGGCGAGCTGCCGATACATGTTGAACAACTCCATTCTGTGGTTTTCGGTGCTTGGTTGACCTGGCTTTTTGATCTTTCGCTGTGACAAAGCGGTTACCTCCTTTTAAGATCTTCAAGCGCTTGCATGGCGATCTCTGTTAGGTTGTCGGTCATCAAATTTAAAAGTCTGTCTACTGTCTCGCCTTTTGGCCGCGGTAATCGAAGAAACGCAAGCAAGATCTGACAATCTCTTGGGGTGACGGTCGCGTTCAAACCGGTATTGACACTTGTGGAAAGAGTTTCTAGAATTGCCTGCAATTCATTCCTGTGCACAGTACCTAATTCCTTCCCCGACGAGACGCCCAAACCCCCCTCCCCCCGTGGGCGTCTCGTCAATGTAACGTCCCTTTGTCAGCACCGAACAAGAACATGCCCGCCGATCTTGTTGCGGCCATCATTCCCGCCTTTCTTTGGGCCTCATGACACAGACAATAGCCTACAGCGAACCACAAGCAATCCGACAGAAAGCAATCATCTCTCACCCAATAATCGCAAGCAGCGTCATGGTTAGAGCACTCAAACAAGTCCGGATTCGATGTGCATCGGCAAAAATTCGGCATGGTTCACCCCCGTTTTTAAATTGCCTCACCTTAATATATCATACTGCATGATATACATTTTGCAAAGCAAAAAGAAACCGGCGACTACGGGGGTGAGGCAGTCGCCGGCCGGGGCCCCGCCTTTTGCCGCCGACAGGTTCCCCACTATTAGTGTACCAAATTTCGAAGCTGTTGTAATGCCGCCAAGACTGAATCAATCGGCGCGGGCGAAAAAGGACCTGTTTGAGCCACTTCCACACGCGAAACGCCCATAGCGTCGGCGAGGAGCGAGAAATACTCCCATCCTTCCCGGTTGAACCATTCGGGAAGGAGCTCCAAAATACCCGATCTTTCCCGACGCATCCAAAGGAGATGCCCAAGAACCGATCCATGTTGGGCGATAACGTACTTTGCGGAATGGAACAAAGAGATCTGTTCGGACATGGTCATTCCCTCGACGGTCAAGACGTTGACCTCCCATCCGAAGCAATCCGAAACGGCGCCGGCGAGCTCATCGAGGTTTACAATCCGACGGGTGTTCTTTCCGTGCCCTTTGTCGCCGTCTCCTCGGTCGATGATAAGAACGTCATAGGTTTTTTCAGGAGGGCGATAGAAGTGAGAGACACCATACGTTGCGAGCTCGGCGAGGGTGTCGCTATCGAGGGCGGCCGGCCGAACACAGAAACGCCCTCGAACGAAGAAATAGGCCTCGAGGGAGTCGAGGACGAAATGACTGACATGCCCGTTCATCCGCTCTATAGCAACCAAGGATTCGATATCAGGTATAGTCTGTAGGGTCGCAATTCCAGCGTCGTTTAGCTCCTTGAGCTGGCTATTAAACTGTCCTTGAGAGAGTAGAATCACCCGTTGGTCTTTTTCAAATAGCCCCCTCCGGTAAAGATTGAGAAGGGGGAGCCATAGGCCGAACATGAAATGGTAATAACACTTCGAGAGAGCTACATCATTGAGAACCGCGGGATTAAGAAACCAAGTTCTATTTGCCTTGAAGATCGAGCTCACTCAAATCCCCCATCCAATAAGCGAAATCGGAAAGGAGCTCCATATACTCGACAAAGCTCATACCACGCATACCGGCCGCGGATTCGATTTGAGCCAAAGCGGCTTTTTTCGCTTCCTCGGATTTCGAATCCTTTCTGAAAATGGAGAATAGGCTCTCAAACAGTTTTCGATCGGCGAGAAGTATTGCAAACGTCAACCATGTTGTTTCCCGCTCGAGGGGCAATTCATCTTCAATCCGGATTTCGTCCATGGCTCTATCCTTTCCGTCCTTTCATCATCCACCAAGCGGCAAGAATTGCAAGCATAGAAAGAAAAAGGCCTTGTTTCGGAGATGGGTCGAACTTTGAGGGTGGGCTGTCCAGCCATGCGGCGATCTGCTCTGTTGGCCAGGTGAGCCCCTCGAGGAGAGCAAAGACGTTCCTGGGGTGGGGGAGGGCGTTCCATTTAGGAAAACGTGCCTGTATAGCCGCCCAAGTGGGGTTGTCTATCATATTTAGACGGTCCCGAGTGTTTCCCGGTCCGGCCACGTAAAACAGATCGGCCACCCGGGCAAGCTCATCGATGGGGACATGAGACCAGCGATCGGATAGGTAGTGATACGCTCCTCGCCAGTAGTGAGAAAGGACGGAAAGCCCAACTCTGATTTGTTTGACCGCGGCCGGCACACTCGAGCTACGGAGCTCGGCAAGCGATACGGGATCGGAGGGGTGGCGCTGGTTGTAATCATCGAGCGTACCCGGCATCACTTGCATGAGACCGGATGCTCCGCTCTTCGGGTTGAGCAAGCCGGCTTTACCCCTGCTCTCCACGTCGATGACCGCGAGAATTAGATCTCTAGGGAAGGGGGAATTAACTCGAGCGAGCTCGGCATCAATGACCGGCGCCCATTTGAGAACGTTCGGACGCTTCACGGGCATGAATCACCTAGTAGTGGGTTCGGACGTTGTAAGCGGTTTCCGGGGTTCGGTCTGATTGAACGTATCCCCTCACCTTGGCGGCCACCTCGAGGCGGACAGCTTGCGCCGGCGTTTCAAAGAATACCCGAAGCATGTGACCGCCCGGAACAATGAGGTGGGTATTCTGGCTCGCCGCACTTCCGGCCGGCCACCACAACGCCGTTTCATGGGCGAAATCGGTGTACGGCAAATCGGGAATTGTTCCGGCGCCAAGCGTGTCCCACCATTGTGGAGCTGTTCGGCTGATTCCTCTCAATCTGAAATGCCATGTGCCTGCATCGGTGATTTCATTCGGCAAGCCAGTGTGCCAAGGTCCGGGAATGCCCCACCTCGAGTTTTGCGTATAGACAAAAGCCGGGTTTTGCCCCTCGGCGCGCTGCGCTAAATACTGCTCAAATCCCTTGACCACACCCACCGAACCGAAAGGCACAATGAACCGGGCGAGCTCCACCAACCACGCCGCATAGGGGGACGACGTCGACGGATGAATTATCCGCCCGCGGCTTGTCGCTCGAAAACGGATAGACTTTGGTGAGGCGCCGGCGTTCTCAAGGTCCGCAGTGTTCCTTGTGGCGGTATACTCAAAAAGACTTTCACAGTAATCGAGTGCCGCGGGCGTGATTAACCCCGGATAGTCTAACTGACCAATGGTATTCCCCACCAACCCCGCTTGAATGGCCTCATTGAGGACCTGAACGGACGCGTTCCACGGGTGAAGATGTTGAAGATCAGATCTCATCTTCGGTCCGTTCCCCAGTCCGAAACACCGTGAATCACGATTTGCACCTTGAAGGTGGGCGCCTCCGGAGTCAGAATCCGCTGATAGGCGTTCGTAACTCTGAAAGTTAGCACCTTGTTACCAGCAAAACCCACGGGTGCGGACAGATAGAGCGGGAATTCCTTTGTTCCATACGCTGCTATCGCTAGCAACGGCTGGTTTTGGTATTCCGACTGCTCTTCATGCCACTCGATATAGTATTGCCCGTCATTGGCCAAACCGGACGCGTCCGGATCCCATGTCTGCCCGATGATTGTGTGAGAAATACGATCCATTATGAACGGCTGATTCAAAATGTTGATCGTATTCTCGGCGCTTTCATCGGCTCCCACGGGAACATCGATGACACAGCCGTATTTATACGGCCTCCACCTCCCCGGGTCTTTATCATACCTCGAGAGAAGCGGGTTGTTGGTTGCTATCTGGTTCATGTCGACTGCCTTTCATCACTCGCCGGCCGCTGCGGGCCCATAGAAGTAAGACCCGCGCTGCTGTACGAGCCGCTCGCCGAGAAGAGAGACCGTAATCCCGTAACGAGTGCCAAACCAGATATTATCATCGGACGCGGGCGTTCCGCTACCATCGAGCCAACGTCGCGGACATCTCCGGTTGAACAGGTAATACAGAGGCCCCATTACGTTGTTGAGAAGATATCCCGCGTAAGGGCTCATCTTGAGGCTTGCCTGCATCAAAGCACCCTTGGGAATTTCGATCGGTTGCGGTTCACCCTTGTGGTTCACAAAGTTGAATCGGTTTCCAATCCGGGGGTGGCCCTGATTGACGATCGAAATATGCTGAGGGTGCTGGACAATCGAGTCGTCTCCGGAGGCGGCGATGTTAACGTTCATATTGTAGTCATAGATCGTCCCCGTCTCAATCGGAGAGATGAGATTTGATTCACCCGGTCCCACGGGACCATTCCAGCTCGAGCCGCTCCCGGTGAACCCGTGCCCCGGAGGGAAGGTCATTGCTGGCCCCTCGATGAGAACATCTTGCTCCACTTTGAACTCGAAACCCATGTGCATGAAGAGCTCTGCTTTCCAGATATGCCCCATCGCCGAGTTGAGGACAAAGGGGTCATCGGTAACAATCGCACCCCATGGCGACATTCCATCGCCATCATAGGCGAGCTCGGGAGCTACCTCGAAAGCGGAAATTGGCCCCCAGAATCGAACGCCGATAGAATAGAGCCGATAGGCAAAATCCATCGTTTCCGCGCTCTGAAGGTTGCAATAAGCGGCGTCGGAGTTGCCCTCGGTCCGCTCCTTGAAAAAGAGGTGTTCGGGTGTGTTGGCGAATTGCTCGAAGGGCCGGGCCCACGGATCGCCGGAATGGCCACCGAACCACCCCTTGACCTTAATCTCATTACCCCACAACCGCTGAGAACAAAGCACGCTGTCAACGAGGGGATATATTTCCGAAACATTAGCGGTCATAATCAAAATCCTTTCTTCGAGGTCATACGCTGTAATCCCCTCGCTGTTGTACGAGCCGCTCACCCTTGATGGTGACATCGATACCGAACATAACCGCCTTGACGCTCTTTGTAAGCGTGCCACCTGAGGCGAAAGCGTTGGGCATCGGGATCCAATATGGTCCCGTCATCGCTTTGAGGAGCTCCTTTCCGTATTGGCTAAGTTTGAGCTCCACCGACAGGTTCGCCCGTTTCGGAACGTCCATCGGGATAGGGAATGGGAAGCGCTGCCGAATATCGACCTCACCGTGTTGGACCGTCTCGAGGTTTCCGGCGTATGCGCCGAAGTTGGGAGGGACGGCTTCTTGGGAAATCATCGGCGCCGGCGTTCCGCCACCTCCGGGCATCGCCCTGGTAATGAGATCACCCGGGTTGCCCCATCCCCACCCGCCACCGACCGGGCCGAAACCGGGGGTAAACATGGCCGCGGGCCCCCGCAATCGGATGTCTTGATTCGTCCGGAGGATGAGCGATACGTGATTCGGGATATCTGCTTCCCAAACACCGCAATGGAGCTCTTCTCGGTTCGTGAGCTCCTCATAGGTAGGATCAGTTGTTGCCGAGTCCGAAAACGCTGTTCGAGCTCCCGGGCTAGCCGTGCTGCCCTTGTTTTGGCAAGCCGTGAAATGAGACGCCGCGGCCGGCGCCCAGAACTTGATGCCGATGGACATGATCCGCATCCCAAAGGGGAGTTGATCTCGGGCGTCCTGGTTGTTGTACATAATGCCGACAGCCCGGTTTCGGACGTTCATAAAGTTGAACGACCCCGCGGCGCCGGCATCCGCAAAGGTCGCAAACCAGCCTTGCGGCCGATCGGACATCTGCGCGACATACTTACCTACCAAAATGGTGTCTGTAAGTATAATCTGCTCTCTTACATTTCTACGCTCTGTCATCGTAGGTTTCCTTCCTTTCTAATCTGCCGGTTTAATAGCTTCAGCTCTGAAAGAGGTGTTTTCCGTAAGCCCCCACGGTCTGAGCTTGCCCCAATCTGCCGGCCGGCTCGATGACGTCACCGAAACCCAAACGACCGGGAACTTCGAGCGCGTCCTGTCCCATCATCTCCCATGATTCGTCACCCTCGGCCAGAGGGATCCACGTTTGCCCGTCTTGTCCGAGAATGAACGGCTCACCCGCCGAGTTGGTTTCGACATCTCCGGGCATGT
>Ga0307429_1001360_pt1 | contig 11673 bp, 9 predicted proteins | sample SalMarWE160230MG_FD_202151 | JGI IMG/M metagenome (GOLD analysis project Ga0307429, IMG submission 202151) | Salt marsh sediment microbial communities from the Plum Island Ecosystem LTER, Massachusetts, United States - WE1603-230 | ecosystem: Environmental > Aquatic > Marine > Intertidal zone >...
ATTCGATATCGGTATGGAATATGATGTTATTTTCAGTCCTTTGTTCACATCCGTTGATGAGTGGGAGAATGGTATATTTAGGGAGTTTCCTGTTTACCAGGAAATCTCACGAGATGGAGCTGTAGTGTTATGAGCCAACAAATTATTATCGACTATTGGGTAGAAAAAGCAAGGGAAGACCTTGCGTCAGCTCGGGACAACCTTAAATCTGGCAGGTATCAGAATGCAGTGAGGGATGCATATTTTGCCTGCTTCCATGCATTCTCTTCGGTACTTTTAAATGAGGGAAAGACGTTTAAAAAGCATAAAGAAGTACGATCAATGCTCCACAGAGACTTTATTCAAGCCAAGAAAATCGATAGATCCTGGGGAAAACACTATGATTGGCTTTTTGATAATCGGCACAAGGCGGATTATCGGCCATTGATTCAATTTGATGATGATCAGGTTAAAGAGATTGTTGAGGAAAGCGAAGCATTCGTGAAAGAAATGGCTGGTCTGCTAAATATGTAAAATAAAATGGCGAAAAAAGCAAAAAAACAAAAAGCTATCAAGAGATTGAATTTATCAGACCACACCCTCGATATTAATATTCGGAAGTGTAATTACAACAAATTTAATTTTTTAGAGATCGAGGAGTATGTCCGTGAGCTGGTCGGATCGCGCGAGTACCAATACGATGCTATTAAACAGGTTATGATCTATTTCTGGGGTGGCGGTTACAGGAGCATTACAGATCTTGGAAAGGAGAGTTACGAACAGAAGTTACAGATTCAGCAGCGGTTCGGGACCGAAACCAATTTTTTCCACAACCTGCCCCTTCCGGATCGGCTCTCAGGGGTAGTGCATATGGCTACCGGGACAGGGAAATCGTATGTAATATTTGCCATCGCCTATCTCTCCCTTGTCATGGGGCTAACGAAAAGGGTCCTGGTGCTCGGCCCGGCTTCAACCATTATTGAACAGGGTCTGCGCGAAAAATTCAAGGACTTGATGAACATGAAAGAGTTTAATGACAAGCTACCAACAAGATACAGGGGAAAGGCTATCAATCTCCTGACTGATAATGACCCTATTGAAGACGATTCGATCGTTATTGAAAACATCAATGCTGTCTACACTTTTGGCGGGATCACCGATACATTTTTCAAAAACACAGCGGAGGTTCTTGTCCTCGGCGATGAAATCCATCATGCCTATTCTCATTTGAAATATGCAGACAATCGTCTTGTACTCGATAAAGAAAAGGGGCAAGAAGGCACGGGGGAGGCAAGAGATGAACGGCTGTGGATGCAGTTTTTACATGAGAACAGCAAAATTACCAGGCACATCGGCTTTACTGGAACCCCTTATAACCAGAACGAATATTTCGCGGATATCATTTACAACTACTCCATCAAGGATGCAACGGAAGATAGATATATCAAAAAAATCAATTCAATTATCCGTACAGAAACCGATGAAGGCGACTCAAGGCTCACAATTGATCAGCGGTTTGAAATGGTGCTGAAAAATCATCTGGAAAATCGGAAAAAATATGCATACAAAAATCAACAGGGTGTCAGGAGGTTAAAACCGATAACGATCTTTATCTGTCCTTATGTAAATAATGCTCAGAAAAGAAGTGAAGAGTTTATAACATTTCTGGCCGGATATGAGAAAAAACACAACGGTGCTAAAGGATCGGATTCGGAGATTGTGGACAGGATGCGCAAAAAAGTGATTTGTGTTGTGAGCCGGGTTTCTGAATCGGAATACAAACAGGAGCTTGATAATATCGAGGAGATAGCACCGGAAAAGCCGGGCGGGAGCGTGGAGTTTGTTTTCGCGGTGAATAAGCTTTCAGAAGGCTGGGACGTGTATAATGTCTTTCAGATCGTTCCTATGGAAGAGAGAGTCTTTAATTCCAAGCTTCTTATTTCCCAGGTGCTTGGCAGGGGGATGCGCATACCCCGAGATGTTCCCAATGCCCATATACTGCAAAACTATCCTGTTCTCACTGTTACAAATCACGACAAATTCGCCGATCACATCAAGGAACTTGTTGACTCGGTTACCGAGAGTGATATGTATCTCACCTCCTCGGTGCTGCCCGACCGGGAGCAGGGGAGAGGTGTGCATAATTTTACCCTCTTTGACCTTAATTATATCCCGAGCGAACGTTATGAAAAGAAAGACTACGATCTCGAAGCAAAACCACCTGGGAAATTTACGTTAACGCCATTTGAGGAAATACTCGGCGTTAAAGTCATAAGGACCAAAGACGAAAAGCGATATGAGTTGGCAAGAGATTTTTATACGGTTGATCAAGTTGTTTACGATATCTATAAACGTTTTAGCCTGAGAACTTTTGAGGCATTGCATTTTGATTTCGGCAGTGTGGTTGTAGATGACCGTTACCCGGAAGAGGATGAAATAAGGCAGGTTATTATTGAAGCAATGAAAGAAGCCGGAATAGAGGGAACCAGACTTTCGGAAGAAAACAGAAAAGAGAGCGATATGTATTTTAACCGGTTTCTGCCCCCTGGCAAAAAGAAAAGGATATTTAAAAATATTGAAGGGGATATTAACCCGGTTGATACCTCCCGAATGGACAGGTCCGGCATCCGTGTGAGCGAGCTTGAAAGGGATAGAACCGCATTTTTAAGCGAGGACTATGAAAATGAGGCTGGAGAGACGAATAAATTTGTTCTGGATTTTATAAGCGAGTTGAGAGGGCGCCCGGAAGATAAGCAGCAGCTATCACTTTTTAAGCCAGATGATTTTGTGGAGAATAGAGATGAGATTATCCGTCCATTTGTAAAGGGAGATACAAGGCCTCCCTATGTAGTAAATACATCAAAACTGAAAAGTCCCCAAAATATCGTCCTGGTTTCCCATTCACCGGAAAAAGGCTTTGTTTTCCACTTGATAGAAGACTCCGGTTACATAGATTCGTGGATCAAATCGCCGGATAAGAATTTTTACTCAATTGATTATGAATACTGGAAAGGAGGGAAAGACAGGGTGAGGCGTAGCTTTAATCCTGATTTTTTTATAAGGATTGATCTTGATGCTTACATTTCAAAGCTTGAAAGCGAAGGAAAAGAAGATCATCTTGAAAAACTGGAAAAGCTACAGGATAAGGGCATAGAGACATTGATCAAGGTAGTGGAGATCAAGTCTGATGAAGAGCAGGATGAGGCAACTCCAGCAAAAGAGGAATATGCAAAGGTACACTTTGAAAGAGTAAATGAGAAATTAAGCACATTGAACTTAGCAGATCTTGCCAGCCAATATCGAGATGATGCTAAACAGTATTACACCTTTGATTTACTGACCCCCCATCAATTTCTGGGCTGGATTGCAGATTTGAAAAAAGGGAAGCTTGGATGAATGAGATGTATGGAATCGGAGCTTCTTTGAATGCTGTCTTTTCTTTAAAGCTTGAATTGCTACAAAAACTCAAAATGAAAAATCTGACCTCAAACGATCTCATGAGGCAAAGCTTTGAAAGATATATATGAAATTCAGATAGAACGTGCAAAAAAAATGAACTACCCCGCAGCAGAGCTGCGAGGTATCAAAAGGAATTTCTATTAACCCCGATGCAGAGCATCGAGGAATTCGTTTGATTAAAGGAACAGATTGAATCACTCTATTGGAAGCAATTAGTGTCGCCCGAACCTCATAATTTGATAGAAATTGGTGCATACCTTGTAAATGGGGCATAAGTAAATAAGTATTAAACAAGGAGGTTTCGATATAGGAAGAAGGCGCGTAGGTTTTATAACCCATCGCTGAAGGCGGCATCATGGCAAAAGCAGTCCACACAGTTCCCATTACACAAATAATCCTGGATGAGGAAATATATCCCAGGACCGGAGTCAACCCCAGGCGCGTCTCTATGTTTGCTGAAAACATGCGCGATGGTTTTAAGATCGATCCCATCGAGGTAGAGATTCATCCGGAATATGGCGATACATACCGCATTCTGGACGGCGCCCACCGCTGGCACGCATACAAAGAGATAGGTGCAACCGAAATACCGGTCAATGTTATAACGCTGGATGGTGTTGATCCCCTGCTCTATGCGGCTAAAAAGGCCATAGGTCCTCTGCAGTTAAACGAAGAGGAAGCCAGAACGACGGCCCGACGGGCATACCAAAATAACCCACTTTTGACTTCCTATGAGATTGGTCAGGCAATCGGTCGTTCAAGGCAGGCAGTGGACGCTTATATTGCCGATTTAAGAGCGACATTCCAGATGGATTTGGATCTGAAGATATTACGAATGAACCGGCTTCACATCCCACAGGAGCGAATGGCGATCCGGTTTGGTGTACTACAACAGAGTATTTCTATCCATTTACAAAAAATGCCATCATTGGCAAAACTTGTAAATGCCGACTTGTCAAAAGGCTTCACAGTCCCTCAAGTAGCTGAAAAGCATGGTTGGACTGAGCCGATGGTCTGGTCAATTGAACTGGAAGGAAAAAGTGACCAGTCCCGGTTTAAAGCGCTGAAATGGGGATTGCGCACCTGGGATCATTGGTATTTTAATGATGTGGATTATCGCTTTGGAGATGATTGGCCCGGTCGCCTCCCGGCCCAAATGATCGCACACATCCTGTATTATTTTTCCGATCAGAACGATCTGGTCTTTGATCCCATGGCAGGCGGTGGTGTGGTGGCTGACACCTGCCTGGCCTTTAACCGGAAATGTTGGAGCTTTGACATGGATGATCGAGAGGATACACGACCGGAAATTGAACCCTATTTCTGGGATATCACCAATTTAAAATGGCCGATAAAAGGTAAGACCAAACCGGATCTGATTATTTTTGATCCGCCTTATTTTAAAAAGCAATCAAATAATTATGATCCCGATGGCATATCAGGGCTGTCAAAAGAGGGATATTTGGAATTTTTGGAAAACTTCTTTCCGCTGGCACACCTGAATGCTAAAAAAACCACACAGATGGCATTTATCAATGCAGACTGGCGCGACTTCCAAAACACCCCTGCCAAGCAGGAGACCCGGGTGCATTCGATTTTAATCAATGATTACCTTCGGATTCTAAATCAAAGTGGCTGGCAGGAAACCCATATCTTTCAGGCGCCACTCTCATCAGAGCGTTTTAAGGCAAATGTAGTATCCGCCATGCAAAAGAGGAAAATAATCGGTGTAACCAGTTTAGGGGAGTATGACATATGCTCCTCCAGGTACGTCATCATTTCAAAGAAAAAATAGGTCTTTGAAGGGAGACGCCCTTAAATTTCTAAATAAAAAACTATACGTCAGGGATTGAATCTTAGAGGAGGACTGAGATTCTAAAGCATCTTATGGATAGGAGGCATCTCTTAAACCGTGAATTATCCTCGATGTGAATGATGTGGTCATGAGATGGCCAGCAGGCCATACCTCGACCTCGTAACAATCACCCTGAAAACTAATGTTGATTTGTTCGAAAGATTGTCTTCAAAGCAAGACGGAGACAAAACGACAGCCTTTGTATACCTTAGACAGAATTTCTATGATAGAAATCAAGATCTTTCCAATATTGTTGAATTTTTTCAACTATATTCAATATCTTGGAAATAATCCCGTTCACTCAATTGTTAGCCATTAAAGGAGGGTAACCATATTACAAAATATGAAAGAGCAGCTCAACTATGGTCTGTTTTGGCTCTGGCAGCTAGAAATCGGCAGGTGTTGACTTATGATATCACAGCCAGATTGACTGGAGTACCTCGGCAAGGCTTGGGTGGCTTTCTCGCCCCTATACAAAGTTACTGCCAGCGAGAAAATCTTGAGCCATTAACGATTCTTATTGTGAGCAAAGAGAATGGATTGCCTGGTGAGGGATTCATTGCAGCTGAAGATATACCGAGTACACAAATGCGCGTATTTGAATATGATTGGATTAGGCATGGTGCACCGTCACCCCAAGATCTCGAAGAGGCATATGAATAATAGATCAACCGGGGCCACATAAAGCGGGAAGCGCTTAAATTTCTAAAAAACTATAGGTCAGGGATTGAATCTTAGAGGAGGACTTTGGTTCCAAAGCAACTTATAAAAGTAAAAAGGGACTTTGGTTCCAAAACGATTTAAATATTTTTTATCTCTTGCAATTAATCGTTAAAAAATATCAAAATTCATTTTCAATATTCTATGCAAAGATAAATCGAAAGATGATCGGCTACTTTGATTCTAAAGTCGTTTTGGAACCCCTTCAAAGAACATGGTCAAAGAAGGGAGTAAAGAGCCGGAGATGGATGAAAAAGAGAGCATAATTTCTGCTATTCCAATCTTCAAAGGATTACAGGAAGGCCAGTTACGTGACCTGGCTGAGATAGCTGTTGAAAAAGATTTCAGCAAAGGTCAAATCATCTTTTTAGAAGGCGATGAGGGTAAGGGATTTTTTGTGGTATACTCGGGTTTTGTAAAGATCTACAAGATTTCGTCTGAAGGTAAAGAAAAGATATTAAGACTCGTCAAACCCCACGAGATCTTTGGCCCGGTTCCGCTCTTTTCCGGAGAAACCTATCCAGCAAGCGCTGATGCCATGAAGTCTACTAAAGCACTCTTTTTCCCACGAAATGTGTTTATAAATTTAATAAAGAACAATCCAGATATAGCCCTCAATATGCTGGACGCTCTTTCAGATCGGCTCCGTCAGTTTACAATTCAGGTAGAAAATCTTTCTCTAAAAGAAATTCCAAGTCGCTTAGCCGCATATTTCCTCCATGTTTCAAAAGAAGAGAGCAGAAATGACGTATTTACTCTGGAAATACCAAAGGGCCAGCTTGCCAGTCTCCTTGGAACCATACCAGAGACACTTTCCAGAGTCCTCTCAAGAATGAGGGAAGCGGGAATAATAGAGGATGAGGGAAAGAAGATAAAGATTCTTGACATGGAGTCATTAAAAAACCTTGCAGAAGGCACAAAATTGCTTTAACCGCAACTTCCCTTCTCTACTCATTTCCTAAAGATTCTAACCAAACATTATATCTTCTCATATAAGTAAGATTTATTTTTTCCATTATTGTTATCAAAAATCACACGATCTTTTTGCCTGTTTATTGAGACGTTACTAATTTTTTATCAATTGACTTAAATCAATGTAAATCTCTCTTAAGAACACTACTTTGAAGCAAAAAAGATAAGGAGAGTAAATTATGAAAAAAGAATGGCAAGAAAAAAAAGAATCATTTGAGGTAGTGGACGTCAGGGAGCTGAAGGGAAATTTTCTGCCGATGATCCTGACGAAGGCAAAAAAGATCGAAGTGGGAGAGGGATTATGCGTAATCCAAAGCTTTGAGCCTATACCGCTCTATAGCGCCCTTTCTGACCTGGGATTTGAATACCTTGCGGATAAGGTCTCCAATGACGAATACAAGGTGTATTTTTATAGAACTGAAGAAAAGAGCGCAACATTGCCAGGAGGAATGGATGTCCCCTTGAAGCCAACTGCTATCTTGAATTTTAAAGAGATTGACAATGAGCTGGTAAATATTGTTGTACCCTTCTGGAAATTGATATGGGAAAAGGAAAATCCTGCAATTGATCAGAAGACCAGATACCTCCTATCCTTAGCAAATGGTGTTGGCGGGGGTCGATACCGCCAGGCCACCAGGGAACTGTTAAAAGGGTATGCCGCAGGTGTTACTGTAGCAGAGTTGGATGAACTCTTTTCCATGTTTGTCTGGAACCAGGGAGTCGGAACCTTTGCCTCAGAGATTGGGCCTTCCCCACTATTTGGCGCCTATATGCTGATAAAAAATCTGGAGAAAAAGGGAAAATCGCGATCAGAAATAGTAAAGGAACTGGTTGAAAAATATGGAGAAAAGAATCCTGCTGTAGGCACAGTCTATAAAGGCAAAAAGTAAAAAACACAGGGTACCGTCTTATTTTTACAGGATACTGAATAGATACCTATCCTTGTCATAGCTATTTGTGATATTAAGACATAGGAGCGATTGACCCTGTTGCTTCGCTTCAGGGTTATTGATAAAAGAAACGTTGCGTTGAGCATGGAGGTATCTTTTTTTACATCATGCCCTATAACAGAGGGCCTCAGCGTGCCGCTTCAAACCAGCGCACACGGACAAAGGCCCTAGAAGACAATGACGAGTTGCTCGTGCGCACGGTTTGAAGCGGCCTACCGACTTGTCATTGTAAGGGCATGGTAAAAAAAGATACCTCCATGCTCTATTCTACATTTAGTTTCTCAGGAGGAATTCAATATGAAAAGAATGGTTTTTATAAGCCTTGCAATCTTACTTCTTTGTCCGGTTATGGCCAATGCTGCCGAGCTGGAAAAGATGAAAATTGCGGTTGCGGCCAGTAGTAAAACTGCAAAAGCATCTGTAAGCAATATGGCTGCTAAATGCCCTTATTATCTTATCTTTAATAACAAAGGGGAATTGATTGAGGTTATTGATAACCCTTACAGGGATGCAAGTGGTGGCGCAGGGCCTTCAGCGGCAAATTTCCTTGCCCAGAGAGACGTTACCATTGTAATTGCCGGGGATTTTGGTTCGAAAATGATTAATACACTGAAAAACAAAGGCATAACTCATTTTGAGTTTAAAGGCCGTGTTGATGATGCTGTAAAAAGAGTTTTAAAGTTAAATTGAGGGATTTTTTAATATTAGTTCAAGCTGCTTTGTAACTGTTCAGGTAGCCACAAAGGCACAAACAATTGAAAATCGAAAATTGGGATTAGTGCCTTGGTGTCTTAGTGGCTGAATAGTTACTCTACTTTAAGGAAAAGGAGAAAAATATGGCTTTGGTTAAGATTGATAATGTTTCCAAAACTTACCAGACAGGTGAGGTCCAGGTAAAGGCCTTGCATGATGTAAACCTTTCTATTGATGAAGCATCCTTTGTTACTTTTGTAGGACCTTCCGGAAGTGGAAAAACAACTATGTTGAACCTAATCGGATGTCTGGACAAACCGACAAAGGGGAAGATATTTGTTGGCGAAGAGCAGGTGGATGCTTTTGATCGAAGACAGAGGGCAGCATTCAGGGGTTCGACCCTCGGGTTTATCTTTCAGGCATTCAACCTTTTTCCGGTGCTCACCGCCTATGAAAACGTCGAATATCCTCTTGTGATGATAAAAAATGAATCGATATCAAAACGAAAGGAAATGGTGCTAAAGGTTCTTGAATCGGTGGGAATGCTGGATCAGAAAGATAAATTTCCCGACCAGCTTTCAGGGGGCCAGAAGCAGCGAGTCGCCGTAGCACGGGCTCTGGTGACCCAACCGAAATTGGTTATGGCAGATGAACCTACAGCAAACCTGGACAAAAAATCTGCAGTAAATGTCATCCGACTTATGCGTGCCATGCGAGATGAATTCAAAACTACATTCATCTTTTCCACTCATGATCCCGGAGTCATGGAAGAAGCTGAGGTTATTCATACTCTGGAAGACGGCAGGCTTCTTGACCCTAAACACAGTCCAACGTTTGTACAGGAGGAAAAAAAATGATTCGAATATTTCAAATAGCATTAAGGAACCTTATGCGATACAAGCGAAGGACCCTGCTGACATCACTGCTGATCACACTGGGTTTATTGATGGTGATTCTTTTTTCTGGTCTTGCAGGTTCATTTAAGGCAATGATGGTGGGCCAGATTACCGATTCCAACCTGGCCCAGATGCAGATTCATAAAAAGGGGTATGTCTCTTCCATCGATACCATGCCTTTGAACTTGACCCTTGATTCAAAAGGTTACAAAAATGTTGAAAAAATCCTTAAAGAAAATCCTGATGTTCAGGCTTACGCGCCCAGGATAAAGCTAAGCGCCATGCTGAGCAATTTTACAGAAACTACCAATATCCGATTAAATGCCATAGATCCTGAAAAGGAAATTAAAGTTTGCCCCAATGTCAGTGAACGCATGAAATTTAGTGGCAGCCAAATACCTGATGTTTTGCTCAAACCGGGAGAAATCATTATTCCTGAAAAACTGGCCGCGGGTATGAAGATTAAAATTGGAGACCCTGTGGTACTAGTAGCCAACAACAAGGATGGCAGTGTAAACGGCCTCAATTTCACTGTTGCCGGGATTATAGAAAGTGTTTTAGGTCCCCAGGGCAAGGAAGGGTATATGCATATAAAGGATGCCCAATCCTTGCTTCGCATGGAAAAACCCGAAGTTATAGAAGTTGCCCTGCGGATTAAAGAATTTGAAAAACTTGATGGGGTTTACAAAAAGCTTGAATCTTCTCTGGCAAAATTTACGAATAAAAAGGGAAAACCAGCCTTTGAAATACATACATGGGAAGAACTCTCCCCATTTTCAAATATAGCCAGGATGATCGATTTCATGGCCATTACCATGAAACTGATCATGATCGCTATTGTACTTATCAGCATTTTAAATGTCATGATGATGTCTGTTTATGAAAGGGTAAGAGAAATAGGAACGATGTCCGCCATCGGAACCGCACCAGGCAAGATAATGGGACTGTTTTTGGCGGAGGGGTTATCCCTCGGGCTAATTAGTACCTTAGCCGGCAACATTATCGGGATCTTCGGAATTTATATTTTAAACATTTACAAGATACGGTTTGCTTTTGGTCGGATGGACGATCTTTTGTTGTCTCCGACAATTAGCTTCTCAGAACTTGTTTGGGTGTCGGCAATAGTTTTAATGGTCTCGGTTTTCGCCAGCCTGCAACCTGCGTATAAGGCTTCTAAGATGGAACCGGTTGATGCTTTGGGACATGTGTAATAATTGATGATTTTCGATTGCTGATTGTTGATTGAAAGTATGCTGTTAATTTTATAATAAAAAGACAGGTAGAGAGGCTGAAAGCTATAATTCCTAAAGGAGGAAGATAATGATAAAGTCGCTATCGATGATTTTAATGTGCCTGAGCCTTGCCGTTCCGGCCTTTGCACTTGATGGCAATGAAATGCTTCGAAAGGTTGACCGCAATCTAAATCCGGAAAGTTTTGAAATGTACAGAAAGCTGATAAATATTGAGCCGGACGGCTCAAAAAAAGAATTTGTAATGTATTCAGTTAAAAAAGGAAAAGATAAGATTGCATCTGTTTTTCTATCTCCGGCCAGTGAAAAAGGGAGGAGCACCCTGCGAATCGGGGAAAATATGTGGCTTTATATTCCTAATGTCGGCAAACCGATACGCATAACCAGCCTTCAGTCGGTAACCGGAGGAGTGTTCAATAATTCGGATATTATGCGGATAGATTATAGTGCGGAATATGACTGTGATAAAGTTGAAGAGGCAGACAAAGGATATATCCTTTACCTTAAAGCAAAGACAAAGACCGTTGCTTACGACAGAGTTAAAATGTGGGTTGATGGTAAAAGACCTCTTCCAGTCAAAATAGAATGCTTCGCCTCGTCAGGCATGTTGATCAAGACCCTTTATTTTAAAAATATCAAAGATTTTGGCGGAGGAATTGTACGCCCTGCCGTAATAGAGACAGACAGCCCTCTTTATAAAGACTACAGGTCGATTATTATTTTTGCAAAGGTTAAGAAAAAAGATTTGCCTGATGAAGTTTTTTCCTTAAATTATATGCCGAAACTGGAAAGTCTCAGATAGCACAGTCACACTACTGAAAATCTAAGAAGGATGTGAAAATCAGGCATGTTTTTTACACGCTTTTCACAATTTTACTGCCGCGAGCTCAGGAAATATA
>Ga0307429_1001361_pt1 | contig 11667 bp, 8 predicted proteins | sample SalMarWE160230MG_FD_202151 | JGI IMG/M metagenome (GOLD analysis project Ga0307429, IMG submission 202151) | Salt marsh sediment microbial communities from the Plum Island Ecosystem LTER, Massachusetts, United States - WE1603-230 | ecosystem: Environmental > Aquatic > Marine > Intertidal zone >...
GGCCCAGAAGCGCCGGGACCGGGCGCGGAGCCAGCTCGCCCACGGGCTGAAGGCCACCAGGGCGTAGAGGCTCACGTGCAGCGGCAGGTAGTAGCGGGTCTCGACGTGGGCCGGAAGGATGGCGGCGACCGGGAGCAGCAGCACGGCGAGGGTCAGCCACGCCTCGGCCCGCAGGCGACGGGGCCGCGAGAGCAGCAGCCCGACCAATGCTGCGTAGAGGACCGCGTAGTCGAGCAGCCGACGCAGCGCGTGTCCCGCCCAGAGATCGCGCACATAGGCGGACGGGTAGCGCAGGTCGAGGCCATTGAAGAGATGCCGGGCGTACAAGCGGGACATGCCGACCGGCTGCTCGGCCAGCATCGCCGCGTAGTCCGTGAGGTTCGCGATCCACCGGGAGTCACGCGCGATGGCGTGGCCGTCGTGGTCGATGAACGCGGCGGCCGCGAAGGGGTAGCGCGGATCCAGGCTGGTCTCGTACCTCTGCCACCAGAGCCCCTGGAGCAGCGCGTCCAGGTAGAGCCCGCGGCTGGTGAGATGCTGGGTCTGGAGCAGGGGGCTCGGCGTGCCGAACCGGTGCGCATTGATCGCCATCTGCGGGGCCCACGCCAGCAGGACTCCGGCCGCGAGCGCTCCGACAGACAGCATTCGACGCAGGCTGCCCGGCTGTCGCAGGCCCAGCCGCACGGCCAGCGGCACGGCCGGGAGCAGCGCGATCAGGTACACCGGACGCACGTTGCTCGCGGCGCCCAGACACAGGCCGGCCAGCAGGAAGCGCAGCGACGACGCCTGGGAGAGCAGCAGCACCCCCAGCAGCAGCAGCGACAGGGCTGGAAAGTCGGTCAGCGGAAACCGGAAGTGGTCCGTCCACAGCACGGCGAGCAGGCATCCGAACGCGAGGATCGGCCCGAGGCGCAGGGGCGGGAGGTCGAAGCTCCGCTCGCAGACGCGCGGCACGAGCACCGCCTGGAACCACGCGAGGTGGAGCGCCGAGACGATCGGGAAGAGCGTCGTGATCGGCGTGCCGGTCCAGCGGGCGAGCCGGTCCAGAGCCCCGACGAGCAGCGGAAACAGGCAGCCCCGGTACGGCGAGTCGAAGCGGAACAGCGAGAAGGATCCGTCGGCGAAGTACGAACGACCGAGGACCAGGTAGTCATGCGCGTCGAAGAGATAGCGCTCCGGCCCGCGGACGGCGAAGCAGGCCAGATACGCCGCCGCGCCCGCCGCGAAGGCGGTGGCCTGCGGGTGGCGACCCAGGAGCGACAGCCAGCCCGCTCGCACCTCGGCGCCTCCGTAGCTCGCCTCGGCCAAGAGGCAGGGGCTTCTGGTGGGCCGTCGGGGACTCGAACCCGGGACCCTCGGGTTAAAAGCCCGGTGCTCTACGAGCTGAGCTAACGGCCCGGGCACAGGATAACGGGTTCGCGCGAGCGCGCTGCGACGTGTAGGGTGCGGGCGTGCCTCGCGAAGGGCAGCTCGGCGTGGGCGCGCTGTGCGCGCTGGGTCTGCTCGCCTTCGCCCTGCACGCGGCAAACGCGCTGCTCCTGACCCAGACGCAGGGCTGCGAGTCGCGAGCGCTGGTGTGCTCGGCCGAGGAGCCGCGCGCCTGGAGCACCTCCGATACGCAGCAGTACCTGAGGCTGGCGGCGCAGGCGCGCGAGCGCGGACCGCTCGGCGTCGACACGATGCGCCGGCCGCCGGGCTATCCGTGGCTGCTTGCGCTGCTGCTGACGCTGCTCGGCGCGCCCACGCCGGCGCTCTGGTTGGCGGCCGCGCTGGCGGGCCTGGCGGCGGCGGCGATCGGCTGGCTGGCGGCAAACCTCTCGGGCAGCCGCGCCGCGGGCTGGGCGGCGGGCGGGCTCTTCTGTCTGTGGCTCAACTCGTACGCCTACTCGGCGCTGCTGCTCACCGATGCCCCCCACGCCTACCTGGTGGTGGTGGCGCTGGCGCTGAGTCTCGCCTGGCGCGCGTGCGAGCGGAGCTCCCGCGCGCTGCTCGCCGGCGCGGCCTGGCTGGCGGCGCAGACATTGCGCCCGACCTTCGTAGCCCTGCCGCTGCTGCTACCGCTGCTGCTGGTGAAGCGCGGCGCGGGGCGCCGCTACCGGCGGATCTCGCTCGGCCTGTGGCTGGTGAGCCTGCTGGTGCCCGGCTGGCTCGTCGCCCACAACTGGCTGCGCCACGGCGTGGCGGCGGTCTCCGCGCTGCCGAGCGGCGGCCTCGCCTGCGAGGCCGCCGTGCGCATCCGCGCGGAGCTCGGCGAGGGGCGCTTCCGTGCGCTGCGCGCCGACTGCTTCGAGCGCCACCGCGGCCGGCGCTATGCCGAGCGCATCCCCGCCGAGTGGCGCGAGGGCCTGGCGGTCTACCGCGCGCACCCGGGCCTGGCCCTGCGCCTCCAGCTCGCCGAGCTGCGCGAGCAGCTGCTGCACCCGATGGCGCCGTACTTCAAGCCGCAGGTGGAGGGGCTCTACCCCTCCTGGCTGCGGGTCGGCGGCCGCCTGCTGCGGATCTTCTGGCTCGGGGCGGCGGCCGCCACGCTCTGGCTGCTGCGGCGCGATCCGGCGCTCGGGCTCTTCCTGCTGCTCACCGCCGGCCTGGTGTTGGGGCCGGCCAGCAACATCCAGAGCGCCGGCGGCCGCTACCGCTTCGTGCTCGACCTGCTCGCCCTGCCGGTGCTCGTGGCCGGCGCCGCCGTGGCGATGCGCAAGGGCCGCGAAGCGGCCGCGCGGCGAGCCGTAGGCGAGCGAAGTGCGGACCCGCGCTAGGTCGGCCGGAAGGGCTCGTCGCGCGCGATGGTCTGGTCGCGGCCCGGCCCGATCGAGATCAGCTCGACCGGCACGCCCACCAGCGACTCGACGCGCTGCACGTAGCTTCGCGCCGCAGCCGGCAGATCCTGGTAGCGCCGACAGCCGGAGAGATCCTGCTTCCAGCCGCCGTGGGTCTCGTACACCGGCTCCGCCTCGACGATCTCGTGCAGCGTCATCGGGAACTCGTGGGTGAGCTTGCCGTTCACACGGTAGGCGGTGGCGATGCGCAGCTCCGGCAGGCCCGAGAGCACGTCGAGCTTGTTGATCGCGAGCTGCGTGAAGCCGTTCACGGTGGCCGCCTCGCGCAGCATCACGGCGTCGAGCCAGCCGCAGCGGCGTGGCCGCCCGGTGGTGGCGCCAAACTCCGAGCCCAGCTCGCGCAGCCGCTCGCCCAGCTCTCCCGTGTCCTCGCTGGGGAACGGTCCGCTGCCGACGCGGGTGGTGTAGGCCTTGGTGATGCCGAGCACGCGGTCGATGCGCGTCGGGCCGATCCCCGCGCCGGCGCAGACTGCGCCGGCCACGCAGTTCGAGGACGTCACGTAGGGATAGGTGCCGTGATCGACGTCGAGGAAGGTGCCCTGCGCCCCCTCGAAGAGCACGTGCTTGTCGTCGCGCAGCGCGCGCTCGAGCGTGCGCTCGGTGTGGTCCACGTAGGGCTCGAGCCGGCGGCCCCACTCGAGCGCCTGCTGCGTGAGCGCCTCGGGGTCGATCCGCGGCACCCCGTAGTAGCCCTCCAGCTCGAAGTTCTTCTGCTCCGCGATGTGGTGGATCGCCTCGCGCAGGTCGTCGGGCTGGAGCAGGTCGGCCACGCGGATGCCGCGGCGCGCCACCTTGTCCTCATAGGCGGGGCCGATGCCGCGGCCGGTGGTGCCGATGGCGCGCCCCCGGGCCTTCGCCTCGCGCGCCTGGTCGAGCGCCGTGTGCCACGGCAGGATCAGGTGTGCGCGGCCGGAGACCCGCACGCGCGAGGGATCGCGCAGCGCGCCACGCCGCTTCAGCTGCTCGAGCTCGTCGAGCAGCACCCCCGCATCCACCACCACGCCGGCACCGATCACGTTGATGGTGCCGGGGTTCAGGATGCCGGCGGGGACGACGTGCAGGATCGTCTGCTGCCCCTCCACCACCAGGGTGTGTCCGGCGTTGTTGCCGCCCTGGAAGCGCACCACCAGCTGCGCCATCGGGGCGAGCCAGTCGACGATCTTGCCCTTCCCCTCGTCGCCCCACTGGGCGCCCACCGCCACCAGTGTCGTCACGGGCCGAGCTCCACCAGCTGCGCGGAGATCATGTGGTCGAGGCTGCGCAGCCGCTCCATCACCGCCTGCTGCGGCGGCGAGTCGATGTTCACGATCATGCAGGCCTCGCGCCGGTCGCGCGCCAGCGCGAGCTGCATGCGCGAGATGTTGACGCCGGCCTCGCCGAGCACCGTGCCGACCTGCCCCACCACGCCCGGCCGGTCGTGGTTGTGGAGCAGCAGCGTCGGGCCCTCCGGAATCGCCTCGAGCATGAAGTCGTCGATGCGCACGATGCGGGGCTGGTTGCCGTGGAACACCGCCCCCACGATCAGGCGGTCGAGGCAGCCCGTGACGCGCGTCGACATCGCGCTGGCAAAGTCGAGGCTGCGGTTCGACTTCGACTCGATCACCTTGATGCCGCGCTCCTGCGCAAGGACCGGCGCGTTCACCATGTTCACCTGGTCGGTGACCGATTCGAGCAGGCCCTTGAGGACGGCCACGGTGAGCGGAGCCACGTTGAGCTCGGCGGCCTCGCCCGAGTACTCCACCTCGATCTGGTCGATGCTGCCCGAGCACAGCTGGCCCTGGAAGCGTCCGAGCTTCTGCGCCAGCTCGAGATACGGCCGCATCTGATCCAGCATCTCGCGCGAGATGGAGGGGACGTTGACGGCGTTGCCGATCACGTCGAGCAGCAGGTAGTCCCGCACCTGCTCGGCGATGGCGATCGCCACGTTCACCTGGGCCTGCTCGGTGGAGGCGCCCAGGTGCGGCGTGCAGATCACGCGCTCGTGCTGCACCAGCGGATCCTCGGGCGGCGGCGGCTCTTGGGTGAAGACGTCGAGGGCGGCGCCGGCGACGCGGCCGTCCTCGAGGGCTTCGAGCAGCGCCTGCTCGTCGACGATCCCGCCGCGCGCGGCGTTCACGATCAGCACGCCCGGCCGCACCTTCGCGAGCGCCTCGGCGCCGATCAGGCCCGTGGTCTCCTTGGTGCGCGGCACGTGCACGGTGATGGCGTCCGAGCGCGCCAGCAGGGCGTCGAACGAGACCAGCTCGACGTCGAGCCGCTGCCCCGCGGACGCGCTGAGGAAGGGATCGTGCGCGATGACCTTCATGCCCAGCCCGCGGGCGCGGTCGGCGACGATGCGGCCGATGCGCCCCAGGCCCACCACCCCGAGCGTGCGGTTGTAGAGCTCGAGGCCCATGAAGCGGTTCTTCTCCCAGCGGCCGTGCTTCATCGAGGCCGTGGCCTGCGGGATGTGACGCGCCAGCGCGATCAGCAGCGCCACGGCGTGCTCGGCGGTGGTGATGTTGTTGCCGCCGGGGGTGTTCATCACGACGATGCCGCGCGCCGTCGCCGCCTGGACGTCGACGTTGTCGACACCGATGCCGGCCCGCCCGATCACCTTGAGCTCGCGGGCGGCCTCGATCACGTCGGCCGTGACCTTGGTGCCGCTACGGATCACGAGCCCGTCGGCGCTGCCGATCGCCTCGAGCAGCTCGCCGGGCGCGAGCCCGGGGCGGTAGTCGAGCTCGAGGCCGCGGGCGCGCTCCAGGATCTCGAGACCCTGCGGCGCAAGCTCGTCGCTGACCAGGACCTTGGGCACGGTTCCTTCCCTGTGGACCCATCCGGCGGGCCGGCTCGGGGGCGCACACGCTCCGCCGGGAACACCGCGGCCGAGGCTACTCTTGGGCGCTAAGCCCCTGACCGTGCTAGGGAAACACGGGTAGCGCCGCGAGTGTGCCGGAGCCCCGAAGGGGTGTCAACGGGGCTTCGCTAGCTTCCGCGCGTCTCCGCGGGCGCGGAGCCGGGAGGAGCACGTGAGCGAGCGGTCGGAGCGGCTCGAAATCCCCTGCCGGGGGGCTCTCGACGCCGTGGTGCGTCCGCCCGGCTCGAAGAGCCTCACCAACCGCGCGCTGCTGGCGGCGGCGCTCGCATCGGGCGAGAGCCGCCTCAGCGGCGCCCTCGAGAGCGACGACACGAGGCTGATGCGGACCTGCCTGGGCGCGCTCGGCTGCCGGGTCGAGCGCCAGGCTCCGCACTGGCGGGTGGCGGGCCTCGCCGGCCGGCTGCGCGCGCCCGCGACGCCGCTCGACGCCGGCAATTCGGGGACGACCGCCCGCTTCCTGACGGCGGCGGCGTGTCTGGCCGACGGACCGGTCGTGATCGACGGCAGCGCCCGCATGCGCGAGCGTCCGATCTCGGAGCTGGTGGATGCGCTGCGCCAGCTCGGCGCCGACGCCAGCGTCACGGGCCGCTGCGGCTGCCCGCCGGTGCGGCTGGCCGGAGGCGGCCTGGCTGGCGGCAAGGCGACGCTCGATGCCAGCCGCTCCAGCCAGTACGTCTCGGCGCTGCTGCTGGCGGCCCCCTGCGCGCGCCACGACGTCGAGCTGCGCTTCCGCGACGGCCGGCTCGTCTCGCGCCCCTACGTCGAGCTGACGCTCGAGCTGATGCGCGCCTTCGGCGCCGAGGCCGGCTGGAGCGCGGACGGCGCGCTGCGCGTCACGGCCGGGCGCGGCTACCGGGGCCGCGCCTACGCGATCGAGCCCGATGCCTCGGCGGCCGCCTATCCCTTCTGCGCGGCCGCCATCGCCGGCGGACGCGTGCGGGTGGAGGGCATCGCGCGCGACTCGATCCAGGCGGACCTCGCGCTGCTGCCGATCCTCGAGCGCATGGGCTGCGGCGTCGAGCGCGGCGCGGCGTCCATCGAGGTGCGCGGGCCGGAGCGCGGGCTGCGCGGCGTCGACGTCGACATGAACGCGCTGCCGGACGCGGTGCTCGCGCTGGCCGTGGTGGCGCTCTTCGCCGAGGGTCCCACCCGCATCCGCAACGTCGCCAACCTGCGGATCAAGGAGAGCGACCGCCTGGCCGCCCTGGAGAACGAGCTGCGCAAGCTCGGGGCCGAGGCGCGCGCCACGCGCGACGCGCTCGAGATCGTGCCCGGACCGCTGCGGGGCGCCGAGATCGAGACCTACGACGACCACCGGATGGCGATGTCGTTCGCGCTGGCGGGGCTGCGCATCCCGGGCGTGGTGATCCGCGATCCCGAGTGCGTCAGCAAGACCTGGCCGGAGTACTTCTCGATGCTGGAAGGCCTGTAGCGATGGCAGCCTCAGCCGCGCGGCCTCGTGCCGCGCAGCTCCTTCGGCTTGCGCCGACCGAAGAAGCGCTGCGGCCGTGCATAGAGCCAGGACTCGGGAACCCGGGGCGCGCGGGGTGCGGCGGAGACCCGCCCTTCGGCGCAGGCGGAGCTGCAGTACCACGTGCCGTCCAGCTTGAGCGACGCGAGGCCCAGGCTGCCGCGACAGCGGGCGCAGGAGCCGCCTCCGTTGGCCGGTCGGTGGTCGATCACGGGCCCCAAGGGTAGTGGCGTCGAACCCTTCGGCAAGCGGAGCACCCGCTTTGAGTGATGCGCAGCCGGCGATCGTGGCCCGGGGCCTGACCCGCCGCTTCGGTCCGCACCTCGCGCTCGATGCGCTCGACCTCGAGGTGCCGGCGCAGCAGACCTTCGGGCTGCTGGGGGCCAACGGTGCCGGCAAGACCACCTTCATCCGCCTGGTCACGGGCTTCCTGCTGCCGAGCGCGGGGACGCTGCAGGTCGCGGGGATCTCGCCGGCCGAGCACCCGGGCGCCGTGCAGCGCCAGCTCGGCTTCGTGATGGAGACCTCGCGGCTCTACCCGGAGCTCCGCGTGCGCAGCTTCCTGCGCTTCTGCGGCGGCACCCGCAACCTCGGCGGCGACGCGCTCGAGGCCGCGGTGGACCGCGTGCTGGAGCGCTTCCAGCTCGGGGCGGTCGAGGGGCGTCTGATCGGCAACCTCTCCAAGGGCTTCCAGCAGCGCGTCTCCCTGGCCCAGGCCTTCCTCCACCAGCCGCCGCTGGTGATCGTGGACGAGCCGACCGGCGGCCTCGATCCCGTCCAGCAGCGCGAGGTGCAGGACGTGCTCCGCAGCCTGCGAGGCGAGTGCACGGTGCTGCTCTGCACCCACGACCTGCGCGAGGCCGCGAGCCTGGCCGCGCGCGTGGCGGTGCTGCGGGCGGGGCGGCTGGTCACCGAAGGACCCGTCAGCGAGGTGCTGGCCGGCGACGCGCTGGCGCTCTTCCGGGGCGAGGAGGGCGCGGCGTGAGGCCCCTCTGGGCGCTCGTCCGCAAGGAGCTCGCGAGCCTCTTCGGCGCGCCGACGGCCTACCTGACGCTGACGCTGGTGGCCCTGGTGACGGCGCTGATCTTCTTCGACCACCTGCGCCTCTACAACCAGATCCTCTTCATCTTCGCCACGAACACGATGGGCGGCTTCGAGACCGACACGATCCCCGACCACGTGAACCTGTGGGACACGGTGTTCCTGCCCGTGATGGAGACGCTCGGCCTCACGCTGGTCGGAGCGGTGCCCCTGGTGACGATGCGCGTGTTCGCGGAGGAGCGCTCGCGGGGGACCGACGAGCTGCTCGTCACCAGCAACCTCACGCCGGGACAGATCGTGGCGGGCAAGTTCCTGGCCACCTTCGCCTTCGTCACGCTGATGATGCTGGTGAGCTTCGTGTACCCGGCGACGGCCATCGAGCAGGGCGGCCTCGGCGTGCTCCACCTGGCCTCGGTCTTCGTCGGACTCTGGCTGCTGGCGCTGGGACTCGCCTCCATCGGCCTGGCCTGCTCGGCCTTCACCAGCAACCAGCTGGTTGCAGCCGTCTCGGGCTGGGCGGTGGCGTTCGTGATGTGGGACTTCAGCTGGGCCAACGCCTTCATCGGGGAAGGCCTCGCCCAGCTGCTCAACCAGCTGGCGCTGCAGCCGCGCGCCATCGCCATCCATCCCCGCTACGGCGCCTTCGCGGAGGGCATCGTCTCGCTCGCGAACGTCGCCTACTTCCTCGGGCTGGCGCTGGTGGCTGCGGCGGTGGCCCGCTTCTCCTTCGACCTGCGCCGGGTCAACGGCTGATGCGCGAGCTCGCGCTGGTCGGCTTCATCGCGCTGCTCTCCGGCCTGGTCTCCTACTACGCGATCGGGGAGCTGGGCACGTTCAGCAGCGTGAACCTCGGGCTGGGAGCGCTGGCGCTGGCGATCGCGGCGGCGCTCGGACTGCATCGGCTGCGCTTCACGGGCGGACCCCTGGCGCGGCGCGTGATCGGCCGCGGCCTGCTCGGCATCGCGCTGGCGCTGGCGATCGCCGTCGGTCTCGAGCGCTGGGCGGCGTGGCAGGGCCTGACCTTCGACTGGACCTTCGAGCAGCGCTACGACCTCTCGGAGGCGGTGCAGCGGAAGCTCGCCGAGATCTGCTCCGGAGACGAGCCGCTGGTCGCCCTCTTCTACTTCGATCCCGAGGACCCTCGCAAGCGCGCCACCGGCCTGCTGCTCGAGACGCTGCAGCGCGCCGGTCCGTGTCTCGAGGTGCGCGAGCGCCGGATCGAAGAGAACCTGGCGGAGGTCGATCGCTACGCCGTGGGCTCCTCGAACACGGTGGTCTTCCAGCTGGGCGACGCGTTCGAGACCGTGCCCCGACCGATGGAGGGCACGATCTACGAGGCGCTCTACCGGCTCACGAGCCGCGGCGTCGCCACGCTGGCCTTCCTGCGCGGTGAGGGAGAGGGGGACCCCGAGCGCACGGACGGGCTCGGCTACAGCGGGCTGGCGGCCGCGCTGACGACCGAGGGCTATCAGGAGCGCATCCTGGTCTCCGCCTCGCTCTCCGAGGTGCCGGAGGACGTCGACGCGCTGATCGTGATCGCGCCGGAGCGGCCGCTGCTGCCCCAGACCCTCGACGCGCTCCAGCGCTACCTCGAGAGCGGCGGCTCGCTGGTGGCGCTGCTCGAGCCCGGCCGCGAGAGCGGCATCGAAGGCCTGCTGGCCGGCTTCGGCATCGAGGCGCTCGACGGGCTGGTCGTCGATCCGGCCTCGGCGCCCGTCGACGAGGGAGTGCGCGGGGTCAACGTGCTCGCCTTCAACTACGCGGCGCATCCGGTGACGGCCGGCCTGAACCGCAGCCGCATGACCTACTTCCCGGGTGTGCGCCCGCTGCACCTCCGCAAGCCGCGCGTGGAGGACGACGTGCAGCGGGTGGTGCTCTCGAGCCACCGCGGCTGGGTCAGCGAGGATCTCTCCTGGCTGGCGCGCAGCACCGGCCTGCCGGCCTCCGACGGCGCGCAGAGCGACTACCAGACGCTGGCGGCCGTGGGGCGCTACCCGCGCGACGGGAAGGAGACGCGGCTCGTGGTGTTCGGCGACGCCGACTTCGCCTCGAACCGCTACCTGCGCGCCCTCTACGATCTCGACCTGGTGCTCAACGCGGTGCACTGGGCCACGCAACGCGAGTCCGCCATCACGCTGCGACCCAAGGCGCTGCGCACCAGCGTCCAGTTCCCGGTGCCGCTCACCAGCTCGGTGCAGGCCCTGTACGGCGTGGGGCTGCTGCTGCCCGAGCTGCTGCTGATCGCCGGCGGGCTGGTCTGGCTGCGGCGACGGCGGAGCTAGCCTTGGCCGGGCCTCGCGCTCCGGCCCCTTGCTCGGCTTCGCCTTGCGGGCCTAGCCCTTCTCCTTGGGCGGCGGCTTGGTGGCCAGCGCGATGCCGGTCGCGCCGGCCTGCTGGGCGAGGTCGAGGATGTTCACGGCCTGGCCGAGCAGCACCTTCTTGTCGCCGCGCAGGATCACGAGCTTCTCCCGCGTGTCGGCCAGCGCCTTCTCGAGCGCCGCGTAGAGCTCCGCCTGCGAGGTCGGGACGTCGTTGACGAGCATCTGCCCGTCCTGCTCCACGGTCACCGTCACGCCCTGCGGCGTGGTGTCGCTCACCTCGGCGCCGGGCAGATCGATGTTCTTGCTCTGATTGGCCACCACCGAGCTGGTGACCATGAAGATGATGAGGAGCACCAGGAACACGTCCGTCAGCGGAGTGATGTTGATCTCCGCAACGATCTCCTCCTCGGGGTGATCCTCGTTACTGGGCCGGAACGAAGCTGCCACGGGGAGCCTCCCCCTCGCCCTCGGACGACTCGAGGTACAGGAGCGCCTGGACGAAACGCTCGCAGGAGCGCGCGTACACCGATGCGATCGCGCCGGCGCGCACCTGGAGGTAGTTGAAGAAGAGCAGGGCCACGATCGCGACGAACAGGCCCGCTGCCGTGGCCACCAGCGCCTCGGAGATGCCGGCCGCCACCACCTCGAAGCCGCCCGCGCCGTGCTCGGCCATGTCCTGGAAGGCGCGGATGATGCCCACCACGGTCCCGAACAGCCCGATGTACGGGGCCAGGGAGCCGATGGTGCCGACGATCCACAGGCCGCGCTTCAGGTCCTGGGTCAGCTCCGCCCGGGAGGTCGCGAGCACCCCCTCCAGATCCTCGAGCGCGATGTTCTTCCAGCGCATCGCCTCGAGGTACACGTCCGCGATGGGGGTCTTGGCCTTCTCGCAGAGCGAGCGGGCGCTGTCCACGTCGCGGCGCACCAGCAGCTCGATGGCCTCCCGGGTCAGCGCGCGGGTGCGGCGCTCGATGCCCGAGTAACGCCACACGCGCTCCAGCACGATGGCCAGCACCAGGATCGAGCCGGCCGCCAACGGATAGACCGTGAGCCGGCCTAGGTAGAGAAGATCGAGGAGTTGCTGGGCGTCAGGATGTCCCCCTTCAGCGGATGCACCGCCCGAACCGCCGCAGCGAC
>Ga0307429_1001370_pt1 | contig 11611 bp, 8 predicted proteins | sample SalMarWE160230MG_FD_202151 | JGI IMG/M metagenome (GOLD analysis project Ga0307429, IMG submission 202151) | Salt marsh sediment microbial communities from the Plum Island Ecosystem LTER, Massachusetts, United States - WE1603-230 | ecosystem: Environmental > Aquatic > Marine > Intertidal zone >...
CCCGCATCTCATCCATCGTTGCCTCGCCCTGCTGGCCCTGCTCGTCGTAGCTGCACCCGTCGCCGCGCAGGAGGCGCAGGACGCCGGCGCGGCTTCGGCGCCGCAGTTCCAGGAGGGCGACATCATCACGCTGGACAAGATCGACAAGCTCAAGCCCTTCCTGCCCGAGCAGTTCTGGAACAACCGGGACTTCTTCTTCTACGAGGGCATGCAGCTGGTGATCGGACCCACCATGCGCGACTACTCGCCCAACGAGGTCTTCCAGGCCGCTTCCAAGAAGTACCACGGCCAGGCGCGCATCGGTCCCGACGAGAGCCTCGAGAACTACACGGCCGGCCGGCCCTTCCCGGTGGAGGAGATCGACTGCAAGGGCGATCCCAACGCCGGCATCAAGATCATGTGGGACTTCGTGTACGGCAACGGCGGCGGTGACGGCAAGGCCCACTTCTTCTACTCGTACTGGGATCGCGGCGAGCAGCTCCCGCTCTACTACGAGGGCACCGGCCAGAGCGTGAAGCTGTCGAACCGCTACGAGCCGCAGTACGAGGAGAGCGGCGGCGACATCTTCCGCGGTGAGAAGCGCAAGGGAGCCTTCGGCGCCCACGTGGACGCGCCGTTCGACGCGCGCGGCATCGAGCTTCTCTCCTATCGCTACAAGTCGTCCGACATGCCGCGCAAGGACGCGCGCAACGACGACACCTGGGTCTACGTGCCGACGCTGCGTCGCGTGCGCCGCATCTCCTCGGCCCAGCGGACCGACGCGGTGGCCGGCACCGACTTCACCTTCGACGACCTGCGCAGCTTCAACGGCATCGTCCCGCAGTACGAGTGGAAGTGCCTGGCCGAGCGTCGCATGATCGCCCCGATGAACACGATGGTGAAGGCCTACCCCTACGAGAAGGACCACAACTTCGGCCCGTTCGGTCTCTCCTTCGCCAGCGACCGCTGGGAGCTGCGCGACGCCTGGCTCGTCCGGATGATCCCCAAGAACGACGACCATCCCTACCACCACAAGGACATCTGGATCGACAAGCAGACGCTCGCTCCGCTCTACTCCTTCGCCTACGACCGCAAGGAGGAGCTCTGGAAGATCATCTGGCACATGAAGCGCTGGAGCGAGGACGAGGAGCTCACGGGCGAGTGGTTCCCGGGCTGGGAAGAGGTGCCCGATCCCAAGATGCTGCCGGTGATCAGCGACATCATCGTGAACGTCCAGACCGGAACCGGCAATCGCATCGAGTTCTGGGACGCCCACGGCACGCCGCTTCCCAGCAAGGGCAAGATCCGCCGCTTCATCGATGTGGGACGCCTGACCAAGGGCCGCTAGCCGGACCCGTCGCGCCCAGGCGATGGCGCTCGATCCGCCGCGTCTGCCGCTCGCCGTCCGCCTGCTCAACGCGGTGGGCGGATGGCTGCGCGCAGCCGGCCTGCCGCTGGTCGAGCTGGCGCCCGAGCCGCTGCTGGAGCGGGCCTGTCGTCGCACGGGTCTCGGCGAGTTCGGCGACCCGGAGTTCCGCGAGGGGCTGACGCGCCTGCTCACCAGCTACGAGCGCGAGGCGCGGCTCACGCTGCTGGGCCGCATCATCGCGCGGCGCGACGTCCTGCGGCTGCTCGAGGGTCGCCTGCGGCTGGTCGAGTCCTGGCGACGCCATCCCGAGATCCTGGGCGGCCGCATCGAGCGGCCGATCTTCATCCTCGGCCTGCCGCGCACCGGCACCAGCATCCTCCACGAGATGCTGGCGCAGGACCCGGCCAACCGCGTGCCGATGACCTGGGAGGTGTTCGAGCCCTGGCCGCCCCCGGAGCGCGACAGCCACCCGGACGATCCGCGCATCGAGGCGGTGGAGCGCCACCTCGGCGGGGTCGATGCGCTGCTGCCCGACTTCAAGCGCATGCACCCGATGGGGGCGCAGCTCGCGCAGGAGTGCGTGGCGATCACTGCCTTCGAGTTCGCCAGCTGGATCTACCCCACGGCCTACCGGGTGCCGGGCTATCAGGCGTGGCTCGAGCAGGCGGACGCGCGCCCGGCCTACCGCTTCCACCGGCGCTTCCTCCAGTACCTGCAGTGGAAGTGCCCGGCCGAGCGCTGGGTGCTCAAATCACCGGGCCACCTCTGGAGCCTCGATGCGCTGCTCGACGTCTACCCGGATGCCCGGCTGGTGCACTGCCACCGCGACCCGCTGAAGGTCGTGGCCTCGGTCGTGAGCCTCGTGACCACGCTCCGCAGCCTGGCCTCGGACCAGGTCGATCCGCTGGAGATCGGCGCCGAGTGGAGCAAGTCGCTGGCCGAGGGCCTGCAGCACGCGATCGACGTCCGCGAGCGGCGGGAGCTGCCGGCCGAGCGCGTCTTCGACCTCCGGTTCCCGGAGTTCATGAGCGACGAGCTCGGCATGGTCCGCCGCCTCTACGCCCACTTCGGCCTCGCACTCTCCGCCGAAGCCGAGGCGCGCATGCGCGGCTTCCTGGAGAGCAACCCTCGCGAGAAGCACGGCGCGCACCGTTACGCCCTGCGCGACGCCGGGCTCGACCTCGACGCCGAGCGGCGCCGCTTCGCCTTCTACCAGCGGCGCTTCGAAGTGGCGTCCGAGAGCTGAGCGGGCGGCTCAGTCGTCGAGGCCATGCCGGGCGAGCCACTCCGTGTAGAGCGCGACGCAGCGCGCGAGCTCGCGCGGCTGACCCATGTAGTAGTGCGTGGCCCCCGGAATCTCGTGCATCTCGCGGTCGCCGTGGGGGATCGCCTCGAAGAGGCGCCGCGTGTGGCTCGGGGTGCAGGCGTCGTCGGCGCGGTTGCCCACCACCAGGGTCGGAACGTGGGTGTTGGCGCCGTTGCGCTCGCCGTGGGCGCGGGAGCGCGAGAAGCTCCACTGGGACAGCCAGCTGCGCAGCGTGCAGAAGCGCGCCAGCCCCACCGGTCCGTCGTTCACCAGGCGCGGATCGCCGAGGTAGCAGCGCCCGGGCTGTCTCTCGTTGGGGTCGACGCTCGGGTCGAGGAAGCGCGGGTCGGCCATGGTGCCGTGCACCACGAAGCAGCGCTCCTCGTGCTCCCGGCCACCGCGTCGCAGCGCCTCCAGCCGCTCCTCCACCCAGTCGGTGATGCGAGCATTGCGCGCGCGCTGCGCCTCCCGGTAGCGGGCGAGGAAGTCCTCGTCGTAGGGAGGCTGGTGCGGGTTGCGCGGGTCGTAGAGGTCGAGCTCGGGGTCGCGCCGCGTCGGGTCGCCCTCGTCGACGATCGACGGATCCATCCACTCGGTGAGCGTGACCGACCGGCTCACGTGCGCCGCCACCAGGAAGATCGCCTCGCCCGGCACCAGTGCCTCGCGGGTGAGGTCCGGCGGATCCCCCGCCGGCGTGGCGGTGAGCGTCGGCTTCTCCGCCTGCTCCTGGTAGAGCAACGCCAGCGAGCCGCCCCCGCTCCAGCCGCCGAGCACCACGCGTTCGTAGCCGAAGCGCTCGCGCAGGTCGCGGATGGCGGCGCCGAGATCGAGCACGCACTTCTCCATGATCAGGGCCGTGTCGTTGCCCCGGTAGCGCGTGTTGACGAAGACCACGTGGTGCCCCGCGCGGGCCATGGCCGTCATGATCGGCAGGAAGCTGCCTCCGCCGATCGGATGGCTGAAGACGATGGCGGTCTTCGCCTCGCGGTCCTCGGGTCGGATCTGCATGGCCTCGATGAAGACCCAGCCCGGCTCGCCGCCGTAGGTGTCCTTGAAGGCGGCCTGCTCGCGGAAGCCGATCAGGTAGGGGGTCCGCCGGACGCGGCGCTGCGGCTCGCTCAACGCCGGATCTCCGCGGCGCGCATCGCGGGGCTGGGCCGCAGCGGCCGCACGGTGTCGAAGGCGATGATCTCCCACTCGAGCCGCGAGAACTCGTGGTGCTGCTTGCGCGCCATCTCGCGCGCGACCTCCGGCGGGCCGTGGTGGATGCCCTGGGGCGCATGGATCAGGTGTCCGATCGGCAGCCGCGCGCCCAGGAAGCTACCGGAGTGATAGAAGGCCACCTCGTCGTAGTCGGCGTTTCGGTGGTACCAGGGCAGCCGCTCCACGCCCTCCCGGCTCTCCGCCGGCCGCGGCAGGAAGTGCGCGACCATCACGCCCGGCGCCGCCAGGAACTGGTGGACGGTCGGCGGCAGATGCAGCGTGTCGCACAGGATGCTGTTCCAGTCGCGGATGTTCAGCTTGAAGGGGAAGAGGTCGCCCTTCCAGCCCGCCACGTCGCAGGGATGGAAGGGATAGAAGATCGAGGACAGCTGCCCGCCGTGCTGGACCACCACCTCCCACTCGTCGCGGCCGTCCCCCTCGAGGACGCGCGGCTCGGGCACCGTGAGCAGCGTGGGATCGAATGGAGCGTGGCGGCCGAGCATGCCGAAATCGGGGATCTCCAGCTCGCCCACGGTCTGGATGCCGACGAAGAGGGTCTCGGAGTCGTCGGGCACGATCCGGAACGTGACGGCCTTGGGCACCACCACGTAGTCACCGGGCTCGTAGGCGACGGGGCCGAACTCGGTCTCGAAGGCGCCTCTGCCGCGGTGGACGAACCAGGCGGTGTCGCCGTCGACGTTGCGGAAGAACGCGGGCATGGGCTGCGCGCGACGGCTCACGAAGATCTCGCAGTCCGCGTTCTCGAGCAGCACCAGCGGGCGCCCGCGCGGATCCGTCAGGTCCTCCGGCTCGAGACCGGTGGCGTCGACGTCGCGGTGTCGGTACTCGCCCTCCACCCGGTAGCGGGTCGGATCGTGGCGGCGGTAGAGCTGCGCGGTCCGGCCCTGGAAGCCCCGGCGGCCCAGCTCGTCGTCCTTCAGTCCCTGGAGGTCGACGTGGGCTTGTCGCGGGGTCTCGCCCTTGCAGAACTGGATGAAGGACTTCATCGGCTCGCTCCTCGATCGCTCCGGTCGCCGGCCTGGAACCCGCCGCGCGGCGGCTAGAGGAGCCACTTCGCGAGCTTCGTCTTCCACCGGCCGTACGGCGGATAGAGGAAGCTGGGATCGAAGCGCAGCCCGCGGGAGAGCACGGACTTGCGGTGGCTGAAGGTCTCGAAGCTGAAGCGCCCGTGGTAGGCGCCCATGCCGGACGGACCCACCCCTCCGAACGGCAGCTGCGGGACGCTGATGTGGAGCAGGGTTCCGTTCACGCACGCCCCGCCGGAGCTGGTGCGCGCCAGCACGTCCTCTTCGACGCGGCGGTCGCGGGTGAAGAGGTAGAGCGCCAGGGGCTTCTCGCGCTGGTTCACGAACTCGACCGCCTCGTCGACGCTCCCCACCGGCAGCACCGGAAGCACGGGGCCGAAGATCTCCTCGCTCATCACCTCGGCGTCGGCGGCGACCTGCCGCAGCACGGTGGGCGCGACGAATCGGTCCTCCTCGTCCACCTGTCCGCCGAAGGCCGGCTTGCCGTCCTTCAGCAGGCGCGTCACGCGCCGGTGATGGCGGCCGCTCACCATCCGCGCGTAGTCGGAGGTGGCCTTCGGATCGTCGCCGTAGAACTCGCGGACCGCGCGCTCCAGCTCCTCGACCAGCTCCTCCTCGCGTTCCCGCTTCACGAGCACGTAGTCGGGTGCGATGCAGGTCTGGCCCGCGTTGAGCCACTTGCCCCAGGCGATGCGACGCGCGGCGATCCGCACGTCCACGTCGCCGTCGACGATGCAGGGGCTCTTGCCGCCGAGCTCCAGGGTCACGGGCGTCAGGTGCCGGGCCGCCGCCTCCATCACCACGCGGGCCACCGTGCCGTTGCCGGTATAGAAGATGTGGTCCCAGCGCTCGCGGAGCAGCGCGGTGGTCTCCTCGACTCCCCCCTCCACCAGCGCGATCGCGTCGCTGTCCAGGTAGCGAGGCACCAGACGGGCGAGCCGCTCGGAGGTATGGGCGGTGACCTCGGAGGGCTTGAGCAGCGCGCAGTTGCCGGCCGCCAGCGCGCCCACCAGCGGCGAGAGCAGCAGCTGGACCGGGTAGTTCCAGGGGGCGATGATCAGCACCACGCCCAGCGGCTCGCGGATCACGCGCATGCGTCCCGGGATCGGGAGCCAACCGACCCGCTCCGGGCGCGTCCAGCGCCGGAGCCGGCGCAGCGCGAGCGAAGCCTCCCGCTTGACGGAGCTCACGTCGGCAGCGAGGGCCTCCAGGACCGGCTTGCCCAGATCGGCCTGGAGCGCCGCCACGAGCTCGTCGCCGTGCTCGACCATCATGGCTCGCAGGGCCTTCAGCTGCTCGCGACGCCAGGCGAGGGGGCGGGTGCGACCCGACGCGAAGCTGCGGCGCAGTCCCTCGACCGTGCCCGGGATGCGCTCCACGTCGGTATGGGGACCGGGCCGGGAGTCGGCGGCGGCGCTCATCGAGCTTCCTCCGTGTGGGTCGAGAAGTCTACCACCGATCGATTATGCTGAGGGCCGACTCGGAGGTCACCCCGTGCCGATCCGCCACTATGGCCCCCGCGCCTGCGTGCGCCGCGAGCGCGAGCGTCTCGCGGCGCTGCGCTTCGAGCGCATCGGCGTGCGTCCGCTCGGCGCCACCCTCGGTGTGGAGATCGAGGGCGTCCACCTGGGTCGTCTCGACCCGGAGACCTTCGCGGAGATCGAGCGAGCCTTCCTGGCCTACAAGGTGATCTTCTTCCGGGACCAGGAGATCACGACCGACGAGCACCTGGCCTTCGCGCGCCGCTTCGGGGAGCTCGAGGACCACCCCTTCCTGCCCGCGAAGGACGGCTTCGATAAGATCGTCCGCTTCGCGAAGGACGACGCGGTGAAGGGTGTCGAGAACGTCTGGCACAGCGACGTCACCTGGCGCCAGGTGCCGTCGCTGGGATCGGTGCTGCGCGCCGTCGAGGTCCCGGCGCTGGGCGGCGACACGCTCTTCGCCGACATGCACGCGGCCTACGAGGGCCTCGACGCCGGGACGCGCGAGCGGCTCGACGGGCTCAAGGCGGTGCACGACTTCAGCCACACCTTCGGTCTCGCGCTGGCGCCGGACGAGCTGGCCCGGCGTCGCGCCGAGTTCCCGCCCGCGCTGCACCCGGTGGTGCGCACCCACCCCGCCACGCGTCGCAAGGCCCTCTACGTGAACGCCATCTTCACCAGCCACATCGAGGGGATGGAGCGCGAGGAGAGCGACGTCCTGCTGGACCACCTCTACCGGCAGGCCGACGTTCCCGAGTACCAGTGCCGCTTCCGTTGGCGCAAGAACAGCATCGCGTTCTGGGACAACCGCGCCGTCCAGCACTATGCCGCCTCGGACTACGACCCGCAGGCGCGCGTGATGGAGCGCGTGACGGTGATTGGCGACGCGCCGTTCTGAGCTCCGCCCGGGCACCCGCGCGGCCCCGGCACCGCGATGAGCGATCGCCATCCGACGCTGCGCGCGCTGGACCTGCCGGACGTGCGCTACTTCGTCGCGGCGCGGTTCTTCGGGATGTCGGGCCGCTCGCTGCTCCACGCGACGCTCGCATGGCACATCTTCGCCCTCACCGGAAGCGAGTTCTGGCTCGGGATACGCGGGCTGGTCGAGTTCCTGCCCGTGATCCCGGTGGCGATGCTCGGCGGCGCCATCGCCGATGCGCGCGATCGACGCAACGTGATCTGGCTGGCTCGGGCGGCGTCGCTGCTGTGCGCTGCGGCCCTCTGGCTGGGAGCCGGGCACACCGAGCACCCGCTCGCGTTGATCCTCGCCGCCGCCCTCGGGCTGGCGGTCACGGCGGGCTTCGAGTTCCCCGCCGGCCAGGCGCTGCTGCCGGCCCTGGTGCCGCGCGAGATCTTCCAGAACGCGGTGGTGCTGAGCGCGATGGTCCGCAACGTCGCCGTCGTCAGCGGACCGCTGTGGATGGGCTTCGCCATCGACGCGGGCGGCGTGCGGGCCGCCTATCTCTCCAGCGTGGTGCTGCACGCCGTCTCGCTGATCGCGCTGCTCGGGATCCGCCCGACGGGGGCGAGCGCGACCGGCGCGCGGGTGAGCTGGGCGGCCGTGCGCGAGGGCGTGGGCTTCGTGCGACGCCACCCCGTGCTGCTGGGCGCCATGAGCCTCGACATGTTCGCGGTGATCCTGGCCGATCCGACCGTGCTGCTCGCCGTCTACGCCGAACGGATCCTGGAGGTCGGGCCGATCGGCTTCGGCCTGCTCTCGGCGGCGATCGCCGCGGGCACGCTGCTCACCACCCTGCTGCTGCTGCTCCGCCCTGCGTTCGCCCGCCCGGGCCGGACGCTGCTGGCCGCCGTCTTCGGCTTCGGCGCCGCGAGCGCGCTGTTCGGCGCCTCGAGCTGGCTCCCGCTGTCGCTGGCAGCGCTGGTCGCGGTGGGGATGGCCGACCAGCTGAGCATGGTGGCCCGCGCCACCCTGATCCAGCTCTCCACCCCCGACGCGCTGCGCGGACGGGTGAACGCCGTCAACATGGTCTTCATCGGCGCCTCGAACGAGTTCGGCGCCGCCTTCACGGGCTTCCTGGCGGCGGCCACCAGCGCCGTCTTCGCGGTCGTGGCCGGCGGCCTCGGCTGCCTCGGCGTGGTGGCTGCGGTGGCGGTGGGCCTGCCCGAGCTGCGGCGCCACCGCGTGGCCCCGCCGGAGCCGGCTCAGCCGCAGGCGAGCCCGTAGCGCTCGACGTAGGACGCGAAGCGCCGCCGCACCTGCTCGGCGCCGAGACCGTAGCGATCGAGCGCGTACTCGTGGGCGCCGTGCTTGTCCTTCGGGTGGCGCCGCACGTGCTCGCGCAGCCGCGCCTCGACCTCCGACGCGAGCGGCAGGCCGAAGTGCGCGTAGGTGCGGCGCGCCACTCCCAACGGGTCGGAGACGAACTCGCGGTAGTCCACGTCGAAGAAGCGCCGCGCGTCGGCCTTCTCGCGGGCGGCCAGTCCGCGGTCCAGCGAGGTGGCGTAGAACTCCATCACGGCCGGTCCGAGCGCCGCGAGATCGACGCTGCGCCGGCCCCGCATCAGCGCCGCCGTCATGCTGCACACCGAGGCCACGCACTCCAGCGGATTGCGATGCGTCCAGACCACGCAGACGTCCGGGAAGGTCTCGATCAGCACGTCGATGGCCCACATGTGCGCCGGCGCCTTGAGCAGCCAGCGCTCGCCGGGGCGCTGCCAGTCGAGCATGCGGAGCAGGTCGGCGTAGTAGGCGTACATGCGCCGGAAGTCCTGCCGCAGGAACCAGGACGCGTACGGCTCCATCACGATCTCGATGCCCATCTGCACGTCGCAGAAGGCGTGGGCCATCAGCAGCACGCACTCCTCGGGATTGTCTGCGGCCACGTGGTGGATGCGGGTGAACTCGGGATTGCTGTCGCGTCCGCGCGCGTAGTGGGCCTCGACGGCGTCGCGCCGCGGATCGCCCTGGCCGGGCGCGAGCTCGCCCTCGTAGGGATCGGGGAAGAGCGCCTCCCAGAGCCGCAGCGGCCGGGCCGCCGGATCGGCGGCGAGCAGGTTGAAGAGAGCCGAGGTGCCGGAGCGTGGCAGGCCGGTGAGGACCACGGGGCGCCGGATCGCGCGCTCGCGGATCTCCGGATGCTTGGCGAAGGCGGCCTCGACCCGCAGGCGCGTGGCCAACAGCGACACGACGCGTCGGTGGTTGCGCCGACGCCCCCGCTCGTCGAACTCCGCGGTGCGCTCGTAGGTCTCGAGCAGCACGCGCAAGCCCTCGCGGAAGCTCTCGTCGCCGAAGTCGCAGAGGCCGGTCGCCTGGCGCGCCGCCTCGAGCAGGCCCTGCTCGCTGAACTCGAGCTCGCTCAACGCCAATCCCCTCCGCTGCGCGTCGCCGTCGTCGGGCGCGCTACGATGCCACAGATCCCCCGGGGATGCGGAGGTGGGATGGCGGGAGTGCCGTACGGCCGCGCCGTGACCGAGCTCGCCCGGCGCGATCCCGCCGCCGAGGCCGTGGTCCACGAGGGGCGCTGCCTGACGCGCGGTGAGCTCGAGCGCCGCGCCAACCGGCTGGCGCGCGCCTACGCCGCGCGCGGGGTCGGGCCGGGCGCGCGCGTCACGCTGGGCCTGCCCAACGGGATCGAGTTCTTCGAGGCCTGCCTCGCCGTCTGGAAGCTCGGCGGCGTCCCGAATCCGGTCTCTCCACGACTGCCCCCGGCCGAGCGCCGGGCGATCGTCGACTGCGCCGATCCCGCGCTGGTGGTGGGCGTGCCGGAATCCGAGGCCGCGGGTCGGCCCAGCCTGCCGGCGGGCTTCGAGCCCGACCTCGCCCTCTCCGACGCGCCGCTGCCCGAGCGCACGCCGCCCCACGAGCGGGCGCTGGCCTCGGGCGGCAGCAGCGGGCGGCCCAAGCTGATCGTGGCGGCCAGCCCGGGCCTCTACGACGCCGACCAGCCCTCGCCGATCTTCGCCGCCAGGCGGGCGGCGCTGGTGCCGGGGCCGCTGCAGCATGCCGTGCCGTTCAGCGCGGCCTGGCAGGCGATCTTCGGCGGCGCCAAGGCCGTCGTGATGACGCGTTTCGACGCCTCGACGTGCCTGCGGCTGATCGAGCAACAGAGGGTCGACCGCGTCTGCTTCGTGCCGACGATGATGCTGCGCATCTGGCGCCTGCCCCGGGAGGAGCGCGAGGCTCGCGACCTCTCCTCGCTCGAGTTCGTGATGTCGGGAGGCGCGCCGCTGCCGGCGTGGCTGATGCGCGCCTGGATCGAATGGCTCGGGCCGGACGTGATGCACGAGGCCTTCGGCCCCAGCGAGCGGATCGGCGGCAGCTTCATCAGCGGGCGCGAGTGGCTCGAGCATCCGGGCTCGGTGGGCCGACCCTTCGCGGGCTCGCAGCTCCGGATCCTCGACCCCGAGACGCGAGTGGAGCTGCCGCCCGGCCGGCTCGGAGAGATCTACCTGCTGCCGGCGGGCGGCCCGGGCTCGACCTACCGCTACGTCGGCGCGGAGCCGCGGCGCACCCCGGACGGCTGGGAATCGGTGGGCGACATGGGCTGGCTCGACGAGGACGGCTATCTCTACCTGGGCGACCGGCGCAGCGACATGATCCTCACGGGCGGGCGCAACGTGTATCCCGCCGAGGTCGAGGCGGCGCTGGAGGAGCATCCGGCGGTGCGCTCGAGCTGCGCGATCGGTCTTCCCGACGAGGACCTCGGCCAGCGCGTCCACGCGCTCGTCGAGCTGGCGGCGGCGGTCTCGGACGCGGAGCTGCTGGCGCACCTGCGCGAGCGGCTGGTCGCCTACAAGCTGCCGCGCAGCTTCGAGCGCGTGGCCCGCCCGCTGCGCGACGACGCGGGCAAGCTGCGCCGCACGGCGCTGCGCGCCGAGCGCCTCCAGCCGCGCGGCTAGCGGCGGGTGCCGAAGAGCTCGGGCGCGGGCGGAGCCAGCCCCCGCACCGGGTGCGGCCGGTAGGGCGCCTCGAGGCTCCGGACCTCCTGCTCCGACAGCTCGATCTCGAGCGCCTCGATCGCAGCGTCGAGGTGCGCGAGCTGCGTGGCGCCGACGATGGGCGCCGCCACCGCGGGCCGCGATAGCAGCCAGGCCAGCGCCACCTGCGCCGGCTTCGCCCCGCGCGCCTCGGCGACCTTCCGGACCGCCTCGACCACCTCCCAGTCCGAGGGCTGGTCGTAGAGGACCTGGTCGATGCCGTCGGTCGCGCTGCGCGTCGTCGACTGGTCGCCCAGCTTCTGGCGCGAGCCCGCGAGCATCCCCCACA
>Ga0307429_1001372_pt1 | contig 11605 bp, 6 predicted proteins | sample SalMarWE160230MG_FD_202151 | JGI IMG/M metagenome (GOLD analysis project Ga0307429, IMG submission 202151) | Salt marsh sediment microbial communities from the Plum Island Ecosystem LTER, Massachusetts, United States - WE1603-230 | ecosystem: Environmental > Aquatic > Marine > Intertidal zone >...
GGCCTGTCGTTCGCCCACCCGTTGAATAGGGATTCCTCCAAACCCAAGCCTGTTGACCTCAAGTCCGGTTTTTCCAAGGACCACTCGCGACATAGAATCATCCTATCTTTTATCGGCTCGATTGTATTGAATTACCTGTCATGAATGAACAGCGTTATGTGCATGCCCTTCATGTGACGAATCTCTTACAGGAGAATAAAAAACCTCCCACAAGCCCATTACGAGTTCGACAAGAAATAATAACACAGAACCTGCGCCAACGTAGCTTATATTCTCGGTATACCCTTTAGCGGAAAGGGGGATGATCCAAACAGCAATTCCATAATGTCGGTTGCCCGTTACCGGTAACAGACCGCGTCTTCCTTTTTGCGACGAGACAGAGAACACCCTTGCATGATATATTTTATCGAGGATTTGAAACGCTATTTTGAAAACCCGGATTGAATCGCTCTTCCTGATATGGAGGCCTCCTGCGTTAGGGGCCTTGACTCAGGCTTTGTCCTGTTGCCTTTCGGAGATCTTTAAAAAAGCCTCTTCGGCCGTATTCGTCCACAGTCTGTCTTTATGTTTCTCTAGCTTCTTGAGGATGTCATGGGATTTGTGGGTTCCAATCTTTCCCAAAGCTTCGCAGATTGCAGCTATTGATCCCTCGCTAAGGGGTCTCTTTTTTTTTCTTTAGAAACGTAAGCGGCCCCAGACTGAGCCGACGGTCAAGTGTTTCGATCAAGAAATCCTCAAGCGATTCTATCTCTGGCATTTCAACGTCCCCATAAAAACCAAGGGCGCTAAAAAGGGAAGCCTCAATTTGCAGATCTTTATCTGAGGGGAAATCTTCCGCCTTATGCAGAATTTCGAGGAATTTTTCCAGGCCAATTTTGCTCTTGATTCCGCTCAGACACCGAACCGCCCTTTTCTGAACGCCAATATCGGTATCATTGAGGAGATCGAGGTATAATGTTTCCCCATCACCACCCATGATCTTATAGTATATCTCCAAAGCTTCCTCTCTGAGGCGCGGGTTTTCATGGTTGATATAAGTCCGCAGGGTGCTGGCAAAGGGTTGAATCCACTCATCACGCTTCATTTCTCCCAAAACCCGCATGATGTCTATGGCGGATTTTGTAGCGAATTCCCTTTTATTAAGCTCATCGAGAATAAGGTTGATGCCTGAGGAATCGACTTGGAGTAATATCTCGCAGGCATGTTTACGGACCAAGTGGTCAGTGCTCTGCCTTAGAAGTGAGAGAAGATGGGGAACAGATCCGGCGCGGAGTGTTACCAGAATGGGGGCGATGGCCATATGTATTTCCTTGCTGCCGGTCAGGAATTTTCCCTTCAATTCACGCATGATCTCGCCCTGTTCGATTTCCTCTAGAATTTTTCCTGCAGAAAGGGAGAGCTGTGTTTTCTCATTAAACTGGCGATCAATATGGGTAATGATCTTCAGGACCTCCTCGTACCGATCCCGGCGTATCAATTCGGGAATAATCCGCGTAATGATTCGAGCCGCTTTAAGATATCGTTCTCCATCCTGCATCTCGTCGAACTGGGTGAAAAAGGAGTCAATGTTCCGAAGAAATTTGCTTGTAAACTGCTCAAACTTGATCTTTCGCTGCATGGCCTCTGGAAGTTGTTCAAAGAGAATAAGTTTGCGTTTGAAATACTCTTCGAGGATAGGGGCTCTTGCCTTGATTTCCCTTAGATTCAGAGATGAGGCAACCTGTTTGGCAAGCCCTACCACTTTCCCCTGAGGGAGTTCACTCTCCTGAGGGCGAACATCCTCCTTGAGCAATGTCTGGGATATCTTGAGGAGAAGTTCATCAGAGATACAGGCGATTATCTCTCTATTAATTTCAGATTCCTTGAATTCCTTGGTTTCAGCGATATCGGTGTTCATCAAAACAGGAAAGATGACGTGAGGGTCTTGGATGTGCCGAGCGATATCCTGAATGATTTGCCTTCTCAGATTTTTTATGCCTTCTTCGTCCAGATCAAAGAAGAGGGGGATCGTTCTGAAGTCTTTCATGAGGCGCGAAAGGGCGATTTGAGATCGCCAGGGGATTTCCCGCTTTACGGCCAAGAGTTCTTCGATGAAGATGTATGAAATGTTGAAAATCCCTCTCTCTTGCAAGGTCCGGCTGAATCGTTCCTTATCGCTTTTTTCGTGGGTGTCGACAAAAACCGGCTCGCCCATAACGTCGATGAAATTGGTGAATTCCGCCCGAGTCATGGTATTCTTAAGAGTTAAGCTAATGAGATCTTTCCGCTCGAGGAATTTGGCAAATTTGGGGGCGTACATCTCTGCCATCCCCCGCAACATCAGGGAATTGAGGTTATGGCTTTCTGGAAGCACCCCTTCGATCAAAATATTTTTCCCCTCAGGATCGTCACGAACCATGAAGGTCAGCTCGCCTTTGCCGGTGAAAATATTTTGAAAATCCTCGTAGAGTCCTACCTTGGCCTTCTTTGCTTCGGGATGATCGGAAGTGTAAAAACCGGTGCGGAGAAAGGCCTGGATCAGGGAGAGTAAAAAATCCGCGACCTTAGCCTTGATCTCCTTATGCGGATCATCTGTTAGTGTCGCTGGGCCAGAAACGTCTGTTTCAGTGGGGGTTGTTTCCATTGGAATCCCTCATAGAGAGATCAACGCAAAACTTAAGTACATAATTTGCCTACCTATATACATGGGTTCCCTTCTCAGCTCTCGATATAATACTTGCGTGACATGGCAAACGAGATGATTTCCTTAGAACAGGCCGCTCTCTCTCAAATAAACGAATAAATCAATTTAAAATATTTTTCTGTTTTTATTAAGTAATTATACCAGAAAATACATCATTTGTCAATTGAAGAGTCAGTGCGGGTGTATAGGGGCTTGATGCTAGTAATTTTCGGGATGTCCCCGAAAGATTATTGGCGACAGTTGTTTCATTATAGGTAAGTCTCACGGGGTGGGATTCGTTTGAATTGTGACAATAATTGTGACCTTATCAGACCCGTAGCACACCGTGGTAGCCCCTCAAAGCTACTCTCCCCGAGTAATGCGATCAGGGCTTCCTCTTATCCAGTATCTCCCGTATCCGCTGGGAGAGCTCCTTTGCCTCGAAGGGCTTCTGGATGAACCCGTCGCAGCCCCGCTTCAGAATCTCTGAGGCCTGTCCATCGATGCTGTAGCCGCTCGAAAGCAGCACCTTAACCCTGGGGTCGAGCTCCCTGAGCCGATCGTAGGTCTCCCCGCCCCCCATATCCGGCATGATCAGGTCGAGGATCACCATGTCGATGTGGTCGGAGTGGGCCCGGTAGAGCTCGACGGCCTCCCGTCCGCCTCTCGCCGGGAACACGGTATAGCCCAGCATCTCCAGCAACTCCTGGCTCACCTCAAGCACCATGGCCTCATCGTCCACCAGAAGGAGGGCCTCGTGGCCCCTCTCGAGCCTCCACGAGGTCATCGGCCTATCCGGGACCTCCTGCGGGGAGGCGGGCAGGTAGATGCTGAAGGCGGTGCCCTTGCCCCTCCGGGAGTCCACATCAATGTGGCCACCGTGGGCCTTTACCATGCCGTAGGCCGATGCGAGGCCCAGGCCGGTACCCCTCGCGAGACCCTTGGTGGTGAAGAAGGGTTCGAAGATCCGCTCCATGGTCTTCTTGCCCATGCCGCTGCCGGTATCCCTCACCGTGATCAGCACGTAGGTGCCGGGCTTCACCTTATAGGGCTTGTCCATAATCTCGGCGTGGGTGAGGTTACGCGTCTCGATGAACAGATCCCCGCCGCCGACCATGGCATCCGCGGCGTTCACATACAGGTTCCACAGAACCTGCTCGATCTGTCCCTGGTCCGCGTGGACGCCGTGGAGGTCCTCGGCGAGGTGCTGGTGCACGCGGATGTCTTTTCTGGTGGCGTCGAAGGTATCGGAAGTCTCCCTCACCACGCGGTTGATGTTGAGGGGCTTGATCTCATACTGGCCCTTCCTGGCGTAGCCGAGCAGCTGCCTGGTGAGCTTTGAACCGCTGTCCACGAGCTTCTCGATACCCTTGAGCCGCTTGTAGTGGGGGTGGGCCGGGTCGGTGTTGAGCAGCATGAGCGAGGCGTTGCCCATAATGCCGGTGAGCAGGTTGTTGAAGTTGTGGGCGATGCCGCCTGCTAAGGTTCCAAGGGCTTCCATCCTCTGGGCGAGGTGGAGCTGCTCTTCCAGTTGCTTTCTTTCCGTGATATCCTCATAGATCACGAACTGATCACCGGTCTTCATGGTCACTGGCCGGAAGTGTATAGTCTTCTCCGATCCATCCTTGCACGTCACCGTGAAGGTCTCTTGTCGAGACTCACCGGGCTCTGCTCCACGCAGGTCACTGATCCAGGCGGAAATCGCCTCTTTACGGTACTCCTGATCGGGGTAGGCCTTGTTGAACCATTGCCTTCCGGTGGGGATATCATTGAGGTCATATCCGAAGATCGCTCTGAACGTGGGGTTCAGGTACTTGTAGCGGCCATCTTTCCCGATGATCGACACACCGAAGGGGGATTCCTCCACCAGAATCCGGAATCGCTCCTCGCTCTCCCGCAGGGCCTCCTCGGCGAGATTGCGCTCGGTGATGTCCGTATACACCGCCACGACACCCTCCAGCTCATCGTCTATCAAGATGGGTGCAGCGGCCAGAATCACGGGGACGGGAGTGCCGTCCTTTCTATAGCGAACCGTTTTCCTGGGAGGGATCTTTCGGCCGGAGAGGGCTTTTCTGGTAAGGGTTGTCGCCTCTTGATGTACCTCGGGAAGGGCAATCAGATCATCGATATTCTTCCCCACTACTTCCTGGCGGGTATAGCCGAAAATCTGCTCGGCTCCTGGGTTCCACTCGAGCACCAGGTTCGAGGCATCGAGGGTCACGATGGCTTCCGGGGCGTTATGCAACACGGATTCCAGGTACACCTGTCGTTTTTGTACCTCAATCTCCGCCTGCTTGCGCTCGGTGATATCCCTCACGAAAGCCAGATCAGTGGGTTTACCTCCATATTCAATGTGCATGGCATTCACTTCCACCGGTACAGTGGTGCCATCTTTTCTGAGAAGCTCAATCTCATAGATAGAGGGGACATCCTTTCCCTCCATACGCTCTGTGTATCGCTTCACCACCAGGTCCCGATGCTCAGGGGCGACAAACTTCACGAAACTCGCCCCTGTCATCTCCTTGGGGAGGTAGCCCACCAGATCAGTTGAAGCCTCGTTGATAAAGGTCAGCACCCCTTCCTGGATCATGATAATGCCATCCTCTGAGTTCTCAACCAGTGCCGAGTATTTTGCCTCCGATTCCCTCAAAGCCTCCTCCGTCTTCTTGCGCTCGCTGAGATCCACGATGATCCCCCGAAGGCCTATAGTGGTGTTCTCGCGAACGATAGGGCTCGAGTAGATCTCAATGGGGAATGTTCCCCCATCCTTCCTCTGGGCAGTGTATTCAACACCACCCAAGTGTTCTCCGCTCAGCGCCCTCGCAAAATTCTCCCTGGCCCTGTCACGATCTTCAGGGGCGAGCATCTGAAAGGCGTTGAGGCCCTTTTCAAATTCATCCCTGGGATACCCGAACAGATCAAATGCACAGCGGTTGGCAAAGGTGAGATCGCCTCTCTCATCTGTCTCGAAGACTGGTTGTGGCAAGGAGTCCGCCAACTCCTTATATCTCGCCTTGCTCTCGAGCAACGCATCTTCAACTCTCTTGCGTTCTGAGATATCCTGATAAATCCCATAGGCCCCTACAATGCTCCCATCGATGAGCACCGGCACCCCAAAGAATTCAACATCCACCGTGCTGCCGTCCTTCCTTTGCCTCGTGCCAGAGCCATGAATCGCTCTCCCTTCCAGGGCCTCCTTGGTATAGGACCTGGCCTCCATGAGGTATTGGGGGCCGGCCACGACCTCATCGAGATTCTTACCAATGATCTCGGATTCCTCGAATTGAAAAAGTTGCTCGAACTCCCGATTGCAGGAAATAATATGGTGTGCTTCATCGAGCGTTACCATGGCTAACGAGCTGTAATGAATTAAGGACTCCAGGTGTCTCTTTTGATGGCGTAAGTTCTCCTCGCTCTGCTTGAGCTCAGACTCCAATGCCTCGCATTCCGCAATCCGTTGACGGAGTTCGACCAATTCCCCTATGAGTTGCGACTTGGTTTTGCCCTCGTCTCTCACTGCATGCCCCACATGATAGAAGGTAAGATTTTTTCCTGATTTTCCCTATTTCTGTTGATTTTGCAAGGAAAATACCTAACTCGGATAAACCGGAATTGAGGAATTGAAGATAAGCGCTTCAATAGAATCTCTCAATTCCTGAATTTACTGACCACGGAGCTATTCCTGGCGGAAGAAATTTTGACCATTTTTCGCATAATTATATTTGTAAGGGACTAAGGGGCATTTTTGTTAGGTGAGGGCAATGAATATAGGAGGAAAAACGAGAATATCGTGCATCGGCTTTATTGGGATCTCCGTATACCGGGAATAATCGTATCATGCCTTTCCAGTGATCTTCTCCCCTAGCCACCTGAACCAGGTCTCCAGCCCTTGGCCGGTGGCGCAGGAGATGGGCATGACGGTAAGCCTTGGGTTCACCTTACGCGCCTCTTCCCTGAATCGCTCCGTATTGAAGCTCAGGTGGGGCAGGAGGTCAATCTTGTTGAGGAGCAGTACCTGGGAGACCTGGAACATGAGGGGATACTTCTCCGGTTTATCGTCTCCCTCCGTGGTTGAGATGATCATGGCCTTATGGTGCTCTCCGATATTGAACTCCGCCGGACACACGAGATTTCCCACATTCTCCACTACCAAGAGCCGTATGCCATCGAGGGTGAGCTCGGCCAGTGCTCCCCTCACCATGTTCCCATCAAGGTGGCAGGCGCCGCCGGTATTGATCTGCACGGTGGGAATCGAGTGTGCGGCTATCCTCTCTGCATCGTAAGAACTGGCGATGTCTCCCTCAATGACCGCCATGGGCGTAGTCTCTTTCAGCGCCTCGATAGTTCGCTCAAGGAGCGTGGTTTTCCCTGCCCCGGGGCTTCCCATGAGGTTGACCACCATGATCCCTTTCTCATCGAAAAAGGCCCTGTTCTGCAATGAAATGCGCTCGTTCGCCTCAAGGATGTGTTTGACGACCTTTACTTCCATCTTCGATTCCCCTCTTTTCCTATCTCCGGCTCGTATGCTAATCGCCTGAGGCCTTCAACCCCTGTTTCTGGGCCAGCACATCCAGATGCAGAGTGATGAGATTCTCCAGCTCAAGAGGCGCAGGAAACCCGATAAGCCTCATATCCAAGGTTTTGATATACCGTTTACATTTCTTGCAGAAATCAACGCGATAGCCCTCATCTTCCTCGCTGGTGAAATACCCCAGCTCCTTTGCCCTTTCCTCACCACAGAAGGGGCACTTAAGCCGTGGATAGTGCCACTCATAGCCACAGAGCTCGCAGTGGAGGAATCTCTTGCCTTCATCGCTGAGGTATGCCATGTTTGAAGGTGAGCCGCACAAGGGACAGTAACCGTAATTCCAGGTATATCCCTGAATCACTTCTGCACTCGATTCCCTCAGGGATCTCATTGATGGCTTTAGGGCCATGTGGGCCAAGAACTTTGCTACCACCGGCGAGAGCGATACTTCCTGGGACATCGTGGTGATTCTTCCCTCATCACCCGAGAGAACCGCTCCTATCACATCCCGCACCCACGTGGGCTCGCCCTGCACCCTGTTGAGTGCCTGCTCCAATGCATCTTTATCCTTCCTCTTCGTAGAGGCCAGATGCTCCAAGAGCCGTTGAAACAGCAAGATGGCACCCTCATGGTCAATGGGCAAATCCCCCCTTGAGAACAAGGGAAACCCCTCTCTCGTCTTTATTTCGCGAACTGATGCATCCCCTGCATCATAGGTAATCACAGGTTGGATCTCATCCAAGAACCCCAGTAATTCCCTGTATACTAAGAGGGCCTCCTGGTACATAGGTTTTTGTTGGATGAGTTGATCTATCTTCTCTCCCAGCTTATCGAGCATGAGCGCTATTGCCTCGCATGCATGGTGGAATTGCAGCAAAAGGGGTGCCTCATTGTCTTATGGACACCCCTTTTTGCAGCCGTTTTTCTTAACCGGCCAATCCCTTGAGCATCTGCCACTCTTTGGATAGCTCTCTCAGGGGCCTGGCGATTCTCTTGAGGGCAGTCTTTCTGTCTATCCCCATTGGCGTTACCGTAGCGTGCGCATACTCATGGTACTTTAAAGGTTCATCCGCCAAGAGGTAGAAGACCCTCACGTCCTCAAGGCCAGTGACCACCGCTTTAGCGAACTTGGACTTCGCCTCGGCGAGGCGCTCTTTGGCCAAGGCAACCATCTCACCTCGATCACCGAAATTCATGGCCCCTGTCGGACAGGTCTTGACGCAAGCAGGCAGGAGTCCATTATGAACCCTGTCCACACACATGGTGCACTTGGCAATGTAGCCGGTTCCCTTCTCAGCCCTCGGAATGTCGTAGGGGCAGGAGTCCCGCACGTCTTGGCTGGTCTCTTTTTTTAATTTATCCGTGTACAGGACCGCTCCGGTGAGCTGATCGATAATAATAGCATCTGGGTCTTCCGGAATCTCCTTACAGGGCGGTTCAAGGCAATGCCTGCACTGATCAGGGAAAAAGTACCACACCGGTTTATCGTCGCTTCCCCTGTGTTCGGAAAAACGCACCAGTTTATAGGTGTAAAAGGAGAGATCCTCAGGATTCTGGAACCCTCCCCTGTTTTGGGTCTTGGTCGCCGGGAGTTGATTCCACTGCTTACAGGCAACCTGGCAACCCCTGCACCCCATACATAGGGTGGTATCAATGAAAAATGCCTTTCCTTCCATCAGATTACCTCCTTTACATCTTTCTCACATTGACCATGAAGGCCTTGGTTTCGGGTATTCTCGTGTTGGGATCGCCGGTGGAAGGGGTCAGGAGGTTGGCGGAATCGCCGCCATCCTTGGGATAGACCCAACCATAGTGCCATGGTACCCCTACCTGATGGATCACATTACCCTGGATCTTGAAAGGCCTGAACCGATGGGTGACAACGGCAACAGCCTCGATCTTTCCACGAGCCGATTCCACAATAACCTTCTCACCCTTCTCGATTCCCCTGAGTGAGGCAAGCTCCGGGCTCATCTCCACAAAGAGCTGCGGCTGTGCCTCAAGCAACCACGGCTGCCACCTGGTCATCACCCCTGTCTGCCAGTGCTCGCTCACCCGGTAGGTGGTGCACACGAAGGGGTACCTCGGGTCACAAGTCCTGTAGACATCCATCTCAGTACCATAGATGGGGGCCGTTGGGTTGATGAGCTGTCCGGACAAGAGGTTCTTCTCCACAGGGCACTCCAGCGGCTCGTAGTGCTCGGGAAACGGACCATCTGTCCTACCAGGGCCGAAGATGTTGGCGTATCCCTCTTCTTTCATGATGAAGGGATATTTGGTCTTGGGATTGGGAGTGCCATCCGGATTGAGCATGGGAGGCCAGCCACCATCCGGCACATCACCGGCCCATTTTGCCCCATCCCATTTTATAACGGGATGCTCTGGATCCCAGGGCTTTCCGTATTTATCCACAGAGGCACGGTTGTAGATTATGCGCCTGTTCACCGGCCAGCACCAGGCCCACTCGAGATTCAGCCCTATGCCTGACTTCTCCCTCGTCCGCCTGGCAGCCATATTTCCCTTATTCGTATAGGAGTTGCAGTAGAGCCAGTTGGCGCTGCTGGTCGAACCGTCTGCCTGGAGAAAGGCAAAGCTGGGAACCAACTCCCCTCTCTTGAAGGTTGTATCCCCCACCGTCACATCCTTCAGGAAGTAGCCGTTGATCTCCTTGGCTACCTTGTGGGAGTCGAACGCCCCCTTGGTGGTATAGTCCCACTTGAGGTTGAGGATAGGATCGGGGAATACCGCATTCGCATCCCTCCGGTAGAGGTATCTCACCTTCTTGAAGAGCTCCGACATGATGTCCCCGTCCGGCTTCGCATCACCGGGCGGCTCTGCTGCCTTGTACCGCCACTGCATCCAGCGGCCGCTGTTGGTAATGGAACCCTCTTTCTCCACGGAAACCGCACAGGGAAGCATGAATACCTCTGTCTTGATCGTCTTTGGGTCCATATCAGGGCCTTTCCAAAACGAGCCCGTCTCATTGTCGAAGATATTCACGTTCACCAGCCAATCCAGCTTGGCCATAGCCTGCCGTGTCTTGTTCGCATTGGCACCTGAGCATGCCGGGTTCTGTCCCCACGCGAGGAAACCCTTGATGTTGCCCTTGTACATCTCATCGAAGATATCGAGCCAGCTGTAAGCCTTGCCGGCATCTATCTTTGGCATCCACTGGTACCCGAACTCATTCTCAGGCCTCGCCCTTCTGCCGAAGAAGGACTTCAGCAGGCTCACCATGTACTTGGGCTCATTCTGCCACCAGTTCGCGCTCAAGGGATCATTGCTTTTCGGTCTTCTGCTGAGGTAGGAATCAAGGGTCGGCCACGTGGTGCTCGGGTTTGCCAGGTACCCGGGCCATATGTGATAGAGGATGCAGTGATCGGTGGAGCCCTGGACATTGGACTCGCCTCTCAGGGCATTCACGCCACCACCGGCAACGCCCATATTACCGAGCAGAAGCTGGATAATGGCCATCGCGCGGATATTTTGGACACCCACGGTATGCTGGGTCCAGCCCATGGCATACATGATGGTGCCTGCCTTTCCCTTTGCCCCGGTTGCCGAGTATAGCTCATAGACCTTCAGAAGGTCCTCCTTCGGCGTTCCGGTGATCGCCGATACGGTATCCAGGTCATATCTGCTATAGTGCTGCTTGAGCTGCTGGAATACACATCGAGGATCCTTGAGGCTCTTGTCTTTGCGTGGAACACCATCCGAATCCTTCTCAAAGGCCCACATGCCCTTGTTGTAGGCGCGGGTCTTGGGATCATACCCTGAGAAAAGGCCGTCCTTGAACCCATACGTATCGCCCAGGATAAAGGGTGCATTAGTATACTCAGCAACATATTCGGTGAAGTACTTGTTGTTCTCGATAATGTAGCTGATCATGCCCCCCAGGAAGGCGATATCCGTACCCGACCTGAGCGAGGTGTAAAAATCGGCCTTCGAGGAGGTGCGCGTAAATCTCGGGTCCACGCTGATAAGCTTCCCCCCTTTTTTCATGGCCTCTGTTACCCACTTGAATGAGATGGGGTGGTTTTCCGCAGCGTTGGAACCCATGATTAAGATGCAATCGCTGTTTCTAATATCAATCCAGTGATTGGTCATTGCGCCGCGTCCGAACGACTCTGCCAGAGCCGCAACTGTGGCGCTGTGTCAGATACGGGCCTGGTGCTCGATATAGACCAGACCCATGGCCCTCATCATCGCCTGCAGAGGCCAGCACTCCTCGTTATCCAGCGCAGCGCTTCCGATGTGGGCTATCGCCTCGGTCCGGTTCACAACCTCGCCCTTGCTGTTCTTGTAGATGAAGGTTTCATCCCTGGTCTTCTTCATATTGAGCGCAATCTTGTAAAGGGCCCAATCCCAGGATACCTTCTGCCAGGCATGGCTATAGGGCTTACGGTAAAGAGGTG
>Ga0307429_1001373_pt1 | contig 11588 bp, 7 predicted proteins | sample SalMarWE160230MG_FD_202151 | JGI IMG/M metagenome (GOLD analysis project Ga0307429, IMG submission 202151) | Salt marsh sediment microbial communities from the Plum Island Ecosystem LTER, Massachusetts, United States - WE1603-230 | ecosystem: Environmental > Aquatic > Marine > Intertidal zone >...
TCGTTTCCTATCTCAGTCAAAGTAGATCCATTATTTCTCATCTCAGCAATTTTTTTCAAATTACTACCCTCAATAAAGTTAAACATTTGATCCAAATAATGCTCAATGCTATCCCCTACTATTTCATTTGCAGTCATTTGTAAATCATCCCTATCAACACCTTCACTTTCAACCCGCTCTTTTGTCATTTGATTTAAAAAGAAAAGTACTTCTTTATGAAGGGCTGAATTATCTCTTTCCCATTTTTTCAACAAACCTCGATTTTCACTAATTTGGTGATCAATCTGTTCCTTTGTTAAAACATCTCCTGAATAAAGATCTTCATTTTGCAAGTTCCAGTAAGGCAAAAAAGATTTAAGATTGATAGCCAAATTCGTAAAGAAAAGGAAGGAATTTTTCTGGAAAGACAAATCAAAGGTATAAAAAAGGTTATCTAAGTTTGTCCGCAGGGCATTAAGAAAATTGTTAAATAAATGAGGTCTGGTTAATAATGTTACATCAAGACTGGCCTGTTTAAATTGACCATTTTTAATCTGAGAAACAATCTTACTTACTGACATTTCTGTCTTTATTTCTCTTTCTTTACTAACTCTGTCGATCAATTGCTGTCTTATATCTTTCTCTTTCACAAGTCCTACTTTTCTCATAAATTTCTCAAGTTTTTGCTCAAAATCCAACTCTATCTCCTTTATCAATTCAAAAAGTGAAACTTATTCTTCCAGCAAGTCTTCTTCCACATCGGCTAAGTGGCTGTACATTGTCCTGCGGGCAGCTTTTTTATCACCTTTTTTAATAGCCTCAAGAAGTTTTGTGTGTTCCTCAAGGTACTTTTGAGGATGACCAGGGAGAGCCCAACTTTTTTCCTTTATATTTACCCAAAGGCTTTCCTTTAACCCATCGGCTAAGTAATTCATCATCTGGAAAAGAATAGAATTATGAGCTGCTTTAGCTATGGCAATGTGAAACTCCCTATCAAATTCCATAACCCGGGGAGTATCATTGAGGGTATTCTCCATCCTATCAAGAGCCTCCTCTATCTCTCTTATATCTTCTGAAGCCGCCTTTTCAGCCGCGAGTCCAGCAATTTCTGTTTCCACTGCTTTTCTTGCCTCCAGTAGTTCAAATGGGCTTTCCTCTTCCTCAAGTTCCTTAAATCTTCGCTCATACAAAGGTGAATTGAGATTATCTTTTATGAAATTACCTTTACCACCTCTGCTTTCTATCACTCCTAAAATTTCCAGAGCGCTCAGCGCTTCCCTGACCGAGGGACGAGAGGTTCCAAACTTTTCTGCCAGAATATGCTCCGGAGGAAGCTTATCTCCTAGCTTTAATTTACCCTCCTTTATTAAATCCTGAACTTGCTCCACTATCTTCATATATACTTTTTTAGTTTTAACTTTTTTAAACACTGGAATCTCCTTCTGTCTTACTAGTAATTTAGTCAGACAAGTTTAATATTATTATAATTATAAATAAAATTAAGTCAAGTCTCCGAAATTAAATCAGAAAAAGAATTGCGAAATGTCAGGACAAACTATGCGATCTCTTAGGGAAAATCTAACCCCGGTCACTTTTCCAATTCTTCAAAGCAATTTTTTCTTCTTTCTCAAATCTTTTTTGCCTTAGCATAAGCTCATCAAAGTCTACCAGATGTCCGTCGAAACCTGGTCCATCCACACAGGTAAATTTTACTTCATTTCCTACTGTCACCCGGCAGCAGCCGCACATTCCGGTAGCATCCACCATAATTGAGTTTAGACTAACTCTTGTCTTTAGATTATATCTTTTGGTTATCTCAGAGGCTGCTTTCATCATGGGGAGAGGTCCAATTACTACTGCCTCATTGACACCTACCCCACTTTCCAGGATTTGCTTTATTAAATCGGTGACAAAACCATGATGACCAAAGCTTCCATCATCGGTGCTGTAGAGGATCTCATCACTTACAGCTTCCATCTTATCCGTAAAGAAGAAAAGATCTTTACTTCTAGCTCCAATTAAGGAAATGACCTTATTACCGACCTCCTTATATCTTTTTGCCTCTGGATAAAGAGAAGCTACTCCTACTCCTCCACCCACACAGAGCACGGTGCCTATTTTTTCGATAGGGCTGGGGATCCCGAGGGGCCCCAGAAGATCCTCTATTGTCTCTTCCTCCTTCATTTTAGCTAGTTCTAAGGTGGTTTTTCCCACTTCCTGAACCACTATAGTTATGGTTCCTTCCTTCGGATTGGACTCAGCAATGGTAAGGGGGATACGTTCTCCCTTTTCACTAAGTCGGATCACTACAAACTGGCCAGCCTGGAATTTAGAGGAAATTAAGGGAGCCTTGATGCGAAAAAGTTTAATCTGGGGTGCTAAATCCTGTTTTTCCACGATCTTAAAATGTTTGGTCTTCATTATTGCTCCTTTTTACTCGATTCCACATCTTTTACCTATCCAATTTCTAAAATCTTTATGGGAAGTGGGTTTATGATTTTGGAGGGCTTTTTTATGACTGTCTGAATTCCACAGGGAGAGACTAATTCTGAAAATCTACATAACTGTAGCCTTCCAGTCTTTCTTACTTATTGTGACTTAATTTGCACCCATCGATATAGGGGTTTGACAACAGGTTTGAAAACTTCGAGAATGCCCGGTGAGTAAAATCTGGGGACAAGCTGCTAGTACCTTATGAATGTCTTCCTGCTAGCCTGACCATTTTTACTTTTCTTGCTAAATCTCTTAAATCATACTCCTTCTCTGCTTTTCTAACCCTAATTTCATGGAGTCCTGCCATCATATCATCTACTTCACCGCGAGAATTTGTAAATTCCTTGATAATACTGTCCCGAACCTCCACTCCATAGAACTGACTAAAATACGGCATTCAATTTACCTTTTATCGTCAAAGTATCCATTTGGAACTGAGGTATCTAAATAGAGTTTAAGTGGTTTTGGCACTATCTTTTCTTAGCACTGCTTTTCATTCAAAACAGCACTTTACATTGTATAATAAAGTTGAGGACTGTCAAAAAACTCTTTAGAAAAGAACTTTTCCGTAAGGAGCGTATCCAAAGAGTAGCCTTTTTAAAATTGGATGGAGCAGCTTATGGGCATCTTTTGGCTTTACTACTGAAAGAGTATCACCGCCAGGCGGGGAAGGGGAGACCAAAATACCCTGGTAACGATTTTACTTTTGTCTATAATTCCTAGGTGGCTTTCATAGAACTTTAGCTAATTAAAATGGGGATGGCTGGGGAAAAATAATCCTGTCCCCATTTTCTTTTTACCAATGGGGAGGGGTCCAATCACTACTGCCTCATCAACACCCACCCCTTTTTCCAGGATTTGTCTTAATAAATCGGTAACAAAGCCATGATGACCAAAGAAGATATCGTCCAAGAGGCCTTTCTTCAAGCCTGGCAAAACATTAAAAAATTCCAGAGAAACTCTACTTTTTTCTTGTGGCTATGCAGGATAGCCTTAAACTTAATCTATGAAAAGAGGAGAAAAAGAAGCTTAACACTACATCCTTAAATAGTTACTTTTAATTTAAAATTTTCTTATCTATGTAACTGTAACCCCTTTACGTAATTGTAACTCTATAAGACCCTCTATGCTTGTCTCTTCTTTCTTAACATCGGCCACTTTTTCTCCCCGTGAGAGGACTACAAATCTGTCTGCGACAGAGTACACATGATGAAGATTATGAGTCACAAAGATACTTGCCATTCCTTCGCTTTTTAGTCGGGTTATAAAGTTTAATACTTTTTGAACACCACTCACTGCCAATGCGGTGGTAGGTTCATCCAGAATAACAAGGGAAGCCTTGAAGTACATAGCCCTCGATATCGCTACTCCCTGTATTTCTCCACCCGAACAAAACCGAACCTCCTGATTGGGCGAGGGTATATGCAATTTTAAATCCCTTGCTAACTTCTCAGCCTCTCTTCTCATCTTACCTTTATCAAGGACTTTAACTGGACCCCAGGATTTTACCGGTTGTCTTCCCATAAAGATATTTTGTGCTACGCTCAGACATCCTATTACTGCCTGGTCCTGATATACTGTTTCAATTCCCAACTTTCTAGCTTCCTTAACAGAGAAGACATTGACTTCCTCTCCTTTCCAATATATTTTCCCTCTGTTTTTAGAAAGAACCCCTGATAATATTTTTATCAGTGTTGACTTACCAGCGCCGTTATCTCCTATCAATCCTACTATTTCACCAGGACAAACCTCAAAACTCATCCCCTTAAGAGCATGGATTTTCCCATACCACTTGTGAATATCCTCCATCTTTACCAAAGGTGCCCCTTTGCTTTCCTTAACTTTTTTTAATTTCATAGCATAAGCCCCTTATGGCTATTTAGGCATTAAAATCCTATCCCTTAAGTTTGCTCTTGTCTTATTAATTAATATTGCTGCAAGCAAAATAAACCCATTTAATACCCCCCTTAATGCTGGTTCCATAGCCGTCATTGTGCAACCTGCATTAATTACACCCATCAAGAGAACTCCACCTAATGCCCCAATTGCTGAGCCTCTTCCACCTCGCAAGCTAACTCCGCCAATGATAGCACCAGCAAAGGCTAAAAAGATATCGCCTTCTGCTATTGTACTGGGAATGCACTTTAAATAACCAGTATAAAGCAATCCTGCAACCCCGGCAAGGGCTCCAGCAATTGTAAATATCCAGAAATGTGTATTACCTACATTGATCCCAAGCATGTTTGCGGCAAAACGTGTATGATCCAAAATGAAATAGAGAAAAATAGCCATTCCTATGAGAATAGGAATTGCGATAAATACCCCTCCTATTCTTCCTCCGCCAGGAATTAAAAGAGCCCCGGGCATTTTAATAATTGCCCCTCTCCGAAGATAATAAGTCATCCAGTTATATATCAAGAAAGTTGACAACGTAACAAGAAAAGGATTTAGTTTAACTTTACCAACAAAAAAACCGTTAACAGCACCTAACCCTGCTCCAACTAAGGCCATCAATATAATACCTGTCCAGCCAGGGAGCCAAGGGGCCCAATCGACTAATATCACCCCTACTATCATAGCTGTAAAGCCAGCATTTTCCGATAGTGAGAGATCCATATTCCCACCTAAAAGACATACTGCCTCGCCAAAGACAAGAAGACCAAGCGGAGCGGCAACATACAAAATAAAAAGGACATTTTTAAAGGTTAAAAACCTAGGTATGGTACAAGAGAAAAAAATGAATGCGCCGGCGATAATTAGCCATATCATATAATCTACCAGCGTAAGTTTAATCCTTTCTACACCAACCATCATGTCATCTCACTATATTTTTCAATTTTTCATAAGTTATCTATTTTACCTTCTAGGGAGGCAGGTTTTTTGTAAATAAACATCTGCCCCCCCTATCTCACTTAGCCTCTACATTCTTTTACAAAAAAATGTTAATTCTTGAAGAGGTCTTTCCCTCTAGCACTACCAGCCGGGCACTTCGATATTGGCCCAGAGGTATCCAGCGTCACAGTTTTCCTTAGTAACCACTATCGCATTTGTCTTGAACCAGAGATGACCTGCTACACCCACACCAACCTCTGCAGGAGACCATGCTGTCTTTGCTGCCCATATATCTGTACCCAGATGCTCCTTACCTGAAATATCGACATCTTCTGCGGTAATTACCTCACCCGGTTTTGGCAGGCCAGCATCACCTTCCTCTAAATACTTAACCATATAGTAGACTGCAAGTGGATTATAGAAGGGACAAGGTTGATCAACACATACATCAATTTCATCTGCTCTAATTCTATTCAGCACCCCAGGATTTGCATCCATAGTGGCAACGAATATCTTCTTTGGGTCCAAGCCAAGGTCCTTCATAGCCTCTACGGCCCCACAGGCCATAGGACCATTAGCTGAGTACATAGCATCTATATCGGGATATCTTCTGAGTAGACCCTCAGCTTCCCTTTTCGCAGGAGTCTCCTGGAACTCACCCAGTGCTTGCATTACATCTACACCAGAATATTGATCGATAACGCTATGGAATCCTCTACTTCGGTCTATTGCAGATGCACCTCCCAGTGGACCACGCATTTCAAGAACTAAACCTTTAACCTCACCTATTGGTTCAACTTCATTTTTCAAATACTCTGCAATCATTTCCCCGAGCTTTTGACCAGCTAAATAACCAGAGAAACCAATATACATCTTAACATCCGGATGATTAATATCGGCATCTGTAGTAAATACGGGGATATTCGCCTCGGTAGCCCAATCAACTATTGGAGCTGCAGCATCTTTATCCTGTGCGCATATTATAAGACCATCGATTCCCGCTTCAATCATTTGTTTTGACTGAGTAAGCTGTTTAGCAGGATCTCCCCCTGCCTCATTAGCTATCCAGTCATAACCATTATCCTCGCAGTACCACTGAAAACTTTGTCCGAAGAGCCATTCCCAGGTATTACTTATTATTTTAGTATCCAATCCAAATTTGTACTTAGCTGCATTTACTGATGCTGCGCCCAATGTTACTAAAAACAACGCCGCTATAAGCATACCTATTACAACAAATCTAACTTTCATTTTTCCCATTTTTAAAAACCTCCTTTTAACACTCTTTATTAATTTTCTCTGGTCTTACTTACTTTTTCACCTCCTCCTGGCTTTATTTTAAGCTTTACCTTCCAATTAGCCCCTCTAATACCCCTCGCCTCCCTCGGAGAACGCCTTCTCTGCCTTAAATTTTTCTGAAACTTTCCCTCCAGAGGATTCCCTTATAACTAGCCTTGGTTTCAGGATTATATCCTCAGGTGGCGTCTTGGTGCGATCAACCCCCCTTATCTCCTTTAATAAAGCCTGACAGGCTAAAGTGCCCATAGAATAGCTGGGTTGGCTTAAAGTAGTTAAAGCAGGCCTAGTTAAGGGAGCCCATACAGGATCATCGAATCCAATTACGGCCATCTCCTCGGGAATTTTTACCTTATTTTCCCTTAAGGTCAAGAGAGCTCCGCTGGTCATAGATTCATTGCAGACAAAAAGGGCGATGGGAGGATTCTTCATCCTTAAAAACTCCTGAGTTACCTTCCGGGCTTTTTCCCTTTGGTAATCCCCCTCTTTTATGAGCTCCTCTTTTAGGGGAAGGCCATTTTCCTCAAGGGCCCTTTTATACCCGGCCAACCTTTCCTCGCTGGTCGTAACTCCTTTTAGGCCGGTGATGATCCCTATGCGGCGATGCCCTAAGCTGATAAGGTAGTTTACCGCCTCGTAGGAGCCGGCCTCATTATCAACTATAATTGTTGGCACCTTAAGGCCTCTCACTCCTCTGTCCACTAATACCAGGGGCATTTCACCTCTGGATAATTTCTTAAGATAGCTGTGATTTCCCGTTGAGGGACAGACAATTAAGCCATCCACATTTCGCTCGTATAAGGCTAATAGATAGTCTCGCTCCTTTATCGGATCCTCATCGCTATTGCATAAGATTACACTATAGCCACTTTGACTGGCCACATCCTCAATCCCTCGAACAATAGTGGTGAAAAAGAAGGTGAGTATATCAGATACAATTACCCCTATGGCCGTAGTTTGTCGAGTTTTGAGCCCCCGGGCAATGACATCTGGCTTATAATTTAGCTTCTTAGCGGCCTTAAGTACTTTAGATTTAGTTTCTTCACTGAAGTAGCCATAATTACCCAAGATCCTGCTGGCCAAACTCACGGAAATCCCTGCTTCTCTAGCTACATCTTTTAATGTCTTTCTCTGTCTCATTTATCTTTATACCCTCAATATTAGTATATCGTTTTACGATATTATAATACATCTTTGAAATTTGTCAACCTCTACACTTGGTTGGTTTTTAGATGAAGACCAGAAAAGACGAGGACATAAGCATTTTTAAGACAAAAATTTCACTAAGAATAAAGGAGAAAAAGGGGGATGCGGGATAATTGATTAGGTTATCACACTTTTTTCTTATCTACATAAACAGCTTTTATCTTTCAGTCATTTTTCTCTTCCTCTATTAGTATATTAACTACAAGAAGAAATTTGTAAAACAAAACTGGGCTAAATTTTAGAGAGAAAAAGGCTGGTTAAAGGTAGGCCCAAAGCGAAATTTCAAAAACTGGGGAATGACAAGCCAAATTCCTTGCCTGAAAAACTGAAAGTAAACCTTGATTTTAAGCTCTTTCGGCGGAAATAAAGGAGGTATTATCCACCTTTACTGTGAATACGTTCCTAAAAACTCATAATTATTTTACGCTACGAGGGCCTGTTTTCATCTAAAAATTTCTTTGGTGGAGGCCCCAGATTTTTTCATTGGAAAGTGGGAAAGGTGGACAAGGTTTTATCCTGTACTGGTGTATGGATAAGAGCGATGAGAAAAAAAGTAGTCCTTCCCCTTCTCTCGAAAGGCGATTTAAGTGTCAAGATGAACGGACGTAATAGAAGTCTAAGAGCACTGACTTTCCCAATTCTTCAAAGCAATTTTTTCTTCTTTCTCAAATCTTTTTTGCCTTAGCATAAGCTCATCAAAGTCTACCAGATGTCCGTCGAAACCTGGTCCATCCACACAGGTAAATTTTACTTCATTTCCTACTGTCACCCGGCAGCAGCCGCACATTCCGGTAGCATCCACCATAATTGAGTTTAGACTAACTCTTGTCTTTAGATTATATCTTTTGGTTATCTCAGAGGCTGCTTTCATCATGGGGAGAGGTCCAATTACTACTGCCTCATTGACACCTACCCCACTTTCCAGGATTTGCTTTATTAAATCGGTGACAAAACCATGATGACCAAAGCTTCCATCATCGGTGCTGTAGAGGATCTCATCACTTACAGCTTCCATCTTATCCGTAAAGAAGAAAAGATCTTTACTTCTAGCTCCAATTAAGGAAATGACCTTATTACCGACCTCCTTATATCTTTTTGCCTCTGGATAAAGAGAAGCTACTCCTACTCCTCCACCCACACAGAGCACGGTGCCTATTTTTTCGATAGGGCTGGGGATCCCGAGGGGCCCCAGAAGATCCTCTATTGTCTCTTCCTCCTTCATTTTAGCTAGTTCTAAGGTGGTTTTTCCCACTTCCTGAACCACTATAGTTATGGTTCCTTCCTTCGGATTGGACTCAGCAATGGTAAGGGGGATACGTTCTCCCTTTTCACTAAGTCGGATCACTACAAACTGGCCAGCCTGGAATTTAGAGGAAATTAAGGGAGCCTTGATGCGAAAAAGTTTAATCTGGGGTGCTAAATCCTGTTTTTCCACGATCTTAAAATGTTTGGTCTTCATTATTGCTCCTTTTTACTCGATTCCACATCTTTTACCTATCCAATTTCTAAAATCTTTATGGGAAGTGGGTTTATGATTTTGGAGGGCTTTTTTATGACTGTCTGAATTCCACAGGGAGAGACTAATTCTGAAAATCTACATAACTGTAGCCTTCCAGTCTTTCTTACTTATTGTGACTTAATTTGCACCCATCGATATAGGGGTTTGACAACAGGTTTGAAAACTTCGAGAATGCCCGGTGAGTAAAATCTGGGGACAAGCTGCTAGTACCTTATGAATGTCTTCCTGCTAGCCTGACCATTTTTACTTTTCTTGCTAAATCTCTTAAATCATACTCCTTCTCTGCTTTTCTAACCCTAATTTCATGGAGTCCTGCCATCATATCATCTACTTCACCGCGAGAATTTGTAAATTCCTTGATAATACTGTCCCGAACCTCCACTCCATAGAACTGACTAAAATACGGCATTCAATTTACCTTTTATCGTCAAAGTATCCATTTGGAACTGAGGTATCTAAATAGAGTTTAAGTGGTTTTGGCACTATCTTTTCTTAGCACTGCTTTTCATTCAAAACAGCACTTTACATTGTATAATAAAGTTGAGGACTGTCAAAAAACTCTTTAGAAAAGAACTTTTCCGTAAGGAGCGTATCCAAAGAGTAGCCTTTTTAAAATTGGATGGAGCAGCTTATGGGCATCTTTTGGCTTTACTACTGAAAGAGTATCACCGCCAGGCGGGGAAGGGGAGACCAAAATACCCTGGTAACGATTTTACTTTTGTCTATAATTCCTAGGTGGCTTTCATAGAACTTTAGCTAATTAAAATGGGGATGGCTGGGGAAAAATAATCCTGTCCCCATTTTCTTTTTACCAATGGGGAGGGGTCCAATCACTACTGCCTCATCAACACCCACCCCTTTTTCCAGGATTTGTCTTAATAAATCGGTAACAAAGCCATGATGACCAAAGAAGATATCGTCCAAGAGGCCTTTCTTCAAGCCTGGCAAAACATTAAAAAATTCCAGAGAAACTCTACTTTTTTCTTGTGGCTATGCAGGATAGCCTTAAACTTAATCTATGAAAAGAGGAGAAAAAGAAGCTTAACACTACATCCTTAAATAGTTACTTTTAATTTAAAATTTTCTTATCTATGTAACTGTAACCCCTTTACGTAATTGTAACTCTATAAGACCCTCTATGCTTGTCTCTTCTTTCTTAACATCGGCCACTTTTTCTCCCCGTGAGAGGACTACAAATCTGTCTGCGACAGAGTACACATGATGAAGATTATGAGTCACAAAGATACTTGCCATTCCTTCGCTTTTTAGTCGGGTTATAAAGTTTAATACTTTTTGAACACCACTCACTGCCAATGCGGTGGTAGGTTCATCCAGAATAACAAGGGAAGCCTTGAAGTACATAGCCCTCGATATCGCTACTCCCTGTATTTCTCCACCCGAACAAAACCGAACCTCCTGATTGGGCGAGGGTATATGCAATTTTAAATCCCTTGCTAACTTCTCAGCCTCTCTTCTCATCTTACCTTTATCAAGGACTTTAACTGGACCCCAGGATTTTACCGGTTGTCTTCCCATAAAGATATTTTGTGCTACGCTCAGACATCCTATTACTGCCTGGTCCTGATATACTGTTTCAATTCCCAACTTTCTAGCTTCCTTAACAGAGAAGACATTGACTTCCTCTCCTTTCCAATATATTTTCCCTCTGTTTTTAGAAAGAACCCCTGATAATATTTTTATCAGTGTTGACTTACCAGCGCCGTTATCTCCTATCAATCCTACTATTTCACCAGGACAAACCTCAAAACTCATCCCCTTAAGAGCATGGATTTTCCCATACCACTTGTGAATATCCTCCATCTTTACCAAAGGTGCCCCTTTGCTTTCCTTAACTTTTTTTAATTTCATAGCATAAGCCCCTTATGGCTATTTAGGCATTAAAATCCTATCCCTTAAGTTTGCTCTTGTCTTATTAATTAATATTGCTGCAAGCAAAATAAACCCATTTAATACCCCCCTTAATGCTGGTTCCATAGCCGTCATTGTGCAACCTGCATTAATTACACCCATCAAGAGAACTCCACCTAATGCCCCAATTGCTGAGCCTCTTCCACCTCGCAAGCTAACTCCGCCAATGATAGCACCAGCAAAGGCTAAAAAGATATCGCCTTCTGCTATTGTACTGGGAATGCACTTTAAATAACCAGTATAAAGCAATCCTGCAACCCCGGCAAGGGCTCCAGCAATTGTAAATATCCAGAAATGTGTATTACCTACATTGATCCCAAGCATGTTTGCGGCA
>Ga0307429_1001375_pt1 | contig 11582 bp, 16 predicted proteins | sample SalMarWE160230MG_FD_202151 | JGI IMG/M metagenome (GOLD analysis project Ga0307429, IMG submission 202151) | Salt marsh sediment microbial communities from the Plum Island Ecosystem LTER, Massachusetts, United States - WE1603-230 | ecosystem: Environmental > Aquatic > Marine > Intertidal zone >...
AGAAAAAGGATGATGATGGCGATGATTATTAATGCTATCTGCAGCATTGTCATTTATCCCCACGTATTCAAGAGAAGTCTTTCCCGAGCGGAACCCCTGTAATAAGAACCTATAATTTTTGTTTGATTGCTACCTGTTTTTCAAATTTCGACGCTTCAAATTACCCAAGGTTATTATAATGAAGTAGTTCAACAAAGTCAAGAAGATTCAGGATATTGTATTAACACGGGGTACTTGACTTTTTCTTGGCATGTGTTACTATTTTGAAAATAGTAATACATGCAGATGGCTAACCAAAAGGCTAATTCTGATATTGAGATATTAAAATTGCTGCTGTCCTACTGGATTAAACACAATAATCAAGATACTCGAAGGGGGAAATAGGGCTTCGCCGATTCCTTCGGAATGCCCCCCTCGACGGCTCGATCGGCAAAGCCGACTCTCGCTTCGCTCGAGCAAGTCGAGCCTGCTCCCCTCTTTTTTCTGATATTTGGTCTACCGAGGTTTACTTGATAATAATTCAGAGAGATTATTGAAATTTCTATACCTGAATATATTGAATATAACAGGAAGTGGCTTAAGAAGACGGAAGATGCAGGACTTAAGGGTGTAGCTGAAGAATTGAAAAAGATTATTCAACTTTCAGAAGAAATAAATAAATGTATTGAGTCAGCAATTAAAAAATTAAAAATTATGGGTTATAGGAGATCTATATGCATGAATGGGCGTTAGCAGAAGCAGTAATTTCTACCGCACTTAAGATATCAAAAAAAGAAAATTTCAAAGGAATTAGTAAAATTAAAATTAGGATGGGCGAATTACAGCAAATAGATATAGAGATATTTGAATTTGCTCTAAAAGAAATTATCCAACCCCAAAAGCCAATTCTGAGAAAAGCAAAGATAGAGCTCGAAACAGAAAGAGCTATCTTAAAATGTAGGGTCTGTGGACACAAATGGGCTTTTGGTGATGCGATAAAAAAATTAAATGAGGAAGAATCTGAATCAATACATTTCGTTCCCGAGATCGCTCATGTCTATATCAGATGCCCTAAATGTAAGAGTCCCGATTTTGAAGTTGTAAGAGGACGCGGAGTCTGGATAGACTCTATTGAAGGAAGGTAATTAAAGATGGACCCAAGATTAGAGATTATTGATAAAAGATTAAAAAACATAAAGAGATTGATTGCTATTTCGGGTGGAAAAGGTGGGATTGGTAAAAGTTTGATCGCATCTACTTTGGCATTAACCCTATCAGAGTTGGGTTACAAAGTAGGTCTATTGGATTTAGATTTTAGCGGTCCTTCTGCACACATAGTATTAGGAACAAGAGGAATTTATCCAAAAGAAGAGAAGGGAATTATCCCACCTAAAATTTACGGCATCAAGTTTATGTCAATTATTTATTATGCTGGTGATAATCCTTTGCCATTGAGAGGTATTGATGTTTCGAATGCCATAATAGAATTGTTGGCTGTTACCCAATGGGGTCGATTGGATTTTCTAATCGTTGATATGCCTCCTGGTATTGGAGATGCAACCCTGGATACAATTCGGTTAATGAAAAAAGCTGAATTTCTCATAGTAACTACTCAGTCAAAAGTGACTTTGGAAATTGTTAAAAAGGTATTGCAAATTTTAAAAGAATTGAGAGTTCTAATTATAGGTATTATTGAAAATATGAGGATTACAAAGTCTCCATTGGTAAAAAAAGAGTTAAAAACATTTAATACATCCTTTTTGGGTGAAATAGAATTCGATAAGGATCTTGAGGATTCAATAGGATATGTAAATAAACTTCTAAAAACCGACTTTGCACAAAATATAAAGAAAATTGTTTTAAATGCACCTGAATTCAAATCAAAGAAAAAATTATGAAAAATGCCGCTAACAGCCTTTCCTGTTATGCGGAGGGTGAGTCTAATGGAAGAAATAGTGAGATTTGGGGTCTCCATGGAGAAAAATCTTTTAGCAAGCTTCACTGATCTCCAGCACCAATTCCTTAACCTGATAATCTCTACTATGCATGTACATCTGGATGAAGATAATTGCCTCGAGGTTCTGGTAGTTAAAGGAATGGTGGATAAAATTAAATCTGTCGCTGATAAGCTGATAAGTACCCGTGGAGTAAAGCATGGAAAGCTAACTATGACCACTACGGGGAAAGAGCTCTCCTAGACATTTTAGGAGGAAATCTTATGCATATTTCAGATGGTGTTTTATCAGCCCCGGTGTGGATTGGAGGTTACGCCGCTGCTGCCGGTATTATCGCGGCTAGCATGAAGAAAATAAAGGTGGAAAATATGCCCAAGGTAGCGGTAATGACCTCTGCTTTTTTTGTTGCGTCTCTAATTCGTGTCCCTCTTGGCCCCACCAGTGTGCACCTCGTCTTGAATGGTCTGGTAGGGATAATTCTGGGTCCGGCTGCTTTTATCTCAATTTTTGTTGGTCTCGTTCTGCAAGCTTTTTTATTTCAGCACGGTGGAATCACTACCATTGGAATCAACACCATTATGATGGGGACGCCAGCGCTACTGGCATATAAAATATTCAATTTAAGAAATAAATTTAACTTCAGAAAGAATGAGTTCATTTTTGGGGCTCTGGCTGGTGGTTCTGGGGTTTTCTTTGGAACATGTATTCTGGCATTGGCGCTGATAACTACAGGGAGTGAATTTATGGGGGTGGCTAAATATGCGGCGCTGGCTCATCTACCCGTGATGATCATCGAGGGGATCATAACCGGCTTCATCGCTTCGTTTCTGATGAAGGTAAAACCAGAAATTCTGAAGGGGGGTGATTGAATGTAGATGATTACACTAACATTTAAATGTACACATTGAAACACTTCAAATTATAGGGAGGAGTATAAGATGAAAAAAATTAGTGTAATGGTACTGATTATGGTATGTCTGGTTTTTGGGTGGGTAGCGAGCGCAAGTGCTCACTTTGGCGCGCTAATTCCTTCTGACGATATCATCACCCAGGAAGATAGTAAAACCATAATGTTAGAAGTAAGGTTCCTTCACCCCATGGAAGGTGATTACATGGAGATGGAAAAACCAAAGAAGTTTGAGGTAAGAATTGGCGGTAAGAATGTGGACTTACTGGGTACTCTCAAGGCAAAGAAAGGAAGAGGGGCTGGCCAGACAAAGGATTTTACCTATTGGCAAACGACTTATAAAATCAAGAGACCTGGCGACTACATGTTTTACGTTGAGCCAAAACCTTACTGGGAGCCGGCGGAGGATTGTTACATTATTCACTATACCAAAGTATGCCTAAACGCACTGGGGCTGGAAGAAGGTTGGGATGAGGAAATTGGTTTAGAGACGGAGATTGTGCCTCTGACAAGACCATATGGACTATGGACCGGCAATCTATTCACCGGAGTGGTGAAGGTCAAAGGAGAACCAGTGCCTTATGCAGAAGTAGAGATAGAGTATTACAATAAAGACGGTAAAATAAAACCTCCTGCCGATCCTTATGTCACTCAGGTGGTCAAGGCCGATAAGAATGGCGTGTTCTCCTATGCTATGCCAAAAGAGGGATGGTGGGCATTTGCGGCCCTGAATGAAGCCTCATGGACAATTAAGCGGCCTGATGGGGAAGATAAACCCATCGAGATCGGTGCCGTTTATTGGGTAAGAACCAGAGACATCAAATAGGAGGTAAAAATCACTATTGAGAAGCGTTATACTCGGTACTGGCGATAACTACGGGTGCCGAGTATAACGCCGTTTTTCTTCGTTCGAAGACATCAAAATTTCCTAAGGGCTTCAAGAGAGAACCTGGGGAAAAGGAGCTATAATGAGAAAAGATAATTTAGCCAGAAGAGCTTTTAATTGCTATAAGCTCCTAATCGGTTTCGTTTTCTTAAGTTTGCTGTTGCTAATGACAGCTTCCGTTGTCTTTGCTCACAAGGTAAATATTTTTGCATATGTGGAAGGCAACACAGTATACACTGAAAGTTATTTCTCTGATGGAACAAAGGTAAAAGAGGGGGTAGTAGAAGTACATGACAGCCAAGGAACCAAATTGCTGGAGGGTAAGACCGATGAAAACGGGGAATTTAATTTTAAGCCTCCCAAGAAAGACGATTTAAAGATAGTCCTTCTTGCCAGCATGGGCCACAAAAACACGTATACCCTCTCAGCAGATGAACTACCCGATATCATAGCAGCGCAGAAGCCACAAAAACCAGAACCCAAAGAGTCCAAAGTCAAAGAAGTCGCACCAGTCGATTTAGACCAAATCAAAAGAATCATAGACACCTCTCTCGATGAAAAACTAAAGCCAATTATGAGACAACTGACCAAACTACAGCAGAAAGAAGTATCCTTTACAGAAGTGATAGGTGGGATTGGCTATATCTTCGGCATTATGGGGATCATCTTATATTTTGTTAGCAAAAAAAGGGAAGGTTAAAAAGAAGAATGCATCTGCCAGAGATTGACAAGTTCGCCCATCTTAAATCGTCCTTGCATTCGTGGGATCCAAGAATAAAAATAATCTCCATCTCCATCCTAATCCTCTCCATTGTTCTCCTGCAGGATCTCAGAGTGGCTTTTCTTGGACTTGCCTTGGCCATCATTTTAGTCTTTTTGTCCAGAATTCCTTTCTCTTTTGTCTTCGTTCATCTAAGGTGGGTTCTTTTCTTTGTTCTTGCACTTTTTATCATCATCTCCCTGACCGTCCCCGGTAACCTTTTAATGAGACTCTCTTTTTTGAGCATCTCCCGGGAAGGCTTCAAGCTCAGCCTTTTAATAAGTTTGAGAGCGATTAGCGCTGCTTTACTGATATTTCCTATGATAGGGACAACAAGGTTTGATTTGACTCTCAAGGCCCTTCAAAAAATAAAGATTCCGGATAAGCTCATTCAACTCCTTATGTTCACCTACCGATATATCTTTCTTTTCCTGGATGAGGAAAAAAGAATATTTATTGGTGCCAATTCCAGGGGTTGGGTGAGAAAAACAAATCTTTCTAGCCTAAAGACCATGGGAAATCTGGTGGGGATGCTGTTGGTTCATAGTTTTGAGAGAACAGAGCGCATCAGGGATGCTATGGTCTCCAGGGGCTATAATGGTAGATTAAAGATACTGGACGAATTTACTCTTACTCCTAAGGATTTTATCAAAGCATCTCTGATTATAGCTGCTGCCTTGTTATTAAATCTTTCCTGGTGGATGAGATGAAGAAGATTATAAGGGTAAGAAATCTTGACTATATTTATCCAGACGGTACCAAGGCCATTAAGGGAATAGATTTAGATATCTTTAATCACGAGTCCGTTGGCCTCATCGGACCTAATGGGGCAGGCAAGTCTACCCTTCTTCTTCATTTAAATGGAATTCTTAAGGGGCGGCCAGGCTCAGTTGAAATTCTGGGGCTAAAGGTAGAGGAGAAAAATCTCGTAAAAATCAGGCAGAAGGTAGCCATAGTCTTCCAGGAACCAGATGATCAGCTCTTTATGCCCACAGTTTTTGATGATGTTGCCTTTGGTCCAATAAATGCAGGCTATTCCAAAGAAAAAGTGAGGGAAAAGGTAAGTAAGGCATTGAAGGGAGTCAGGATGGAGGATTATGAGAAAAGGTGTTCTCATCATTTGAGTTTTGGGGAAAAGAAAAGAATTTCTCTAGCTACCGTTTTATCAATGCAGCCCGAAATTCTAATCCTGGATGAGCCCACTAGCAATCTGGATCCTAGAGCAAGAAGGCACTTAATAAAGCTGCTTGAAAATCTTGACCTGACCAAGATAGTTGCTGGCCATGACCTGGAATTAATTCTAGAAACTTGCCAAAGAGTAATTCTTTTAGATGAAGGTAAAATTGTGGCTAATGGAGGCGCAAAAAAGATTCTGAGTAATAAATCGCTAGTGGAGTCCCACGGCCTGGAAGTACCTTTATCCCTCAAGCATAGATAACCAGCCCAATTTCCCTCACCTAAACAAGAGATTCAAGAGAAAATCTTCCCCAAAGTTTAAGTGGCCAAATGGCTTGATACATTATGCTTTTTTGATATGATTAAGTCAGACACTTTACTATGATGGTAAATGCTCAGTAAACGCCGTGTTACATTGAATTTTCAGGGTAGCCGCACCCTTTAGGGTGCGCAGGCTAAAGCCTGCGACTACCAAAAATGACGGGGTTCACTGAATACTTACCTATAATGAGAAGCTATTCAGCTCTCCAGGCCGTAGATTTTTTGGAAGGAAAAAGAAGATGAGCTCCAAATTCTTACAACTTGACACTGTCTTTCTCCGTGCTCAAACAGAAGCTAAGGTTAGGAGAATAGTTATCCGAGAAGCTCGGCTGGTAATAAAACGCAAGTATCCTTATACCTGTTGTCAGCCAGCGCCACATTAGATGTGCGAAAGCCCTTTTAGATTTTTAAAAAGATCAACAGTTGATAGCTGAATATCATAAAATGGGTGAAAGATGAGAGACGAAAAAATAATGGAAAAACTTCCCAAAGAAAACCAATCAAAAGAAGTGAATCAATTTTTAAATCAAATCTATTTAAATTTCATACAAGGACATTTGAAACCAATTCTATTCGATAGATTAAATGAGATTAAAAAGAACTACCAATCATCGGTTTTTCTACAGCCTCAACAGCGTGTTTGAGGTTAATTAAAGGTTTATTAGAAAACAAAATCAGTCCCATGATGTAAAAAAAGAAAAACCCCTAAAAGCTTTGGAGGTGCTATATGAGATATAAAGTAAATCTCAAAAAAACAGAAGAAGGTTATTCTGTTTGGGTGCCCGGTTTGCCTGGTTGCTGGTCTCAAGGGAAAACAGAAGAAGAAGCATTGGAAAACATTAAAGATGCCATACAGTCATACTTAGAGACTGTCGAGGAACTAAGCAAAGGCAAAGAGTCTCGTTATGTAGAAGTAACCTATGCCTAAATTGTCAGGGATAAACCACCGGCGAGCAGTAAGGTCATTTCAAAAAGCAGGTTTTTGGATAGCAAGGGAAGGTAAGCATATCACAATGACAAATGGCGAAAGGATTATCACTATTCCGAGAGCAAATCCTGTTGATGCCTTTACAATGGCAGGTATTGCAAAAGACGCTGGACTTACCATTGAAGAATTCAAGAAACTTTTATAAGCCCTGCCCGCAACGGCAGATAACAGCATAAAAGGTTCGTGCCTTACGGCACTCACCCCCAATTTTTGCTTCGCAAAAACTTCTTTTATGCTGAGAATGTTATCTGAAGCTGTGCCTAAGTTAATGAGCGAGAAAATGTCCGAGGACAAGAATAGGTTCAACCGCCATCAGCAAAAACAAAGTGAGAAAAGGCGCTAAGGAGTAATAAGATGCCAAATCAATCTCCATTTAAGATTGCCACAGCGGGTCACCAACAAGTACCTTCGGATTGGATGCCAGCGACTCAGGTTCGACCATTTTTTTTCGAGGACTCTGTGGTCATCTGGCTTCAGTACCACGGGAAAAAACATGGTTTCCAGCCGGATATATCTCCTTATGAATTCATATATACAAGCAGCCAAAAATCTGAATCTCTGTGATCTTATCGATCATAGTAGAAATAAACGGATAGTAGAACCGTATATGGTTTACTTTTCTGCGACCAATAAACGTCTGTTTCATTGCTATCAGCTTCAAGGATATAGCAAAAGCGGCCAACCTATGGACTGGAAGAATCCCCAAGTCAACTCCTTTACTCAGGCAATAGTACGAGACGAAACGTTTACCCCAAGAATGGAATACAATCCATTCAACTACGAAATGTTTCCAGTTGTGCACTTTTTAATACCGACCATTGATAGTCGACAAAGATAATCAGGAGGTGGGTATGGACTATAAGGAAGCTGTAGAAAGGAAAATCACCGGAGAAGCCAATGAGTTAGGCCGATGTAGAGAAATCTGGAGAGAAATTGTTAATGCATACGAACACGCTGGAGAGGATGCAATTAAGTCCGTTCTAATTGAGCACAGTAAGAGCCTAACTAAGGAATTCGACCAATTGTTGAATCAACTCAGGAAAAAACTATAATGAGAAAGAGAAAATGATCACGTTGAAAGGCTTGAAAGTAAAGGGATTCCGAGCATATATGGAAGGCAAAGAGTTTACCTTTGATAACCCTGCAATACTTCTTTTTGGAGAAAATCATTGTGGAAAAAGCAGCACATTGAATGCTATTGAGTGGTGCCTGTTTGGGAATGAATGTATAGGGACACGGACCGGAATCCGTGAGCGCATTGACTGGGAGATACCCAATCGAAATATGTACCCCCCTAACGTGTCAGTTGAACTGGAGCTCGAAGATAAAGCAACAGGAGATAAACTTACTGTCTTCCGCCGGTGGGTAAGTGTCAGAAAAGACGAGTTGAAAGTAACTTTGCGGGATGGACAATCATTAAAAGGACAAGAGGCTAAGCAGAAACTTGCGCAAGTTCTCAAGTCGTCATTTAGAGACTTCCTGACCACCGTCTATCAGCATCAAGAAGCTATCCGGGCTGTCCTTACTCAGGAGCCAAGGGAAAGAAACGACGCTATCGACCGTCTATTAGGACTTTCGGATTACAGAAACATATTGACAGGCATGGAGGCAGCAAGACTACCAGCGGAGCAGAAAAAGATGGGCGAGAATTTTGACAGATTTAGCGGCGAAATAGAAGTTGCCTTGCGTACACGAGACCACGACTTGAAGGGTAAGAGAGATGCAGCAGGTCAGAAGGGGCTAAGAGAAGACCAGCTTGATGAGGCAGGAGCATTAAAGATTGGTAAGGAAGTTAAAGGTCAATTAAACCAATTTGCTTCAGAGGTAGGTCTTTCCCTCGTTGATTTAAAGGTTCCGGAACAGTGGAAGAAATTACAACAGTTCCAGGAAGTGGCAAATGGAGAGATAAAAAGATTTCGATCAGAGATGCCCGATGTAAAAAAACAACGAGATTTGTTTGAACGCAGATCCAAAATTACTGAATTGACACAAAAATACAAACAAAAGAGGCAGTACCGGGATAGTACCGGGGCCAAGTTTGAAGATTTCGTTAGGCAGAAAGGGGACCATAAGTCTATAGGTGACAAAATCAAGGAGATGCAAAACCATATTGATAGCAAAGAAAAGAAATTACGTGGAGTAAACGCAAAAGCAGTTTTGGTAAGAGATGCAATTGAATACCTAACTTCAGGTATCAGAATATCTGAAAATCGTTGCCCTGTTTGCGGGAATAAGGCCCCAGATTTACTGGAGCATTTAAAGAAGAAATGGGAACAAGAAATTGAAAATCAGGTTGGAGAAATCCAAAAACAAATAAAAAATTTAAAAATTCAATTAAAACAGTTTAAAGGTTTGGATGAAGAATACTGCAAACTCAAGGAAAATTTTGAAAATACTAATAAAGAGATGGAAAAGATTAATAAACAAATCGGGGAAGCGTTGGATAGAGAGATTGCCGATAAGGATGATCCTCAGGTACTTCTCGATAACGAGTTGGGGAGGATTGAAAAAGAATTTAAGAAATTGGAACAGGCTGTAAAATCGAAGCAAGAAACTTTAGATAAGGTATCCATCTTATTGGAACAGATGCTGCTTATTGTGGATATATTGAATCTGGAAGAAAAAAAGAAAGTTGTCGAACAAATTCAGCAGTTACTCGAATATCAGCGGATGGAAGAATTAAGAGACCAGATGGCTATACTGGTTAATGATGTAGATAAGATTAAGGGCGCAATAAGTGAAGCATCTCATGAAGAAGCGCAGCAGAAAGTTTCCTCAGCGGGAGAGGTGATAGATAATTATTTTCGTCAAATTGCACATAACCCATCGGTAAGCAAAATAGAATTTTGGGTAAGTGTCGATTCCAGAACGGCCCGTAACTCCTATGAATTCAAGGATCAAAAGGGGAAAGATCTGGCGCCTATCCTCAGCCAAGGAGACCTAAATGCTATGGCGTTGTCTATTTTCTTAGGTATGGCTTGCTCAAAGGGAGCAAGCCAGCCGTTTGGATTTGTTATATTGGATGACCCCTCTCAGAGCCTGGGTTCTGAACATAAAGAAAAATTAGTTGAGGTGTTAGATGATGTTGTCAATGAACGAATGATTATCTTGGCCTCTATGGACAAGGAATTGCAAGACCTGGCTCTTTCAAAAATAACCAAAGCAAAAACTAAGTACATTTTCTCTGACTGGGCTCCGGAACGGGGTCCTGAAGTAAGAAAAGAGTGAAGCCTATGAAGACTGAGACTTATGAGCGATTAAAAAGTTTGCATGATAAATACGGACCACAGGAGTTTGGTAAGCTATGCCAGAAATTTCTGGCAATTACCTTTCAGATGGCAGGCTACAGTCGTATAGTGGAAAGAGGGGTGCAAGGGGTTGATATAGATGCAGCGGGAGAAAGTGGAGAAAAATACGCTATTGAAGTTAAGACGACAGTAACGAAGTCCATCAATTTTGAACAAAAAGATGTTGAGGGTCTCCAAAAACGTAAAGAGGATGGCTATCAACCCGTACTGGCGGTGCTTCGTCTCGATAGGTTCTCGGATTGGATTTTTGCCAGAGTTGATGAAATCAAACCAGGAAGCTTATATATAGATTCCCTTCGGGTTTATAGATTGCGTGAACTTGAAGGATGCACAGGCCCTCTTTTTGATGAAGCAATTGGGAATCACTTCCATAGGACAATGCAAGAAGCACAGAGATATCTGGATAATTTTCTACGGCAAAAGGGTGTAGAGGTACGCCGACCGTGAGGTGGTTAGCTTAGGTTTTAATTCTTTAAGTATCTTTTTATTTGGTTTTTTGATGGGCATTGCCCCTTGTGTTCCATATGTAGCAATCCTTACCTATATTGCCTGTGTAGCAGAAAATGCTGTTTTAGCAGGTATATTGTATGCTGCGTTGTTTGCGGTAGGTACAGCACTTGCCCCCATCCACGCCGTACACTCTGTTATTAGAAGTTGCACAAATTATTTTGTGAATCTCCCATCATCTTTTGATGTTGAAAGTTTATGCACATTTTTCTCAAGCCATCCCGTTTTCTCTACTTCTCGTATGTCGAATTCTGGAACATAAGGCTTGATATCTAAAAGAGGAGTTCCATCCACAATATCTATATCTTGAATGTGCAGTATGTTGCCTTTAACCCTGACAAGACGCACTATCGAAATGCCGATTGAGTTTGGTCTACTCGGACCTCGCATTGCAAAAACTCCGTGCACCTTGTTATCCATATATGGTTTCACTTTTAGGGGCGACTCCTTAGATAAATGAAAGTGGTATATCAAAATTAGGTGAGAAAAGCCTTCTACATCTTTTAAGCCTTCCGTATATTCTGGGAACAATTCAACTGTTCCATCAATACCCTGAGCACCTGCTGGTTGTATAGGTATTCCTTTGGGTTCTTTGAAGGGGGAATGGATGACTCCAATTGGTTTGTACTTTATCTCATTCATAATTTCATCCCTATGCTTTGAAGATCACCTCTCATTATTTTGAATAAATTGTAAAGTGTTGTTCTGGTAAGAAATTAAATTCCTTTTCTAATGAATATCCAGCCTCCTCCATATTAAACATCTTTGCTTGAAAGTTTCTCATTTTTTATCTCC
>Ga0307429_1001378_pt1 | contig 11573 bp, 8 predicted proteins | sample SalMarWE160230MG_FD_202151 | JGI IMG/M metagenome (GOLD analysis project Ga0307429, IMG submission 202151) | Salt marsh sediment microbial communities from the Plum Island Ecosystem LTER, Massachusetts, United States - WE1603-230 | ecosystem: Environmental > Aquatic > Marine > Intertidal zone >...
GTTTGGCTCTCTGGTGTGTCGGAGAAGGAGCCCACGCCGCTTATGCCCCAGGTTACATCCACGCCTGCCATCACATTATTGAATTGGTCCCTCACCGTGGCCCTAAGGTCATGGGTCGTGTCCACGGGATTTTCGCCTGTCGCGGGCAAAAGCTCTAATGTCGTGGCTTCAGGGGTATAAGTCCAGTCCTTGGTGGCGGTGTCAGATACCGAGGATTTGCCTGTCACTTCACATGTTACCGTGCTTGTTCCATGCTCGCTCGAGGTAATCACGGCATCTGCCTCGCCATTAATATCGGTTTGGCTCTCTGGTGTGTCGGAGAAGGAGCCCACGCCGCTTATGCCCCAGGTTACATCCACGCCTGCCATCACATTATTGAATTGGTCCCTCACCGTGGCCCTAAGGTCATGGGTCGTGTCCACGGAGTTAGTGCCAGACTCAGGGAGAAGCACCAGAATGGTGGGCACAAGCTCAAAGTTGGCGGTGACAGTTACATTTTGAGCCGGCATGGTGAAGGTAGTCTCCGCCGCACTCGCATTATCGAACCCACCCGCAGTCGCCGTCCAGCTCACAAACTCGTAGCCTTCGTTGGCTTCCGCTTTTATGCTGACTTCTGTACCTTCTGCATAAGGTGATCCATCGGTTAAATCAGTTGCCGTGCCACCTTCCTCAGGATCTGCTGCCATGGTGAGGCCATATTGAATCGGTGTTGGTCCAACCGCTATGGTAAGTGTCCGCCACGCCCGTAAACCTTCGCCTTGGGTAACCTGGAAATCTGCCGTGCCGGTGTCACCGGCAGTCTCTTGAGCTGTATAAGCGGCACCACCAGAGCAGTGCCCTACTGCCCCAGATTCACAGCCGGGTCTGCTACTTTCAACAGTGATATCGATGTGTTCATTGGGATAGTTGGCATTCCATCCACAACATGAATCATAACCAAAAATCCGCAAAACCAGAGTGTCAGCGACGGTAGTGTTAACAGCAGGACAGGTTGCTGAAAAACCGTCGGTGCCAGTGTCAGAGCTCCAGGCATCGATTGGATTGTCCATATCATGCCCGGTAATGCGAATAATAAAGGCATATACCGTCTCTTCAGTAGTCCAGGTCCACTGATATGAACCCGGCTCACTATCGCCAGCAATCAGGTACCATGCACCTAATGTACACCCTCCACCATAGCTACCATTCCCACTCCACCCCACATCTATTGGTGTCCAACCTGTGGGTCCGGTAAACTCGCCAGAGGTATCGCCGTCGGTGGTTACGACGCCAATGAGCAAATCACCACTGGCAGCTCCCGTCGGCTTGGCGACCTCGATTGAGGTTATATCATTGGCACTTTCCACGTTGCCACTTCTAGCATAGGTAAATCCTTCGTAGCTGACGCACGATACCAAGCTCACCACCAGCACCAGTGCAGACAGTATGACAACGATTGCTCTTTTCATATTTCCCTCCCTTCACTACTCGTGTATATTGCTCTATTGCTCTCTCGACTTAGAGTATCACAGCCTATCCCGCGTAAAATTTCCACCTCCATAAGCATCACCTCCCCCCGCCACACTAGGTCGTTTAATAACTCAAAGTGTCATCACGAGCAAAGCATGGCAATTTCCAAAGATTGCTTCGGTGAGTTTCCTCATTTGTGTTCGGACGCCCCCGCAATAACCGCAACAACCAAAAACAGCCCCCGATATAAAATGCCTACTTTCGTGAGCGCTTACTTCTACGCGAACCTGCCCATCCAGCTCAGCAACCATCTCTTACCTATACTAACCCTTTCGCCACCCGAGTCGGGCTCATTTTGCTGGCCCGATGCATAAATAAAAGCACATATACTATAGCGATATAATAATAGAGCTTAAGCCAGTAAGCCATATAAATTATAAGATTTCTTCCAAAAAAAAGTCAATACCTAATTTTCTCATTGCTTAAATGTCACTGAGCAAGTTTTAAATGAATCATGATGTACCAAATTCAGGACTGCACGGATTTAAGAAAGTTATTATTATGTCGTAATGTCATGTTGATTTGTCGTAAATAATAGAATCTGTTATAATAGTTCGTTTCCCAAACGAGCGAAGGTTCCATGAAATAATCAGGAAAGGTTAAATATGACAGTAAATTCCGAATCCGGAAACCTGGCTTTGAGATTGTGGCTCCTGACGCACCGAACCCGCGACGTGCTCATGACGTGCGAGGACCAAGTATTTGGTGAATACGGGCTTACTACGGAGCAGTATTCAGTGCTTGTGACTATAAAATACCTCCAGGAGCCTGTAAGGATAACTGACATAGCCCATTGGTTAGAACGTAGCACGAACAGCGTCAGTATGATAGTTGACCGCATGGTCAAAGCCGGTCTGCTCAGAAGGGTAAGAGACAGGGGTGACCGCAGGGTAGTAAATGTGTTTATCACCAGCAAAGGGGAGAACGCTCTTAAACCGGCAACCACGGCAGGCTGGAACTTTATCCGGGAAGTCCTGTCGCCACTATCAGACGAGGACAGGCAAGCCTTTGTCAATCTGCTCGAGACGGTAAAATACAAGGCACTTAAGTATCTCAATCCCGGATTGGATATAGAGGAAATGAGGAGAAATGAGATAACGAACCAGCCTGATGTAATGAAACGGCTGGCTCAATACATTTCGACCTCCATGCCTCAAGCCAAACGTCAGGGTGGTAAAAAGGGAAAGACCCCATAATGAGGCCAGTTAGCTTTGCTTATGCTAGCTGGCGTAGAGCAGCTCCGCAGAGTCTCCAATAATCCCCGTAGGACGAAACATATTCCCCGTTTCAACCCGCAAGTAAAACACCATAATTACTTCTGTCATTAATGCGCTACACCCCGGTACACCGTGAGGCACGTTTCAAATCGACAAATAGGTATGACTGCGCTAGTTCAAATAGACGGGTGACACTTTATATGTTTGTAACATTGGGTAATAACCTTCCGTGTCATTGCGAGCCGAAGGCGTGGCAATCTCCATTCTCAACAGTCCCACTGAGATTGCGGAGCCTGTTCCGAGCGTAAGCGAGGAATCTCGCTCCTCGCAATGACAAAAAAGAAGTGTCACTAAGGTACTGAACGAGGACAATAGCTGGACAATTTGTTATATAATATAGCATTGCCTAGTAGGAATCTAAAAGGGCGACAGGAAATTGTCAGGTCAATTTTACGATGTCATCATAGTAGGGGCGGGGCCGGCCGGAAGCTACATGGCTTATGAACTAGCTTTATCAGGTCACGATGTCGCTGTTTTTGAAGAAAAAAGTGCGTCAGGACTTAATGCTTGTTGCACAGGAATAATCAGCACCGAATGTTTCCAGTCTCTGGACACCGACACGGATGTGATATTAACCGAGGTAAACTCGGCCAAGTTGTTCTCCCCTTCAGGGAGATGCTTAAGAGTGCAAACTGAAAATGTTCAGGCTTACGTTGTCAATCGGCTTTTACTTGATAAAGCAATAACCTCTAAAGCCCAATCCCGGGGGGCACAATATTTCTTCTCTTCGCCAGTCATCGACATCATTCCCGGGAAGAATAGCATACAAGCTGAAACTTTGTGCTCTGGAGCCAGGAAGATATTCAGTGCTAGAGCTTTGATTCTGGCTAACGGATTCAGACCCAAGCTGCCCCGAAAGCTAGGTCTGGGCAAAATCAAGACTTTCCTCACCGGTGCTCAGGCTGAAATTGAAGCGAAAAATGTTGATGAACTCGAAGTATACTTTGGTCAGGAAATAGCACCGGGGGCATTTGCCTGGCTTGTGCCCACTTCAAAAAATAAAGCATATGCTGGTCTCCTAGCAACATCTCAGGCCAAGCTACATCTGCAAAAATTTCTCAACAACCCTATTTGCCAGGGTAGAATAACAAGTAGGGAGGTGAAAATCGAGCAAAAGGCTATCCCCATAGGAACTTTAGCTCGCAGCTACGGAGATAGAGTACTGGTTATCGGAGATGCTGCCGGGCAGGTAAAGCCAACTACCGGTGGAGGAATATACTTCGGGCATCTTGGTGCCCGGATAGCAGCCGAGGTGCTTCATGAAGCTCTCAGTAGTGATAATTTAACCGCCGACCAGCTTTCGCGCTATCAAAAGCAGTGGAAGGCGAAAATAGGCAAGGAACTATCCCGTGGCTACTGGGCCAGATGGGCTTATGCCAAACTGAGCGACCGCCAAATCGAGGGAATATTCAGTGTGTTGGACTCCAGCGGCATGGCTGAGGCTTTGCTCAACTCAAACAATTTTTCCTTCGATTGGCACAGCAGGTTAATTTTGGCTGTCCTGAGACGCAGCTCCGCCTATCCCTGGCTGAAAATCAGGCATCACCTTTCCCGCGAGGTTAGTTTATGATTCAAACAAATTATCCTCCCCGGCACATAGCCATCATCATGGATGGCAATGGCCGATGGGCAAAGAAACGCGGCTTACCCAGGCTTGCCGGACATGAAGCAGGAAGCAAGAACATTCACCCGGTGGTAAAGATTTTTGCCGACTATGGAGTAAGATACCTGACCCTGTATGCATTCTCCACCGAGAACTGGAACCGCCCCAGGATAGAGGTCGCTGGCTTACTCAGTCTTCTGACAAAGAAAATTGACCGGGAAACTCAGGCTTTTCATCAAGAAAATATCCGACTGGTACACCTGGGCAGGCTGGATAGAATGTCTCAGAAACTGAGAGAAAAGGTGCAGGCAGCAGTGGAACTCACCAAAAATAATACCGGGCTTACGCTCTGCCTCGCCTTCGATTATGGTGGACGTGATGAAATTGTCCAGGCAGCTAGACATATCGCCAGCGCCGGTATTCCTGGTGACAATATAGATGGGTCTGTGTTTGCCCGGTATCTATATAGCCCTGATATCCCCGACCCCGACCTGGTCATACGCACTGGCGGTGAGAGCCGCCTGAGCAACTTTCTCCTCTGGCAGGCTGCCTATAGCGAACTTTACTTCACTCCGGTATTATGGCCTGACTTTGGGCATAAAGATGTTGAGGAGGCGCTTTCTGAATATAAACGCCGCCAGCGCCGTTTTGGCAAAATATGAGACTTTGAACAACCACCCAATGACGAAGAGCTTGTCCTGGGCATTACGGGATTCTTCGCCTTCGGCTCAGAATGACACCTCTATCCCGTCATTGCGAGGAGCGAAGCGACGAGGCAATCTCGTCGTGAACCCCCCTGTCATTGCGAGTCCCGATTTATCGGGACGAAGCAATTTCGTCGTGACCCCCTGTCATTGCGAGGAGCGTAGCGACGAGGCAAACTTAACGAGATTCCTCGCTCACGCCCGGAACAGGCTCCTCAATCTCCAATATCCGGGGTGATTCTCGTCGCAAGCAGTGGTATAATTAGCATGGGATAAAAGTCCAGGCGCATTTTCAGAGGAAGCATGGCAGTTTTACAGATTCGCACTTTGCCCGACCCCGTGTTGCGGCAAAAGGCCAAGAAAGTAAACAAAATCGATGACTCCATTCAAAAGTTAATCGATGACATGATTGATACGGTACACGCTGACCCAAACAGAGCCGGTCTCGCTGCCCCGCAGGTAGGAGTGTTGCTCCGTATAGCAGTCATCGAAGTGCCTGAACACGAACTTATCACCATGATTAACCCTGAAATAGTAAAAAAGGAAGGTGAGCGAATAGTTCAAGAAGGCTGCCTGTCCGTACCTGGCTACTTTGGGGAAATAAAAAGAGCGGTAACAGTGAAAGTCAAAGCACAGAACCGGTACGGTAAGGAATTCCGCCTCAAAGCGCAAGGGCTTCTGGCTCAGGCTCTTGAACAGGAAACTGAGCACCTCGACGGCATTCTATATATCGACCATATAGAGAGTCAGGAAAAGCTGTTTGAGATTATCAAGGAAGGAGAGGAATAGGCAAGTTTACTATCTACCGAGGCCTAGCTCCAGGACAAAACAGCAAAGCCATTCCAGGCGCAAATAATCAACATCCCCAGGCTCAGCGGCTTCAATAATCTGCCTCGCTTAAACAAAACCAGGGCCGCGACTATTGCCGCGGAAATCAGCCCCTTAATCAGCATATTGCTGCCAAATCTCATGCCCAGAAATGGGTTAAGCTCGTAACTCCCTGCTCCTAAAGCAACCCCGGTAAGCCAGGCATCCAGAAGGTTTAGCCCGATGAAAACAAGGCAGAGCAGGATAGTTCTGGTTAAAACTGTCTCAGCAACCGCCCATTTAAGTCTTGCCATGGCCCAAATATTTAGTACTTTAGTACTAGTACTTGAGTTTAACAACAGTCAACGGGTCGTGTCAAGAGGGGCTTTAGAGTTAAGTATAATCCTGGTTGGTTTCGTATAGCACCTCGCCTTAATTCCAGGTAAAATTATACTAGCCGCGATATATACCTTGTAGACAATACAAGCCTCGACCTAGCCGAGGCCTTCCTCCTCCCACCAAGTTTTGCAGAGATTGAAAGCTTCTTCTCCGTAAAAGGTGTCCTGGATTGTGTAGTCGTCTTCTTCAACAACCTCATCACTCGACGACTCTACCCAGAGCCAATAGTTCTGAGTTTCGTTTCCAACGTGAAACTTAACTACCCAGTGAACCTGTTCCTTACCCAATTTCCAGCGCTTCACCCAGACCATGCAGGCTTCCAGCCCTTGCTTATAGGCATTCCACCAGACATCGGCGGCAAAATGCCCGCACTCATAGCGTTCTGATACCCACAAGTTATTATCTGTGGTGTCTTGAGCGAGGAAATCCAGAACTTCCTGCTCAGTTGCCGGCGAAACTTGAGAGGCGTCGTAAATCTCAGAGGAATATGTATAAGGCTCCCTGGTTTGAGCTCCAGCCGCCATACATCCGGAAGTAATTATTGACAAGGCCACCAGTGTGACAAGAACGGCGAAATTTAATCCGCGCTTTATATCTGTTATTCGCCTTTTCACCGGTTAATCTAAGCTCTAGCGCGTGGACTTCCTTATGATTAGAGGATTTGCCGCTGTCACCGCCTACAGCACTTCTTCACAGCCGATTTTTCTATAGGTTCTTCCCGTTTATACTTAACAAAATTGCGGGGTGGAAGAGGGGGGATAAACCGAGCCTCAAGCCCGGTTTATCCCTCCACTGTTGCTGATCTTCGCTTTCTTCTCCCCCAGGCCACTCCCCAGATAATCACGCCAAGCGCCACTATCAGGACAATGATAAGCCACCAGGTGATAGTTCGTGACGTTGTGAACTCATCGTTCAACCCGGCAACCTCTACTTCATACTGCCCGTAGTCCAACCCGGACACGGTAAAACTCACCTCCTGGCTCTGTCCGACACCCAGTGTCACCGTCTTGGTATCCACTGTTTCCCCATTGAGCTTTAGCTCAACAGTATATGTGCCTTCTTGTCCACCGTCGTTGGCTACGTTGGCGGTAATGGTAACGCTTTCTCCAGTCTTGGTCACGAAGGTGACAGGTTCCCATATCTTTTCCACACTAGGCACGATGTTCAAGCCACTGGCCTCAAAATGGGCTGGCGGGATAGGTGTCGGCTCAAGCTCAACCAGTACGCCGAATATACTGAAGTGGTTTACCGCCGCAGACAGAGTCAGTTCTGCCACACCGTTTGGCCCGCCTGCTTCACTCTTCAGTGGTACCCAAATTCCATTAACAGCATCATAATAAGCCATGGTTGCATTTAGAGCATTTTCGGGCAATTGATCGAAGCCCAGTGTCAGGAAAATATCCCTGTCGAAAACAGCGCCCTCAGGAGTTACGTTAAAAGCCATAATCGCCGTAGTATTCCCCGAAGAAGGAGGTATGTCATCGAGTTCTCTGATTACTATCAGGTAATGTGTCCTTCCACCAACCATGGGTGCGAGAGTACTCCTCTCCAGCAACAAGTTGTGACTGCCCTCGGGACTAGGCCCGAACAAGTCCTGCGTTAGCCGGTCATTTCTGTAAAGGCGCTTCTCGGTGATAGTCCCTTCCCAGTCCACCGTGAGCTTTTTAAACGTAGGACAGGAGCCACCGCCACCGACAACACCACCGCCGCCACCGCCGGCAACGTTGGTGTATTCGTCATCGAAGGCTGATGAACCCTCGTCACAGGTAACGTTAGCGGTATTATAAAATGTAGAGCCGGGTGTTGCCCCCAGGCTTACGGTAGCATTGATGGCGTAAGATAAAGAGCCGCCGGAGGGAATGGTTAACAACAATCCATTCCAGGTGATGGTGTCACCATTGTCAAAACCACCATCAGTATCGGTGATGTTAAGCACATTCTCGTCATAGTTATCTACTACTTTAACCCCGGTGGCAGTAGCGTTGCCAGTATTGGTGACGACGATATTGTAGGTTAGTGTCCCACCAGGGTTAACCGTGCCAGGTGAATCCGTCTTGATGATAGTTAGCCAAGGACCGGCACAGTCAATCCAGAACTTATCGTGGGGTGCTGAGGAAACGGTATTTTCTCCGTCGGTAGCGGTGACCACGATTGTCAGGGTGATACCTGCTGGCTGCCCGGGTATCGTGGCTTGCCAGTAGCCGTCCTGGGCAGTGCCGCTGACCAGGTTCATAGAAACGATCATCCCATCGTAGGTCAGGTTAACCGAGGTCATACCCACGTTATCAGTCACGTGGGCCCTGATGGTCACATCCTCACCGGCACAGTAGTAGGGTCCCTCCGGTATCTGCTGCACAGATATTGTGGGGCCGCAGTCCTCAACCGTAATGTAAACAGGCTTGGTCTCAGTACCCGGGCCGCAGTCATTGCTCACCGCCAAGCTTACGGTGTATGTGCCAGAGCTATTGTAAGTTACAGCATGAGGCCCTGGTGTATTAGCACTCGAAGGACTGCCTCCGGTGAAGGTCCAGTTCCAGTTCGTTGGATCTCCCGTGGACTGGTCTGTAAAGACCACAGTCAGAGGAGCACAGCCGCTTCTCGGTGAGCCGCTGAAGTTGGCTGTAGGAGGACCTTCCACCGAGATGTATCCAGTCCTGGTCTCAGTATCTGAGCCGCAGCCGTTGCTCACCATCAAGCTCACAGTGTAGGCGCCAGGGCTATTGTAAGTTACAGAGGGAGGTGTCTGCCCTGTATAACTTGAAGGACTGCCTCCAGGGAAAGACCAGCTCCAGCTAGTAGGATTTCCTGTGGAGTGGTCTGTAAAGTCGACTGTCAAAGGAGCACAGCCGTTTCTCGGTAAGCCGCTGAAGTTTGCCACGGGCGCAGGAGTCCCTGTGCAGTAGCCGGTTACTTCCTTGTCGGAATCCATGTGGACGCTGCGGGTCCTGCCAGTACCGATGCCATCGCCCGTCCACTCAACGAACTCACAGCAGATACCGCTGTCATCAGCGGTAAGCGTGACTTCCGTGCAGCAATCTATGGTGAAGGTTTCAGTTCCATTAGCCTCTACTGTGCCCAGAGTAACCTCACCAGTACCCACTGTGATGGGGCAACAGCCCTCTGAGTTCACCGTGAGTTCGTATTGAATATCCGGTGTGCAGTGGCCCGTTACCTCCTTGTCGCCATCTATGTGGATGGTGACCGGGTTGCTGGTGTTTGTGCTACCGGGGACATCTCCCGTCCACTCAACAAAGTCGCAGCAGACAGCGCTTTCATTAGCGCTAAGGGTGACTTCCGTGCAGCAGTAAACGGTGAAGTTTCCAGTCCCACCAGCCTCTACTGTGCCACCTCCACCTTCATAACTTACGTCTATAGGACAGCAGCCATCTGAGTTCACCGTGAGTTCATATGGAATTTCCGGTGTGCAGTGGCCCGTTACCTCCTTGTTACCATCTATGTGGATGGTGACGGGGTTGCTGGTGTTTGTGCTACCGGGGACATCTCCCGTCCACTCAACAAAGTCGCAGCAGACAGCGCTTTCATTAGCGCTAAGGGTGACTTCCGTGCAGCAGTCAACGGTGAAGTTTCCAGTTCCATTAGCCTCTACTGTGCCCAGAGTAACCTCACCAGTACCCACAGTAATGGGGCAGCAGCCATCTGAGGTCACCGTGAGTTCATATTGAATTTCCGATGTGCAGCGGCCGGTTACCTCCTTGTCGCCATCTATGTGGATGGTGACGGGGTTGCTGGTGTTCGTGCCACCAGGCACATCTCCCGTCCAGTTCACGAAGTCACAGCAGACAGCGCTTTCATTAGCGCTAAGGGTAACTTCCGTGCAGCAGTAAACGGTGAAGTTTCCAGTCCCTCCAGCCTCTACTGTGCCCAGAGTAACCTCACCATCACCCACTGTAATCGGACAGCAGCCATCCGAGTTCACCGTGAGTTCATATTGAATTTCCGATGTGCAGTAGCCGGTTACTTCCTTGTCACCATCTATGTGGATGGTGACGGGGTTGCTGCTGTTTGTGCTACCGGGGACATCTCCCGTCCAGTTCACGAAGTCACAGCAGACAGCGCTTTCATTAGCGCTAAGGGTGACTTCCGTGCAGCAGTAAACGGTGAAGTTTCCAGTCCCACCAGCCTCTACTGTGCCCAGAGTAACCTCACCAGTACCCACAGTAATCGGACAGCAGCCATCTGAGTTCACCGTGAGAGTATAGGGAATTATGCGGTTGCAGAAATCAACCTCAACGTCACAGCCATAGTCATAGCTGAGTTCATAAATCAATCCCGCAGGGTTACTGCCTATTTTGCCCTCTGCTTGCCCGTCTCCGTAGTTTGGTCCCATATATTCATTGGCCGTCATTATGTACAGGATATTATCGCCGCTCACCAGAGAGCCGGATACATCGTAGCTTTCAACAGTCTGCCAACCACTGCTGTTAGTCCAGTTTTCGCTGAGATTGCTAACCTCCCAGTCCGTCCCGCCGTAATCGTGGACCTGTGCGCTACCGACAAAGCTGCCGTTAAGATATACCTCATAGCCATTGTCAGTAGTGATGTGGAGCGTGCCACCTGTGGGAAGAGTGGGGATATTGAATTCGTGCTTGAATTCAACCACATCTCCAGTTACAGGATTGTTCACTCTGTAGCTCTCCCAGACCCAGTTGGCGCCGCTGCCGGAAAAGTCGTAATTAATAGAACCCCAATTAGAATGCACCCAGGCTGCTACCGAATTTGGCCAGCTAGCGCCATCCTTGTAAAGTGTGTCGGTGGGGTTACTCACAATTGTATTCTGGCCAGCAGCCAGGGTCACGTTTACGGAACTGGGAGTACAATTCTCCCAGCAGGCAGGTAGCGGTTCTTCAGTCACTGTGTAATTACCAGGGGCAAGGTTAGTAAATTCATAATAACCACTGCTGTTGGTTGTGGTGGTATCAATGACATTACCAGCAGGCTGCTCTAAGTAAATCGTCCAACCTCCAATGCCCTCCCCGGTACAGTTGCCGGCAGCATCACATCCATATTTATAGCCTGAAATCTTACAGGTCTCACAGACCTCGACGGTGATTTCTATCTCGCAGTAGCTCGTGCAGCCATACTCGTCGGTTATGTTTACACCATAGGTGTCACTGGCGCTTACCACTATGGATTGTGTCGTCTCTCCCGTCGTCCAGTTCCACCCTATCGCATCTCCCCCATCCTCGGTCAGAGTGACATTATTGCCAGCACACACCTCGGTGCCAGGGTCGGCATCGATGCTACAGGTCGGTG
>Ga0307429_1001380_pt1 | contig 11544 bp, 9 predicted proteins | sample SalMarWE160230MG_FD_202151 | JGI IMG/M metagenome (GOLD analysis project Ga0307429, IMG submission 202151) | Salt marsh sediment microbial communities from the Plum Island Ecosystem LTER, Massachusetts, United States - WE1603-230 | ecosystem: Environmental > Aquatic > Marine > Intertidal zone >...
GTTTGAACTATGATATGCTATATTATCCTGTACTCAATACGCGATACGATATACGCTATGCGCGTTACGAGGCCATATTATACCCAAAAACGGCTTAATTTTCAAGTAAAATCCTTTCTCGCCTGCTCTGCTTGCCCGCCGAAGCTTCTGCGAAGGAGGGAGCGCTAGCCTGCGGTGAGCGCGGTCGAACTGTCGAAGGGCTACTTGATTATCAAAACAGGTGCTATGTCACTCATACGTAAAGCGCGTACGCGCTTTACGTACGTGACTATTCTCATTTTGTGGTTTGTTTAATCATTGCCGCTTTGGTTACGTTTATTTCAATCATCTACCTGCCGATAAAAAAGAAATTGGCATGGGGTTCAGTGGTTGCCACCCTATAAAACTAATCACACTCTTGTCGGAAAACACGTTATCTAATCCAAGGTAATTGTCGATAAATGAGTAGGGTAGAGATTCTGGTATAGCGCATAAGCGAGCAGCGTTAGACGAATTCGATGCAGCAATCCCCTTTTTGATAGTCCTAGTAAATAATAAATTTGAAGAAAAAGGAATTATGAGTTATTTATTTCAAGAGGGCTATGTAAACAACCGCTAAAAAGAGCAATAAATGAAATACTATTGTTTTCAGCAAGGGTAAAGCCATGAAAAGACCAATTTTGTTTTTTGTCGTACCGTGCTTCGTCATATGTACCTCATGCAAAGAAAATGGAAATGATATGAATATTCAGCAGCAAACGATTACAAAACAAATCACTCCAGTCGCTTATAAAATTGTAGAATCAGAAGACCAAAGCCGCAAAGCTATAACCAAACCTTTATCAAGTTATACCCATCAAGAATTAGTAAGTCTCCCAATCGACAAAAGAATGAGTTACAGAGTGGTAGTGTCATCAGAGATAAAGGAAAATCAAGTTAGACCAATCATTGAACAAATAGTCACAGATATAACTTCAAAAGATAATGATATCGATGAGATAAGTATATTTCTCTATAGCGACAAAGAGCTTGTCAAGGATGGATGGTATGATGTTGCACGGGCGACTTGGGCACCTGGTGGAGAGTTAGGCAATGTAACGCCTGAAATTGCACGTAGCAACAACCGATTTGGTTATAAAATAACAATTCAAGTTGCAGATAATCTTGAACAATACTTAAAACAAAGAGCTAAATCTGAAGATAAGTTTAGTCTCACAGAGGCAGAAAGACGCAATATCTTCAAAGAAATTGTTGCTGCTGAAGATAGAGCTTGGGCAGATGCTGAAAAAGAATACCCTGTTTCAGGTCGAAGTGCGTGGAATTTGTCTACATCAGAGCTTCGCATCCGAATGGATAAAGGCACAGAATTGGCACAAAAATTAGGAGATCAATACGAAAATGAGGTGTCAAAAAAATATGGTTTGACACGAGAACAGCTTAAACAAATCAGCATCGAAGGCAACAGTGAGAGATGGCCACTAGAGTAAATAAGCGTCCAAACTCTTCGTGGCTTTGTGGTGAATTAAAGGATAACCGAGATTGTATTGCTTGGAAAGCTCTGTCCTGAAGCGTTTCATGCCCTGACCTGATATTCTAATTTTATTCCGATTGGCTGTTTGGTCAGTTTTGTAGTAGGATGGCCACCGCCAAAGGCGGGTAAACTTTAGCCCATGCGGTTCCTTGATACAAGGTGTTTGAGTCTCAATACCTAAGATACTTAGGTATTGCGCCAAAACCAATCCATCAAAAAGTCAGCACACTTAATTTCCGTGATCTATAGAATACCTAAGATACTTAGGTATTGTACTGACACTAATCCATTAGAAAATCAACACTGTTAATTTTGATGCTCTATAGAATACCTAAGATACTTAGGTATTCTTTGAAAATTGGGTCAGTACTATATAAGTATATGCGTATATACTTATAGACTGCTTTAAGAATTAAGGATTTTAGAGAAGCACAGGGTGCAATGAAATCGCCCCGGCCTAACTGTCATGTAGTCTTAAGACTACACGGCTTGGCAGCATCTTATAGGATTGAAAGGATAATTTTGAATGCGAGAATTGCTTGATTTTCGAGACAGCTGCCGTGTCACTTATACGTAAAGCGCGTACGCGCTTTACGTATGAGCTTTTTCCTCCGCATGTTTGGTATTATCTATGAGTTGAAGTTAATAGTCTTTTCGACTAATCGAAAAGACTATTAGCTCTGTCTCGAGCGCAAACGAGGGAATTATATAATAATTCATCTTGATATAAACCTTTCTGCCGTAATCCCTCAAGGGATGCCTAACGGCAGGCATGGCCAAGCCCGTTTTTAGAGGAAAGCAATGAAATGGTGTGCAGTGCACACCCAGTCACCCGCTGGTAAAAAGAAATTTGTGTGGTATCCCCAGATTTCGCCAACCTGCATGGCTTGTTAGCTTATTTAGTCTTTCTTTGGCGGTTTTACCGGAGGCATCTTAGGGGTCTGGTCAACAGGCGGTAAAACTCTTTTCTCTGTGAATTTTTTAGGTCTTGATGGTACTGGCCTTGTCGGTTGAGGCTTTGGGGGTTGAGGTATTTTTTTAGGATCAGACATTTTTATTCTCCGTAAAAATTCTTAATATAGACTTCTGCTGATTGTTTTGCTTTGCGAAACAGTCTTCCTTTTTCTGGCAATGTATTTGTGCCAAGATGCTTTTGTACGATTTTTGTTTTTTCTGACCTGATTTCAAACTGCAATTTGTTTATCTCATCTTCTTTCAATTCACCTCTTTCGACATCAAACCATTTCTTTTCATAAGAATTTAATAATTCTTCCAGTTCCTTTAGGATACCACCAGTGGTTTTTAATCGCGTTTTATATGGCAAAAACTGCTTCACCACATTAATTACTTGAGATGCTGCAATAATAACAGCCCATAAAAAACTATACTTGTTCCAAATAACCCACCCACCTATACTACCACTAGAAGTAACCGCCAAAAAGATATTGATAGAATTATCTATCAATTCAGACTCTTCCATATAGCGTTCAAGATAATTTACATGCACTCTCAATTCAAAGAGTTCTTTCCAGTATCTTTGTTGATATGGACTTGAATCAGTCATGGTCAACCCCACTTAATTAGAGAAAGTCTACATTATCCATCTTTTATCTTCAGCCATATAATATCCAAACTCGCATTTGCTGTCAAGCTGAGATTGCTTCGGCCTAATGGCATCGCAATGACACTTTTCAACAGAGCAATATCTTAACAAAATTAACTCTTTTTTGATGGTCAGCACTTGCAAATGACTGCGCATTATTTACACTATTATACTATGGCAAAAAAGGCGGCAAAATCAAAGGCGAGTAAACCATCCTCACTGTTAGATACGCGGGTCATTTACTGCGGCGATAATCTCGACCAGCTCAAAAAATTTCCTAATGAGTCCGTTGACCTGATTTATATTGACCCGCCCTTTAATTCCAACCGCAACTATGAGGTCTTCTGGGGTGAAACAAAAGAGAAACGTTCCTTTGAAGACCGCCACGCCTCAACTCAAGCTTATATCGAATTTATGCGGCCGCGTTGTGTGGAACTTGCCCGCGTTCTAAAGAAAACCGGCTCTTTCTATTATCACTGCGACTGGCATGCCAGCCATTACATTAAGGTAATGCTTGACCAGATTTTCGGGGAGAATTCTTTTCAGAATGAGATTGTCTGGCAACGATTTAATTTCCATGCTGATGCGCACCGCTTTGGTAATGTCCACGATGTGATTTTTTTCTATACTGCAAGCTCAAATTATATATGGAATACGCAATATACGGAGTTCAAGGAAAGTTATCTTAATAGCCACTTTAAATACACAGATGAGAGAGGCAGATATCGCCTCGATAATCTAAATCCGCCGGGAGGTCGCGGGCCAATATACGAATTCCATGGCGTGACTCGTCCTTGGCGCTTTACGCAAGAAAAGATGAAAGCTCTCGAAAATGAAGGGCTCATCTATGTAACACCAAACGGTGTACCGCAACTAAAACGCTATCTCGAAGAATTAAAAGGTCAGGCAATACATACGATTTGGACGGATATTCCGCCGATCAATCCGCGATCTAAGGAACGTCTTGGCTATCCGACGCAAAAGCCGCTTGCACTTTTGGACCGGATTATAAAAGCAAGCTCGAATCTCAATGATATTATTCTTGATGCCTTTTGTGGTTGCGGGACTGCGCTTGTTGCCGCTGAGAATCTTGGACGGCAGTGGATAGGTATTGATATTTCGCCGACCGCCTGCCGGGTGATGGCAAAGCGTTTGCGCGACGTCTGCGGAATGAAAGAGGATGAAAAACTCTGGCGGATTGGACGTGGCTTTATCGTTCGAGACCTGCCGTGGACCGAGGAGCAGCTTCGCAAGATTCCGCCATTTGAATTTGAGAACTGGGCCGTTATCGCGCTGGGCGGTATTCCCAATAAGGCGCAGGTAGGAGATATGGGTATTGATGGACGAATTTATCCCGTCTCGGCCACGCCAAAGAAAAAGAAAGGCGAACTGGCCTTTATGGATGTGTGGTATCCCATCCAGGTCAAGCAGAAAGACAAGGTCGGCCGTCCCGATATAGATTCCTTCGAGGCCGTTATGATGCGCGAAGACCGCCAGAAAGGTTTCTTTGTTTCCTTCGATTTCTCATCCGACGCCATCAGCGAAATACAGTCGTTCTTCAAGAAGACCGGCAAGAGTATCATCGCCCTTACCGTCAAAGACATTCTTGAAGAACAAATCGCATACAAATTAGCGTGAAGGGGGGAAAACCAGGTTAATAGGGATCACATCTTTATTTACAACTTATTCAGAGATTTGGTGGGCTACAAACCCACCCTACGTTCTTCTTCATAATTAAGTGCCGTAAGGCATCCTCCAAGCGGACATTATACATTATGCTGATATAGCGTCAAGGGACTCCGCCGATTCATCCTTCGTCCTTTAGGGACTACGGAGAATGTAAGCGGCTTCGACCTTCTCGCGAAGGCGGATTGACAGAAACTCTGTAGGTAATTACAATATTCATCCGTTAGATACTAATGAGATAATTTTCACGGATAAAGCGACGGGATTGATTAAATGATTGACTATCACTAACAGCGGCGCCAGTAATGAGTTATAGCATATGTATAACGTAAATAGCATACAATATTATCTAACCAACGCAAAATACATTCATTGGGACGTAGATTCCGAACTTTTTAACTTGGGACCAATTAGAATCCGTTGGTACGGCCTTACATTTGCATCTTCCTTTATCTTTGCTTTTTTTCTTATACGCAGAATATTCCGCCTTGAAGGCAGACCTGTCAACAATTTAGACAAACTCCTTATTTATGTACTCATTGGTACTATTTTGGGAGCACGTCTTGCTCATTGTTTTCTCTATGACCCTTTTTATTTTTTGGGCAACCCTATAGAAATACTGAAAATATGGAAGGGTGGCCTGGCAAGTCATGGAGGCGGGCTTGGTGTCTTGATCGCCATTTTTTTGTATTCTCGCAATAAGCCGGAGGAGCCATATTTATGGCTGCTCGACCGAATTGCAATTGCCTGCGGATTATGTGGCTTTTTTATTCGCCTTGGCAACCTGTTCAACTCAGAAATTATTGGAACTCCAACAACTCTACCATGGGCGTTTATATTCGAAAGGATAGATAACATACCGAGACACCCAGTTCAATTGTATGAGTCCGTTACTTATGGACTGATTTTCGTCTTTCTCCTGACCATCTATAAAAAACAGAGATATAAAGACAAGCAAGGGCTTATCACGGGCCTTTTTCTATTGTTAGTTTTTACAGCACGTTTCTTATTAGAATTTGTAAAGGCACGACAAGCTTCCTATTGCTCTGATCTGGCCCTTAGTGTTGGGCAATTGCTCAGTATCCCTTTTTGGCTCGCCGGAATTGCTCTGATAATACGTGCTTATAGTAAAGTAACTGCCCCAAATTCCGTGGTTGAGGTATAAGAAATAAGGTCTCCTTGCCTGATTGCATAGGCAGGTCGCACATAATTTGAGGAGTTGTCATTGCTACCTTTCGGGATATTTACGAGGGACAGATGGAGTATGTGATTTGCAGCAGGTAGTTTGAGAGCCGGTAGTGAGCCCTGACTCTGAAAAATTCTCCCACAATCTTTGGGACAGTTATCGATTTTACCGCCGGTTGATGCAGTACGATATACGCGGTGCGCTATATGCAAATTTTATTGACAAATGATGACGGTATTTTCGCACCGGGATTGGCTGCCATTTATAAAGAGCTGGTCAAGCTCGGTGATGTAACCGTGGTAGCGCCGGCTGACAGCCGCTCAGGTGCCAGCCACAGCGTTACATTCTCTCGTCCGTTACTTTGCAATAAGGTTGACATTAACGGCCAGTTTACCGGCTTCAGCGTACAAGGCTCTCCTGCCGATTGTGTTAAACTCGCAGCAATGCAGCTACATAAGGGGCCCATAGAGCTGCTCGTTGCAGGCATAAACAACGGAGCAAATGCAGGAATAAATGTTTACTACTCCGGCACCGTTGCCGCCGCTATGGAAGGTGCATTCTTAAACATCCCGGCTGTTGCAATGAGCCTTGCCGCTGAGGAGCAGATGGATTTCGAAAAAGCTGCAAGGTATTGTGCAAAAATCTTGAAAAAGCTTATGCCCGGCCCCTCGGGCTCTATACCGGTCGGAAGCGGCCCTTCGACTGGATTCAGCAGTCTCACCACAGGTCTGCTCAGGGCAGGCGATGTGATAAATATCAATATACCACTATTATCAAAAGGCGAACCAAAAGGCGTAAGAATTGTGCCCCAATCGAGCAAAGGTTTTGACGAGTATTACATTCGCCAGAAAAACGAACAAGGTCAAACCGTTTTTCAGTTGGCCGGCGGCCCACACCGACTCGAAAGCACCCCCGCCGACGCAACATCATTGGCTGAGGGCTTCATAACCGTAACGCCTTTGGTTGCGGATATGACAAATCACCAAAAGATACGCCAGCTCGAACAGATAATAAAATGGGATATCTGACTATCCACATTGTTTCCTGTTGTGAAATGACTTATGATTTTGCCACAGAGCAAAAAAGAGGCTAAAACATGTTCGACATTTTCGAGCAGCCGTGGACACTCACAGGTATAGCGGTTATCGTTTTACTTGGGTTTCTTACATTCCGCAGTATCTTCCCGGAAAAACGACATTGGTGGCAATTGCTGCTGCCAATTCTTCTGGTTATTGTTGCCTTTAGCTTTGATTTTTTTGTTAAAACTGATTTGGAGAAAGTTAGAGCCGTCGTTAAAACCGGCGTCAAAGCTGTCGAAGAGGAAAACTGTGATGCAATCGAAGCGATTATAGCCGACAATTACAGTGATTCCCACCACGATACTAAAGCAAGCTTGATGATCCATTGTAGAAATGAATTGTCACGTTCGCCGGTCGAGAAAAACAAAAAGGTAGGCTTAGTTATAGAGATCTCGCCTCCGCAAGCGACAGCCGTTCTTACCGTATTGATAAGATTTAGCAATGATAGTCACATCGCCCAGAATTATAAACCGGTCTTTTTGATAGAAGTGAGGCTTCACCTGCAAAAGCAGCACGATAAAAGCTGGCTAATCAGCAGAGTTGAGCTAATCGAGATCGACAAACAGCCGGTGAGCTGGCGACAAGTTGGATAAGGATGCTGGACACTTGACGTTGAATGCTTGATGTGAGATTGTCGATACTGGATGTATGAGACCTAATACCTAAGATACTTAGGTATTCTTACTGATTGATGAATCCGTATTTGGTGTAAGATGCTGGATGCTTGCTGCTCGAAGCTGGAGCGAAGTCTGCCACGGGCGGATTCGGTTATTGCGGGCTGGATACTCCGCCGTCAGGCGTCCTGCGGAGATACTCGAATGTCAATCCTGGACACTCGATACTAAATGATTGAGTCACAATACCCAAGATACTTAGGTATTCTCGTTATCTGAGGAATTCTTATTTGAATAAACCCGGATTTCCCAGGCGTTGTTCAGAGCCCTTCGCTTCGCTCAAGGCCCGCCTGCCCAGAGAGTACGGCGGGCAGGCCTGTCCTGCCTGCTCTGAGCGCAGCCGAAGAGAGCAAAGCCTGCACTGAGCGATACCGAAGTGTCGAGGGATTCGGTTTTTATGTGATTGTATATATGAGATATAAAAGAGGTTTCACGTTAATTGAGCTTCTGGTTGTCATCGCGATTATCACTCTTCTTGCCGCGATTTTGCAGCCGGCGCTTTCTCGGGCCAAGGCGAAGGCTCAAGAAGTGACCTGCCTGAGCAATCTGAAGCAGCTTCAGGTCTGTGCAAAACTCTATTCGCTGGATTACGATGGCTTCTTGCCTCCGAACCGATACGTTTACGACCTCGTCACTGGAACGCCTTCATTCGGCTTCAGCGATAACCTGACATGGTGTGCCGGGCTGGCGCCCTTCGATACCACCACCAGAAATATCGAACGCGGCCTGCTCTTTCCTTACAACAAATCAACCGACATCTATCGGTGCCCGGCCGACATGTCGCGTGTACGAACGCCGGAAGGTAAACCCCTGAATCTTAAGCGGACGCGCAGCTACAACATGAGCCAATCCATCAATGGCGTGCCGTATTCAGACAAGACGATATTCCCCCCGAGCTTCACCAAGGAATCCGAGATCGACAATCCGTCGCCTCAGGAGCTGCTTTTCTTCGTTGGTGTCCACGAGGATTGTATCCTCGATTCCCACTTCGGCATCCCGCCCCGGGGTTGGGCGTTCGCCGAGGAGTCCCCGCGGTGGTGGGACCTACCGGCCGGCCGACATTCGCAGGGGGGCAACTTCTCTTTCGCCGATGGCCACGTCGAGCACTGGCGCTGGATTAGGCCAAAGATCTTCACTGAGCTTGGCCAGCTCGTAAGGCAGGACGGCGAACTCGAGGACTTCCTCAGGGTTCAGCGAGGCGTGAAACCCGAAATCCGCTAGGGGATGCCTCCCGCAAGGGATCCCATAGGGATTACGGCAAAGGATTCTCAAGGATACGTATATCGTTCATCGGTTGCGACGCTCGTTTCGTTAAACGTCATACGTAAAACGCAACCGTGACGAGTTGCGCGACTGCTTAACGGTGGACGCTTGTTTTTTCTATTTGCATCCATAGCAGCAGGGCGGTATGATCACGAGCACAAACAAAGCGGATTTTACTCTGCGTAGCCCCTCAGGGGCGTAGCACGAGTTTTAACCAGGATAAAAATAACCGGCAGACTAAATTGTTTATGCCGTTTCTAATAAATAAGTGTAACTTCTTAGAAAGGGTACTAACAAATAGTGTTGTATAGCTCTGCCACAGGTATTATTATGTTAGGGGAGCTACATGGGTATAATAACTGACATTATTAAAGAGTTGCCTATAAGCGCGATTCTTCGTGATAAGCTTCAGGAACTTGAAAGAAAGTATGACGCTCTTGAAGTCGAGAATGCCAAATTAAAGGAAGAAAACCAATATCTCAAGACCAAACTTGAAGAGATAACAAGTACCGGCAAGCTCAGTGACCTTGAGGTGAAAATACTTTTACTTCTCTCCTCAAGCAATAGAGAACTTACAGCCGAGATGATTGCCTCAAGGCTTGGACTTAATCTCACGAAAACGGAGTATTACCTTGAACGAATATATAATAAGTACGTGTATTCACATGATTACTATACTGGTCGTCCCTCCGAGTACTATCTAATGCAAAAGGGCAGAGAATATCTCGTTGAAAATGATCTTATAGAATAAATCAATTGGATATATCCTCGAACATCGGGCTACAAGGGACGATGCCAACGCGTAGCTCCTGAGCCAGGGCGTTAAGTCAAAGCAATGTATGTGGTCGATGAGGGAGCAACGTTAGAGTTCAGTGAACTAAAGGGAACCATATGACCGATTCGAACAATGGGAATAAGGAGTTCTTCAATCCTGCTTCTACAGTTATGGCTGTTGCAACAAGAAGAAATGAAGGGGTGCTACAAGTCCTTCTAACACTCCGCGCAATAGAGCCATTCAAAGACATGTGGTGTCTTCCCGGTGGACACATAGAGCAGTTTGAGCAGTCACATGACGCTGTTGTTCGTGAAGTTAAAGAAGAAACAGGATTGTTGTTCAAAGGTAAACACTTTGGCACGTTCGATGAGATCTTTCCAGATTTCGGAATTCATAATGTCGTTGCCGCCTATGCTGGGAGTGTTGTTGGTGAGCTTGTGGCTGATAAATCAGAAGTTAGAGATATGAAATGGGTGTCATTGGATAGGGCGCGTGAGATGTCGCTGGCGTTTGAACACGAAAAGGTCTTGGATGCGTTTGTGCGATGGAACACGAAAAACCGCAATGACGCTAAAGACGGGCTACTGGACGAATTCCGGGCACTGCGTGGAGAGATGACTACTATTTTCAATGCTCGACTGTGGGGGACAGCGACGTATTTAGTATTGGTCCTCGGCATTATGTGCGGCCTGAAGGGTGAACAGAAGCCGTTTCACTGGCTGTTTCTCATTTACGCTTCTATCCCATTCATCCTGCATACCGCCTACCGGGAGCGTGCGCGTATCAGAGCGGGTGTTTACATCAAGGAAAAGATCGAGCCATACATCCGAGGCTTGGATTGGGAGAACTTCGTTGACAATTGGCGTTGTTCTTTGGGCAAAAAGCAGGGCAAGCCAATCACTGACATAATTCTACACATGACTGGTATCGGGGGGCTTTACGTACTTATGATAGCTGTGGCTTCCATCAAATGCCTGACTGCGACTCTTAAAACGTCGACCCCGTTTGACTTACGCACAGTGGTCATCTTGATACTTTGTTTCTTAGGGTTGATAGTAAGCAGTTGGGCACTGATGGACTTCTTTTCCTTATACAAAAAGATAGAAGACAAATCTAGAGATGTATGCAATAAGTTTGGGCGCAATCCACCAGTTTATTGAGCGTTGGTTCATTGTGCATAGCGTGCAAATATAAAGAGAAATCGCTGTAGGGATGCGTAACAACGCCATCCAGCCGACGCGTTGACCCGCGCGGCTAGGCTAAACATCCGACTGAAGGGTAACTCAATATAGTACGACAAGGTTGATATTAGCATAATGGTAGCATAAATCCGCCGAAGGCGGATTAATTTTTAATCATTATTTTTCGTACCGTGGGAGAATAAATCGATATAATTAAAATGGTGCGAAACTCGTGCTTCGTAGTGACTCCGCTTAGCCCTGCGTAAGTCCCGATATATCGAGAAGCAGTGAGCTAACTTTGCAGAGCAGCATATCGCACTCTACGTGGTTAATAAAAAAATGATTTGATGGCAATTGAGTGTTGTGGTATTATATAGATAGAGGTAAAAAAACAACGCATGCATCAAGTTTGGCAAATTGAAAAAATAATTGGATTGTTACTGACTTGAGATGTAAAGATCTATAAAAGAAAGGGAGTTTTAATGAACAGAGTAAAAGCAAGGATTGTACGGGGAGCTATCAGCTCTGAGCGTATTGCTTATATTAAAACAGCAGGAGGAGTTCGCGCTGAAGTTCTTTTAAGCGAT
>Ga0307429_1001381_pt1 | contig 11543 bp, 13 predicted proteins | sample SalMarWE160230MG_FD_202151 | JGI IMG/M metagenome (GOLD analysis project Ga0307429, IMG submission 202151) | Salt marsh sediment microbial communities from the Plum Island Ecosystem LTER, Massachusetts, United States - WE1603-230 | ecosystem: Environmental > Aquatic > Marine > Intertidal zone >...
CGGCTGGTACTTTACTTACATACCCATCGGCAGAAAGCCCGATGTAAGCCTAATGCAAACTCCGGAACAAAGACTCTATGGTTGGAGAAGAGTCAATTATCTTAGAAATACCTACCCGGTTTTTATCGGGGACTTCTGGAATGACGGAATGCACGTAAACGGTTGTATCGCTGGAGGCCGCCAATATTTACATGTAAACTCAAGAGGAGATTATGAACCCTGTGTATTTCAACATGAGGCTACACATAATGTAAGAAATGCCTCTTTAAAAGAGGCTTTGGGTTCTCCTTTATTTAGAAAAATAAGAGAAGAACAGAAAAGGCCAATTTTTGTCAATAACCGAATGAGGCCCTGTATGATTATTGACCATCCTGAAGTATTAAGAGAAGTTGTTAAAGAAACTGGCGCTAAACCTACTCATGGTAATGCTCAAACAGTCTTAACTAAGTGTGCGGCACATTTAGATCAATACTCTAAAGAATATGGTGAACTTTCCAAACCTTTCTGGGAAAAAGTGTATGTAAAAAAAGAAGGAATGCCACCTGTTCCCGAGAAATTTGAAGATGTACAAAAAATGATAGCAGACATAAAGAAATAAAAAATTAAGAGGGGAAACCAAATGCTTTCCCCTCTGTCTTTTTTTGTCCTCTAATTCTCTAATGATTATATTCTCTTTCTTTGAGATATAATCATGCCAAAAATTATCAGCAGTCCTCCTATCCAGGCGATAAAACCTACCTTCTCTCCCAGGAGAAGGTAGGCAAACACTGCTGCAAATATAGGTTCTCCAGAAAATATAATAGCGGTTTTAGTGGCAGTGGAATATTTTTGAAATCTATTCTGCATATAAAAAGCTAAAGCTGTAGCAAATACTCCGGTTATCACAATTGACCACCATATATCAGCTGAATAGGAAAGATGGATAGCCGGTCTTTCAAAAATTAAAGCCATTAATAAAGATAATACAAAAACTACAGTTATCTGAGTAATGGCCAGAAGAACGTAATCTAATTTTTTACTAAATAACCCTACTGATATAATATGCATTGCAAAGGAAAAGGCACATAAAAGAACCAAAAAATCTCCTAAGTTAAAACTAAAGCTGCTGCTATAATTTAGAAACCATAAACCGATAAATGCTAAAACTACTCCTATAACCGAATTTCGATTGATTTTCTCTTTGATGAAAAAATGGGAAATAATAGGGACCAAAACTACAGACAAACCGGTAATAAAACCGGCTTTGGTAGCTGTAGTATACTTTAGCCCTACGGTTTGAAAGGTATAGCCTAAAAAGAGGAAAATCCCAATTAGAGAGCCTTTCCTTAAAATCATTATATTGATTTCTTTTATCTTCTTCCAAAATATCAATATTAGAATTAGAGCGGCTAAAAAAAATCGGTAAGTTAAAAAAGTATAAGGAGGGATTATATTAATAACACCTCTAATCAAGGCAAAGGTAGAACCCCAGATTATTACTATTATCAATAAATAAATTTCTGCTTGAATACCTTTCATCATTGCTTACTATATATCCTTTAAAAATTATTTTTATTTATTTCGCAGTTATTTTCTATATATCTTCCTGAAACCATCCGTTTTTTAACCCTTCTTCTTTAAAAGCTTGCAAGGCTTCCCTGTATTCTTTCCTATTTATCCTTCTGGATAGTGGAGGAAACTGCCCGGCCTGATAAGCCGGAAAATACTGTGCCATCAAGCTTATATAGGTATGAGGGGAAATCTCCCGGGCGATAAAATGCATAATCTTTTTAGTGCCGCTTAAACCCTCCGGTAAGACTAAATGACGAACAATCAATCCTGTGCGAGCTACTCCGATTTTATCCGTCACCAGATCCCCGACCTGTCGATACATCTCATTCAACGCCTTCTTCATTATTTCAAAATAATTTGGGGCAGATGAATATTTCCTGGCTATCTCATTATCTGCATATCTGGCATCAGGTAGATATATGCCCACAATACCGTCAAGTAATTTTAAAGTATCTACAGAATCATAACCACTTGTGTTATAAACTATGGGAATATGTAAACCCATTTTGATAGCCGATTTAAGACTCTTTAATATTTGAGGTACAAAATGAGTTGGTGTAACCAAATTAATATTATGACATTTCCTTTTCTGTAAAGCAAGCATAATTTTAGCTAATTCTGATAAACTAACTTTATTGCCATTTCCTAACTGGCTTATAGGATAATTCTGACAATAAACACATTTTAAATTACAGTTGGTAAAAAATATGGTACCTGAACCAAAGTTACCCACTAAGGGCGGTTCTTCCCCAAAGTGGGCATTATAACTGGAAACTATCACTTCTTCCCCTGAACGGCAAATTCCTTGTTCTCCTTTTAAGCGGTTCACTCTACATTTATGAGGACAAACTTCACAGGGGGAGAGTAATTTATAAGCCTCCTCAATCCGTCTATCAAATTCTTCTTCTTTTATATTTAAATATCTCGGATATTTTAATTTTCTTATCAATTTCTTACTTTTTCACCTAAAGATAATTCAATACCTCTTCTAAGGAATTTAACTGTAAATAATTTTCTGATAGAGGTTTTTCTTCCTCAAATTTCCAGCTTAAGTAAGGAATTAGGATACAATTTATACCTAATTTCAAACCAGGATTCAAATCTGAACGAACACTATTACCTACTATCCAGGTATCTTTTTTGTCTAACTTATGTTCTGTTAAAATATTTTGATACTCTTCAACATTTTTATATCTCAAGACGTAAACTACCGAAAAATATTTTTTTAAATCGGTTAACTGCAGCTTCTTATCCTGGACTTGTGGATCTCCCAAAGTGGCTAAAATCAAAAAATACTTCTGGCTCAAGGAATCTAATACTTGATAAACTCCATCGACCAATTCAGGAATCTTTCTAAAAACCTGCCATCCTATTTCTTCAATTTTTTTCTTTAATTCAGGATTAATTTCTTTTCCGTTCTTCTGGGAAAAATATTCATAAGTCTTTCCTAAACTATAAGGGTATCTCTCTTTCGTAAAACCATGCTGATGTATATTTTTGATGTCAATCTCATCAAGTTTCACTAATGCCTCTTCCTTTTGAAAACCGGAATTTTCCATTAGTGAGGAAAACTCTTCTCTCGCCTGGTTGTATAACCTGGAAGTTTTAATCAAAGTATCATCTAAGTCAAAGATAATGGTCTTAATTTTCACTCTCTCCTTTTGCATAAATTCTTTATAATTATAACTATAATGATGCGCTTTAGCAAACCCCCATTCAGTATCAAGTATATAGTATCGAGTATCGAGTAAAGAGAAGGAAGAGTACCATATGAAAAAGAAGATAGGAAAACAAAAGCAATAAATATTTTTTTTCTCTTTCTCACTACCTTACTAAAATTTACACTAACACTCGTATCTAGTGAATCGTATCTCGCAAAGATAATAGAAACCAAGAGTAAAAACAAATTCGTAGCGAGCATCGAGTATCACGTAAAGAGAAAGAAAGGTGCCAGAAAAAAAGAATATAATAAAAATCTTTATAAAGTTATAAAAAATGTGTTATAATGTTTTTTGTTAAGCAGAATAAATTCGCCGATTGATTAATTGTTTTATACTAAAAATATACTATTAAAATATTTAGAAAAGTAAAAGTAAAAGAATTTGTTTAAAAATATCTATAGTCGGAAAGAAGGCAAAGATGAGAAAAAATAATAAAGAAATGAAAAATTTAAAGAAGAAAGATATTAAAAAAGGGAAAAAATCTATGATTAGAGACTTGCTGGAAACAGTAATCAGTGCCGGGATAATTGCTTTTATAATTATTACTTTTATCGGTCAGGTCACTGTAGTAAGAGGGGCTTCTATGGAGCCCACTCTTCATAATAATGAAAGACTTATTGCCAATAAGATTAGTTATCGTTTCGAAACACCTGAAAGAGGCGAAATAATAATATTTAGGCCCCCTTTAGAAATAAAACGAAATTATATTAAAAGAATAATTGGAGTTCCGGGAGATAAAATTGAAATTACCGAGGGAGAAATTTATCTTAATGATAAAAAATTAGAAGAGTCATATGTAAAAAATAGATCGTATGAGAATATGCCTCCTACAATTGTACCTGATAATTCTTTTTTTGTCTTAGGAGATAATAGACCCAATAGTAGTGATAGTAGATATTGGGGATTTGTCCCCCGTAAGAATGTGGTAGGTAGAGCCTGGGTAGTTTTCTGGCCCTTGAATAGACTTAGATTACCGTGAAATTTAAGATAGTTGCCCGGTTCACCTGTTAGCCGGTTTACCAGTTAGAATTAGTCGTCAATGAATAGTAATTCGTATTGAGTATCGAGTATCAAGTATAGCGTGAAAAAAAATAAGATTCAGTTGTAAGGGCACAATGAATTGTGCCCTTCCTATTTTATTGTCTTTTGTTTGCCCTATTAAGTGATCATCTGCTAAGCAGGGTTCCTGTCAGCGTATAGCACTACGCCTCTTTGTTGAATTAATAGACAGACGAGACGCCTGTCCTATAGTTTTATCTTGTATCTTATGTCTTATAACTGGTAAACTGGGTAACCAGGTAACTGGATAACTAACATTCTATTCGCTATTTTCTTCTTCACTGTATACTCAATACTCGATACTATATACTGATTTTATTTATAGGTTTCAATAAATTTTTCAATTGAGCGGTCGTAGCTTCTCTCTACTTCGGGAGGGAATAAACACCCGGGCAGTTCACCCATATTCCAATGATAAGTAATACATTCACAGCACTTACCTTTTCTACTGCAGGGTTCATATGTACAAGTACATTTCTTCTTATTTTTTTCAATATTACATTCCATTACAATTTCCTCCATACTCCTTTAACTAAATTATACCTGACAAGCTTTTTAAAATAGCAAATTATCTTAACTTTTTTAATAAATCAATTATAATTTAAAAAATGTTTTAGTTCAATCCTTTTATTAAGAACAAGATAACCCTGGTTATAACTTTATTATATAGATGAAAAAAATTCATAGAATTTAAGAGGACAACTAAGTCATTTTTGAATTATCTTAAATGTATTGTATAATGGAAAAAATTTAAAATGAAAAGGAGGGAAAAATGAATTTAAGCAAAAAACTTATACTTTTAGGATTAGTTTTAATTTTTATAATTACATCTACGGTTACATTTTCTTTTGCCAGTGAAGAAAAAGATTATATCAACCGGGCATTAAAATTAATTGACGAAGAAAAATATAATGAAGCAGTAGAAGAATTAGAAGAAGCCCTGGCGATAGTTAAAAGTAAAGCTGATTTAGAATTTGTCAATGTAGTATTTACTAATGAAGAAGCAGGTGGTTTCGGTCTGTATAATCAAAGAGAAAACGCCACCTTTGCTTCGGGAGAAACCTTTTTTATATATGGAGAGGCAAAAAATTATACTATTAAAGAAAATCAAAATAATCTTTATGAAATATACCTCAAAGAAGACCTCTATGTCTTAGATCAAGACAATAATGTATTATTCGGACAGGCAGATTTTCTCGATTACCATATAACTTCCCATTCTAAAAATTACGACCTTTTAATAACTAGTACTATTACGCAAACTTCCCCCTTTCCGGTTGGTAATTATAAATTTCGCCTGGTCTTAAAAGATGTCTTTTCTCAAAAGACTACTGAAGTAATAATAGAGTTTACTGTTACTGAATAAATAATATATTCACAAAATCCAGGGCGGCTAAATCCCCGCCCCCTACACAAAAACACTGTCCCTATTTTTTTTAATAACCAGGGCCATTTAAATCAATATCTTCATTTGGCCATTTATAATTATTTGGATAAATCATTATATAATTATCCCACCATGGATTTTTTTGTGAATTTTCTTTATCTTTATTATTATAAAATCTATTATTTATAATTTTAGCTCCTAATTTTTTATAAAATAAAGGTATCTCAGTTTGAAATAAACAGACCTTATAATCACTATTATCAATTTTTTTAAATGCTTTTAAAATAAGCTTTTTCCCCAATCCTTCCCCTCTCTTATTTGGTGATACGCATACTCCACATAATGCCATTACTTCTAAAGAATTGTTATTATAAAAAATTTTTCTTAGAAAAGTCTTTGTATGAGCAATTAAAATATCATTTTCAATGATTAATATTACTTCAGAGTTTTTGTTACTTTTAATATAATTATCAACTTCATCTTCAACCTTATTAAAATTATTATCTTTTGGTGGCCAAACTAATTTTAAAAGTTTTATTATATTTATTATTTCATTTCTACTTAAATTTTTACATTTTTCATTTTTTATTATCATAAATTAATCCATTTAGATTCTTGGCATTATTTCGCCTAACGGCTGGTGGATATGAGAAGTTGCGAAGCAATTTGGGTCGAGGCTCTGCAAGAACCGAGCCTCATATCCGCTGTTATGTGCCCCGAAGGGTTCGAGCGAAGCGATAAAGTCACGAAGTCCCGCCGTCTTGTTTATAGAATCTTTTCTAAATTCTTAAACTCTTCTGTAGCGTGCTGTTTGATAGCCTTAATTCTTTCAGGAGTCAACTTGGTTTTGCTCATAACCCAGTCAAAGAGTTTCTCCAAACCGATAAACTTGAATCCAGTTCTAAGTTCATGTACGACTTCCGTTCCTCCTTTGGCCGGCAAAAAGGATAGTTGCAGATAGATCGGATACGGTGACTTTGCTTTCATTGCGAACAAATTCGGTTCTTCTAATCTCTTTATTTCCCATTTACAGTTAATCTTCAAGTCACCAATTTGTTCTTCAAACTGAACTGTGTCACCTACTTTCAAAATGTTATTAGTCTCTTTATGGTCTCTCGTATGAGTTCCACCGACATGAGCTGGATGCCACTGATGGGCTCGCTCCGGATTCAGCTGAATCATCCAATCATAAATCTGCGATGGCTTCTTTCCCTTAACCAATATCTCTGTAATTATTTTAATCATATATTCAACCCATTCTAAGTTCTATTTTAAATCTTTCTAAGGCGGGACGAAGTGATTGCACATAACGGCTGTATTTACGCAACAAATGCGTATAATATACCAAATAGGTATATAAAAAGAAAGAGGTTGTTTCTGTCTATTACTTGTCAGGTAACAGCTCTTAAAAAAATGGGATGTGCTTGGGTTCAAGTTGCAAATGCAACACTTAACTTTGGCATAATGGACTGCTCCCGCTAATATAGACACACAAAAGTGTACTTTTTCTTTGATTCTCTTAGAATTACTCATTATTTTAATAACCATTGTTAGGCTACATCTTCCCGGTAACAATATTGACATTCATATTCCATTGGTGACATATTTCCCAATGTGGAGTGAAGCCTGCGACAATTATAGAAAGTCTCAATATATTCAATAATCACTAATTTAGCCTCTTCTCGTGTTTTGAATCTTCTACCATAGATAATATCCTTTTTTAAAGTAGAAAAAAAGGACTCCATGCAGGCATTATCATAACAATCTCCCTTACGGCTCATACTCTGCCGGATATGGTACTTATGTAATACATCTTGAAAGGCATAAGCGGCATATTGAGACCCTCTATCAGAATGAAAGATCAAGCCATCACCCGGATTTTCTCTACCTGCTGCTTGTTCTAATGCTTTTATGGTCAGTTCTTTGGTAATTCTGTCTCCTAAAGACCAACCGACTACTTTTCTCTGAAATAAATCTTCAATGCCTGCCAGATACAAAAAACCTTCATCTGTGGGTATATAGGTGATATCACCAACCCATTTATTATCTGGTCTATCTGCGGTAAAGTCTTGATTTAATATATTGGGAGCAATAGGTAAGCGATGGTTAGAATTGGTAGTAGCTTTGTATTTTCTTCTTAGGCGGCTAAATATGCCATTCTCTCTCATTAACCTCGCTATTCTATTTTTACCACAGGAGATACCCTCTTTATTTAATTTAGCTTTTATTCTGCGTATCCCATAAGTTTTATATGATTCTTTATGAATCCTCCGCATCTTTTCTACGAGGATCCTATCCTCCTTTTGGTGTATGCTTACCGGCCTCCTCAGCCAGTTATAATATGAGCTCCTTGATACTTCTAAAACCTGGCACATCTTCATAACGCGAAATGCGGAGCGGTATTTTTTGATAAATTTATAGATCATTTCACGTCCCGACTGAAGATGGCCATAGCTTTTTTTAATATTTCATTTTCCTCTTTTAGATCGATATTATCCCGCATTAATTTTCTTATCTTATCATCTTCAGCTCTTAGGTTACCTTTTCCGGGAAAAGCATCCTTTCCGTATTCACTGTATTGTGTAATCCACCTTCTTATAGAGGTGGGAGTTACTCCAATATCTTTTGCTACTTTACCAACCTTCTTTTTACGTTCGGTAACCAGTTTAATAATTTCTTCTTTGTATTCAGGTGTAAATCTTTTCTTTCCCATTAGCTTAACACTTCCTTTCATGTTATTATTATAGCAGACTTTCTGTGTGTCCAGCTAATCGAGTACAGGTCATAATATGCCAAAAGAAAGGAGTTGCATATGGCTCATTGTTATCAGTTAAACATTAATGAACGTGAAGAGATCAGCCTTGGATTAGCCCAAGGATTGAGTAAAAACTATATTGCGCTATCTCTTGGCCGATCATCTAGTACCATCTGTCGCGAAGTCAACCGTAACACTGTAAACAGGCAAGCCTACAGAGCGGTTAAAGCTCAATATCGTGCTAATAAGTTAAGGCATCTTGTCCGCAAAAGCCGAAAAATGGATATTAATCTACCGTTGAAACACTACGTTCTTGAACACCTGGATCAATTATGGTCTCCGGAACAGATTGCCAAACGCCTAAAAATATTGTATCCTGAAAACATGAACATGCAAATATCACCTGAAAGCATCTATTCCTATTTATCCTATTTATATGTTTTACCGCGTGGCGCATTACGCAAAGAATTAGTTAAATGTTTACGGCGCCATCACATAAACCGCCGAACACACGGTAAGTCTCGTCAAAAATCCTGTCCTATACAGGACTATATAAGCATTGAAGAACGTCCTGCTGAAGTAGCCGATCGAACTATTCCTGGCCATTGGGAAGGCAATCTTCTCATGGGGCATAATAATGGTTCTGCCTTGGGTACTTTAGTTGAACGAACCACCCGTATGACCTTCTTAGTTCAGCTTAAAGATAAAGATGCTACCGCAGTACGAGAAACTTTCGCTAAAGAATTTAAGCATCTTCCCAAGGGCTTAAAGCGTTCTCTAACCTATGACCAGGGCCAGGAAATGGCAGAACATAAACTTTTTACCAAGAGCACGCAGATTCAGGTTTATTTTGCGCATCCCCATTCTCCTTGGGAACGAGGCACTAATGAAAACACCAACGCTTTGATTCGCCAATTTTTCCCCAAGGGTACGGATTTTTCAAAAGTAACATTAGAAAGCATCAAAAAAGCACAAGACATGTTAAACGACCGGCCGCGGAAAACTTTAGGTTTTTTAACGCCGCATGAGGTTTTCGTAAAACTGTTGCATTAGCAACTTGAATCTACACTTTCCCTATTTTCCATTGATTTCTATTCATTTTAAAAGACTACAAAATAGACTAAAATCCTTCTTTAAAATGAATCATAGAACTGTCCACTGATTCATATCGGAATTAGAGTACCCTCTTAAATCAGATTACTTTTTCCCCTTCTCTAAAATTCGCACCACATCTTCTCCAATAATATGAGTTCCATCCAATAATAATCCTTCTAATCGAATAACTAAGCAGGGTCCAACAGACAAGCTTTCTCCATTGATAGTAGTAACCTGATCATCTACTCCGCTTTCTAAGGCATCCAATTCCTCTTCATTGACTTCAAAAGTTTCTACAGTTCCAATGTTATCAAGTAAATCCTGGGTATTAAACTTTAAGGTTAAGTCTAGATAGCCATCAGGACCTTCGGTATTACAATCAAAATCACAATCTTCTTTTCCTGTATATGGTTCGAATGGAGTGGCTACATCTTCCCAATCCCAGCGTAGAGGAAAGGCTCCAGCTAAAGTTACCGTTGTGAGGTCTATTTGTGTCACATCAAAATCTAGTGTTCCTAAAATAGCAACTGGGGTTACCCCATTACTTTTAGTATTGATGGGATTGGGACAGGAAGTTGGTTTAATGTCTACTGGGACTTCCAAGGGCATTATATACTCTATTTCTGCATTATATAGCAGACCAACTGGATTATAGCTACCTATGCCCCAATTGCGAACAACAAAATACAGAGTATTTGTGCCTTCTAAGGGATTAAAATCGAAAGAACCATGTAGAGTAGCAAAATAGTGTGGCATGGGAGATGGAGATGTTCCATAAACATTTGTAGTAGTACCAACTTCATAGGTATCGTCATTGAGATAAGCTACTACAGCATTATCAGCAGTCATCCATAATTTAGCAGAACTTATAATTGCCCCGTTAGGAATATTGAATTCTGCTTTGAAGAGTCTCCACGAATCGCCATTTCCACAAGCACTCTCAAGCGAGCTAGCAGTAGATACCCATTTACTTGGATCAACGGTGGATACCAAGCAGAATTTGGGGTAACGAGAAACGCGTCTAACCAAGAACCTGTTCCACTATATAAATTAGGATTCAGGGGATTTGGTGTGGGGTCAGTTGTGGTCCATCCTGCCTGCTTAGTTTCACTTTCATTACTTGAAAGAGTTAGAATAATTGGAATTGGAATTCCTTTCGTTAAATTGCTTGCTCCGCTTTGCTCGGTAGCAGGAGCCTGCCCGATATTGGATAAAAATGTACAACCAGCAAGAGCAAGTCCTAAGATTAAAGCTAATACTATTAAGAAATAATGCTTTTTCATCAAAATTCACTCCTTTAATTAAATATTTTTCTTACTGATCACCTTTGTTTTTCACTTTTTATTCGAATTGAAATGTAAGTTTAATTCATTTCAATACAATCAATAGACATCGCCTCCTTTTTAAGATTAAATAAAGCTCAAGTGATTTGTATATACTATGATGAATGAATGTTGATTTTTTTATCAGGGTAAAGATATTTTTGAGTAATGATTTTAGGTAGATAGATGATAAGATTTCTTGAGTGATATTTTGCTTAATAAATGTAAGGATAAGAAAAATGGGGAACAATAGGTAAAATAAAAACTGCCAATCTTTATTCAGTTAAAAAGTCGGCAGTCTGGCAGTCCTGTCACTAAAAGTGATTTAGACCCATGACTTTGCGGCCTATCCTTTCGGATAGTTTACCTTTCTCAACTTCTCTTGAAGTATTACTTTAATACTTCACCTTCCTATTGGAAAAGTTTTATATAATATTTTAAATAGTGGGATAGAATATTATATTTCGTGAAAAAATTCACGTAATTACCGAAAATTTTTTATTGTATATATATTATACATGAAATTGGAATTTTGAGTCTTATCCAATGCAAGATGAGCCTGAAATAAAGAGTCATGCTGCTAATATTTTATCAAATAATTTATCCCTTTCCAACTGTACTTTTTTAGCTATCTCATTATCGGTATATCTTCT
>Ga0307429_1001382_pt1 | contig 11535 bp, 11 predicted proteins | sample SalMarWE160230MG_FD_202151 | JGI IMG/M metagenome (GOLD analysis project Ga0307429, IMG submission 202151) | Salt marsh sediment microbial communities from the Plum Island Ecosystem LTER, Massachusetts, United States - WE1603-230 | ecosystem: Environmental > Aquatic > Marine > Intertidal zone >...
GGTTTTGGAGATACAAAAACCGGAATACCTATCTCTTCTTGTAAAAGTTCTGGTAAACCTATTAAAAGTGAACCCCCGCCAGTCATAATCACTCCCTTATCCACAATATCTGATATCAATTCAGGAGGTGTTTTTTCTAAAGCCATCCTCACTGTATTAGCAATTATTCTTAGGGGTTCAGAAATGGCTTCCCTTAATTCATCTTTAGAAATTTTAATTATCTTAGGAAGACCCGTAACTTTGTCTCTCCCCCTAATTTCATAATCACCGTTTTCTCCATCTACCTTATTTGTGGATAAACCAAGCTTAATTCCTTCAGCAGTTAATTCACCAATATATAAATTATGTGCTTGTTTAACATATTTACTAATGGTTTCATTGATATAATCCCCGGCAACTTGACTTAATTCGCTTACCACTATCCCTCCCAAAGATATTATGGCTACCTCGGAAGTTCCTCCTCCTATATCTATTACCAAATTTCCCATGGGTTCAAATATAGGAAGCCCCACACCAATCGCAGCTGCTATAGGCTCATCTATTAAAAATACCCGTCCCGCTCCACATTTATAAGTGACTTCCGATACTGCTCTTTTTTCTACTTCCGTAACCCCGGAAGGAACACAAATTACAACCGATGGCCTTGTAAAACGATTAGGATTATGAACTTTTTTAATAAAATATTTTAACATTTCAGCAGTAACTTCAAAATCAGCTATTACACCTTCTTTTAAGGGTCTGACGGTAAATATACCTCGAGGAGTTCTCCCCAGCATCTTTTTCGCTTCCTCCCCGACTGCTAATATCCTATTCCCCCCATCTTTAAAAGCGACAACTGACGGTTCGTATAAGACAATTCCTTTCCCCTTGATATGTACAAGGGTGGTAGAAGTGCCTAAATCAATTCCTATATTTTTTGAAAATGATCCAAAAAGAAAATCTAGCCACATTTTCTATTTCTCCTTTTTCATAAACATATTTTAAAAACTTGAAATATGTTTAACTTTATTAATTCACAAACAAAAATTATATGTTATAATTTTTGTTTGTACATTCTACAGCCAATTCACTCTAACACTATTTTTTTAATCCAGTAATAAGCATTTTAAGGAATTATAAAAATGATTAAATTGACTCTTAGCTTAATTGTTTTAATTATAACTTATTTTTTAATATTTACCAACCGTCGTATTAGAACAACCTCTGCCTTTTTTGGGGCAATTTTGACTATTATTTTAGGATTAATAACCTTTGACAAAGCTATCACCTATATAGATTTTAATAAATTGGGAATTATCATTGGAATGATGATCTTTACTATAATAGCAAAAGAGAGTGGAATATTTCAATATTTAGCTCTAAAAGTTATTAAATATAGCAAAGGAAATCCTTTGATTCTTCTAATCACCCTTTCTTTGTTGGCTGGTTTTCTCTCCTCGATATTAGATGAGATTACAACACTGCTCTTTCTAGCAAATATTACTTTGGCTATTACATTTATCTTAGGAATATCCTCCTTGCCTTTTCTAATTTCAGAAATTATATTTTCCAATATTGGTGGATTGGCGACTTACATCGGAACTCCAGTCGATATTATGATAGGATCTGCTGCTAATCTAAATTTTTATGATTTTATATACCATATGACTCCAATATCATTAATACTCGTAACAGTAAATATATTTTATCTCACTAATCTTTTTAAAGATACTCTTAGAAAAAATAATATACCAACAGAAATTATTTCCCGCCTTAATAAGATTGACGAAAAAAAGGCTATTACTAATCCTTCTCTATTTAAAAATTCTTTATTAATTTTAAGTATCGTTCTTATAGCATCTTTCTTTTCCCATATAATCAATCTAAATCTGGCCATAATTTATTTATCAGGTGCAATAATTTTACTAATTATTAGCCAAGATAGACCAGATGAAATCTATGCTCAAATTGACTGGAAAGTAATTTTCTTTCTAATGGGATTAAATATCTTAGCGGGAACTCTTGTGGAAAATGGATTAATTGAAATTGTATCTTCTAAACTCTTAAGTTTTTCAGGGGAAAATTTAAACTTTTTAAGTCTTATCACTCTTGGATTATCTACTTTCATGTCCTCCTTCTTCGATAATATCCCCATTGTAGCCTTAACTATTCCTATAATTAAAAATATTTCCCATCATCTTGGGTCTACCACCATTACCGTACTATGGTGGGCGCTTGCTTTAGGAACTAATATTGGTTGGAGCTAATGGTACCCTAATTGGGACAGCCTCTAACTTAATAGTTGCTGATATTGCCGAAAAAAATAATCAACCTATCCCCTTCTGGTATTTTGTTAAAATAGCTTTTCCTCTGGTTATACTTAATCTTATCATCGCTTCAATTTATATCTATTCGAGATATCTTAACTAATCGTTAGTATTAAATACGGGTTACAAGTTGCAAGTTTCGAGTTGCAAGTTTTAAAAAAGCCTTTACAGTGAGCTGGTAATTGAAAACTGTAAACCGTATACTGATTTTCTTCATTTAAAAACAAAAAACGAATAATGAAAACCAGTTCTCTTAACTAATTGATCAATTCACCGATTCTCCGATTGACCGATTAAGATAAGGATTAAGATTAATTCACCAATTAACTAATTGACTAATTAACTACTAATATTTTGAAGAAATATCGTCTATAGGGTAGAAAAAGAGAAATTTATAAAAAACTAAGCTATTACAAAGAATAATGTCACAAACAAAACAATTAAAGTCAGAATTACCCAGGATAGGTGTATATTCAAATCTCGTGATTGTATACTGTCGAACTTTTTACATAGTTTATTTATTAATGTAGCGATATTACAATAAATTCTATCCACACTTAAATACTTGAGCAACTTTGCCATAAAGCTATCTATCTCAAATTCTCTCTTTTTCCGACCTATTAACCCTAGCTTTGAAGCTGCAATATAGACAATGAAGCCTAAAATTGTAATAAGTAAACTATTTAAAGCTGCGCCTTGTGTCCAGAATTCTACATTCGAAACCAATCGGGAATGAACTAAACCGGATATTGTAAATTTTATGAACCTATCCAGTACAAATTGTGCGTTTGTTCCTAAAAGTACACATAGAATAGCTAGCACTATCATAGGTAATTGCATTAGTATTGGTACTTCTTTGATGGTTATCAACTGCTTCTTAGGTTCACCGAAAAAGGTATAGCTGATTAATTTAAAAAATGAGGCAAAAGTTAATGCTGCAGTGATAATCATGACAAACTTAAGCACAAAACTAAAATCGGTTGCAGCTTTTGCAAGTACTGTTTTGCTTGCAAACCCATTAAACGGTGGTATGCCTGAAATAGCTAAGGCCGCAATAATACAGGTTGATGTTGTTATCGGCATTCTCTTCCATAAGCCACCTAAATTATCAAGCTTCCTTGTACCGGTCGAATAGATGACTGCACCCATACACAGAAATAGCAATCCCTTAAATATGGCATGGTTCACCATGTGATACAACCCACCAGCCAGGCCAAGTTCGGTGCCTAAGCCTATACCTAAGAGAATATATCCTATCTGGCTTACACTGTGATAAGCTAATAATCGCTTAATATCTGTTTGTGCCAAAGCTAAAAGCACGCCTATCAACATAGAAGCTACAGCGATATATATAATTAACGTACTCAATGGCTCTCTAAAATTATTAACATATAAATCAGAATTTAATATAGGGAAGATAAACCTTATTATGCCATAAGCGCCTATTTTTATCACTATACCAGACAGGAAAGCACTGACAGGTGATGGTGCAGCAGGATGTGCATCTGGCAACCAGGTATGTAATGGGACTGCACCGGCTTTGATAAAACAACCTACTAAAAATAGTATAGGTAGTACGAAGCTATTAGATTCAAAAAACCCGGTTACTCCATAATTACCTGTATCAGCATAGACCAAAATGATAGATAATAAAATAAGAAAAGCGCCGATTAAATTCATGAGTATATACTTGTAACCTGCTTGTAACGCAACAGTACTTCTTTTATGTATTATGAGAAAATATGTAGTTACAGTTGTCATCTCGAGGAACACATAGAAGTTTATAAGATCTTTGGCTAATACCGTACCTTGAACGGCTCCCAGTAAGATTAATAACAAAGAATAATACCTAACCAGATCAGTTTTGATATAGCTTATAGAATATATAGAAACCGCAAGCCATAACAAGAAGCCAACTAAAGCTATAATAATACTTAGTCCATCTACCTGGAAACATAGCTCAAAGGGAATCATCTGTGGCCAAAAAGCACTATGAATCGTATTGCCTTTTAGAATAGAAAATAACATAAGTCCAAGTAAACAAGCCATTGTTATCGCAGCAATAAATATAATAGCCAGTATCAGTCGAAGCTGTTGAGCTCTATAGAATCGCTCCCTGACGAACGACACTACAATTATAGCCAGGAAGAAAGGTATAATTACAGCTAAAAGTGGAAGATTAGAGTTCAAAACTGGAATTCACCGCCTTTAGATAATATCTTTATACATAAACTTATTTTTTACGGGATGATATGGGATAAGAGTAAGCTTACTGCTGGTTTTACCATGGAGATACCTAGAGCCGGTACAAGCCCAAGCAATAGACATCCAGCCACCAAAATGTAAATCGTCCAGGTTCTAAAAAAATTACCTCTATGAATCATCTGTCCTCCTTCATTGATAAGCAGGGGGTTCTGTTTCGGTGGACCACTAAAAAGTACTTGTATCACCCGAAAATAATATACAGCAGTAATCGCACTCGCCATTAGTATGATCACTGCAAGAATAATGTAGCCAGCCTCTACAGCTGCTAAACATATCAGCCACTTACTCACAAAGCCGTTAGTAGGTGGTATACCTATCATACCTAAAGAAGCTATAATAAAGGCAAAGACTATAGCCGGCTGTTGTCTACTAAAACCACTGAGCCCTTGCACATCTCTTGTGCCAGCCTTAGCAATCATTATGCCTGCACAAAAAAATAGAGTACCTTTCATTATAGCATGGTTCAAAACATGAAATAGTGCACCAGTGAGTCCCAGCTCGGTTCCAATACCTAACCCGATAAATATAATTCCAATCTGGTTAATAGTCGAATATGCCAACAATCGTTTCAAATCTGTTTGTGCCAGTGCCATACCGGCACCAAATAAAAGTGTAACTACACCCAGAACTATCAATATAGTATGGCTACTACTAATAATAATAATAATAGAAAACGTTTCTGCACTGAATATACTATAGACTACTCTAATCAAACAGTAAATGCCTATCTCCACGGTAATACCGGAAAGTAATGCACTAATAGGTGATGGTGCCATAGAATGTGCATCTGGCAACCAACCATGAAGCGGGAACACAGCTATTTTTATACCTATACCAGTAACTATGAGCACAAAGGACATGATCACCATCTTCATACTGGAATCAAATGCAGCTGGCAGCTGTTCAGCTATATGGTATATATCCAATGTGCCAGTCATAGCATAAAGAAAGCCAATTCCCAAAAGGAAAAAAGATAGCCCTACACCGCCCATAATAAGGTAATTAAAGCTAGCCCTTAAAGCCATCCCTTTCATGTTATAGGCAATAAGTAAATACACAACGAGCGACAAAAGCTCATAGAAGACGTACATATTAAATATATCAGACGTATAACTGATACCGATCATACTGCTTAACGAAATAAGCAGTAGAAAATAATATGTTCTGCCATAGCGCCTTTCAGGTATAGAATATACAATAACTAATAGACCTAAACCTAGTGCTATCAAAGAGAAGAAAAAGCTTAGCCCATCTATTACCAAGCTGATACCTAATGGTCCTTGCCAGCCTCCAAGATGGTACGTTACTTTATCACCAGATAGAATCCGAGATGAAAGTGTTGATATAAAGACGATTGAAGTTATGATACTAGTAGTTGCTAATATAATTTTATATTTCCTGGTAAGTAACACAAGAAATGCTGCCAGAAGCGGTGATATTATAATTAGGATGGGGATATGAATTGACAAATAATTATCGCTCCTTTGAGAGTTGTTGGATGTCTAAAGTCTTGTATTTGGCATAGATTTTTACGATCAGTGCTAAAGCCAAAGCAGTCACAGAAATACCGATCACAATTGCAGTAAGCATCAGTGCTTGAGGTAATGGGTCAACAAGTATAGTAGTGGGGATACCGCCAGTCGTTCCTTTCTCCAATATTGGCGCTAAGCCAGCTTCCTTATAGCCGATACTTATAAAAAATAACACAATACTACCATTCATTATGGTTAGCCCCATGATCTTTTTAATCAAATTGTTCTTGCTCATTACACCATATAAGCCAATCATAAAGACCAAAAGGCTGATATTTATAGGATTCATATTTCACCTCTATATTTAACTAATGCATAAAATATAATTGAAACACCCGCGGCTACTTCGATACCAATGGCTATGTTAAAAAGCAACATCAATCCACCACTGGAAATTTGACCTGGCTTACCCAATGGCAAAAAATTACCTAGAAAGGAGTGACCCATGAATATACCCAAAAAGCCCAAAAAGATGAAGGTTAAGATCCCTAATTTCTCCAACATGCTTAGCTGCTTATTCTCAAATTTCTTTTCTGTTTTCTCTATACCATAAGAGAGCGCTAAAAGTATTATAGCTGTACCTATCACAACTCCACCTTGAAAACCACCACCTGGAGATAGATGTCCATGTGATATCAGATAAAGACCAAAAAGCACAATGAAAGGAAATAACTTCTGAACTATAGTCCTAATTATCTTTGAGCTCCCCATCTATCTTTTCCCCCGCAAATAAAATACAACTCCTGTTACTGCCACAAATAAGACTATTGTCTCAATAAGGGTGTCATAAGCACGATAACCAAGATATACAGCTGCAACCAGGTTAATTGCACCGGTATCGTAAAGACCTTGATCGATATAGTAATTAGCGACATCCAGGTTCTTCGGATTGCCATATTCGATATCAATAGATAAGATAAATAATATGGCCATTGCAAGTATTATAATGATAAAAAAAAATTTTTTCATTTCTTTGAACATCCACTGTGCTCCATAACATATTTTTTAGTGAAAGTACTTACTATACACCTTTTGATAGGTGCCATCCTCGTTGATCTCTTTTAAGAAAGAATTCAATTCAGCTAACAGCTTTGGCTTATCTTTAGATATACCATATCCGTACTGTTGCAAGCCACTAATTGTATCAATAGTTTTCAGATTAAGATAAAATATGTGCCCTATTAATGCCTCTGGTAGGTCAACAGCAACGACGTTGATTCTGCCTTCAGATACTGCTTGTAATAATATGTTAGGGTCGGGGAAGTTAGTATCAATTTTAATGCCTTTAATTGATTGTAATGCAGACAGATAGGAGGTGTCTTTAGCGGAGGTAACAATTTTACCCTTTAGATCGCTAAGAGAGTTCAATGCGGTATTCTCTATGTTAGTTACTATTACTACTTTGGTTGGAAAATAGCCATCAGAGAAACAGATCTGTTTCATGCGCTCATCCAGGCGAGTCATACCGGCACCTATAACATCTCCTTTGCCTGATATGAGCTGCGGGATGAGCTCTCGCCAATGCTGAACACATCTCACCTCTAACTCGATGCTTAATTTTCTGGCAAATAGTGATAAAATATCGTAATCAAAACCCGTTGGTTGACCTTTATCATCATAATAGAAAAAGCGACTGTGCGGATAGGTTAACATGATAAGCACACCTCTCTTCTTGATAGCGATTAGGAATATGACTGTGGCAAATCCAGAGCCTATCGCTGCCTCAGCAATAGCCACATCGGGTGCATGTAGATAGTAAAATACCAAAGACAACACAAGACTAAATGCAGACAATACTATTACTGCACTCAATAGATTTTTTATTTCAAGTGCTACTAAAGCAAGCACAGGTAACATTATCAAAAACACAATTAGCATAATTTCGTAGCTCTAATTTGCTAGCCCCCTTTAACATTTTTTTTCTTCCGCCACGGCTTTATCCCTCTGATAGCAGCAGAGCGTGCTATGGCATGTGAGGCTACCGGGTTGGTCAATAGTAAAAATACCAGTATTATTAATATCCTCAAGGAGAACGAATCTAACCCTTGCTTCAGTATTAAACCGACAAGCAACGCTATGGCACCTGCAGTATCGCACTTTGAGCTAGTCTGTAACCTAGTGTAAATATCAGGAAAACGAATAATGCCCAATGTACCAAAAAACATGAAAACTAAGCCTAGAAATATAAATAGGTAGGCTATCATTTTTTGTTGGTTCCCTCACCTTCTAAAAATTTACTAATAGCGATTATACTAACAAAACCTATAATGGCGTATACCAGTGCCACATCCAGATATATCCTTCGTTCGAAGAATACTGCAGCAGCTACCATGATCATAATTACCTTAGATGAGATAAGGTTAACAGCTATTAGTCTATCCCATGATGTAGGCCCAAAAATAACCCGATAAAGAGCAAGTGAAGCAGTCACACCTAATACAGTGATGATAATGGTCACAGCAGTCATATGAATATTCTCCCTAACCAGTGTTCGAATCGTCCTTTGATCAATTCTGCTGCACGCCCAAAATGGGTAGTACGTGCATACAACCAGTGCACGTAAAGATGATCGCCTTCGATATCGATGGTAATAGTTCCAGGTGTTAGGGTTATAGAATTTGCTAACAGCACGATGCCCAAATCTGATTTTATATCTGTCTTTATCATAACCACCTCTGGATTGATATCCATAGTTATAACTCGATAGACTACATCAAGGCTGGCAAGAAACATCTCGTAAAGCAGAACAAAAACATAAACAAGTAACAGCCAGATAGTTCGAATAGTTCCACCGCGTATGCCCTCGTCTGGCTTCACAAAGAAATCGTAACTCAATAAGGCAACCAGAAACGAAAAAAGAGCACCAACAAGTAATGAAGCTGGCTGAAGATTTAGACTAAGAACCAACCAGAAACCCATGAGCAGAAAAAAGGTTAAGACTAGCCTGGTAAGTTTATACATAATATACACAATTACCCTTTGCTTAATTTAAATGCTTAATATTTTGTTAGTTATTATTAGAATAAGGTATCAATATAATAAACCTCAAGAGTTGAGTATGTGTCAAGCTAGATTGATTTTGAATCCACTACCTGCTTACATTTATTCATCTTGCCTCTTTTAAAAGTAGCAAATGTCCGAAAAAACTATTAGGATTATTCCAAATTTGTGATCCATGATTTAAAAATAGAGAAAATATAATTTGCTTCTAAAAAAATAGGTACACTCTACGAAACAGGAAGTCAATATACTACTAAGGAAAATATAACAAAAGGGGAGGCTAAAAGTCAAATTTTAAAAACAGTATTGAGTAAAAACAGTATATAGTATCGAGTATATAGTATCGAGTATATAGTATCGAGTTAAGAAAGAGAAAGGAAAGAAGAAGTTCAGGAGCCAGGATTCAGGAGTCAGAAGATTATTAGCAGAGGGCGTTTATAAAAAATATAAAAATATATATAGGTTTTTATTTCCTCCTTATTGAATATCGAGTTAAGAAAAAGAAAAATACCAAGAATAAATTCAAAATAAATTAGTCATTATTAAAAAAGTCTTAGGGGGCAGACCTTGTGCCTACCCTGTCTATTAGTTTTTGGCAATCAGTTATTAATATGCAATAAAAACTTAAAAACTTTTCCTATAAAGTATTATTTTTAATGTAGAGGTTAGATTTATCCGACCCGTGTTTTGCGGGCTTGATGTCTACCTGTGCGTGTACACACGCAGACAGGAATCAAGCCCCTACATTTGTCTTTTCTATAAAAATGGGAATTCATTCTATCTCTCTTTATCTTTTGCTTGTGAGGGCGTATACAATACGCCCCTACTTCTTTCCGTAAACTTGTAACCTGTAACTCGTTACACATTACTCATCACTTATCACTATATTTTAACAGGTAAACTGGGTAACCAGCTAACTACTTCTTTAGTTATTTGCTAAACCTTCTAATAATTCTAAAGACAGACTACTTTTTCACCACAAAATTTACATTTTCCGTCTTTATCCAGACCCACATTAATAATATTATAACCTGTTCGTTTAATTAATATTTTCTTGCAGTTACCACAATAAGTGGTGTTAGCTTCCTCGTCCAAGATATTCCCCACATATACATATTTTAATTTTTTTTGGGCAATATCCCGAGCTTTATATAAAGTGGAAATGGGTGTTGCCTCAATGTCCATCTTATAACAGGGGAAATAGCGAGAAAAATGCAAAGGTATATCTTTACTTAAAGAAGAAATCCAATCTACCATCTCTTTAATTTCCTCTTCACTATCATTTAAGCCGGGGATAATCAGATTGGTCAACTCTATATGGCAATATTCTTTGGAAATCTTGATAGTGCGTAGCACAGGAGATAGGCTTCCTTTACAATATTTTTGATAAAATGAGTTTCGGAAAGACTTAAGGTCAATATTCATGGCATCAATAAAAGGTAGGAGTTCAATGAGGGGTTTACGATTAATAAATCCGTTAGTAACTAAGATATTTTTTAAGTTATTTTTCTTGGCTAATTTAGCGGTATCCAAAACATAATCATACCAAATTAATGGTTCTGAATAGGTGTAAGCAATTCCTGGAGAATTATTCTGTAAAGCTAATTGTACTGCCTTTTCAGGAGATAAGTCTTCTACTGAAACATTTTCCACATTTCCTTGAGAGATAGTCCAATTCTGACAAAAGGAACATATAAAATTGCAACCCACCGTACCTAAAGAAAGAACAGACGAACCAGGTAAAAAATGATACAATGGTTTCTTTTCTATAGGGTCAAATCCGCTCGCGGAAACTTTAGCATAAATCAAGGAGTATAATTTATTATTAATATTTTTTCTGGCTCGACAAAAACCAACTTCCCCTTCCTTTATTAAGCATTCTTTGGGGCAAAGCAAACATTTTATAATCCCTTTCTCTTTATCGAATAATTCATAAAACATCGCTTCTTTCATTTTAAAAATCACCTCTTCCGTTAATTCACCAATTAACTAATTTGCCAATTGACCAATTAAATTAGTTAGCCAGTTACCCGGTTTACCAATTATTTTCGTCGCTCGTATCTTGTATCTAGTATCTCGTTAGGAAGATAGAAGTCAGAATATAACAACAGATCGTATTGTATATTGTAATTATGAACACTAACATATTACACTTGATGTAAGACTTAGATTTATCCAACTTGCTATGTGCTGGAAAACGAGATACGATTCACGAGATACGAGATACGAATTTAATAATATCTTTGCACTTCAAAGCGATATAATTTTACTTTTTCACCGGGATAAATTCCTGCTTTACGCTTGGCAATATCAATCTGATATTCCACTGTATCTACACCCTCTAAATCAGGTAATAATAAACCCTTTTTATAACCACTACTAACGATTACCCCATATTTCTTGGGGTCAAGCTGAGAAATATCCTTAACTTC
>Ga0307429_1001383_pt1 | contig 11529 bp, 12 predicted proteins | sample SalMarWE160230MG_FD_202151 | JGI IMG/M metagenome (GOLD analysis project Ga0307429, IMG submission 202151) | Salt marsh sediment microbial communities from the Plum Island Ecosystem LTER, Massachusetts, United States - WE1603-230 | ecosystem: Environmental > Aquatic > Marine > Intertidal zone >...
CAGCAGCGTCGGCGAGTCGGACCAGAGGTCGTACGGGTAGGGCCGTACCTCGGTGGAGCGATCCTCCTGCGCGCTCAGGATCGCCCGCTCGCGCGTGAGGTGGTCGCCGGTGGGACGCTCGACCTCGAGCGTCCCCGGCAGCAGCGGCGCCGGCCGGCTCTGCTGCGGCGGGGGGACGGGCAGTCGATAGACCCGATCCACCGGCGACGGGCCGGCCACGCAGCCGAGGGCCAGCAGCCCGGGCAGCAGGGCTGCGAGAGCGCGGCGCCGCAGCGGGCTCGGGTCGTTCATCGCCTTCAGCTTCCCTTCTCGGTCTCGCGTCCGCGGATCAGCACCCCCGGGTTCTCGCGGACCTGTCGGCTGAACTCGTTCAGGTTGCGCGTCGTGGCCTCGAGATTGGCGGCGATCGAGTCGATGTGGCGCGCCACCGCTGCCAGGCTGTGGCTGAGATCGTCGATCGCCTTCGCCACGTCCCCGCGCTCGTTCTCGAAGAGCGCGTCGAGCCGGCCGATCAGTGCGTCGACCTTGCGGCGCGTCTCGGACAGGTTGGCGATGACGGTGTCGGCCTGGCCCGAGACCGTCTCGACGTTGGTGAGGATCTGATCGATCCGCTTCAGGTTGGTCGGACCCAGCAACGCGTTCACCTGCTCGACGGCCTCGTTCATCTTGATGGTGAACTGCTCGACGTTGTCGAGGATGTCGGGCGCGCGCTGCGAGACGTCGTTGAGCACGGCCGTCGCGCGGTTGGCCGCCGCGTTCACGGCCGCCACGAGATCGACGGCCTCTTGCGACGGGATCCGGTCGCCGGGCTCGAGCATCTTCTCCGATTCGCCGCCCTGGATGTCGATCAAGGCTGCCGAGAAGATCCCGGTGGCGATGGCGGCGTGGCTGTCCTCGGGGATCGGCCAGCCGCGTTCGACACCGATGTCGACCCGGAAGCGGCGCCGGCCGTCCTGATCGATGGGCTCGATCCCCTCGATCACGCCGACCGGGAATCCCTCGTAGAGGATCTCGACTCCCGGCTTCAGGCCGTTCACGCTCTGGTAGACCACGAAGTAGTCGTCGGTCGCGCCGGTACGGCCCGTCATCAGCATGATCCAGAGGATCAGCGCGGTCACCATGGCGGCGACGAATCCACCCACCAGCACGTAGTTCCGCTGCTCCTTCCGCATCGGTCAGTCTCTCGGGCTCTCGCCGAACAGGCGAGCCAGGTAGGCATCGGCGTCGAGCACCTCCTCCTCGAAGCAGCGGTTCAACAGGTGCTGGACGCGCTCGTTCTCGCTGCTGCGCACCTCCTCGACCGTTCCGACCGTCAGGATGTTGCCGCGGTCGAGCATGGTGATCCGGTCCGCGATGGCGAAGGCGCTCTCGAGCTCGTGGGTGACCACCACGACCGTCATGCCCAGGGCGTCGCGCAGATCCTTGATGAGTTCGTCCAGGGAGCGCGAGACCACGGGATCGAGCCCCGCCGAGGGCTCGTCTGCGAAGAGCACCGCGGGATCCATCACGACCGCGCGCGCAAAGGCGGCGCGCTTGATCATTCCGCCCGAGAGCTCCGCGGGCGCCAGGTGCTCGAAGCCCGCGAGATTCACGATCTCGAGCTTCATCCGCATCATGATCTCCATGGTGCCGCGATCGAGCTTGGTGTGCTCGATGAGCGGTAGCATGACGTTCTCCCCCACGGTCATGGAGCTGAACAGCGCGCCGCCCTGGAACGCCACGCCCATCTTCTTGCTGAGGTCGTACAGCTCCAGCTCGCTCATCGAGGTGAGCTCCCGCCCCAGCAGCTTGATGGAGCCGGAGGTGGCCTTCTCGAGGCCGAGCATGTGGCGGAGCAGGGTCGTCTTGCCCGAGCCGCTGCCCCCCATGATCACCATGATCTCGCCCTTGTAGATGCTGAGATCGATCCCGTGCAGGATCTCGCGCTCGCCGTAGTGCGTGACCAGGCCGCTGACCTCGATGACCGGCTGGGGCTCGCTGTGGACGGCTGCTGCGGCCACCGGCTAGCCCCGTGTCGTCGCGAAGGCGAACAGCATGTCGGTCAGCACGATGGCGGTGATGCCGTGCACGACGGCGTTGGTGGTCACGCGCCCCACGCCTTCGGCTCCCCCCTCCACCGATGCGCCGTCGACGATCCCCACGACGGTGATCAGCGCGGCGAAGATCACACTCTTCTCGAGTCCGTGGAGCACGTCGCCGGTGCCGAGCAGATCCAGCGTCTGGTTGACGTACGCGCCCAACGTCATGCCGAGGTCGGCGGTGATGTAGAAGCCGGCCGCCACCAGCGACACCAGGTCGGCCCAGATCACCAGCGCCGGAAGCATCACGAGCATGGCCAGCAGACTCGGCACCACCAGGAATCGCACCGGATTGATGCCCATCACCCGGAGCGCGTCGATCTCCTGGTTGATCGTCATGGTACCCAGGCGCGCTGCGAGGGCCGATCCGGAGCGGCCCGCCACCAGGATCCCGGTGATCAGCGGCGCGAACTCACGCGTCATTCCGAAGGCCACGCCGATCACCACCTGGCTCTCGGCGCCGAAGCGCTTGAGCTGGTAGATGCCCTGGATCGCCAGCATGATGCCGATGGTGGCGGAGAGCATCGACACGATGGGGATGGCGCGGACGCCGATCTCCATCATCTCCGCGAAGACCGGCTGGGGACGGACCGGCTGACCGCGGCGCGGTCCCAGCAGCAGCCAGCCCAGCGCGTCCCAGATCAGCGAGGCGCCGAAGCCGAGCGAGTCCAGCCCCCGGACCGTCCCGCGGCCGATGCCCTCCAGCGCCCGCAGCGGGGCGGGATCGGTCTCCCCGGAATCCGCCATTCAGAGACCGTCCGCCAGGGTCGCGTGGATGGGAAAGACCTTGTCGAGCCGCGCCAGCTCGAGCACGCGCAGCGCCGAGGAGTTGACCGACACCAGCCCGAACTCGAGACCGCTCTTGCGGGCGCGCTGGAAGGCCTCGACCAGGCTCGCGACGCCGGAGCTGTCGATGTAGGTGACGCCGGAGAGGTCCACCAGGACCTTCCGGCCGCGCCCGACGCACTCGAGCAGCACCTCGCGCGCCTTGGGTGAGTTCTCCAGATCGACCTCGCCCTGGAAAGCGGCGACCAGCACGGCTCCCTCTTCCCTCACCGAGTGCTCCATCCGGTGGCTCCTCCGGCGGATCAACCGATCCGCTTGACCATTCTAAACAGATTCCCGCAGCCCGGGGGCGGGTCGATGAACTCTGCCGAGTCCATCACCTGCTGGATCAGGTGGGTGCCCAGACCGCCGGGGCGCACGTCGTCCAGGTCGCGCGGGCGCACGCTGGCGGGATCGACACGCGGGGCGAAGTCCGTCACCCGGAAGACGAGCGCGTCATCGCTGCGTTCGATCTCGAGCACGATCTCGCCGCGTCCGCTGCCGCCATACGCGTGCCGGATGATGTTCTGGCAGACCTCGTCGACGGCCATCACCACGTCGTCCGCGCAGGCCTCGGTCGCGCCGCAGGCCCGCACGCTCTCCCGCACCGACCGCCGCACCTGCTTGAGCTTCCCGGCATCCGCGCGGAAGCGGAGCTGGAGGATCCGGTCGCCCACGCTAGCCCCGGCTCTCGTCGCTCACGCCGAGCAGCGTGAGGTCGTCGCGCAGCTCGAGGTGGGCCACCTCCGAGGCGATCGCGGCGATGCGCTCGGCCAGCGGCTTGCCGCCGAAGCGCCGGACCAGCTGCTCCAGGCCCCGGCTGCCCAGCGCCTCTCCGTCCTCGGACTTCGCCTCGGTGAGGCCGTCGGAGCAGAGGTAGAGCGCGCCACCCGCGAGCTCCAGGTCGTTCTCCGGAAAGACGGCGCCCGGCAGGATCCCGAGCGGCGGGGCTTCGGCGGGAATCGAGGCGAAGCTTCCGCTCGAGGACTGCAGCAGCGGCGGCTCGTGGCCGGCGTTGGCGAGTCGTACGACGCCGCTGCGCGTGTGGTAGACCCCTGCGGCCATGGTCACGAACATGCCGCGCGTGGCGGTCTCGCACACCTCGTCGTTGAGGCGGCCCAGCAGCTCGCCCGGGCTCTCGGCATCCTTCGCCAGACAGCGGTAGAGGCTCGCCGTCTTCGCCATCAGGAGCGCCGCGTTCATCCCCTTGCCCGAGACGTCGCCTAGACAGAAGGCGATGCGATCCCCGGGCAGCGTCAGGAAGTCGAAGAAATCGCCGGACACGGTGCGCGCAGCGACGTTCACGCCGGAGATCGGAAAGGGCGCCGGGCGCGCCGCCGGCAGCAGACCCCGCTGGATCTCGGCCGCCAGCTCGAGCTCGCGGCGCACGCGCTCGTTCTCGAGCTGAGCGGCGGCGAGCCGCGCGTTGGCGACGGCCAGGCCCGCGGACGAGGCGAGCACCTGGAGCAGATGGGCGTCGCTCTCCTGGAAGCGCTGGCTGCCGCTGAGCTTGTTGATCAGCTCGACGGCTCCGATCACCTCGTCGCCGAAGCGCATCGGGGCGCACAGGATGGAGTGCGTGGCGAAGCCCGAGTGCTCGTCCATCTTCTGGGAGAAGTTCGGATCCTTGGCGACGTCGAGCACGGTCTGGCAGACGTTCTCGCGAACGCTCTTGCCGACGATTCCCTCGCTGACCTCGAGCCGCATTCCGGTGATCGGGTTCGGGCCGACGCACGCCACGCAGGTGAGGCGCTCGCCTCCCTCGTCGACGAGCCAGAGCGAGCCCGCCTCCGCTCCCACGTGGGCCGCGATCGACGCCAGGGCGCGCTCCAGCGTCCCCTCGACGTCGAGCGCGCCGGCGAAATCCTGGGTCATCTCGGCGAGCAGCGCGAAGGCGCCCTCGTAATCGTCCGGATGCAGAACCGCGCGCTGGGCCATGGACGTCTCCGCAGGCGGAGTCTACACGAGGGCGGCCCCCCGCACCGCGAGCCCCCGCGCGGTAGCATCCCGCGCGGGAGGCCACGTGATCGTCGCGGGTGACATCGGGGGTACGAAGACGGTCGTCGCGAGCTTTGCGCGCGTCGACGGTCGCCTGGAACGGCGCGCGGATGCGATCTATGCCAGCCGGGAGTACGCAGGCCTGGCCGAGATCCTGGAGGAGTTCCTGCACCGCCAGCGCATCGACGGCCTGGAGGCTGCGTGCTTCGGTGTCGCGGGCGTGGTGAGCGAAGGGCGCGCCTCCACCACGAACCTGCCGTGGCAGCAGGTCGACGAGGCCGGCTTGTCGGCCGCGCTGGGCGGGGTTCCCGTCGCCCTGGTGAACGACCTCGAGGCGGCCGCCCACGGCATGCTGAAGCTTCCAGCGGAGGACTTCGTCTCCCTCAACCCGGATGCGGCTGCGCCCCGCACCGGACACATCGCCGTGCTGGCCGCGGGAACCGGCCTGGGCGAGGCGCTGCTCGTCTGGGACGGGGAGCGACACCTGGCGATCGCGACCGAAGGAGGACACGCCGACTTCGCCCCCCGCAGCGACGAGGAGATCGAGCTGCTGCGCTTCCTGCGCGCCCGCTACGGGCACGTGAGCTGGGAACGCGTCGTCTCGGGTCCGGGCCTGAGCGACCTGTACCGCTTCGCGCGCGAGCGCAGCGGCGAGCCCGAGCCCGGCGAGCTCGCGCAGCGTCTGGCCGGCGGGGATCCGAGCGCCGCGATCTCCGAAGAGGCGCTCCGGGGCGGCGACGCGGTCTGCCGGCGGGCCCTCGCCCTCTTCGTGTCGCTCTACGCCGCGGAGGCCGGCAATCTGGCTCTCAAGAGCCTGGCGCTGGGCGGGGTGCTGCTCGGCGGCGGCATCGCTCCGAAGATCCTGCCGGCCCTGCGGGCGCCGGAGTTCATGCAGGCGTTCGCCGCCAAGGGTCGCTTCGGCGAGCTGCTGCGCTCGCTGCCCGTGCGGGTGGTGACGAATCCGTGGGCGCCGCTGGTGGGAGCGGCGCACCGCGCGGCGGACCTCTGAGCCCGGGCTCTGGCACAATCCGGCCGGGCATGCCGGTGGAACCTCCCTCCGATCCGCCGCCGCTGAGCGGCGTCCGCCTCGTCCTGGGGCTGCTGTGGATCTCGGCCGTGGTGCTGCTGCACCTCGCGGTGCGCGAGCTCGGCGTGAACGTCGTCCCGTGAGAGGCGGCTTCGAGGTCGCGGAGCTGCTCGCCGCCGGCCTGGTGCCGTGTCTCGCCTACGCGGTCCTGGGGCTGCCCTGGCTGCGGCCGCTCGGGATCCAGGCGCGCGGGGCGGAGCGTCTGGCGCTCGCCTTCGTGTTCGGCAGCGGGAGCGCTTCGCTGGCGATCCTGCTGCTGCGCGCGCTCGGCATCCCGCTGCCGGTGTGGGGGGTCGGGGGGGCCGCGGGCCTGGTGCTGCTCGCCGGTGCCCGGCTCGGACGCGGCGGCGCCTCCGCGCTGCCGGCACCCGGCTGGGCGCGCGGCGTCGATCTCGCGAGCGCAGCGCTGGCGGTCCTCACCTTCCTCGTCGCCTGCGCGCCCGAGACCTCCTGGGACGGCTTCGAGTACCACCTGCCGCTGGTGACGGCGTGGACCGAGGGACCGATCCGCGCCGTGCCGGGTCTGCTCGATGCCGAGTTCCGGGCCGGCGTCGATCTGCTCTACGCGCCGATGCTGACCTCGGGGTTCCCCGACGCGGCCGCTGCCGTCTCCGCCGGCTTCGCGCTGGCGCTGGCGGCCCTGGTGCGCGGCGAGGCGGGTCGACGGGCCTCGCCGGGCGCGGGGGCGCTGGCGGGCTGCTTCACGCTGCTGGTGCCCTTCAGCGTCGAAGCGGCTCCCACCAGCTACGTCGATCTCGGCGTCGCGGCCTACGGCTTCTCGGCGCTGCGCTTCGCCGATCGCTGGAACCGGGGCGGCGCGGCAGCCAACCTGGCGGCGTCCGCGCTGTGCCTGGGGTTCGCCGCGAATGCCAAGCTGCATGCGGCCGCGCTGTGTCCGGCCGTGCTGGCGCTGGTGCTGCTCGGCGGGCGGCGTCCGTCGGGGCGGGCGCTGCTGCGCAGCGCGGGGCTGGTGGCCCTGGTGACCGCCCCGTGGTTCGTGAAGGTCGGGATCACCGCGGGCAACCCGCTCTTCCCTTTGCTGCCCGGCTGGCTCGGCAGCGGACCCACCGACGCGCGCAACCTCGAGCTGCGTCGGCTGCGCCTGCTGGCGAACTACCCGGTCGAGCGCGACCTGTCCGGTCTGGCCCGCTACCTCGCGTCGATCACCTTCGGGCGCAGCGTGCACGTGAGCGGGCTGCTGGGTCCGCTGCCCCTGGCCCTGGCGCCCTTCGCCTGGTGGCGCCCGTCGCGGGCCAGCCTCGCGCTGCTGGCCGTCGGATCCGCGCTGCTGGTGCTGAACTTCCTGGCCACGCCGGCGCTGCGCTTCGGCGGGCCGCTCTGGCCGTGGCTCGCGGTGGCGGCGGCCGTGGGGGGGCGTCGCGTGGCCCGCTCCGGGCGGGCGGCGCGCGCGGTGGTCGGCGCCGCGCTGGGCCTGCTCGCGCTGCACCATGGGGTCGTGACCGCGCAGCGCTACCTGCCGCGCATCGCGGCGCTGCGTCATCCCACGGCCTACGAGCGGGCGATGTTCCCGGACCAGGACAACCTGCGCCGCATGGTGGCCCGCGCCGATCCGGTCGTCGGCATTCCGATGGGCGCGGTTTCCTGGATGCCGCAGCCGGTCTACAACCTGCTCTGGGAGCGCAACGGGGAGCTCTACTTCGTGGAGGGCACGCCGCCCGGGCCGGCCCTGGCGTTGCTGCGCCGCCGCGGCGTGCGCTCCCTGGTGATCGACGCGGAGCCGCCGCATCCCGCCGACGGGCGCGTCGGTCACGCGCTGGTCGACGCCTGGCTTGCCCGGGGCCGGGCCGAGATCGCCGAGGACGTGCATCCGCTTCCCGCGCGCGGGCAGCGGGTCTGGGTGCTGGTACGACTCGTCTCGACCGAGACGCGTCGCTGACGGAGGACGGCGTGGCCATTCGATTCGAGCTTCCCGAGGATCATCCCCACGTGGCGCTGGTCACCCTCGACCGGCCCGATCGCGCGAACTCCCTGGATCCGCCGACCCTGCGCGATCTGGCCGCCGCCTGGCGCCGCATCGCGGCCGACGACGAGATCCGCTGCGCCGTCCTCACCGGCGCCGGCGAGCGGGTCTTCTGCGCGGGCATGGACATGAAGACCACGATTCCCGCGTCCCAACGCCTGGCGCGCGGGGACCGCGTCTCGCAGCAGGAGTTCGAAGGGCTGCGCAGCGTCTCCACGGCGCTGCTCGCCGGCTTCGACCTGCGGACGCCGCTGGTGTGCGCCGTCAACGGCCACGCCCGCGCCGGGGGGCTCGACATGCTGCTCGCCTCGGAGCTGCGCTACGCGGTGCCGCACGCGAGCTTCGCGCTCGAGGAGGTCGGACTCGGCCTGTATCCGACGGGAAACGCCACGGTGCTGCTGCACCGGCAGGTCGGCTGGGTGCACGCGAACGACCTGCTGCTCACGGCCCGTCCCATCTCGGCCGAGCGCGCGGCTGCGATCGGCCTGGTGAACGAGGTGGTGGAGCCCGAGCAGCTGCTCGAGCGCAGCTTCGCCGCTGCGGACGCCATCGCCTCCAATGCGCCGCTCGCCGTGCGGGAGACGCGTCGCGGCGTCCGCGAGCTGTGGAGCCTCTCGCTCAGCGACGGCTACCGGCGCCAGGAGGAGATCGGGCGGGAGCTGCGCAAGACGCAGGACGCGGCCGAGGCGCAACGCGCCTTCGTGGAGAAGCGCCGGCCGATCTGGAAGGGGCGCTAGTCGGCCCCGGCGCTCGGGAGTTGAATCTCGGCGTCGGGATCGGGAAGATGGGGCCCCCAGAGGAGGAGGAATCCCGGATGGCCCGCTTGCCGCTCGTCGATCCCCTGCAGGCCGCGACACCCGTGCGTGAGGTGCTCGAGAGGCTGCCGGTGCCGCTCCGCATCTTTCGCATGATGGCCCACGCCGAGAGCTGCTTCCGGCCGCTGCTGCGGCTGGGCACCGCCATCCTGGCGCACCAGAAGCTCGCTCCGAAGCTCCGTGAGTTCGCCATCCTCCAGGCGGCGCAGCTCACGCCGGGACGCTACGAGTGGGTGCAGCACGTGCCGATCGCCCGTGCCACCGGAGCCAACGCCGCGCAGATCGAGGCGCTCGAGAAGGGCGACTGGGAGGCGGAGTGCTTCGACGGCGTGGAGCGGGCGGCGCTCCGCTTCGGAGCCCAGACGCTCGAGCACGCTCGCGTCTCCGACGAGGTCTTTGCGGCGCTGCGCGAGCACCTGTCTCCGCAGGAGATCGTCGAGCTGGTGCTCACGCTCGGCTACTACTCGATGCTGGCCCGCCTGACCGAGGTGACCGAGCTCGAGCTCGACACCGCCTCCGACACCAGCATCATCGACTCGATCGCGAAGCCGGGCTGAGCCCGGACGGGGAGCTGCGCAGCAGCCGCCCCGGCAGCGCGCCGGTGGGCTCGCCGTCCACGAAGACGAGCTCGCCCGCGACGAGCGTCGCCTTGTACCCGTCGGCGCGTTGCAGCAGTCGGCGGCCGCGCGCCGGCAGGTCGAACTCCATCGTCGGAGGTCGCAGCTTCAGGTTCTCCAGATCGATCAGGTTGACGTCGGCCTTCAGGCCCGGCGCCAGGGCACCGCGATCGCGCAGCCCGTAGAGGCTGGCCGTGTCGAGCGTCTGGCGCTTGACGGCCCATTCGAGCGGGAGCCGGGGGCCGCGGCTGCGGTCCCGCACCCAGTGGCTGAGCAGGTAGGTCGGCGTGCTGGCATCGCAGATCACGCCGCAGTGGGCCCCGCCGTCCGAGAGGCCGATGGCCGCCTGCGGGTGCATCAGCATCTCGTAGGTCGAGTCGAGGTTGCCGTCGGCGTAGTTGAACAGCGGGAAGTAGAGCAGCTCCCGACCCTCGCGTCGCATCAGGAGGTCGTAGGCCACCTCCTTGGGCGGCCTGCCTTCGCGCTCGGCGATGGCGGCCACGCTGAGGTGCGCCGCAGGCTCGTAGTCCGGCGGGTCGCCGAGGGGAAAGAGCTTGTGGAAGCTCGAGGAGATGAAGGCGACGATCGGATCCGAGTACTCGACCGGCTCGGTCACGATGCGCCTGCGCCGTTCGGGATCGCGCAGCTTCTCGAGCCGCTGCGCGAACGGCAGGTCCGCGATCTGCTGATAGCTCGGATGGGCGGTGAAGGGGTGCGCCGTGGCCTGCCAGCCCATCAGCATGCTGGTGGGCCGGCCGGCGACCTGCGGCACCACCGCCGCGCCGGCGTCGGCCGCCTTGCGGCACAGCTCGAGCAGCCGGCGATACAGGCCAGGCTCCGAGTCGACCTGGACGAGCGCAAAGCTCACGGGCCGGCGCGTCTCGGCCGCGAGCCGGCACATCCAATCGACCTCGCGCTCCGGGGCGGCGAGGTCCTCCCCGGCCGCGCCCATCGGTGCGAGCTCGAAGACTCCCACACCGAGCTCGCCCAGCACGCGACCGATGCCGAACAGCTCGTCCTCCGCCGCGAAGGTTCCGGGGACCGGCTCGCCGTCGATGGCCCGGTGGACCAGCGTCCGCGAGGTGGAGAATCCGAGCGCCCCCGCGGCGAGCGCCTCCCGCACGATCGCCGCCATGCGCTCGATGTCCTCGGGCGTGGCGGGCTGGTTGCGTGCCCCGCGCTCTCCCATCACGTAGGCGCGCACGGCGCCGTGCGCCACCTGGGCGCCCACGTCGATCGCGCGCGGCTGGGCGTCCAGGGAATCGAGGTACTCGGGGAAGCTCTCCCAGTTCCAGCGGATGCCCTCGGAGAGCGCCGTTCCGGGGATGTCCTCCACGCCCTCCATCAGGCCGATCAGCCATGCGTGCCGCTCCGGTGCGGCCGGGGCGAAGCCGACGCCGCAGTTGCCCATCACGACGGTGGTGACGCCGTGCCACGACGAGGGCGTCAGATGCGGGTCCCAGGTGACCTGGCCGTCGTAGTGGGTGTGGATGTCGACCCAGCCCGGCGTCACCAACAGGCCGTCCGCGTCGATCTCGCGGCGCGCGGCGCCCGCGCGACCGCCGAGCTCCGCGATCCGGCCCGCGTCGATCGCCAGGTCTCCGGTCACGGCGGGGCCTCCGGTGCCGTCGACGATGGTTCCTCCGCGAATCACCAGATCGTGCATGAGAGCATCTCCTGTCCGGCAGCTAGAGGGACATGCGACGGATGGGCTGGGAACCGTCCCAGCCCTCTGCGGCCGCGGCGATGTGCCGGAAGAAGCGGTCCTTGAGACCGCCCGGCTTCACCTCCGACAGCTCCACCACCGTGCCGGGATGCGCCTCGTTCGAGAAGTAGACGAAGCGACCGTCGGCGCCGAAGGAGCCGGCCTGACCCACCTCGAAGCCGCTGCGGCTGGCGCGTTCCAGCAGTCCGTCGAAGTCCTCGGTCCAGTAGGCCAGGTGCTGGAGGCCCTCGCGCCCCGCTGCCAGGAAGTCGCGATACATGGAGGGTGCGTCGCCGAGCTGCTGGATCAGCTCGATCTGGAGGGGGCCGGAGTTGGAGAACGCCAGGGAGATCTCGACGGACGAGGGCTCGCCGCGGTACGTGAAGTTCTCGACCTTCACGTGCTCCAGCAGGAAGAAGGGGC
>Ga0307429_1001385_pt1 | contig 11523 bp, 9 predicted proteins | sample SalMarWE160230MG_FD_202151 | JGI IMG/M metagenome (GOLD analysis project Ga0307429, IMG submission 202151) | Salt marsh sediment microbial communities from the Plum Island Ecosystem LTER, Massachusetts, United States - WE1603-230 | ecosystem: Environmental > Aquatic > Marine > Intertidal zone >...
GAGGATGAAGAATCTGAGGAAAAGAAAATTGAGAAATTACTTGAATCAAGATTTAGTTTAACTTTAAATCAGTTAGATACTGACGATGTGATAGAAATAGGAAGAGTAGTAGAAGAACTTAATACTAGGTTTAAAAACCCTGAACAATTTGAACAACAAATAGATACAATTGCATTGGATGTAGCGGAAAAGTTAGGTCTTATATATACTCGGGAAGGAGACGAATTAGTTTTTTCGAGCAAAAATGCTGCACATGTAATTCCAAATGAATCCAAATTAACTGAACAAGATGAAGAACCTGAGGATACTCCTCCCTCATCTGAACCAGAAGAAATAGAGGAACCAGAAGCATCAAAAGAACCTGAAATTAAAAAGTCCACTCCTGAAGAGGAACAAGTACCTGAAATAACAAAGGAATATATTGGCAATACTGAGGATGATCATTATTATCTTATATCTACTGAAGATGATGATGGAAATGTTGAGGACTTACAAATAGTAGACCAAGAAGGTGTAGAGAAGTTTTCAGCAAAAGTAAATGCACTTGATCCAAATAATATTCCGGAATTCTTATTTAAAGGTATTAAGGAATTAAGAATCGAAAGTATTGAGTTTGGGATATTTGAACAATACCTCTTCCCTTATGTTTTTGAACAGGAGGAGGAACCAGAGGACGAGGAAGCCCCTGAAGATTTAGAACAAATGGAAGAACCTGAAGAACCAGTGGAGAATAAAAATGAATCCAAAGTGAATGAGGGGATAGTAACAGAAGAAGATATTGTAAATTGGTTTTTATCCGTTGTGAAAGGAATTGAGGATTCATATGAGGAAGGTGCAAGCTACAGAGAACCTGAAGTAGATGCAGAATCATTGAGAGTACTTTTAAGGCAATTTAAGAACCCAACAAGCGAATCCAAAGTTGATGAGGCAGAAGTAAATTCTCCTTGGCAGGAAAAGAAGGATGAAATACAGAATATGGTTCAGCATGCCCCTCCGGCAGGAATTGAAAGAATCTGGGATGCTTTGGATAAGGCAGGTTTTGTAGGAGCCCCAAAAGTCACTGATGAATCCAAAACCCATCTTATTGAAATGAAAATAACAGATCATGAAAATAATCAATTTGATGTATACTTAGTAGATGATGGAACTATAGATACTGTAATTGATGTTAATGGAAAAGAATTTAGATTTGATTCAGAGTTTGCATCCTTCTGGAGAGACGAGGACGGAACTTTATCAGAAGAAGGATTAAAAGAACTTGCTCTTGACGCTTTATCAAATATGGAGGAAGAGGATTATAATGAATTGGTTGCACGCGGTTCCGAGGCAGAAATAGCTAGTACTCCTGAGGAAAAAACAGTTCCTGCTGCAAGACCAGGTTTAGAGAATGAGGGAAAGGATGATCCTGGCGTAAGAGATGGAACAGGTCCAGCTAAAGGTTCCATTCAGAGAAAGGAAAAAGGAGATATAGGAAAGCGAAAAGAAAAAGGCGAGAAATGTCCTAATGAATCTAAAACTGATGAAGCTAGAATGGGTGTTGATTATGTTAAGGGAGTAAAAAAAGAACTTAAAATAGCCACAGATGCTTTAAAGGATAAAGATTATGATGCAGCTGCAAAGGCATTAGAGGATGTTGCGGATGATGCAGCAGATGCTGCAAAGGCTGCTAAGAAAATGAAACGTGAAGCTGATGCTAAAGCTGAAGATGAAAAGAATAAAGAAGTGAAAGAAACTGAAGAGACTATAGATGAAAAAGAAGCACCTGTATGCCCCAAGTGTAATAAACGACATTGGCCTTTCCAAAAGTGTGGAGAAGTAGAAAAGAAATCTTCTGAAAGTAAAACCAAAAGAGGTGAAAGAGATGGTACTGGCCCACATAAAGATTCTGCTCAAAGAAGTGTTTCTAAAACAGGTAGAAGAAAAGCAGCCGGTGAGAAATGCCCTAGTGAAACTGAGAAACCAAAAGAATTGAAACCAAAGGATAATAAAGCTGATACTGGAAAGCTTCAGAAGTTAAAAGATGGTAATGAAACTAAAGTAAAGGAAGATACGGAAACAAAATTAACTAAAACATTATTAAATCTATTAGGGACTTCAGATATTAAAGATTCTTCTGTAGTACTTGATAATGAAGAGGATTTATTAGGTTAATATAAGGATTATACAAAATGAAGATAAAAGAAACTACATTAGTAAAACCTATTATAGAGGAAAAGGACAGAACAAAGCTTCCGGAGACTGTTCTCTGTAGGGTTACTTACAATATTTGTAATGTTGGAGAGCGGAATGCTAACGGTCGAGTTTATGAGAAAGCAGTTTTTGATAAAGTACTTGGCGATGATACTCTGAAAGAGATGATTGAAAACAGACGTCTTTTTGGACAAGCAGAGCATCCTATTGAGACTCAATCTGATTTACAGTTGACATCTCATGTTATCCACAACATGTGGATTGATGAGAATACAAATAATGTGTATCAGACGATGGATGTTCTTGACACCCCAATGGGACGAATTGTGGATTGTCTTATTAGAGCAGGTTGTGGAGTAGGTGTCAGTACAAGAGCTGAGGGGGATTTGGAGGAGTCTGAGGATGATCAAGGAAAATTTAGTAGGGTTATTCCAGAATCTTATAGATATATTACAACTGATTTTACTGCAGATCCCAGTACATTTAATGTTCTTCCTATGGATATAAAGAAAAATGTAGCTTCTTCTGTTAGAGCTGAGATGGAAAATAAAAATGCTACTGCAGGAGAAAGAAAATTTGCAACTCAATTATTTGAGAGTTTAAAGGTTGAGGATAAGAAGGATGTTGAGGGAAATAGAACTGTAGCTCAGGCAATTAAGGATAAATTCTTTTCTAAGGGCATAAAAGTCAAATATGAAAATAAAGATTATACAGTAGAGAAAATAGATGAAGCTGCAAGTACAATTACTATTAGTCCAGATGTGGTAGGAACAGAAGTCAGGTTGGAGCAGGATGGTGTTATTATTGATGGAAACCCTTTTGTTAAAATAAATACTGATGGTTCTGTAACTATTATGCCAGTGTCCCAAGACCAGTTTCCCCCTGAAACGGAACCTGAGTTACCTTCTGATGAAGAACTTACAGTAGCAGTGGAGACAGAGCCCATAGTGAATGAGGTAGAGCCTGAGGTAGAAGAGAAGTGTGAAGGGGACAAGGATAAAGATAAAAAGAAAGTCAAGGAAGGATTAGATCAATTAGTAGCACGCAAAGAGGAACTGATGGCTAAAAGGGAAGCTGGTACTTGTACTTTGGACGATCAAAAGGAACTTGCTGATATTGAAAAACAATTAAAAGATATGGATGTTGATATTGAAGAAAGCTTCCATAAGGATTTGAAAAATAAGGACGTGAAAGCTATTAAACAACAGTTAGGTATGGCAACAGATAAATTGTTAAAGGGAGAAACATTAAGTGGAGCAGAGAGAACTTATTGGGATGCTTTTCATAAAGAAGTAAATAAAACAAAAGAATCTGCTAACGAAAGAACTCTTCCTACAGAAAATGATGTTAATCCGAAAATAATGCAGGGTAATGTTTTACGATCAAAAGATATAACCTGGATTGTGCAGGAAGTAAATGGTAGTGGTATGACAATTGTTCAACCAAAGTCTCCAGATACCGAACAACGTGTGGATTGGGATAAGTTAGATTCTTACGGGTTTACTAAGATAGGTGAGAGTTTAGATAAGGAACTTTCTGAGAATTTTGATATAGGTAGGGAAGTTGTTTTAAAATCAGATCCTGCATTAGGCAAAGGAAAAATTAAAGAGATACATGGTATGAAGGGCATTTTAGTTTCCTGGGAGGATGGTAAAGAGGATTGGTTGGAACCAGAAACTTTGGAAGTTGTTGAGGAATCTAGAATTAAATTGATTACTGAGGAGATTGAACAATTTGATCCTAAAGATTTTGATATTGTTGTAAGTGATGAAGATTTAAAAGCAGCTAAATATGTTGGAAAAAGAATCCCTGAAGATATTTATAAACAGGATGGCAACAAGGACGCAATGATTCCTTATGGATATTATCTTCTAGATAATGATTCTATATTTATAGTTGAACTTGTTCAGGATTGGCCTTGGATATTTGCTGCAGATCAAGAGACAATTGATAAAGCTTTGGATGCTTTGACGTTGGAAAGACAGTGGAGACAGAAACCAGTAGAAAAGGAACCAGTATTTACTGAATCCAAATCCTTAAAAATTAAAGAAGCTATTACTCGAGCAGAAAAGGAAAAAGCAATGGAAGTAATAGAAGAACTTTCAACTCAAATAAATAGTATTAAAAATGAAAGTTCAAGTAGTAAATTAAAATTCAAAATGCTTATGAGCAAAATAAAAGAGGCAACTGCTGTTTATGATGAAGTAAATGCTTTACGTTCCAAATTGGAAGAGAAGGCAGAAACTGCTGCAAGTTTCAAAAAGAAAATGGATGTTGCTTCAAAGGAATATAGAAAGAAATTGGAACAAGCAGAAGATAAAGTAGCTAAGTTTGAAACAGAACTTATGTTAGCTAAGGAGGAAGTGAAACGAATAAAAAGTGAATTAAGCAAAATGAAGGAAAGTAAAGATTCCTTCCAAAAGTTACATGAAAGTACACAAAAGGAAATTAAAACCACAAAGGAGGATTATGAAAATAAAATACAGGAAAGTAAAGACTTGGGGATGAAAACAGGTATTTCCCAAATAATAAGTAATTATGTTGAGCGTAGACTTGCTGAGTTGGATTTGAGTATAGGTGAAAATACTCGGGCACTTCTCGATGAATGCGCATCCATTGAAGATGTGGAAGATATTCTTGAAAAGACCAAGGATATGCAAAGACGGAATGCACTTCATTCTGAGCCACTTGAAGGGATTCGTATTGAAAGGAACCAAAATCTAGATCCAGAGCAAGAGAAAGTGGATAAAGAAGTTGGCAACGCATTCGAAGGAATGTGTTAATTTTAAGGAGGTTATTTTAAAATGTTAGGTAAACAAATTGTAGAAAGTAGGATGAAACAAATTGAGGCAGAACGTGATTCCCTTTTAAATGATCCTACTATTAAGAAATACATCAACGCTGTTTCTGGTTATGTTCAGGAAAATAAGCAGCGTGAGATGACGATGAATGAACGGAGAGTTGTTGCACAATGTTTGCGAAATGCAATTGACGATGCAACGATGCGTTCAGGTAAGGGCAGGACTTTATCTGAAACTACTACAGAGGATGCAGTAAGCTTTTTAGGTGTACAGCTTCCGGTCATAGCAGCCTTACTTCCCTCATTAGTTCTACCTGAGGTAGGTATTGTTCAAGCTATGGATAGAAGAACTGCTGCAGTATTTTACTTTGATGTTAAGTACGGAAGTACTAAGGGTGCAGTCACTGCTGCTGATACGATGCTATCTGCAACAACTGGTCATGCTACATCAAAGTCAGGTCGTATGTATGCAATGGCTCGTGTTGTAGACGAAACGATAGGGACAGGTAATGGTAATTATGCCAGTACTGTAGGTTATGCTCCTGGTCTTATTAACTTGGAGAATGTTAAGTTTGAATCGATAAGTGGTACTACAAGGACTACATTAGGTGTATCGGATTCAGGCGGTGATGTTACAGGTGATTACGTTACTGGTACAGGCAGTATTGCCGCTGATGGTTCTTATGATGTTACGTTTGCCGGATTAGATAGTGATACTGTTATTTATATTACTTATGATTATCAGTATGATAAACCAATAGACACGAATAACGATCGTAAGGGTGTTCCGGAAGTTGATTTTAGTATTACTCAGAGTGCACTTGAAGCTATTGATTTTCCAGTAAGAAGTAGGTATTCGGTTGGTGCAGCATTAGATATGATGAAGGCACATGGTGTTGATCTTGAGTCTGAAGTTGTAAAATATCTCGGTCACGAGATTAAATTTACAATTGACCAAGTGGGTCTTGATCTTATTAATGAAGCGGCTGGGGGAGATGACTCAGCGGATGCTCCAACTTCGTGGGATGCCACTTTACGTAATGGTGAACCTTGGATTTGGCGTAAACGTGAGTTGGTTGATAGGTTTGAGGAAGGTAATAACAATATCTTTGCAAAGACCAAAAGAGCGGTTGCAAACTTTATTATTTGTGGTAACAATGTTGCTCGAGTAATTAAGCAGCTTCAGCCTGATTTTGTTCCGGCTCCTGGTTTGAATAAGACTCCGCCAACTGGCCCAATTAAAATTGGTGAGTTGAATGGGCGTGCTGTTATTCAAAACCCGTTTATGAGCACAAATTACTACAACATGGGATTTAAGGGTGATAATTACCTGATGGCAGGGTTTATTTATGCTCCGTATCTTCCGTTGTTTGCAACACCAACGTTGATTACTAGTGACCTTGTTTCTCAGAAGGGTTTCTTAAGCTCAGCTGGGTTTAAGGTTATTAATGCTGGTATGTATTGCCAGGGATTGATTTCAAATGTAGGCACTATTGCTACATAAGGATTTGTAGGAGTAGAACTTACTATTATCTTCGGATGTAGTATTGTATGATGGAACTTCCAAGGAAGGGAGTTCTGTCTTTTATTTTTAGGGGAAGAAAATGATAGAGAGAAAAATAAGAGCTTTGGTTGATTTTAAATTAAGGAACGAATTTGGCTCCCATAGTTTGATAAAAGGGGAAGTAGTAAATTGTACTTTTAAGAATGAGGATACTTTCCGTTCACTTATACAAAAAGGAAAAATAGAGTTAGTTATTAATAAAGAAGAACAAGAAGTGGAAATACTTGTAATTCCTCCAGTAGATTTACCTATAAAGGACATACCAGCAGATAATGAATTATATACCCAATTAGAATTGACAGGGAATTTAGATAAGTTAGACCCAACACCAGCAATAAATGAAACCTCTAAAGCAAATCAGAAGGAAGAGACATTTGAAAATACTGATAGTATTGAAGAACAAGAAGTAAAAGAAGAACAAGAAGTGGATGAAACTAATATTGTGCCTGAGGTTGAAAAAACAAAAAGGAAACAAGTTTGGGATAGTACTAATGGCTATTATAAACGTAGATCATGATATTGTTCAAAAACTATTTATGGAAATAAATAGGCAACTCATGGTATTGGAAATGGAAACTTCCATTTCTCGTAGAAATAAGATGTTGGATACTCTTCTTGAAGGAGAGGATAGTCCGTTAAGGGAATTAAAAAAAATACTTAAGGTGGATGTTTAATGGCCAGAGATTATACAGCATATTTAACTTGGATAGCAAATGAATTTGCTCCTAGAATTCTAGCAACTCCTGAAACTACGTTAAAGCAAATGTATGAGAATGCAATCCGTTATTGGAATACACATTCTGGTTATAAAATAACAGGTTTATATGACTATACTCCTGGAACAAAAAGGGTTCAAATAAGTGAGAGCTTTAAGCAGGTATCTAATGTTCTACCAACAAGTGCCGCTACACACATTTGGAATAGCCATCCTTTATGGACATTAACTGGAATTACTATTTTAGATAATGTTACCACTGATTTGATTATGATGTCGGAGGCATTCCGAAATTATAGAGTGTATGTGGGGACTAATTTTAGATATCATTTTGAAAAATCGGATGATCCTTCCGAGGGCGGGTACTTATATTGTGTAAATGTTCCTTCAGGAGTACAAAGTGTTTATGTTGAAGGAACGAGAAGGATTATGGAGGATGAAATTGTTACTACAGAGCTTATTCTTAATTGGTTGTATTATTATACAAAAGCATTAGTTAAGCAAGTAGAAGGACATGCTTTGAGGTCTACAGGTATAATTGATGTTAAAACAGACGGACAGGAGATGGTGGATGAGGGTAAAGAGGAAATGGGAGAGTTGAAGGAAACTTTGCAAAAAGAGTCTTGGTGGGTCATGTTCTCAAAAAGATTCTAAGGGGAATAAATGGTAGTAGGTTGGACAGATTTTTTGTTACAACGATAGTTAGGGCACTTGTTAGGTGTGTTAGTTCTATAGTTAAAAGTGAATAAAGAAAAAGCCATCCGTGGCTAACGGGTTGATACCAAATGGCAATTCAGTTTTACTTAATTATTTTTTGTCCGCTAACGTTTCTAAGATAAGTAAAAGAGTAAACCAACACCCACATGTTGCCCCAGTGCTGAACTCTCCAATACCAAAAGCAATTACTCCGGCAAGTACTACAAAGATTTTTTGAAGTATATTTACCATTTTTAACCCTTTCAAAAATAAAATAATGTTCTTCTTATACTTAAATTATAATATATTTCTTTGAAAATACAAATAAAAAATAAAAAAAATAATTAAGGGTAATATAATATCTTTGATTTTGAACTAAACAATTAGGTAATTATAAAATGTGGCTTGAAAATTTATTTGAAAAACTTTCAGATTTTCTTCCTCGAGTTATACTTATGAGGTATGATGAGGGAGGATTTCGACAAACACCAAAACCTTGGGATGCTTGGCCCTGGAACGGATTATTTAAGAAAAAAGGAAAAATAGAATCAACTACTTGGTTAAAGGAAATGAAGCCGGGGAATTGGTATTTACTTTGGCCTGTTTTAATGGAACATGAAGTAGTTAAAATAAAACCTCAAGTTAAGGATATAAGAATTCAGTCCGTTTGGACTAAGGATGGGGTGGACATAATAATTGGTGCTTCTATAAGATATTATGTAAAGGATTGGATGAAAGCACAGTTAGAAGTTTTGGATTATGATGAGAGTTTACAAACAACAGCCCTTGTTGTAATAGAGGAGTATATTGAAAGTCATTCTTTAGCGGAATTGAAGGAAGGCAGAAGCACTTTAAGAAAAAATTTATCGGAAGCTGTTAAAGCAGAATCTAAGGGATGGGGCTTACAAATTCAATCTGTAGGAATTACTGATATAGGAAAAGCAAGGAATCTTCGCCTTTTAACAAATAGTGAAGGAATAAATTTTGATGTTTAATGAATTGTTTGAAGCTACTACTTCCCAGTTGAAGAGGAAGCAAAAATCTATTACAAGATTATTTCCTACTTTCCCTGATAGGGTAAAAGGGGTAGCAAATAATGGTGGGATAAAGTTAGAGAGTACTGAGGATGAACTTTGGAAATTTAAAATTCATTCTGGAACAACAAATGCTTGGTACGATGCCTATATAAAGTATAAGAATATTATTCCTACTCTAGTTAAAATAATAAAGGACAGAAGACTTTGGATTTCTGATAAATCAAGAATTGATAGAAAGAAATTAGCCAGAAAGTTTATGGATGTAGTGGATGTGGAACTAAAATGTTCCTGTCCTGCTTTTCAGTATTGGGGATCTGCATATATTTTAAGTTTGGGAAAGTATGATGCGAAGTATACTGATGATGAGAAACGTCCACCAAAGATTAGAAATCCAAAACAATATGGTGCTTATTGTAAACATCTTGCCAATTTAATGAGAGTACTCCCTTTCTATACTGATACAATGATGAAATGGCTCGAAGATTTTTATGGAGAGGAAATAAATTCTTTTGAGGCGGAAACACGAAAAGAGTTAGGTTTTGTGAAAGCTGCAGCGAAAGAATTAGGAAAGAAAAAAGAGGAAGTGGAAAAGGGCGAGGAAGAGGAAAGTCCTGAAGGAGAGGAAAAAGTATAAATGAGTTATTTTGACATATTAGATTATATAGATAAAGAAAAGTTTAATTCCAATAGTGAACATGTATCTTCTATAAACATACAACAAAAGTTAATACTTAATGAAACAACTGGTTCAGATTCCGTTGCTTTTATTCCTGCACATTTAGGAACAGTTAAAGCCAAAGTAGCTGATCTTGCTAAAAAGAAAAGAGATTGGAAAATTGAAATTTTAGAACAGGATAATGATAGAGAAGTTTCTTTTGAGGATGCTTTAAAAATTGTAGTTCCAAATGATCATTGGGATTCATTCTGTTCCATATTTGATAGTGCTCCAAGTAATAATAATTATATTAATTTAAATTCTCTTCTTAATGAAACAATGGAAGAGGAGATGCAAGATCTTCGTAAAGAATTACGTGTTGCTTTAGCTCATTTATATGATGAATCTGAATTTAGAAAATTAAACAAAAATTCTGGTATTTGGAAATGGGTGTTTGGTGCCGTTTCTTATAATACAAAGGGTAAAGGAATTAGTACTCCAGTTACTCAAGAAAATAAGGGAAAGGACATACAGAAATTATATGATAAATTATTGGAAGTATACGGAAGTGACCGCGGCAATTTGGAAATGATTATTGAAGCTATTAAAGATAAAAAACCTTTGAATACATTTGGTGTATTTAAAGGATATGATTTTCTTTATGGCACAAGAATATATAGTAAATATCACAGAGTAAATTTATATTTTGAGTCGTTAGTCGACATGTCTTATCATATAAGCGAAACTATTTATGTACCAAAAAATAGTGATCTTTTAGATAAAATAGTAGAAGAAAGTAGAGAAGTTAAGGTAGTACGGAATATTATATATCCAAAAGGAGGAGCATTTACATCCAGATTTTTACAAGTATTATCAGATACAATTGAAGATTTGGAAACAGAGGAGGGCGAGGAATAATGCCAGAATTTGTAAATCCATTTTCAGGAAAAATTCCAGATAGAAAATTAACTAAAGAAGAACTTATTCGTGCACTAAGATTAGATATAGCAGCGGAAGAAGAAGCAGTTCATTTATATAAAGCACAAGCAGATGCTACTGATGATGAAAGAGCTAAAAAGATTTTAATTGATATAGCAAATGAGGAAATTGTTCATGTAGGTGAGTTTCAAAAATTGCTTGTTCAGTTAAGTCCGGAGGAGGTTGAATTATTGAATAAAGGTGCAGGAGAAGTGGTTGATAAAGTAGGGATAGTAGGGGTTCCTGAATCAAAAGTGAATGAGAATAATGATTGGAATAAAGTGTATCTCACAAATGAGAAGGAAACGGTTTCTTATCCAGTACTAATTAATAAAGATCAGGAACGTTTAAAATCTTTCCCTAGTTCAAGAAAATGTGATTTTAATACTGTTTCTGAAGCAGAGGAGAATGGTTGGTTTATAGATTACGTAGTGGAAGAATCAAAAAAAGGAAATAGAAAAATGAATATATTTGAAGCAAAAGATTTAGATACTTATAAAAAACTTTTGAAAGTCCTGGGAGAGTATTCTGATAAATTTCCAGGGACTGGAGTAAGTCAAATGTTTGACCAGGCTTTGACAAGTGGTAAGAAAATACTTCCTAAGGATAAATTAGCTATTGAAATAATTCATCATTTATTAAAAACAAATTCAGTAGCTTCAGCAATCCATAAAATATTAAACCTTCGGTTCTCAAATCTTCCAATTGAACTAAGACCACTGGTAAAGAATGGAAGAAGTAAGCAAGTAGCTCATTGGACAAGAGAAGCATTGGTTAGTGATAAGATAAAAGACTTGATTGATTGGTCTGGTTTAGGTAAAAAAGGATATTGGTCAGATACAGATGGTGAGAAAGTTAAATTGCACGATCTAACACAGGAGGAAAAAG
>Ga0307429_1001386_pt1 | contig 11522 bp, 9 predicted proteins | sample SalMarWE160230MG_FD_202151 | JGI IMG/M metagenome (GOLD analysis project Ga0307429, IMG submission 202151) | Salt marsh sediment microbial communities from the Plum Island Ecosystem LTER, Massachusetts, United States - WE1603-230 | ecosystem: Environmental > Aquatic > Marine > Intertidal zone >...
TTTTTATTATTCAAGCTAAGTGATATTTATAAAAGGAATATGGATTATAATGATTCTTTAAATTATTCGGAAATAATCTTTAATTATTTAGAAGATAATCATCAATTAGAGGAATTACCTCTTGAATTATGGGAAAGTCTCTATCCTCTTTATTATGAGGATATGATTAGAGAACGTGCTTTGGAATATGAAATAGATCCCTTACTTGTTTTGGCTATGATCAGGGAGGAGAGCAGATTTAACTCCTGGGATGAATCAGTTGCCGGGGCCAGGGGATTGATGCAGATAATTTTTTCAACCGGGGAATGGATTGCTCAGAAGATAAATTTGGAAGAATTTAATGATGAAATGCTCTTTGACCCTGAGATTAATATTGATTTGGGCTGCTGGTATATTGATTATTTGGAAGAAAGATTTTCAGATGATTTAATATTAGTGATTTCTGGTTATAATGCCGGCCCAGGCACAACCAGCAAGTGGTTAAAGCAATATGACAGGTCTGATCTGGATAATTTTGTAGAAAATATTCCTTATGCTGAAACCAGAGAGCATGTAAAAAAAGTTATAAAATCTTACCATATGTACAAAAGATTGACCCAGGTTTTAAGCGAAGAGTAGATGGAATGGTTTTTGTTGGATTAAAAAAGGAGGTAAAAGTTCGGTATATCGGACTTAAGGGCAAATGACGACTAAGGTAAAAGCTCAACTTTTTTGTCTTCACTGTAATAAAGAAACCAATCATACCATTACTTATAAAGGTGAATATTTAGAGGATATTAAGTGTAATATTTGTGGAAACGAAATTAAAATTAATCGGGAAAAATTATTAGAAACCTACACGGCAGATTTCATAGATAGGGTCTTAACTAAACCCCATCGCGTAACTGAGGAAATGAAAAGGGATCTATCTCATTTTCTTAAGTCTATGCCTATCAGAATTTTAACCAAACCTTATCGAGTTGCCCAGGAGGTAGGAGATATACTGCATAAGGAAAAGGATAAAAAATAGTAGGTGAGGAATTAATTGACCAATTGACCAATTTCCCTATTTACCAATTAATTAGTAGTACCACGGTATTGCCGTGGTAAAAAAGGCCACATGGCACGGCTGTATGCCTACAAAAAAGAGAAAAGCCAATAACGCCGTGGTTCTTATAAAGTAAAAATAAATTAAAAATATTTAAAAAACAGATAAAAAAATTGACAAAATCATCAAAAAACAATAATATAATATAAAGAAACCAGCATGAATCAAGGGAGGTTTATGAAATGGATGAATATTTAACTGCAAAACAAGTAGCGAAATATTTACAAGTAAAACCTCTTACTGTCTATCAATGGGCAAGAACTAATAAGATTCCGGCTGTTAAAATTGGAAGAATCTGGCGTTTTAAAAAAAATGTTATTGATAGTTTTTTAGAAAAAAAATTTAAGAAAAAGAAGAATTAGCTGCTTAGCTGTTGAGGAAACTTCTTAATTAATTTTTACCTCATTTTTGGTTATTAATTTCTAAATAGAGGAGAGTAGAATATGTATTTAACTCAAAAACATAATAGGGATAAGAAAAATTCTATTATTTTAGTAACCTTACTTTTATTATTTATCTTTTCTATTCCTTTTTACTCTTTTGCTGATGGTAATAATGATGAATTTATTACTCATAAAGTAACCAAGGGTGAAACTCTATGGAGCATCTCCAAACAATACAATACACCTTTAGAACCAATCTTGGCTTATAATAATATTAAAGATAAAGATACTTTATCCATTGGTCAGATAATTAAAATTCTTCAAAGTAATCTCCCTGCCGCTGATTCTACTATGTATATCGTAAAAAAAGGAGATACTTTATGGACAATTGCCCGGCAATACAATCTTACCGTAAATTCCATTATTGCTAACAATAACATTTCTAACTCGGAATTAATTTCTATCGGACAGGAAATGAAAATCCCTTCGCGTAAAAATACTGTTGCTGAAACAAATATTGTTAACCAGGCAGTTATTGATAATAATAGTAGTAATAATAGTAGTATTAATAATAATATTAGTCCACCTGAAAAGGCAGAACCGATTGTTTATACGGTTAAAGCAGGTGATAATCTATGGAATATTTCCCGAAAATATGGAGTTTCGGTGGAAGTTATTAGTAGTGTTAATAATCTCAAGGAAAAAGATCTCTTATCACTTGGCCAAAAATTGGAAATCCCCGCAATAGGAGGAGGAGTATCTAAATCTAATCAGAAACAGGAACCAACTATTGTAACTTATACTGTGGTAAAAGGAGATACCTTGTGGAGCATATCCCAGAGATATGATGTAAAGATGAATACCATTATCTCTACCAATAATTTAAAAGAAATATCCCGATTATCTATAGGCCAAAAATTGAAGCTACCCATAACTAATATGGATATTGCCAAAGCAGAAGGATATAGCAAGGATGCTGCAGCAGAGGAGATAGTTTATTATGTAAAAAAAGGAGAAAGTCTCTGGAGTATTTCGCGCGAGTATAATGTAAAAATAGAGTCTATTATAGCAGCTAATAGTATTACTGATGCTTCCAAAATTTCTACAGGACAACAATTAAGAATTCCTAATGTACCTGGAGCCCGCAGTAATATATGTAATTTTATCTGGCCGGCAAGAGGAAGGGTTACCTCACCTTTTGGACCAAGAGTTTTAAACGGAAGAAAAGAATTTCATACAGGTATAGATATTGGAGCTCCTACCGGGACTACTATAGTAGCTGCCGAGAGCGGTAGAGTAAGTTACAGTGGATATATGAGAGGTTATGGTAATGTTATTATTATAAGCCACAATGGAGGTTATTCTACAGTATATGGTCATTGTTCTGTGAGATTGGTTAAGAAGGGCCAGTATGTGAACAAGGGAACTATAATTGGTAAAGTAGGGAGTACTGGATATTCTACCGGTCCTCACCTCCATTTTGAAGTAAGATTAAGCGGTAAGTCGGTTAATCCTCAATCATATTTAAAATAAGCAAATTATTTTTTACGATATTGATTACGATATCTAATCAACATTAAACTCGCAACCGTAATACAATAAGAATAAGAAAGAAAGGAGGAAAATTATTTAAAGAATTAATTAGCTACTTTAATTAAAAAGTATTAAAAAGGAGAATAAATATGAAAAGTAAATTATTTGTAGTGTTATTGTTAGCAGTAGGATTAATGTTTAGTGTAGTGGGTGCAGTTTCTGCAAGTGGCACTCTGGTATTCGGCAGCAGTGGAGATGCGGTTAGATTGGATCCTGCAGATGTAACTGATGGAGAATCCATCCAGAGAATAGATAATATTTTTGAAGGTTTAGTTGAATTTGAATCAGGTACTACTGAAATAAAACCCTGTTTAGCAACTTCCTGGGAATTATCAGAAGATGGAAAGGAAATTACCTTTCATTTAAGAGAGGGAGTTAAATTTCACGATGGAACAGATTTTAATGCTGATGCGGTAGTCTTTTCCTTTGCCCGGCAGTATGATACTAATCATCCTTATTACCAATATGGTCAGTGGCCTTATTGGGGATGGATGTACGGCGATATAGATAAAGTGGAAAAGATTGATGACTATACAGTGAAAGTTGTCATGAAAAAGATAAATGCTTCTATAATGACCAGTCTTGCCATGTTTACGGTTTGTATTGTAAGTCCCACCAATGCGGAAAAATATAAAGATGACGCCTTTAAAAATCCATCCGGAACCGGTCCTTTCAAATTTGTGGAATGGGTAAAAGCTGACCATATTACCTTAGAGGCTAATGAAGACTATTGGCGGGAAAGAGCCAAACTCGATAAATTAATCTTTAGGGTAATTCCCGATGGCTCCGCTCGACTTATGGCTTTAGAAGTTGGTGAAGTGCAGGGGATAGAATATATCAATCCTGCTGATTTTGACAGAATAAGAGCTAACAAAGATTTAGTTCTTATGAGTGAACCAGGAATGAACATCGGATATATGGCTATAAATACGGGATATGGTTATATAGATGCTAATAATAATTATGCCCGTGATATAGAGGAAGAACCTTTAGTCAAAACTCCAGGATACCATGAGCCCCTTACCAAGAAAAAAGTGAGACAGGCAATTAATATGGCTATTGATAAACAATCGATAGTGGATAATCTTTATATGGGAACAGCAATTAAGGCTAAGAATGGAATGCCTCCATTTATGTTAGGGTATAATGATGAGATAGTAGATTATCCTTATGACCCGGTAAAGGCTAAAACATTACTGGCAGGAGCGGGATATCCGGATGGCTTTGAAGTTACTCTATATGTAATGCCGGTATCCCGACCTTATATGTTTGATCCTCCCAAGATCGGGGAAGCTATTCAGAGTTATTTAGGAGCTGTAGGAATAAAGGTAAACATTTATCAGGTGGATTGGGGAACCTATCTTCAGGAAACTATGGACGGAAACGCTCAGATGTGTCTTTTGGGTTGGACCGGTGATAACGGAGACCCGGACAACTTCTTGAATGTATTATACGGAGCAAATGTCTGTTCAATTGGTACTTCTGGAAACTACGGTTTCTATATCAATTCCACCGCTCAAGCATTACTTACCGCAGCATTGCAAACTTATGACACCGAAAAGAGGGCAACATATTATAAAAAATTTCAGGAAATGATTCATGAAGATGCTTGTTATGTCTATCTAGCTCATTCTAATCAGAATTTAGCTTTTAGAGCAAATGTACAGGGTTATGTTCTTCATCCTACCTCCAGAAAGTTCTTCTATCCGGTATCAGTAGAATAGTAAATGTGTTTTAGTATAAATTTTAATTAATAGGAAGGGGTGATTTTGTTCATCCCTTCCTTGTAGCATGATTTAGAAAATTTAACCTGATTTGAATAATATAAAAATGTGCCTGAGAAGGCACATTTTTTTTTAGTTTTTTTCTTGCATTGTATTAATTAAAAAGTATAATAGTATAAGTGCGATTAAAAAAAGATAGGAATTAGTAGATGAAGTGGTATATTACCAAAAGATTATTAATGTTAATCCCGGTATTAATAGGGATTTCCATTCTTTCCTTTTCTTTAATTCATTTAGCCCCCGGTGACCCGGCATTGACTATAGCCGGTGAACGTGCCTCTTCTCAAATTATTAATGCCATCAGAGAAAAATACGGGTTAGATAAACCTCTCACTACTCAATATTGGGTCTGGCTCAAACAGGTCTTGCGGGGAGATTTGGGTCGTTCTATAGTTTCGAATGAATATGTAATTAAAGAGATATTGGAAAGATTCCCTAATACAATCGAGCTTACTATGTTTGCCATGATTTTTGCTATAACCATAGGTTGTATTGCCGGAATTATCTCTGCCTCACGGCAGTATTCGGTTTTTGACTACAGTTTTATGGGGCTCGCTATCTTCGGTGTATCAATGCCCGTTTTCTGGTTGGGGATTATGTTGATGATGATTTTCGGGGTATATCTGAGGTGGCTGCCTATCAGTGGACGGATAAGTATGATGATATCTTTCCAGCGAATTACCGGTTTTTACCTGTTGGATAGTCTTATTACCGGCAATTTTGCAGCTTTTATAAGTATCCTTCGTTATTTAATCTTGCCTTCTGTTGCTCTGTCTACTATACCGATGGCTACTATTGCCCGTGTAACCAGGTCAAGTATGTTAGAAATATTAAGGCAGGATTTTATTAGAACAGAGAGGGCTAAAGGATTATCAGAGAGAATGGTAATCTATAAACATGCAGTAAGAAATGCTATGATTCCGGTAATTACCGTAATCGGATTAAATTTTGGTTTGCTATTGGCCGGTGCAATCTTAACCGAAACTGTCTTTTCCTGGCCGGGAATCGGAAGGTATGTGGTAAACGCAGTATATATGAGAGATTATTCTGTAGTACAGGGATGTGTATTATTTTTTGCTTTAATGTTTGTCATTGTGAATTTAATAACTGATATTATTTATGTTTATATTGATCCAAGAATTCATTACGGATAGGTAAAAAAAATGGAAAGAATAAGAGAAACTAAAACCCAAGAATTAATAAGAAGGCTTAAATATAATAAATCAGCAGTTTTTGGTCTGGCAATTGTTGTTATACTAATTTTATGTGCCATTTTTGCTAATTTTATTGCTCCCAATAGCCCTACTCCTTCTCCTCCGGAACTTTTCAAGGCTTTAAAACCGGGATTCTGGAGTGAAGACGGGCTAAAAGATATGCCCTTAGGAGCTGATGGCCTGGGGAGATGTGTTTTAAGTAGAATTCTTTACGGAGCCAGAGTCAGCTTAACTGCAGGTTTTGTAGCAGTGGGAATTGCCATGTTCATGGGAATAACATTTGGAGTAATAGCAGGTTATTATGGCGGATGGGTAGACGCAGTTATTATGAGAATTGTAGATATTATGTTTGCTTTTCCAGCATTACTACTGGCTATTGTAATTGTCACTGTTTTGGGACAAGGACTGGATAAAGCAATGGTGGCTATCGGTATAGTCTATACTCCCCAGATGGCGAGGATTATCAGAAGCTCGGTACTCTATATTAAAGAGATGGAATATATCGAAGTCCAGAAAGCAATTGGGTCGAGTGATGCAAGAATTATCTTTCGCCATGTCCTCCCCAACAGTATCGCCCCGGTTATTGTATACGGCACCCTTATGTTAGCTACTGCCATTTTAGATTGTGCAGCTCTTGGCTTTTTAGGGTTAGGCGCTCAACCCCCCACACCGGAATGGGGTGCTATGCTCTCTAAAAGTTATTCTTATATTGTGAGTGGAGCATGGTGGGCAGCAACTTTTCCCGGAATAGCGATATTATTATCTGTTATAGGCCTTAATCTATTAGGAGACGGTTTACGAGATATCTTAGACCCCCGGCTTAAAACTTGATAAATTGTTGAAACAGAGAATCGTCCCCTGTTTCACTGTTTCAGAACCAAATTAATTAAACTTATGAAATAGGATAAAACAAAATAAGATATGAAAACATTACTGGAAATAAAAAATTTAAAAACTCATTTTTTTACCCATGAAGGTACAGTAAAAGCTGTAGACGGAGTTAGTTTTAAAATTAATCAGGGGGAAACTTTAGGGGTTGTAGGAGAATCCGGAAGTGGTAAGAGTGTCACTGCCTTGTCGGTTATGAGATTAATTCCTCATCCTCCGGGAAAGATTGTAGGGGGAGAAATATATTTTGAAGGCAAGGACCTCTTAAAATTAGATGATAAAGAAATTAGAAAAATGAGAGGGAAAAAAATATCTATGATCTTCCAGGAGCCCATGACTTCATTGGACCCGGTATTCACTATCGGTCATGAGATTGGTGAAGTCATTCAATTACATCAGGGCTTAAGCAAAGAAGAAGCTAGAAAAAAGTCTATAGAAATATTAAAGATTGTAGGGATGCCGGATGTAGAGAAGAGAATAGATAATTACCCTCATGAGTTATCCGGGGGAATGAGACAGAGAGTGATGATTGCCATGGCTCTATCCTGTAATCCTACTTTGCTTATTGCTGATGAGCCTACCACCGCCCTTGATGTTACCATTCAAGCTCAGATTTTAAGATTAATTAATGATTTAAAAGATAAATTTGGTGCATCAGTGATGTTAATAACTCATGATCTGGGAGTAATCGCTGAAATGTGTGATGATGTAGCGGTAATGTATGCCGGGAATATTGTAGAATATACCGATGTATATACACTTTTTAATAATCCTCTCCATCCTTATACTAAAGGGTTAATGAAATCAATGCCCCGAATGAATGTTGAGGCAGAACATCTTGATGCAATTCCGGGTATAGTTCCCAATCTCCTTGACTTACCTTCAGGATGTCCATTTCATCCCAGATGTGATTTCAGTTTTAAAAAATGTGTTGAAGAGATGCCAGAGCTGATAGAGATAGAAAATTCTCACTTGGTGAGATGTCATTTAATTAAGAAGACAATAAGGAGCAAATAAGTAGAATGGAAAGATTGGTAGAAGTTAAAAGTCTAAAGAAATGGTTCTGGTTAGGCAAATCACCTTTAGGCAAAAAAATAGCAGTTAGGGCTGTAGATGATGTGAGTTTTTATATAGAGAAGAAAGAAGTTCTTGGTCTCGTGGGAGAATCAGGCTGCGGAAAGACTACCTGTGGGAAAACTATACTGCGAATACTAGATCCAACAGAAGGTAAAATATATTTTAATGGTCAGGAAATAACTCATATAAGAAAAAAAGAGATGCTAAAATTTAGAAAAAAAATGATGATTATCTATCAGGACCCTTTTGGCTCTCTTGATCCCAGAATGACCATAGGAACAACTATTGCTGAACCGATGGAAGTACATAAGATTGGTTCTAAAAAAGAACAAGAAGAGAAGGTAATTGAAATTATGGAAAAAGTTGGTCTTCTACCAGACCAGATAAATAGATACCCTCACGAATTTAGTGGCGGCCAAAGGCAGAGAATAGGAATTGCCAGAGCTTTAGCAACTAACCCGGAGTTTATAGTTGCCGATGAATGTGTATCCGCTCTGGATGTTTCCATTCAAGCCCAGATTATTAATTTATTACAGGATTTACAGAAAGAATTTGGACTTACCCTTTTATTTGTAGCCCATGATTTAAGCGTAATAAAACATATTTGTGATAGGGTCGCAGTAATGTATTTAGGGAAGATAGTAGAGACTGCCCCCAAAAAAGAATTATTTAGTAGCCCTAAACATCCCTATACCCAGGCATTACTTTCTGCTATACCTATGCCCGATCCCAAACTTAGAAAAAAAGGTCAGATTTTGATGGGCGATGTTCCCAGCCCCGTAAATCCTCCTTCCGGATGTCGATTTCATACCAGATGCCCTTATGTAAAAACTGTATGTAAAGAAGAAGAACCGGAACTAAAATGTTTTGAAAATAATCATTATATAGCTTGCCATCTGTTTTCCTAAATGGTTAGTTAAAGTTAATAACTTATATTATTACTAATTATTCCCATCAATTTTTTGATAGATAATTGGCTAATATTATATTCTCTTTCCAATTCCTTCAGAATTATATACCTGATCCTATTTTCTAATCCCGCTGATGTAAACCTTCGTTCCTTTTCTTCACGCGATACGCAATACGAATTAGTTACCCGGTTACCCGGTTTACCAGTTGTCCAGTTAATACTAGTCGTTAATTTGAAATATAGGTTCTCAGTTGTAAGATGAGGGTTAGTTGATACAGTTAATCAACCTGATTTTAATTCTTCAACAGGGTAACAGGTAAACTGGCTAACCGGCTAACCATCTTTGCGAGATACGATTCACGAGATACGAGATACGTATTAATTATCCAGTTATCCTGTTTACCAGTTAATATTAATTAGCCGATTCTCCAATTGAGCAATTAACTAATTGAATTTAGCTTATCAATCAGTCGCTTTATTTAAGGGAGTATAGCAATGTACCCCTATTTCTTTTTTTCAAGTTTAAAACTCGTAACTTGTCACCTAATTACTCATTACTCATCACTGTATCCTCTACGCTACTATTTACGCGATACCTAATAAGCAATACGAATTTATTATAGTCTTTTATATTTCTTCTTTTTTTTATGGTATTTTTCTTTGTTTTTACTCGATACTCGATACTATATACTCGATACTTTCTTTTGTTAGTGTAAACTTTAGTGGGGTAGTTAGAAGAGAAAATATTATATATTATTAATACTATCTTTGGTTAGTAATAAGACGAGTAACAAGAGAAGGATTGTAGAAATATAATAAAAAGGTGTAGACTTACCTATATATACACAAAAACCCTTTAAAAAAGGAGGTAAGCTACACCCATGGATACTATAACAATAACTTTCCCTGAGGTCAAGGTTAAAATACCCACTAAGGATCTAACCTTTGATATCTTAGAGAATATGATCTTTGAAATATCCCAAAATATAGCCCGCAAGGTATTTGAAAAAGCCCTTACCGATGTAGATAGCTACCTGCGTAATAAAAGAGAAAGAGGGAAACTAAAGAATACCGGCAAAAGAGAAAAATACTTTCTCACCCGTTTCGGTGATATCCTCTATTCCCGTACCCGTTATAAAGACAAGGGCAACAAAAGTCATTATCTCTTAGATGAGGCCTTAAGTATAGTTAAAAACCAACGTATCAGTCTATCTCGAGCCAGAATAGAGTGTTTTCTTTCTGCTCTTTCTTCCTATCGGGAGGTAGTAGAGGGAATGGGGCTCCTAATCGGTGGTCCCCGCTGCCATGAGGCCATAAGGCAATCGGTAATAAAAGAGGGCAAATTAATCATAGAAAACCAGGAGAAGAAGCTAAGACAGATAGAGAACTTGGATTACCCGGATAAAGAGGCACCCGATACTGCCTACCTGGAAGCAGATGCTACCTATATTAGTTTACAGCATAGGGGTAAGAAGGAAAAAGAAAAGCTGGAAGTAAAACTGGGTGTAGGCTATACCGGAAAAGAAGCCCGCTATAAAACAGGTAAATCCAAAAGCCTAAAGGAGAAATTCACCTTTGTCGGGACAGGGAAAGACTTTATGAGAAATTTAAGTCTCCTAGCCGAAGAAAGACTCTCCCTCTCCAAAGTAAAAAAGGTCATCTTCGGCGGAGACGGAGATTCCTGGATCACCTCCGGGATCAAAGATCACTTTTCTTCCGCCACTTATATTCTCGATCTCTACCACCTTTACAAAAGGTTTAAAGAATCCTTAGGGAGGAGGAAAGAGGAACAGAAGGTAATAAAAGACCTACTACTATCTAATCAGATAGATAAGGCCTTATTGAAAATAGACCAGCTGATCAGATTACCCTATGACCTTAGAGAGAAAGATAATCTAGTAAAACTGTATACCTACATATCCCGTAACCGTCAAGGGATTACTAATCAGTTTAAACTAAAAGATAAAGAGACAGAAAGAGCCGGAGCTATAGAATCAAACATAAAGAAAGTAATAGCTACTCGCTTTAAGAAAAGAGGGATGAGCTGGAGTAAACGGGGAGCCCTGGCTCTCTTAAAGATAAAAGAGACTATCTTAAATGGAGAATGGGATAACTGGTGGGAAACGGAAAGAGAACGAAATATTAAAGTAGGTAGATACCAACCACCTCTATCTGCTTCCCATTTTAAGAAAGAGGCAGAGTCTCCTCCTCTTATAGAAGTAACTCTACCTGCTTTAAGAGGACCAGATCAGGGCAAACCCTGGGTAGGTGTTTTGCGTAAGCTCTCGGAAGCAGGATATTACAATTAATTAATCAAAAAAGTATAAGAAAGTTGATACCGATGTATTATCATAACCTAAGTAACATAAGGATAATCATGCTTATTTATCCAAACAATAAGCCTTAACAAAATAAGGGGTAGGTCTGCTCAAAACCAAAAGAATTTTTTTCACCAAAAAAAACTACCCCCAAAAGGTTGACACAGACGTCAGGGGACGGTCCTTTGACAAGGTTTTAAATCGAAGATATAATAAATTAAATAAAAAAGTTGTAGGGTAAACAATATGTCCAGACAAAACAGAAAAT
>Ga0307429_1001387_pt1 | contig 11509 bp, 5 predicted proteins | sample SalMarWE160230MG_FD_202151 | JGI IMG/M metagenome (GOLD analysis project Ga0307429, IMG submission 202151) | Salt marsh sediment microbial communities from the Plum Island Ecosystem LTER, Massachusetts, United States - WE1603-230 | ecosystem: Environmental > Aquatic > Marine > Intertidal zone >...
ATCAAGTCCTTTACCTTGTTTATTTAATTCTTCCTGACGTTTTTGAAGTTCTTCTCGTAAGTCTAAACTAAGTTTATTAATGTTTTGAGTGTAAGGATGACCGGATATAACTTCTGCCAAATTTACTAAACCTATCTTTCCTACTGCTGCCTCAATATTTTGAAAACTTAGAAATAAAAAGATTACTACAGTAAATAATAAAATAGAAACTACTTTATTCCCTACCCTTTTTTCTGCTACTTGCATTACTTTCCTCCTTAAATTTTTGTATATTATTATATGTATCGCATAACCTATCTCGTATGTATAGTTACCCAGTTACCCGGTTAACCTGTTTACCAGTTAAAATACAGGTTGCAAGATTATTTAGTTAACCCGTTTGCCGGTTACCCAGTTGGCCAGTTATAAGATATAAAATATAAGTTCTACGGGCAGACACAAGGTCTGCCCCTACATATAGGTTTCCGTTCATCTAGTCTCTTACTAACGATTTTTGATAGTCGAGACGCCTGTCCTATGAATTTTCTTATTAAAATTAGTTAATTGGTCAATTGGTCAATTGGCCAATTATTATATTTGTATCTTGTATTTAATGCTAACGACTATTTAATCTTGTATTTGCATTTTAACTAGCTAACCAGGTAACCAGCTAACTATTTAAAATGTATGTCCTATGCTAAAGTAAGTCTGCCCTATACCTTCTTCTCCGATACCATAATCTAATCTAATCGGCCCAAGAGGAGTATCAAAGCGGATACCTACTCCCCGACCAAACTTTAAATCTTCTAAGTTAATGCTTTGCTCAATCTCCCAGGCTTGACCCCAATCTGCAAAAAGCACTGCTTGAAAATTTTCAGCCAAAGGAAATCTGTACTCCACATTAAATACCAAAGATTTATCCCCGGAAAATTCACCTAAACTATAACCTCTTAGGGTATTCATTCCCCCTACCTGATACGCTGCAAAAGAAGGTAGGTCAGTATCCGCCATACCACCCATAGCCCGGAGAGCTAATACTCCCTTACTTAAATTATCAGTTATTTTTTTAACACTGCCGATATCGACTATGTCTTCAATAAACTGGGTAGAAATATAGGCTCTAAGAGTTAAATTGTATTTGGTAAAGTCATAATCTCCTCCTAAAAATCCTCCTGCTTTTTCTAAAGAAAAACTATGATACCAACCGGAAGTAGGTTCAAATACATTATCTCGAGTATCATAAGAAAAAGTAGGCACAAGGCTATTAGTTAACCCTTCATTAGTATCTTCTGGCAGGGTTCCGGAAACTAGGTCATAGGTTACTCTCTCGCTCTTTAATTCCAATCCCAATTTAACTGAATCACTTATCTTCCTTCCAAAAATAAGTCTTCCTCCCAGCCTTTCTTCATCATATTCACCAAGAATTACTTCTTCTTCCTTATCTTCTTTGTGGTTTATAGTATCATATACTTCAAAACCAAAGGAAGTAGGTGTGTCAGCTAACCAAGGCTCAAGAAAAGAAAGTTTATAAGTAGTCCGTCCACCCAATTCTACCTTGGCTTGCACTTTTTGTCCTCCTCCAAAAAGGTTATTCTCCTCGTAACTGGTAAATCCCATAAGGCCCTCTTCGGAGTTATATCCTGCTCCAATACCAAATCTCCCTGTATTCTTCTCAATTACTTTTACAACTAAAATTATTGAATCTTCTTCGGCACCCGGTTCCAATTTCATACTTACATCTTCGAAATATCCTAAGTTATAGATTTTCTGTAAAGATTTTTTTACTGTCTCAAAATTGAAAAGGTCACCGGGTTCAATATTAATTTCTCTGGTAATTACCTTCTCTTTGGTCTTGTCATTACCTTCAATTACTATCTTTTCCAGTCGGCCTTCAGAGATATTTATCCATAGTTTTCCTTCTTCATCAAAATCAATATCTTTAATATTAATTAAGAGATATCCACGGTCTTTATATAGTTGAGAAATACGATCAAGGTCGTTTTTTAATATCTTCTGGCAAAAAATTTGCCCCTCTTGTAAAATCATTACTTCTCTCATCTCTTTCTCAGAAACTACGGTATTTCCCTCAATGCCAATCTCTTTAATAGGCAAATTTTCCACTACTACAAAGACTACCTTATAACCATCTCTAAATGATTCTAACTTTATTTTTACATCTTTGAAATAACCAAGATCAAATACTGCTTTCATATCTTTTTCTATATTTTCTTTGGAAAATACATCTCCCAGATTAGAGGCGATTTGGGAAATTATTAAATCCATAGAAATATTTTCATTCCCCTGGACTACTATAGCAGTTATCTTTCCTTGATTGTTTGCCTGTGCCTGAACTACACTTAAACTACTCAAAATAAATATTAATGTTAAAATTCCAAATATAAGTATCTTACTCCATTTGTTCTTACTCACTTTTTATACCTCCCCTTGAATATTTTTAATATTTTATTAAAATTCATATTGTAATTCAAATTTTAATTCAAATTCATCATCTTGTGAACCTACTGAACCTATTTGAGTGCTAAAAGTTAGGTCATTTTTAAGTTTATATTCTAATTCCAGGTCACCTATTTCCATTTCAAATAAAGGTGCAGAATAGGATAAATAAAAATTTTCTGAAAAATACTTTCCTACTTTAAGGGCTAAAGTTTCTAAAGCAAAACCTGGAATAAAAGCTAAGTCAGAATCCTGCTCTTTTTTAAAGATTGTCTCAATTTTAAACTCATCTAGCCCTAAAGAATTGGCAATTTCATCTTCTATCTGGTTTAAAAACCTTATACTCAATCCTTGAGCTATCAAATTAATCATTTCTTCTCTTAAAATTGTTCCCATCTCTCCCTCGGTTAGTCCGGTATAGTTCTTACTAAACATTAAAAGAGAAATTATTTCACTTTCACTTAAGGCAGGAGAGGAATTGAGGACAACCGTTGGTTGAGCAAGAATTCCGCTTACACTTACAAATACATCTATGTCATCAATTTCAGTCTTTGCTCTTATATCTAAAATCATATCTTCCCCTGTAGAATCAGCAAATATTGCCTTCCCAGCAGATACTCTAAATTTTTTATCTAAAAAGATGATATTGCCCTGTTTAATTTCCAATTCCCCGTTTAATTTGGGAGCAGATAGAGCTCCCTGAACTTTTACACCTCCCGCTAATTTCAAATTAAAATCATTAGTTTTAGCCATAAAATCATCTAGAATTTTCACCTCAAGATCAATATCACCTTTAAGGTTAATTAATTTAGATAAAAACTCAGATGGATCAATGGGGATATCTTTGTTATTATCTTTCCAATTCAATTCTGCCTGAGAAAGAGTTAAAATTCCTTCTATGTGAGGAGAAGTAATCAAACCAGTCACCTTTGCTTTTAAATCAGCCTGGGTTTTGAAAATATCCTGGTATAGAATTTCCTCCTTATTACTCCATATATTAATATTTAAATCCTGGGGTTGCAAGTTTTTCAAAGCAAATTCTCCGGAAGTATAAATCCTATATTGGTCAATCTGAAAATTCATATCTTCTATCTTGACTAAATTATCTTCTAATCGAAGCAAAACATTCAAGTCATTTATTTTCGTTGGTAATTGAAAAAGTTCTACTTCTCCATCCGTAAGAGCAATACTTCCATTCAAAATTGGATGGTTCAAAGTCCCGGAAAGTTCTAATTCAGCATTAGTTAAGCCCTGGAGTTGTTTAATTTCTTCTCTAAAGAACATGCCAATAAAACTTAAATCAGTATTTTCCAAAGTAAGAACAAAATCTATGGGAACATCGGTTAAACTTGAGGTAACTTTTTCTTTGCCCATAGAAGAAAATTCATAAGGAATTTTTCCCTTTCCTTTTATTTGATGCCCTTCTTTATCCAGAATAAATTGTTTAACCTCCAAGATGTCCTGATTATAGAGAGCTTCAAAAGTAAGATCATCAAAAATAAAATCCTGTAATTTCCCCTTTTCAACCTTCGTTGAGAAAGATATATTAGGTGAGTCAATATCTCCCGTAACCTCCGCCTTAAAGCTTGCTAAACCTTTAATTTCTTCCTCAAAACCGAAAAGATTAGATAATTGGCTTAAATCTACATTGTCCGCTGAAAGGTGAATATCTAAATTTTTATTATCCTCATCAAGATTAATCCATCCCCCGGCTACAAGCTCCCCTTTTCTTTGGCTCAGTTTTAACTGATTAATGCTGACCATAGAACCGATTTTTTCTAATTTTACTTCTATGGAGTTTAAGGCTACTCCTTCTAACCGGGCATCTTCAATCAAGGCAGATAGATGCAGGTCAGGAGAAGCATAATTACCTTTTAACTCCAGAGAGCCCGTAGCTTGTCCTCTAAGTTTACCTATTAAATCTGATTTTATAAAATTAGATAATAAATATGAGATATCTTGATTTAGGTAATTAACTCTCAAATCCAGGGGTAATCCTTCTTCTAAATTAACTTCTCCCTGGACATAGAGCTGAGACTTTCCGGAATTTAAAACCATACTTTCAATTCCTATCTTATTATCTTCCAAAACAAAGATGAGATTCCCGGACTCTGCTTTAAGGCTAACTAAATTAATATCTTTTAACCCTAAATCACCGTGTGCAGTTATTTTAGGCCAAATGCCTTCAATGATAACTTCTCCTTGAGCCAAACCAGATAGGGGAAAATCATAATTAAAAAGTTTTGCCAGATAGTTTATATCTGTTTGCTCCATCTTTAAGACAAAGCTCGTTTCAATATCTTTTTCCTCAGAAAAATCAACATTTCCCTTGCCTTTAAAGGCAAAACCTTCATTTTTAAAAATAAGCTCTTCCAACTTTAACTTATTGCTCTGGTAATCTATCTTCCCTTCCAAATAATCAAAAGGCAATTCAGATATCTGTCCTTCTTCTGCTTCGATCTTACCTTTAATCTTTAAATTATCGGGCAGACCGCTCAACTCACCGTTAAAACTGGCCAATCCTTTAATCTCTTGATAATTTAAGAATTCTCCCAGCTCTTCCAACTTAATTCCGCTGGTATTTACTTTTAAATTCATATAATTATTTTCAGCAATTACACCTTCCGCTTTTAGAGAAAGAATTCCTGCTTCATTTTTTATCTTCGCTTCAGTAGAAAGATTCACTTTCTCTCCCTGGGCAATAATCCCTCCAATCTCAACTTTTCCCGATAATAATCCTCTCTTTAGATAATCCAAATGGAAAGATTTTAGAAAATCACTTTCCACGTCTAATTGAGCAAGGTTAAATAAAAGATTATATTCGGGCAGCTCGTTTTTCAGGTTAACTCTACCTGTGCCCTCGATAATACCTCCTCCAACCTCTGCTTTCATATTTTTAAAATAGAAACCATCCTGGTCGTAATTGAATTCTGTCTTTAAATGGGAAAAATCATAACTTTGAATTTCTCCTTGTTCGCTTAATAATTCACCCTGCACCTGGAAAATTTCCTCTGAACCACTTACTTCAAATGACAGGTTAGACTTTCCTTTAGCTTGAAATCCTTGAGACAGAGACATATATTCTTTTAAACCCTCTTCCAGGTCGCTTAATTTAAAATCATTTGATTTAACCCTTATATTATAATTAAATTCATCAATATAAGTAAGATTACCGGTTAGGGTAAATGGGGAATTTTTATAAAGTGCGGTTACCTTTTCTATTATGGTTTCTTTAGAATCAAATGTCGCTGAACCCTCAGCTTGATTGAACTCTATACCGTCTAAAAAATCCGGGAATAAATCAACATCTCTTGCGGAGGCCTGGCCATACCAGATAGTTTCACCTTCGGTATTATCTGAATCATTGGCCAGGTGGAGATTTAAATCAAACAACCCCTTTTTTAAATTAAAAGGCTTGGTTTCCGCAAAATAATATTGAAAATGAGTAACATCAGCATCTTTAAAAGTAAAATCAAGGGAATAATCCGCTCTATCAGCAAAGAAACATCCCTTTATGGTAAGAGGAGCATTATCTTCTTCATTTAAACCAGAACAATCAAGTTCAACTTTGGGTAAATTTCCCAGATAGAAATAACCATTTAAAAATTTTACTTTAGTTAAAAGGCCACTTTCTTTAGTTGTTTGATAATCTATGTAATCCAGATTTCCATCTTGAAAATTCACTCTTTTAAGGGAAACTGCGAAATTCTTACCCTTAAAATTAAATTTTTCCATAAAATCAAAGATTCCCTGATTGTCTCTAACCAAAGTCATCCGGGGTTTTACCAGGGTGATATCTTCAAAAATCAGAGGTGTCTCCCCCTTTAAGGCAGAGAAAATATCCAGGTCATAATTAACAATTACCTCTTCGGCTTCAAAGAGTAAATCCTCATCATTTAGTAAGCTGTCTTTGAATACTTTAAAATTAGATAAAGTTATTGAACTAAGAGAGTAATCTTTAACTTTCCCAATATAAATTCCCCGATCGATAGAATTCTCCATCGTAGAAATTATCTGATTTTTTATTTCATTTTTAGCCTGATTACTCCGAATAGCAAAATATCCTCCCGTAATTAGAACAACGAGAATCAGGGTAATTAATATTACTTTTGGAAAAGATTTTTTTAATTGTTTCTCAGACATGAATTTATTCTCCGAATAAATAGTCGTTAGCTTTACTAGCGTAGAGCGTACAGCGTTTAGCGTATAGTTCAAATCAATAAGCTTAAAAGGAAAAACAATAATTCAAAATTTTTTTGTATAAAATATTGTTTTTAATGTAGGGGTCGGATTTATCCGACCCGTCCTTTGCGGGCTTGATAAATTAAGCCCCTATATTTTTTACATAGACAGGCGAGACGCCAGTCCTACAATTTTATCTTATATCTTATAACTGGCTAACCGGGTAACCAACTAACTAGCTAACTAATTTTGTATCTTGTATTTCTTTACTAACGACTATTCACTAACGACTAACGACTAGTTTAACTGGCTAACTGGTAAACAGGATAACTGAGTAACTAATACCAATCAAGTAACCAGGTAACTAGTTAACCAATCTATTATATCATATATTTTATATAGGTTAAATGTAATTTTTAATTTAAATTAATAATACTTTTTATTATTTGTTTCTTTTTCTTTCGTTTTCATCTTCTTCCAGACTGCTAAAGCTTCTTCAGGAGTATTCACCTTTACATCACCAAAGACATGAGGGTGCCTCCTGACGAATTTTTTTATTGCTCCGGTCAGTACATCAGAATAAGTAAATAAGCCCTTTTCCTGGGCAATTTCAATCTCCATAAGTATTACCATTAACAGGTCACCCAGTTCTTCACACAGATTATCTATATCATTAGATTTAACTGCTTCTGAAACCTCTTCAGCTTCTTCTAAAATATTAGGAGTTAAAGTCTTTAAGGTCTGTTTCCTATCCCAAAGGCAACCTTTCGGTCCCCTCAATTTAGCTATTATTCCCATCATTTCTGTAAATAGTTCTTTCTCTTTTTCGTACATTTCTTCCTCCGTTTTAATTAGCGTATAGCGTACAGCGTTTAGCGTATAGTTTAGAAAATACAACTAACATGTAACATTTTAATATTAGCTAACTAACTAATTAAATTCATATTTCGTGAAATTATACAGAATTTCTGGTTCATAATATACAAGTATTGTTTTTAATGTAGAAGTCGGATTTATCCGACCCGTGTTTTGCGGGCTTGATAAATCAAGCCCCTACACGCACACGCTCAGAATTTTCTTAAAACTTAAAAATTTCTACCAGCTAAAGCTCATGCCAAATCCATTAGGTATGAACCACTCCAAGGCCAGGCGGTCGTTGATTTGATAAACGAGTTCTTTGGTGTTTATTTCCCATCCTTGCCGGGTAAACTGTCCTCCATAATTAAACTGTATTTTTCCTAAATCTATTTGCAAGCGGGCTTGAACCAATGCATCCAGACTCTGTCCATTATACTGCAAGCCTGCTCCGGTCCACAACCTCATTAAATAAGAGCTGTAAAGATCATATTCAAGCCAGCCACGGTAGATATCATCACTATAGTAAAGAGCAAAATTCCACCGGTAAGCCGGGGAAAGAGACATTTCAAAACCTGAATTAGGTTCGCCATAACCGCTTCCCCAAAAGCTAAAAGTGTTTTTCTCTCTTGCTGGCTCAAGATTTTCAAAACTGAGTTCAGGTATACTGGCAAAGAGGTTATGTAACCACATCTCTTCCCGGTCGTAAAGATGTGCCAGCTCAGTCCCTTTAAGTAAAATAGGAATCATTAAATCGGTATCAGTAACTCCGGCATGATTAGCCATATAATGCATAGAAGTATAGGGTATTTTAGGGGGATTTATGACTATCACTATATCTCCTGCCCTTTCATTTAAAAGGAGATTATATAGATTGGGTAGAGCTGCCGGGAATCGGCTCTCCCTGGTGTGCGCCAGCCAATCTAAAGCAGTCAACCATTCTCCATTATAACCAGAAATATAATAACCAAAAGCATCCTCACCTTCAAATAGATACCGAAACTTCCCTTCTTTTTCTTCAAAAATTACCTTCCCTTGGTCGAAATAGCCGATCATCCGATGGAGGTCATCCATATAAAAAACAAAATCAATCTCACTTCCAAAAACTATATCCCTGGCTACCTTATCTTTTGTATCAGGATTTTTTAAATATAAATTAGGATGAAGAAATGCCTGGAGGTTATTTCCTACTATTCTCTTAATTTCTTTTCCTTGATTAACGATAGCAAAATCACCAAAAGACATTCCGTGATCGGAATAAATGATTAGGTTAACTTCATTAAGATTCAATCTTTTAATAAGCTTACCAAAATAACGGTCAAACCTGCGTATGCTAGCATTGCGTAATTTCTGTCCCATCATATGGCCTATAGCATCAGTGGCAAACCAAATAACTTCTACGACCCCGTATGTTTCCAGAAGCTCAGGGACATTAAGGAGAGGAAGAAACATAAAAGAGTCAAGTCCGGGTATTCCGTAAAGAAAACAATCTCTCGCTCGCCGGGGCATATGGGAAAACATATAAAACCAGGTTTTATATCCCGGTATAACTCGTTCTTTGTCTCGGTCATAATAACCCCATCCTACCGAATCTCCAGTGGAATTATCTATCCCCTTTTTCAAACGAGGATAAATCATTTCTGTCTCTCCGGGGAAGAGGCTAAGACCATAATGAATTATGTGGCCATTCTCAAAAACAGCTTTCAAGTTTGGAAGATAGCCATCTTTTATATTTTGAAAGAAATCCTGTGATGATACAGCATCCAGGTGGAATATAAGGAATTTTGGAGATGTCTCTCCTATTACTGAGAAAGAGAGTAAAATTAATACTATTGCAAGGATATAGAATGCTGGAATAATCCCAAAGAAATTAATTCTTTTAAAGTACAGTTTATTGGATATTAAAAACATTTTATTAGCCTCTTCTTTTACAATAAGTATTATATAATTTGCATCTACTAAATTAATATACAGGGAACGATATAGTATCGCGTATCGAGTTAAGAAAGATAAAAAAATAAATTAAGGGAATTAGAGAAAAGATACAAACATAACTTTTTTATCTAACTACCCTACATTTATAATAAAATTCCATATTTTATAATTAGGAAAATACCCACTTTAAAATATTATTTTTATTACAATGGTTAATAAAAATCAATACACTAATAAATTCAGTAGGAATTTATAAGCGCTTTTAGTAATGGCATTATTTTTTTGGTTTCTTCTTCCCCCAGTTTGATTAATTTTAATCTTTCTTCTCTTCCCATATTAAAGGGAAGAGGGCCTTTGTACTGGGGCTTTATAATAATATCTGCTTTACTAGATGAAACCTCATCCAATTCTTTAAGCATTATATAAACAGATCTATAAATAATAGATATAACATTACTAATATTTGGTGGGTTATCTACTCTAATATCCCTTAAACTTACCCCAATTACTATATCTGCTCCCATTTCTCTCACCACATCTGCAGGAACCGGATCTGTTAGACCACCATCTACTAGTATTCTATTTTCAAATTTAAACGGTATAAATGTCCCGGGTTTTGACATAGAAGCTGCAATTGCATTGGAAATCCTCCCTTTATCAATAACAACTTTTTCACCAGTTACAAGATCTGTTGCAACTGCTTTAAAAGGAATTTTTAAATCATATTCAAAGTATGCCCGGTTGGTTATTCGGTCAATTTCATCTCTTATAACTTTTCCGTCTATTAAACCTTTCAGCCATTTTGGGTCTAATTTGTTCTTTACTATATCTGAATAAAACAGGATAAACGGAGTTTCATTTATATTCTCGAGTCTTATATCTTCTCTTTGAAACTTGTAATATTTTCTAAGATTTATACTCAAAGTAAATTCTTCTATTTTGTCTATATCTTCCCATAAAGCATAAAGTCCTCCTATTAGAGAGCCTATGCTGGTTCCTGCTATATAGTCTAACTTTATTCCTTCACTTTCGAGGACTTTTAAGACACCAATGTGAGTATAAAACCTTTCACCTCCCTCTCCTAATGCTAGCCCGATCTTGGGAGTAGCGTAAGAAAAAGAAGAGATACAAGAAGAGACTAATATAAAAATTATTATAATCTGAATTAAATTTTTTACCTTTCTCATTATAATTTTATTATACATAATATCCAGACTTAACTCCCTCTTCTTTTTAATATCCTTCAACTGATTTTCGTATGTCATATTGTGTATACGTCTGGTTAGCTGGTTAGCTAATTAAAAATACAAATACAAGATACAAGATAATAGAATTGACCAATTGACTAATTAAATTAATTGCCGGTTAGTGGGTTTGCTGGTCTACCAGCCATCCAGTCCTCCAGTCTGCCGGTCAATATAGTAATTAATGCGCCACTACCTCCTCTGTATAAACTCGTAACTTGTAACCCGTAACTTATTACATATCACTTATTAGCCATTACTGTATTCTATACGCTATCCGCTAAACGCTATACGCTATTTTCTATTTCGCCAAGTGTATTACAAATTCCTTCAAGAATTTTAAAATTTCTGCAGATTTAATCCCGGAAAGGTCAATCTGAGAAATTCCGGTCAATCTATACCCTTCCTTTATTAATCTTTGCTGATAAAAAGAAGGCAACCTGCTTAATTTAGCCTTTATCTCGATATTCTCCAGATATCTGAGAATTAACTTATTTTCCTTTGTCACCAGAGAACTAATACCTAACTTTCTTAAAAATATCTTCAAATATATTATCTCTAATAAATTCCTTAGCTCCCGGGGATAAATTCCATACCTGTCCCTCAACTCTTCATTTACCCTCTCCAAATCTTCTAATTCTTTAATCTCAGCCAGTTTCCTATAAATTAGGACCCTCTGTTTTAAATCGGGAATGTATCCTCCGGGAATATAGGCATCTATCTTTACATCGATAACCGGAGTAATCTCTTCCCCCTTTTCTTTTCCCTCTTTCTCTTCCTGTAATTCCCTGACCGCTTCTTCTAATAAACGGCAATAAAGATTGAATCCCAACTCGCTAACAGACCCATGCTGCTCTTTG
>Ga0307429_1001391_pt1 | contig 11502 bp, 11 predicted proteins | sample SalMarWE160230MG_FD_202151 | JGI IMG/M metagenome (GOLD analysis project Ga0307429, IMG submission 202151) | Salt marsh sediment microbial communities from the Plum Island Ecosystem LTER, Massachusetts, United States - WE1603-230 | ecosystem: Environmental > Aquatic > Marine > Intertidal zone >...
CGCTTCGAGCTGCACGACCTCTCGATCCTGTCGGGCACCTTTGCGCAGCCCACCGCGACGGTGGAGCTGGCCGTGGACGGCGAGAACCGCAAGGCGACGGCGCACGGCATCGGACCGGTGGACGCCGTGTTCAAGGCCATCGTCGAGCTCACCGAGACCAAGTGCGAGCTGCTGCGCTACCAGGTGAACGCGATCACCGGCGGCATGGACGCGCTGGGCGAGGTGTCGGTGACCGTCTCGGAGGACGGGCGCCGGGTGATCGGCCACGGCGCGCATCCCGACATCATCGTCGCGAGCGCCAAGGCCTACGTGCACGCCCTCAACAAGCTCTCCTGGCACAAGCGGCGTCACGTGCTCTCCGAGCCCAAGGGGATCTGATGCACCGCATCCTGCTGCTTCCGGGCGACGGCATCGGTCCGGAGGTCACGGCCGAGGCGCGCCGCGTGCTGGAGGCGGTGAGCAGGCGTTGCGGGCTCCCGCTCGCGTTCGAGGAGGATCTGATCGGCGGAGCCTCGATCGAGGCCCGAGGCACGCCGCTCGCGGAGCAGGCGGTGGAGAGCGCGCGCGCCTGCCGCGCCGTGCTGCTCGGTGCGGTGGGCGGTCCGCGCTGGGACGCGCTCCCCGTCGAGGAGCGGCCGGAGAGGGGGCTGCTGCGCCTTCGCAAGGAGCTCGACCTCTTCGCGAACCTGCGGCCGGCCTCGGTCTTCCCGGCGCTGGTGGACGCCTCGACGCTCCGCCGCGAGGTGGTGGAGGGCATCGACCTGCTCGTGGTCCGCGAGCTCACGGGAGGCATCTACTTCGGCGAGCCGCGCGGACGCGCGATCGTGGACGGCCGCCGTCGAGCTTGGAACACGATGGTGTACGACGAGGTGGAGATCGCGCGCATCGCCCGTGTGGCCTTCGACGCGGCACGCCGGCGTCGTCGGCTCGTGACCCACGTTCACAAGGCCAACGTGCTCGAGGTCTCCCAGCTGTGGGTGACGGTGGTCGAGGAGGTGGCCAAGGACTACGACGACGTCGCGTTGGAGCACCAGCTGGTGGACTCGATGGCGATGCTGCTGCTGCGAGAGCCGCGCCGCTACGACGTGCTCGTCACCGGGAACATGTTCGGGGACATCCTCTCCGACGAGGCGGCGATGATCACCGGCTCGCTCGGAATGCTGCCGTCCGCCAGCCTGGGCGCGGGCGGCGTGGGTCTCTACGAACCCGTGCACGGCTCGGCGCCCGACATCGCCGGGCGCGATGCCGCCAACCCGCTGGCCGCCATCCTCTCGGCGGCGCTGCTGCTGGAGCACTCGCTCGACGCCCCCGAGGCCGCCGGCGCGGTGCGCCGCGCCGTGGCTGCGGTCCTGGAGGACGGAGCGCGCACGGCGGATCTGGTGGGGCCGGGTCGGACGCCGATCGGCTGCCGCGCCATGGGCCGTCTCGTGCTCGAGCAGCTGGATGCGGCGTCGTGACGGCGGGCGGTCTGCGCATCGGGGTGATCGGCGCCTCGGGCTGCCTGGGCAGCGAGCTGCTCGAGCTGCTCGCCCAGTCCTCGCTGGACGTCGGCGAGATCCGGGCGGTGGCGACGCAACGCTCGCTGGGACGGGAGTTCGAGTTCCGCGGAGTCGGCGTACCGATCGAGACCGAGGCGCCGCCGCTGCGCGGCCTCGACCTGCTCTTCCTGTGCGCGCCGGCGGACGTCTCGATGGAGTTCGCCCGCCAGGCGCTGCGCGCAGAGGTGCCCTGCATCGACGTCGGAGGCGCACTGGCCGCCTCGCGCGAGCTGCAGCTCCAGGTGGCCGCCTTCGGTCCCCCGGCGGCGCCCCAGGCCACACCGCTGCTGGTGGCCCCGCCCGCGCCCGCCCTGGCGCTGGCGCTGGTGCTGCGGCCGCTGGCCGAGGCCGCCGGCCTGCGCCGGGTGTCGGGGACCTGCCTGGACGGTGCCTCCTGGAGCGGCCGGGCCGGCATCGAGGCGCTCTACCGGGAGTCGCTGGCGCTGTTCAACCAGGCCGAGCCACCCGAGCTGGAGGCCTTCCCGCAGCCGGTGGCCTTCGACTGCCTGCCGCGGCTGGGGTCGCTCGACGCGGCCGGCGGCAGCGACCCGCAGCACAGGCAGCTGGCGGCGCTCGGGAGGCTGCTGGGCGAGGGGGTCGGCTTCGCCCTGACCGGCGTGCAGGTTCCGGTCTTCGTGGGCTTCGGGGCCGCCCTGGCCGCCGAGACGCAGCGCGCGTTGTCTCCCGAGCAGGCGGAGGCGCTGCTGGGCAAGGCGCCGGGCCTCGACCTCAGCGAGCCGGCGCCGAGCCTGCGCGCCGCGGCCGGGAGCGACGCGGTGCGGGTGGGGCGCGTGCGCTGCGATGCCTCCGTCGAGCACGGGCTGCTGCTGTGGGTCGCCGCCGATCTGCCGCACCTGGCTGCCGCGAACGCGGTGCGCCTGGCGGTCGCCCGCGTCGGTCGCCATCACTGAGCGGCGTGGCGACCTTCCGGCTCGATCTGGAGTACGACGGCCACGGCTTCGAGGGCTGGCAGGTGCAGCCGGGCGGGAGGCGCACCGTGCAGGGGGCGCTGGAGCAGGCCCTCCAGCGCGTCACGGGCCAGCGCGTCCGTGTGGTCGGCGCCGGGCGCACCGACGCGGGCGTCCACGCCGAGGGCCAGGTGGCGAGCGTGGCCTGCGAGACCCACCTCGACCCCGACCGGCTGCGGCGCGCGCTCAACGGGGTGCTGCCCGCCGACGTGGCGGTGACCGCGTGTGCCGCCGTCTCGGAGGGCTTCCATGCGCGCTATCGGGCCCGGGCGAAGCTCTACCGCTACGCCATCTGGAACGGCGAGAGCCCGTCGCCGCTGCGCGCCGCGCGCTTCCACTGGGTGCCGGGCCGGCTCGATCTGGGCGCGCTGCGCGCGGCGGCGGCGCTGCTGGTCGGCAGCCACGACTTCGCGTGCTTCCGGGCGACGGGATCGGCGACGCGCTCGACGCGGCGAACGCTGACGCGGCTGGAGGTCCGCGGCAGGCCCCGGGGGGAGGTGCTGCTGCTGCTGGAGGGCGACGGCTTCCTGCGCCACATGGTCCGCATCCTGGCCGGCACGCTGATCGAGGTCGGCCTGGGTCGCCGCGCCGCCGCCAGCCTGCCGGCTCTGCTGGCTACCCGTGATCGCCGCCGAGCGGGTCGCACGCTGCCCGCCCAGGCGCTGACCCTGCTGCGGGTCTCGTACTGATTCTCTTGGAAATCCGGTGGCTTGAGACGCGGGGAGGCTTGACGCGGCAGGCCCGCTCCGGTACCCATTGCCGGCTCGAGCCCCGGCTTGGAGGAGCCTTCAATGGCGGTGCATCCGCAGCGCCCCACGGCCAGCGCCCGGCCTCACGAGGTCGACGCCCGCTGGTACGTCGTCGACGCCAGCGACCAGGTGCTCGGCCGGCTCGCCACGCGGCTCGCCTCGATGCTGCGCGGCAAGCACAAGGCGCGATTCACGCCACACGTCGACACCGGCGACTACCTGATCGTGATCAACGCCGAGAAGGTGCGCCTCACCGGGCGCAAGCGCGAGCAGAAGACCTACACGCGCCACACCGGGTATACCGGGCACCTGAAGCAGACCACCGCGGGCAAGCTGCTGTCCGGACCCTATGCCGACCGGGTGGTGCGCAGCGCCGTGCGCGGCATGCTTCCGCACAACGCGCTGGGCCGGAAGATGTTCCGCAAGCTCAAGGTCTACGCCGGGCCCAAGCACCCCCACGCGGCCCAGCAGCCGCAGGAGCTGAAGCTTGCCTGAAGCCACCATCATCCGCGCCACCGGGAAGCGCAAGACGGCGATCGCGCGCGTCCGGCTCAAGCCCGGCACCGGCCAGATCGTCGTGAACGGCCGGGCGATGGCCGAGTACTTCCCGCGTGAGGTACTCCACATGCGCATCCAGGCACCGTTCGAGGTGGTCGGTGCCGAGGGCCGCTGGGACGTGGCGGCGCGCATCGACGGCGGCGGCATCGCAGGACAGGCCGACGCCCTGCGTCACGGCATCGCGCGAGCGCTCGAGCGCGCGGACGAATCGCTGCGCAGCGGGCTCAAGCGCCAGGGCTTCCTCACCCGGGACGCCCGCAAGAAGGAGCGCAAGAAGTACGGGCAGAAGGGCGCCCGCGCGCGCTTCCAGTTCTCCAAGCGGTAGGCCCGGCGGAGCCGGGTGCAGCACGACGGGAGGCCGCTTCGGCCTCCCGTTTTCGTTTGAAGGAGCGAGAGCATGCGAGTGGCGGTGTTCGGTGCGAGCGGCTACGCCGGTCTCGAGCTGCTGCGCATCCTGCTGCGTCACCCGCGCTTCGAGCTGGTCGCGGTGACCTCGGAGCAGCGCGCCGGCCAGCGGGTGGGCGAGGCCTTCCCCGCCCTGCGGGGTCAGCTCGACCTGGTCTTCCAGGCCTCGGATCCCGGGCGCCTGGCGGAGGGAATCGAGCTGGCCTTCACCGCGCTGCCCCACGCGGCCGCGGCGCCGACGGTGGCCGCGCTGCGCCGGGCGGGCGTGGCCGTGGCCGACCTCTCGGCGGACTTCCGGCTACGGGAGCTGCCGGTCTACGAGACCTGGTACGGCGCGCATGCGGCCCCCGAGCTGCTCGGCAAGGCCGTCTACGGCCTGCCCGAGCTGCACCGCGAGGCGCTGCGCGGCGCGGAGCTCGTCGCCTGCCCCGGCTGCTACCCGACCGCCGCGCTGCTGCCGCTGGCGCCCTTCCTGCGCGCCGGCCTGCTCGAGACCGCCGGCCTCGTGGTCGACTCCAAGTCGGGCGTGTCCGGAGCGGGCCGCAAGCTCGAGGCCGGTCTGCTCTTCGCCGAGCTCGACGAGAACGCCCGGGCCTACCAGGTGGCCGCCCACCGGCACGGGCCGGAGATCGAGCAGGAGGCCTCGCGGGCGGCTGGCGAGGCGGTGCGCCTGACCTTCGTGCCCCAGCTGATCCCGACCATCCGCGGCATCCTGACCTCGGTCTTCTGCCGGCCGAAACGGGGGCTCACCAGCGACGCGGCCCGGGCGCTGCTCGCGGAGGCCTACCGGGAGGAGCCGTTCGTGCGCGTGCTGCCGGCAGGCGAGACGCCGAGCCTCTCCGCGGTGCGCGGCAGCAACTTCTGCGACGTCGCGGCCTTCGCTGACGAGCGCAACGGCACGCTCGTGCTGCTCTCGGCACTCGACAACCTGGTCAAGGGTGCGAGCGGCCAGGCGGTGCAGTGTGCCAATCTGATGCAGGGACTGCCCGAGCAGAGCGGCCTGCTCGAGGCCGCGCTCGCGCCGTAGACCCGCAGAACACCGGTTCGCGCGCCGTGGTTTGACAGCCTCCAGGGGCCGCGATAGAAATCCCGAGACCTGCGCGCCGCGCGGCTGGTGTTCCGGCCCCATCGATCCTCCAGCGTCGACACCTCGCTCGCGGCACGGGTGCGTCTGCGCGGGCTCGATCACGGATCCGCAGGGGGGTGTCGATGACGGGGGAGCGGAGGACCAAGCACATCTTCGTCACCGGGGGGGTGCTCTCCTCCCTGGGCAAGGGTCTCGCATCGGCGTCCATTGGAGCGCTGCTCGAGGCCCGGGGCTTGCGCATCACCTTCCTCAAGCTCGATCCCTACCTCAACATCGACCCCGGGACCATGAATCCCTTCCAGCACGGCGAGGTCTACGTGACCTCGGACGGTGCGGAGACGGATCTGGACCTCGGTCACTACGAGCGCTTCACGCGTTCGCGGATGAGTCGCATCAACAACGTCACGGCCGGCCGCGTCTACGACGCCGTGCTGTCCAAGGAACGCCGGGGCGACTACCTGGGCGGCACCGTCCAGGTGATTCCGCACGTCACGGACGAGATCAAGTCACGCATCCATCAGGCCGCCGAGGGCGTCGACGTGCTCATCACCGAGATCGGCGGCACGGTGGGAGACATCGAATCGCTGCCCTTCCTCGAGGCGATCCGGCAGATGCGCGCGGAGGTGGGCCGCGACAACTGCTGCTTCATCCACATCGCGCTGGTTCCCTACATGGCGGCGGCCGGCGAGCTCAAGACCAAGCCCGTGCAGCACTCGGTGAAGGAGCTGCGCACGGTGGGCATCGCGCCGGACATCATCCTGTGCCGCACCGATCGCTTCCTGCCGAAGTCCGTCAAGCAGAAGATCGCACTCTTCTGCAACGTCGACGAAGACGCGGTGGTCACCGCCAAGGACGTCGACACGATCTACGAGGTGCCGCTCATCCTCAACAAGGAGGGACTGGACGAGAAGCTCACCCGGGTGCTCAACATCTGGACGGGCAGTCCGGACCTCCGGCCGTGGGAGCAGATCGTCCAGCGCGCGCGGAATCCGGAGCGAGACGTCACGATCGGCATGGTCGGCAAATACGTCGATCTGACCGAGTCGTACAAGAGTCTCAACGAGGCGCTGTATCACGCGGGCTTCGCGAACAAGGCGCGCGTGCACATCGTGTACTTCGACTCCGAAAAGCTCGACGATCCCGCCTTGCTGGCGGAGGTGGACGGCGTGCTCGTGCCCCACGGCTTCGGGCCGCGCGGGGCCGAGGGCAAGATCACCGCGGTGCGCTACGCGCGCGAGGAGCGCATTCCCTTCCTGGGAATCTGCTTCGGCATGCAGTTTGCGGTGATCGAGTTCGCCCGCAACGTGGCCGGCCTCGCGGCCGCCAACTCGACCGAGGTGGACGCCGGGACCCCGTATCCCGTGATCGACCTGCTGCCCGAGCAGCGCGAGGTCGAGGACAAGGGCGCCACGATGCGGCTCGGCGACTGGCCCTGCGTGCTCGAGCCGGGCACGCGCAGCTTCCGCGCCTACGGTCAGGAGCGCATCGCGGAGCGCCACCGGCACCGCTACGAGTTCAACCCCGAGTATCGCGAGCGCCTGACGCAGGCCGGGATGGTGGTGGCCGGCGCCTCGCCCGACGGTCGGCTGGTGGAGATCGTGGAGCTCGAGGACCACCCGTGGTTCGTCGGCTCCCAGTTCCACCCCGAGTTCGCCTCGACGCCGTTCCGGCCGCACCCGCTCTTCGTCGAGTTCATCGCCGCGGCGGTGCGCCACGGCGCGGAGCGCGGGTAGGGGAGCCGCGCTGGCGGCCGCGAGCGAGGACGACCGCTGGGGGCGCATCCTCGGCCTCGAGATGCTCGAGGTCTCGCCCGAGCGGGTTTGCGCGCGCCTGGAGATCGAAGCGCGCCACCACCAGCCCTACGGGATCGCCCATGGTGGCGTCTACTCCTCGATCGTCGAAGGCGTGGCCAGCTACGGGGCCGGCTTGAGCGCGCGGGCCCGCGGACTGCGGGGGGTGGTGGGCGTGTCGAACACCACCGACTTCCTGCGCTCGCACGCGAGCGGCGAGCTGCGGGCCGAGGGCCGACCGCTACACGCCGGTCGCCGCCAGCAGCTCTGGCAGGTCGAGATCCGACGCGCCTCGGACGACGCGCTGGTGGCGCGCGGCCAGGTGCGCTTCCAGACCCTCGACGAGCTGCCGGACGAGCGCCGCGAGCGCCTGGCGCGCGGCGGCGGCTGAGCGGCGGACCCGGGAGCCCCGGCCAACCGGGTTGCGCGGCGCCGACGCCTCTCCTACACCTCGAGACCCGTGGGGCGTTAGCTCAGTTGGCTAGAGCGCCGTGTTCACACCGCGGAGGTCACTGGTTCGAGTCCAGTACGCCCCACCAGCGCGGACCCGCTGCTCCAACCGTCAACCCCGCGAACCCGCTCCGCTTCCTGAGTCCACTCCGCCTCGGGCGCTGCCGAGGTGGGGGGAGAGTGGGGGGAATCGAGGCGGGCCAGGAAGTCGGCCGGCACCTCGCTCGGCTGGCGGCGCATCGGGTCGCGGTACTCCTCGCCTCCGCACCAGCGCGCGTAGTGCTGTGCAGTGATGGCGAGGTCCGCATGGCCGAGCTGGTGGCTGACGTAGCCGAGCGCCACGCCGCTGGTGTCCGTTGGGCGGCGGGAGTTGGGCTCAGCTCGCGGCACGGGCCAAGCGTCGACCCGATCAACCCAGTGATCCAGGCTGCGCTAGGAACACAGCTCCATACGCGACAACCGTGACAAATCCCACTATGGCGAGGCCACCATGGACACGAGAGTCCTCGAAGCCGAAGCCCACGATTGCGGCGATCAGGTTGCCGAGCGTACCCACCCGCGCGGGGTGACTAACGGGCATGCCCACCAGAACTGTGCTGTTCAAGTCTGCCAGCACGGCCGCGACTCCGAACGCGATCCAAAGGCGCCGCCTTACTGAGAAGTAGTGCTCCCGCCAGGATGTCACTTCGGCGGGCTCATCCGGCACCAATACCACCGCCACGTAGTACTGCGCGGCCGGACCCGCGAGAGCAAGGATATATCGGAGATACGTCCATTCAGAGTCGTGGTACGACCAGAAGGCCCAGAACGCATTGACGACCCAGAGGAGGAACGCGAGCAGGAGCAGGAGATGCACCCAGTAGATCCGGCCGCGCCGAGTAGAGTACGGCAGGCCCGAGATGAGCCGCATCACCGTGAACGAGTAGACCAGCGAGAACGCGATCGTGATGTACTCGAAGAGCGCCATTGTTGGCTTCGTCCCGCTGCCTAACGGATCGGGCGTTCAGCTGCGAGCCACAGCGCCTCCGCGGCTCGCTCGGAGCGCCCACGTTTCACTGCAGACTCTACCAGAGGTCGATTGGAACGCGCTGTGGCTGGTCGGCTGCAGCGCCTTGTTGGGCGGCGTGCTATCCGGCACGGCGATCTCATGAGCGCTAGTGGAGCGACAATGCGAACACGTCGAAGCGCTCCGTCCTCCCGCGGATCGCGAGTCCCTCGTGGCGGGCGAAGTCCGTGCACATGTAGCCCGCCCGCTCACGAGTGCGCTCGTCGAGCGCGATCGAGGCCCCGAGCTCGCGCGTCATCGACTGGAGCCGGGCCGCGAGATTCGTGGTGCTTCCGACCGCGCTCCAGATCAGTCGGTCCGTGGATCGAATGCTCCCCACGAAGGCAGGGCCCGTGGCCACCCCCACCCCCGCAGCAAGCTGTCCCGGCATCGAGTCGACGATCTTCCGCGCCGCCTCGACCGCCGCCTGCTCCTTCCTGGGTAGAGGGTCCGGTGCCCCGAACACCGCCATCATGCCGTCGCCGTTGAACTCGACGATCGTACCCCCGTTCTCCTGCAAGATCCGCGACACCCGCTCCGTGTGCTCGTTCAAGGTTGCGAAGACATCCGCCGCCGCGAGCCGCTCGGTGAGCCCCGTGTAGCCCCGGATGTCCGCGAACAGCACCGTGACCTCGCGCTCCTCCGGTTCGAGCGCGTCGCCCGTCAGCAGCCGGTCCGCCACCGCCCCCGGCACATAGCGGCGCAGAGCCGCCTGCATGGCCTGCGCCTCACGCGCGAGCGTCTCGACGTCGATCCGCTCGATGACCTCCCCGCAGCGCGCGGCCACGGAGGCCATCAGGGCGAGATCGGTCGCGGTGTAGATGTCGCCGGACTTCTTCCCACCGAGGCAGATGAAGGCCACGAGCCGATTCTCGCGCAGCTGCGGCACCACGATCTCGGCGCCGAGCGCCTCGAGCGCGGCGCGATCGAAGGGGCCCAACTCTTTGGAGCGCGCGAAGAGCGGCTCGCGCTTCTCCTCGAGGACCTGAACGAGAAGGCTGGCAGCCTCGAAGGCGGGCGGCAACGCCTTGCCGCGCTGGAACAGCGGGGTGAAGGCCTCGCCTGCACGCCCGTAGATGGCCACCGACTCGGGGCGCATCAGCGCGTCGAAGCCCTCGCCTGCGCACGTCGCCATCTCCGCGACGCCGTGCTCCGCGCCGAGCGCGGCGCGGAGCCTCTCGAAACGCCCGGCCAACGCGTGCTGCTCCGCGAACATCCAGCGGTCGAGCCCGCGGCGGAGGTGCCGGTACGCGGGAACGAGCGCCCCGGCAAGCCCCATCGAGAGCGCGAGCTGTCCCGTCCCGGGGTCGATGCCGAGCGCACGGCTCGCGAGACCCGCGACGGGGGGCACCAGTGCGAGCAGGCCACCGAGTCCCGCGACCCCGAGCACGGTGATCGCCGCGCTCGCGCTGATCACGCGATCGATGTCGAGCCAGCCGTAGCCGACGATCGCGACGGCGAAACCGAGCGGGACCAGGCCCACAAGGCTCCAGCCGACCGTCAGGAAGCGCTCGTCGAGCTGGGGCACGAACGCCGAAGCGGAGTACGCCAGCGCGATCGGAAGCGTTCCGACGAACATGGTGTAGAGGATCCAACGGAGCTGCCGCCGCTCGAGGGACTCGGAGCGGCGGTAGGTCTGGACCAGCGTGCCGAGGTAGAGCGTGACCTCGGTGACCACAAGAGCTCCGCTGAGCGCATCGGGAAGGGTGCCCGTCGGGAGCGGGAACGACAGCTTCAGCGCCTGGGTCGTGAGCCACGCGAGTCCGAGCGCCCAGGCGAGGGCCCGGCCGAGGCGTCCTGGCGGTGCCTGCTCCCTCCAGGAGAAGAAGAACCAGAGCGTGAGCGATTGCGCCAACGGACTGGCGACCACCATTCCGACGGTCCGTTGCAGCGGATGACTGGGCCCCAGGGACACGCCCTGGCAGGCCCAGGCCAGCATCATGACGAAGAAGATCCGCCTCAGGTGCCAGTGCCGTGCCCGCACGAGCAGGAAGCTCCCGACGAGGACGAACGCGCACCAGGTCGGGAGCGGCCACCACCAGGACGCGAGCGGCGCGGGCGCCACCTCGGTCTCGAATCGCAGGCCGCCCCGCTCGCCCACGACGGCGAGGGGCCTGCCCGCAGCCAGCGAGCCGCGCGTCCGATACTCGATCTCGGGAAGGCCGAGGCCCCGGAGGTCGAGCCCGCCGAGCCGGAGGATCCGATCGCCAGGCTGGATCTCCGAAACGGGAGCGCGCAGATAGCGCACGAGGGGGAACCCGTCCGCCCCCTGGGCCATGGTCAGCCGAACCGGAAGCACGTGCGCCCCGCTGGCGCGGTAGGCCCGGATCTCCCCCGCGAGCATCGCGAAGAAGACCGGGAGCAGGGTGCCCAGCAGCAGCCAGTCGACCCGCCTCGAACGCCACATTGCTCGCCTCAGTCGCCCCGCAATGGACCCGCGCCGCTCAACGGATGGCCGCTAAGCTGCGGCCGCGCGCAATGCTACCACGTTGGTGTCGACCTCGACTGCTCATGTGGCTGAAGCCCGCGGCCGGCAGCTTCAGCGGCTTGTTGGGCGGCGGACACCTCTTCGTGGGCTGTTTCTACAGTTCGAGTTGCCTGACCGAAGCCTTGATCGGCGGTCGCGCCTTTGCGTCTTGTTCCGTCAGATCGCGCGTGGAGCAGCAGAACTCCAACTGGATGCCGTTTGGATCTTTGAAGTAGATCGATTTGGCGAAATCGTGATCAACGACTTCCGTGACGTGGACACCGTGACGAAGGAGTTTTTGCCGCTTCTGTCCGAGTGCGCCCTCGCTACCAGCCTCGAATGCAACGTGATAGAACGCGCTGGGCAAACCCAGACCATGGTTGATTCCAGCGTCGTACTCAGCGGGAATCCCCGGGACATTCCGGGGCTCCATGAACGCGATCAC